>Ga0247611_10005550_pt1 | contig 16619 bp, 12 predicted proteins | sample 177DNAGHGhighgp2_FD_192422 | JGI IMG/M metagenome (GOLD analysis project Ga0247611, IMG submission 192422) | Sheep rumen microbial communities from Palmerston North, Manawatu-Wanganui, New Zealand - 1770 DNA GHGhigh gp2 | ecosystem: Host-associated > Mammals > Digestive system > Stomach > Rumen... | reverse complement strand
TGCCAATAGGAGGATTGTCTCCTTCCACATTTTCCTCTTTAGCAAAATAGCCAAGATACATGTTCATCTGCCCAATGTCTTTGTGCTTCACAGCTCCACGCTTTAAGTCTATCAAGACAAAACACCTTAATATGCGGTGATAGAACACCAGGTCGATATGGTAATGGGTATTGTTGATGGTCAATGGGTATTGACGCTTGACAAACGTGAAGCCCTTGCCCAGTTCCAGCAAAAACATCTGCATATTGTCAATCAACTTTTCCTCCAAATCTCTCTCCTTATAACGCTTCTTTTCTTCTATGCCAAGGAACTCAAGCGTATAAGTGTTCTTCACGACATCCTCTGGCGTCTGCACCTGCTGTCCTTCATGAGCCAACGTCAGAACACCCTGTTTATCCTTGCTAACAGCCAGACGCATAAAGAGTCCGCTCTCTTTCTGACGATGCAATTCATTTACAGTCCATCCTTCTGAGATACATTCCTTCTCATAAAATTCTCGCTCAAGCTGGTCATCTATAGTTACCAATTCACAGATATGTGACCATGTTAATTTGTCAGAAACCGTCTGACATGTTGAATCAGATTTTTCAGACGTCTGAAAAATTGGAGAAGATTTGTCAGATATCTGATAATTTGGGTACATCAGATAGAATTTGCGCATATTGTTAAGGTTGGGGTGGCTATATCCACGCCCTACTCTTGCCCTCAACAGCTTCGCAAGATTCGACAACAGCGATGTGCCATATTTCGCTTTTGCATTGCCCTGTTGCTCAAACTCCACGATATACTGCCCTATTCTCCAATAGGTAGTCTTTATAATCTCATTGATACTGACAGCCAATGCCTGCTTACCATCTTCTATTACCTGCACTATTTTGTCTGCCAAAGCCACCAGCTCAGGATCAAGCAGTTCAACTTTCAATTTTTCTATTTCGTTTGCCATATTCTTAATCTTTTCTGCAAAGTTACATATATTTATTCACATATTCTTGCTTATAACCATTTTTTACATCCTACTGGCTGCTGAGCTTGTCGAAGTACTTCCTACTAACATCTTTCATCTGTTGTGTTTATGGAGTTGTACCATTAATGCAAGAATCACAATCTGTTGCAGGATGGCTACCACAATAGGCTCCAAGCCCTATAATTGCAAGAATTATAAACAACACTCCACATACGAAGCCCATCCAAAATGACTTATTAAATATCTTTTTTATCATATACTTACTATTCTTTATATATTCCTTCTAACATCTTCCATCAAGATGTAGTATGGAAAAATTGGGAATGTTATATCTTACCAACTTTTAGGAGGAAGAATATTTTCTTTTCTTATCCCTATGCTCAACAATTGGTTAGTCATCCTCTCATATTCTCCATCTTTATAACAATACAAAGTCCAATCTGCATCATCAATGTTTGAGTTAACCATCACTATTTCATTAATGTAAGGCAGATCTATGTTATTGAACGAAAAACCCATTACCACGTAATGCCTGATAGATGAATATTGTTCATAGAAACGATCTCCATTTTGCCCTATTCTTTCCTTTACCTTCTTTGCCCCATTTGCTAATTCTTTGTTTATCAAATCTGCTGCCATATTTCCAATTTCCGCTTCAGGATTATCCTTCTTATATTGTGTCCATTTCACAAAAATATCCCTACTATCAGAATCGTGACCAACAATAATCTCATCTGGATTTTTGATTGAATTGTGAATATGCCATACATGTTCATCACTTACACTATATACTTTTTCCAAAACTAAAGTATAATTGAACGAGAAATATAGTGACTCAGAATCAATACATAGTGAACTGTCAGGGTCGATATTGTATCTTATATTTTTTATCCAACTCCCAAAAAGTGGAGGGAGGATTCCTTTCATGAAATTTCGAGTTTTCATAAATCCTATAGCATTCCCATTTTTAGAATTCACTAAATGTGCATAATCGACATTACTTAACATGCCTTCGAAATCACTCCACCACATATCTTTATAAATAGAATCTCCATAAAGATCAAATAAGGAGTTCCATAAAGGTAAACTTTTCTTTGCATAGTTATCGCGGAAATCTGCATATGAAGTCTTTAATCCATGATGGATGTCAAAACCATTACCAATAATAAACAATTTGTCTGTCATAATCTACTAAATTAAAATCATCTGCAAAAATACAACAATCAAATCATATATGCACTTATTTACAATAACACTAAGGATTCCCAAGAAAAGCTCTTATTATTCCATTACTCTATAAATTTCTTTTTCTCCCTCACGACATAATGTAACTAACTTTGCCGTTTTCAAATCAAAAGAATCGCCAACAGTCAAAGAACTACAACTGAGAAGAGGAATATATGTTTGTCCTCCAGCATTCATGAAAAAACATACACTATTTCCATATTGCGAGGGAACAACTTCCGCCCTGGCAACAGCAGCAATCTCTTCAGTATTAAATGGTCTCGTTTCTTTAACAGTCCATCCTTTTATTTGTTCTACAAACTTATGACTAAATTGTGGAAGCCAATAATTGTACTTTTCTTTCGTTCCGAATGGGATAAAAATCTTTTGCAGTTGGAAACAACCATCAAACACTTGTTCACCAAAGGACACTATTGAATCAGGAAAAACAAGCGTAGTCAAATTACTACAATTATAAAAAGCTTTATATCCAATATGGGTAACAGTATTGGGTATCTCAACTCTTGTCAATACAGCACATCCGTTAAAGGCTCCTTTTTTTCTTCTTCCCCAATCATAGCCATGAGTATATCCATTACAAATAACCTTAGTACCTTCAGGAATAGAATATTTCATAAGATCAACAGGTGCTTTTAATAAGCGTTTCTTATCAGCACTATACATAACTTCATATCCATCTGTCCATACATTTGCCAAATCTTCCTCTGTAACTTCTGTGGAAAGGTTCTCTTTCTCATCCTGCTCTACAAGTTTATTCTTATAATTAGGCAACAATTTCTCAAACTTGTCCCTTCTACCAACAGGAATAATTATTTCGCTTAGGGAGTAACAATTTAGGAATGTATTATAGCCAAAAAAAGTCACGCTATTTGGTATTGATATTGAGGACAAACATTTACAATTGCAAAATGCATCTTCAATATCTGTCACACCATTTGGTATAGTAATGTTTTTCAGTGAAGAACAATCTGCAAATGTCATATTCCCTACAATAGGAAGCCTATTAGAAAGTTTTAAAAATTGTAATGAAGTGCAATATTCAAAAGCGCTATTACCAAGAAATACAACGCTATCTGGTATGACAATTTTAGACAACTTTTTGCAACTAGCAAAAGCTGCCTCACCTATCCACTCTACACTATTAGGAATTACAATTTCTGACAAGTTTGCGCATCTAGCAAATGCTTTGTCACATATATGTGTCACACTTTCAGGGATAACTACGGAACTTAAGTTTTGACAACCAAAGAAAGCACCTTCACTTATTTCAACAACTCCGTCTGGGATGGTTATAGAAATTAGTCCATTACACAAGGCAAAAGCATGACATCCAATCTTCTTGACCCCGTGAGGTATCGTTGTAGTCTTACAGCCAGCAATTAGCACGTTATCATCCCTCCTTATAATCGCATTACAATTATTTCGAGAATCGAAGTTCTCATTTCTATCGTCTACAACTATAGCTGTAAGATTGTTGCAATTACATAAGGCTTCCTGACCTATCTGGCATATTGTTTCTGGTATATGTATTTTTTGAAGTTTACTTCCAAAAAATGCCGCTTCCCCAATGGAAATAACACTTTCAGGAATATTTATGGAGGATAAAGAATAATTTCCACCGCTTTGCATAATGTCTCCGCAAAAAGCTCTGTCACAAATAGTTTTTACTCCCTTTCTAACAGAAAAGGAAACAATCTTAGAATTTGCACGTAATAAGCGTTTGCGATTTGAGCTATATGCAACTCCGTACTCGCCAATCCATGATGTAGTTAAATCTTCATTTGTTACCTGAGTATCTAAATAATCCGTATTTACTTCAGAGTCATTATCACAATTATCTTCTTCTATAATGTCACTGTATCTGGGTAACATTTTAACAAATGTACTAGCTGTGTTGTATGGTACACAAATAGATTTTAGCTGCTTGCATTCACGAAATATCTCCTTTCCAAGTTTGATATTACTATTCAAGAATGTTACAGATACAAGTTTTCGACATTCCATAAAGGCGAAATCACCGATTTCCTTAACAGATTTTGGGATAGTAATAGAAATCAGGTTGGTTAACTCAAAAGCAGAATCTCCTATTCTTTTTAATCCATCATTCAATATTATTGTGTTAATTGTACTTTCGCTAAAGGCGGAAGGTCCTATTTCAATAATACTAGATGGCAAGCAAACAGGTGATAATTCACATCCTGCAAAAGATGAGTCTCCAATTTTAATTACACTATCAGGTATCCGAATAGCATTCAGTCTGCATTGCTCAAAAGCACAATCACAGATGATTTTTGTCCCATCAATAATAGTATATGAATCCGTTTCTATTATACAAGCATCTAATAGTCTTGTTCTATCCTTACTATACTCAACTTTGAATTCATCATGCCAACAATTATCATATTCATATTCTTCTTCTCTAATTTTAGTGCTCAGATCCTCTTCCTCGTATTGTGATCTATCGGGCCTTGAAAGATTGAAAAGTCGGAAAGAGACTTGGGAGAGATTGTTCTGAGACAGCGCAAGGATGTATAGTGAATAGAGCGACGCTAATTCTGCATCTTGCATTAAAGGTTGAAGAGCTCCTAATGCACTGCTTTCTGAGAGATTGCGATAATCCTTCTCTGAGAACAGCAAGCGATCTGAGGCGCCATATTCTTCCAGAAGTGAGGGCTGGAGGGCGATGGCTTTCAGGGAAAGGAGGATACTGGCGAGGGAGAAATCATCGATATGGTCATCGAAGACTTCTTCTGTTCTGCCTGGGTGACGGAAGTCAGGGCTGCCTAATTCTCTTGCCTTCTGGCCCTTCATCGCTGGCACATACATACCATCGTAATCCACCAAAACCAGCGTGCCATCTTCCTTCACGATGATATTGTCTGGTTTCAGATCGCCATGGGCAAAGGGCTGGGGCATCAGCCACATCGCCAAGCGACTGAACTGATAGGCCAACAGCGACAACTCATACTGATCATCGATATGCTCACGAATATACTTATCCAACGTCTGGCCTTCTACCCAGTCCATCAGCAGCACAGGGAACTCGCTATCCTCAGAGTTGGCTGAATCCACAAACAATTCCTTATCCAGATACTTGATGGGCGTGAGGAAGGTGCTGCTGACATACTCCAGTTCCTCTGCTATCTGTTGATAAGCCTCTGCTCTACCCTCCTGCTCCTTCAGGAAGCACTTCACAGCGTGCAGTTTGCCTGACTGCTCGTCTTTCATCTTGAAGACTACAGCGAAGTTACCACTGGTCATCACAGGTTCGCCATCCTCTCCCAATACAGGGTGAAGATGTTTCAACTGGTCGAAATTGTCTTCTGCAGCCTTAATGGCCTCGACATATTCTGATATAAGCGGGTAGTTCATAAGCTTTCAGTCATTGGATGATGCAAAGATACAACTTATTTCTGAAAGAAAAGAGATTTTTCATAGAAAAGTTATTTCCACAAGGCTTGCAGGATTAACTTACAAATTCGACAATTTTTCATAATCCTTAAGTGTTACTATCTTCTCTTCAATGATTTCATCTATCATAAAGCATTGTTGAGAGTCTATCAGCACAAGATTATCGAACTCAACCTTATCATGTTCATCGTTCAATCTCGAATGTCCAACTACTTGGAACACCTTATTTAATCCATAAGCTTTTGGTGCGTCTGGGATGTCATGTTCTTCAATATCTGCCCAAAGGACACTACCAGATTTAGCACCTCCAAGGAATGAACGATATCTACCTACTATAGCAAGCATTTCCTGCCCTTCAGTACCGTCGTCTAATGCGTTTATTCTTTCAACAATCTCTGAATCTGCAACAGAAATCTTGTTATCTGCAAACTTCCATATGCTTGAATTTACTTTATTTATCCAGTTCAAGGTTAAGCCTGCATGTGAGAACAAGTAAGGTATTCTATTAATCTCTTCAAGGTGAACGAGCTTGAATAATTCTTGATTCCTAACGAAAACGGCGTTGTATATGCTCCAATTGATGGTATCACATCTGCTTCCGCTGGCTAACGCTCGAAACATCTCTGAAGCGTAATGCTGGTCGTGATTACCTTTCAACAAGACAACCTTGTCCATGTAATCATGCTTAAGGTCGATGATGTCCATCAGGTTATCAAAGAGTCCCTGAGGAGAATACTCCTTCCCCTCTTCCGGATATGGATCAAGATAATCCCCCAAGAAGATAATCCTGTTTACCTGCTCTATATATTTCAGAACAGGCTCCTTCCAAAAGGTTTCCCCATGAATGTCAGGTACAACTAATATCCGTTTTGACATGCCATTTAAGTATTTAATAAGTGAACGACCCTCTTAACATCATCATTAGTAATTCCAAACTCTGGGTCTGTTTGCACAAAGTGGGTTTGCTGCTCAGAAAGTATGTCGTCCATATCATCGATTATCACATAATTACTGACATCATCACCATAGAGTACCAACCAACCTTTTATCTCCATCCCTCTGATATAAAGGCTATCTATATCCGTATCATTCATGTCTGCATTTAGCAGCAATTCATCACTCATATAGTTTGGTGTGATATCGATGATTTCACCAGGAAGTTTCCTATCATTCCACATATCTTGTAAAGCCTGGAGGCCCATTAACTTCCAAGAAGAGGACACAACTATTTGTGCATCTGTTTTCTCAATAATCTTTGCAAAGTTGGCCACAGCTTTAGCATCAAACAAACATCCATAGTTATCTGATTGTTTGTTTGAATCCCACCATCGAGGACTTAACACACCATCTATATCCAAGAATATAACCTTTCTCATCAAGCATTTAGGATCTTAATTGCCATATTCGCATCTTCCTCTGTGATTCCCACTTCAGGATCTGTCTGAACAAAGTGGGATTTCTGATCTAGTAGAAAATTGTCCATATCATCGATGATGACATAATGACTTACATTCTTACCATGTTTATCCAGCCATTCTTTGATTTCCATACCCCTAATATGGAAAAGCTCCATATGGTCGAGGTCAGCATTCAGCAACATTTCGTCACTTACACTATTTGGAGTGATACCAATTAATTTCCCTGGCAATCCCCTGTCCTGCCACATTTCTTCCAATTCGGAGAGTCCAAAACTCTTCCATGATGATGATATCACAATATCTGCTCTAGTCTCGTCCAAAATCTTTTTAAGATTGGCAACAGATCTAGGATCAAAAGCATAGCCATACTTATCCTTGGGGGTATTCCCATCCATCTGAGTATACCACCATTTTGTATTCAATACGCCGTCAATGTCTAAGAATATGATTTTTCTCATTTCTTTTCAAATTTTGCTGCAAAAATAAGAACAACTAGCGAACACAATGTTCGTAAAAGTCCTTTATTTCACAGCATCTATAATAGGCCGTATTTTCTTATCGTATTCTTCGTTACCATAGTTAATGATCACCAAATTTCTCTTGCATCTTGTTAATCCTGTATATAATAGCTCATCAAAAGAAAGGTTGAATTGTGTAGTGATATCATATTTCGGCTCAAGAATTAAGAAAACGACATCACTTTCCCAACCTTTAAAGGAGTTAATTGTCGAGACTTTTATTGTACCACTATTCATCCAGAAATGAAGTTTTTTGTTATCCCGGATTGTCTTATAGCTATGCTTATAGACTCCATTTCTGAACTTCTCTAGCTGCTCACTGTAATGTTTGTTAAATGCGATGAAAGCATCCAATGATATTCCACACTTCTCGCATTCTTCGCTTAACCTATTCTTGAATTCTTCTTCAAACTCTTTATATAAATCAAAAATTGTGAAAAGTATAGCTATATGTTTCCTTAACTTAGTGATATCATTGTCAAATAGTACTTTCCTATTGGGAAACAACTTATTCTTGAAATGTTCACTGATATTAATGAACCATTTATTATCATCATCCTCCATATTGTTTTTGCCAATATAGTTTAGATTCGTCATATACATAGACTCAATAGTCTCTAACATAGAATTAACTTTCTCTCTACAAGAATAACGATAATAAGCATCAAATGTACGTAAGAGACGAGTAGTATACCCTAATATGGTTATATCATTAGGAGCAATATCTGAAGCTTTATTCAGAATATTACCACGAATGATATTATATAAAGACTTTATAGGACTTACGTCCTGAAGATACATATAATTGATATAACCATCTTTATCAATGGTTAATCCTAATGAACCTATTTTATTGTTCTCGTCAAAATCATCTATTTCATATTTCTCTCTGAAAATATTGCGTTGGAAGGACTGTGCAACATCCCTCACTTTGAAATCAGACCTGAAACAGTACTTTAGCTCGTTTACACCTCGAACATTGGTAACAACGTCTTTCTGAGAAGTAGGCTGCCCATAGATGTTCTGCTTAACATCTCCAAAAAGGACATAATCACCTTGAGGCTCGCGGAAATAATTCTTTATGATTTCCATCCAAGGACGATGGTAGTCTTGAATCTCATCAATCAGCACTGCATCATATTTTACAATCTCAGATTTATGCTCATCAAAAAGATTCACATTAGAATAATAGTTTTGCTCTAAATACTCACCAACCTTCTCTTCTGGATAGCCATCTGGAACAACAACATCTATATTAAGGTTGTTAAGTTCTGCATTGATAAAGGAATGATAGTTAATGATAACAAAACTTTCAACAGGAAACGTTTCGTCCACTCTCATTAATTTATCATGGATAAAGTTCTTTAGAGTGATATTAAAAGTCAAAATAAGAATTCTGGGATAGTCAGTCCTTTTAAGCGCTCGTTTGTATGCTTGCACGGCACGAGCAGCCAAGACAGTGGTTTTACCAGAACCAAAAACGCCTTTTACACGCTGTTCAAGTTGTATTTTAAATTCTCCATTTTCCCATCTGCCATAGATAATCTCCTTTTGCTTCGGTGAATAATTATATGGTTCGCCCTCCGCCTTCTGATGGGTCGTTGGTGTTAACAACCTCTTAAAATTCTGGTAGATATCATCGGTGAAAAAAAACGATTTCTTTGAAGGAGATAGATAGCGATTATCCAGTATTTTAAAAAAGTTCGCATCGTTAAGAGAGTCATTTCCAATAAGGTCCATGTTGTATTTTAGGAATGTCTGGTACTTTTTTTCCTCCTTATATGGATTAACCAAAAGATTATCGACTTTACTCTGACTTGCGCAATGAAAATAGACTGCACAGGCTACAATGTTGAAATGGCGTAAGTCTTTTATTTTCTTTTCCAGTAATTGATCTACGTGCAAATCGAAAAGATTGTTTTTATATTTCAGAACCTGATCGATGGGGGACTTGACCACAGAGCCATTAGGAGTATAAACCCATTTTTTCTTTTCGTTCAAAGCAAAGTTGTCCAAGTTCCAGTCCTTTACTTCGATAATAAGAACACCATTCCCCTTACGCATAATCAACACGTCAGGGCGATCGCCATTCAAGTATGGATTAAAATAGACCTCATATGAATCATCCAACACCCTACCCAAGAAATCAAGCAAAGTCCGTTCCCCATCCGTAGGAGGAACTTTGAACCTTGCTATGTTTTCTAATGATGGATAAAATGTTGCCATTATGATTTATAATTTTATGCAGAGAGTTTTAATTGCATTAATCCATATTCCAATATTTTGCAATGAAATATTTTTTGACTTGGCTGCACTGTTTTTTGCATGAATATACCCGTTCCTTTCGTTCCCAAGAGATCTAATGTGAGAATACGTCTTGTCATTATCATCAAAACCAACATATCTCATAATATTATGAATTTTTGACGTTGTTGACTCTATATCATTTTTTAATATACAATTCCCTATTTTACGTGTCTTGTAGAGGGATGACTTGTCACCTTTTTTTAGCCATGTCCCATTTTCCCAAAACAACAATTCTTTATAGTTAGAATCTATTAGACATAATTGGCCTTTGTTGTTAGTTGTATAAAAGAATTCATTCATGAATTCTAGAATTTTGAACAAAGATAACATTGACAACTGTTCTTTTTTCTCCTGATTACTTCTTAATAACCCCCAGACAACATCTAACTCTGTTGATATCAATGTTTGATATTTTAGTCCATGCATTACTTCCATGCCAGAGAAATATTTGTTAGCCAAATTATTAGATTCCATAACTTGTTTGACTTCTTTTATCGACTTCCAAATACTTCTCTGTTCAAAAGACACAGACAAGCAGTTTTGTATATCATTATAAAGGTTTTCAGCATTACTTAATGAGTAAGAATGAGGGAATGCAAATTCTGGTGACTCTTTGATATAATAGCCATCAACACCTTCATCTAACAATGCTTTCATGTTCCAAGCTTTATTGGAAGCTGTAAGCATGATAACTTGATTGCCTTTATTCTGTTCTTTTATGGCTTTCAATATTTTCATACCAGAAAAATCATTAGGGCTGAGCGTGTTTTCTTCAGCAACTCCATTCATTCTCAAGTCAAGGAATATCAAATCATATTTGCCACTTTCTATTGTCTTTTTGGCACCATCAGAAAGACTTTCATAATTTGGAACTTGTTCCTGAATGGTCTTGAATTCAGAATTTGGTAACATTTTTTGTAACACATCATCCCAACCCTTGTCTGCTTCATCATCAATAAGAAGTATTTTCTTTCCAGCTGCATCTATTTTCTTAAGACTGGTTGGTGTAGAAGGTGATTCAACACCCTGAATAATATTCTCTATATCATTTGTCCCTAAAGATAATGCCCTTACATATCTAAAATAAAGAGAAAGACGGGCCTTCTTGATTAACTCATTATTTGTTTCGTTTCCAACTACTATGCGACTAAGCACATCTGCTCCCCATTGATTGGCAAGCGAGTGACGACCTTCAGTTGCATTTGGAATAATCTTTATGACATCAAGGAATCTTGTTTTATATTCGCTTGGAGATAGTGACTCCATCACCTCCAGAGCATCACTTGCATTTTCTGGCAGATCAAATGCAATGCTACCAGTAAGAATAATGGGTGAGTATTTGTACCCTGTAAGAATATCTTGAGTAGCCCTTGAAATAAACAAAATTGGCGATAGAGCTGCAGATTTTATATCGAGAATGGAAAGGCGAATAGCCATTGCAAGAGCAAGGCATAACTCTGGTTTGGAAATCTCGTCGACATCAATGACGATAGCTTTGTTATCGTGGGGGACATGATTAATGACCCATTCGCAGAGTTTTCTTTCGCCATCTTCTCCAAGGGAAAAAGAAACATCCAGTGGTAGAAAATGAGAATTATTTATGCTTTCAGACCATTTCTTTGTCTGCTCATTTCCAAGAACTAATATTTTTGCCATATTTTTTTACACTGCTTAAGATATTGTTTATATTGTTTCTAAGGCAACCTGCTGTAATGTTGCCATCTTCAATGTCACACATGACATCATCGAAAGATACACCAATTTTAGGTTGAGCATTTTCGATGATAAGTCTCAATGATCGCTTGTCAATCTTTGATATGTCAATTACTTCGTTATCTGGTGTGTCTGCCAATTTCGTAATGAATGCTTGGCACCACATAGTCATCAATTGCTTCAAAAAATCCTTTCCAAAAGCAATCAGTCTCATATCAAGTTTCCCAGTCTCCCTATAGTTGTCTAAGAAGGCTTTCAGATGTCGATAGAACTCAGACTTCTTAATAGAGAAAACTACATTGGGCATGTCTTCACGCCAGTCAGCTGTCATACCATGACCATCACTAAAAAGTACATAAGGCAGGTTCTTTGACTGAATGATTTCTTCAATCCTGTCTTTAGCTTTATGACTATCTGATTTATACTCTCCATTAATATAGTCTTCAAGAGAATCGTGAATCATGACACAAGAAACATCATCAAGGAAAGACAAATCACTTTGACTATTTACCTGTTCTACATGTGATAAACAGTCAGAGTATTCTTCTTCGTCAACGAAAGATGCATCATAAACTTCACGTTGATTTTTGCTGTTATCGTCTATCAATAATATTTTTTTCATAATCATTACTTGCTGAAATATGTTAAGATATGTGTGAAACCAGGAACATTAGTGTCCTCCATGTCCTCTATTTCATCGACATCTGCGTCATTGAGAATGTTCCATCGTTTAGCCTTCCCATCCCATAAGGATTCTACAGACCAATTGCAATATCCATAAAAAACGTTCTTTATTTCATTAAAAGAACCTCATCATGTTTTGAATTTCTGGAGAACGTCGTCAATAGAGGAGGAAATGGAACCTAACTGGGTTATTTTGATTATTCTTTTCGAAAAATCATCACTGAAGCTACGCTCAAAAGATATTTTTACATTAGGTGTTTTATCGGCATAACGCGCCATATCGTCCAATATACGCTTAATGCCGTTCTCCAAAGCCCAAACATAAGTGTAAAAATCGGCCTTTTCTAATCCATTTGTCTGAATGATCAGATTCGAATGTTTTGCCTCTTGCCTGCTTATTATGTCACACAATATAGGTTTAACAAGACGAATGCTACTTCTGAATTTTAATATTTCCTTGGCAATCTCCTCATTAGAAAGAAGGTGAACATTAGGATTATTACCAGACCATTCTACCCAGTTTTTGCTGGTATAATTTTCTTTATGGAATATCCCATCACAATCCATCCACGTACGCACTTTGCCGTCTTTGCCAATTCCTCCATAAATAAAAGCAGACATCAACGCATACAAATTTTTAGGAATTCTATATTTTGCAGTTGCCTCCTTAAACTGCTCCCTTACTTGCATCATCAACTTGTCATAATTCATATTAGAATCAGGATCATAGTCATGGGTTAGGAACTTGAATCCATTAGGATCATTGAATAACGACAAAAACGACGCGGTGTCTTTTGGAGCATGTATAGCTAAAATACTTGCATTTTTGGAATCTTCTTTAGACTCTTTCTTTCGCTCCTCTTCTTTTGGTTCCAAAGAGGAATCAGCTCGCTCTATTTCTTGAGTAGCAAGCAGTAATAACCGCTTCTTGTCGTTTACTGACAAATTGCGATTCTGGAGCATGAGTTTTATGAAATCGTACTTTTCCATATTACATATCTTCTAATGAAATAGCTGTTGCATCGTCCAAGAATTCAAAATCATCAGAATCGTCAAGTAAACTAGAAATGTCATCAATAGCCAGATCATCATCAATACCAAAGTCAAGAACGTCTATGTTTGAAGTCTTTTTTTTAGCCTTACCCTTTTTCTCTGTTTTTTCTTGTTTATTGCCAGAACTCAGTACCAGCCCTTCCTCATAAGCCTGGATAGCAGCATCAATACCTTTCTTCTCCCAAATATTGACCAATTCTGAAGCGGGTACGCTACTCATATCAATATCTGTTACCGTAGGATCATAATAGGTCATCATCCAGAAAGGAGAATGTCCATTTCTAGCAGTCAGCACTACAAATAATCCAGGCTTAGATTTGGAAGCTACGTTATATTTTACAGGTTTAATACTGGCCAATAGAGACTCATCTGTAATAATTTTGCTCTTAGCAAGCTGGTGCTTGGCAGCTCCAGTTATACTAATGGCGATTTCTTTACCATCCAGCATAGCCTTACCATAAATATTATTGTCTTTAGATAGACAATAAATAATAGGTCCTCCAACTATTTCTTCAAATTCTGCAATTGTGAAAGAACGCAGGTAGTCCAAACTCTTTTTTACTTCAGCATTCACAGGGCTAGTCAATCTATCATATCTTGCCTGAAGGGCAGCATATACAGGATCTTTATACCCCTTCACCATCTTGAGGTATTGCAATTTCCCGTAGAGCACATTTTCGAGCATAGGTTCCCCTTTCTTAACATGTCCCTTTTTCTCCTTATATTGAGGATAGAATCTTTTAAAGGCATCATTATAACCATACTTTTCCCAAATATGAAGAAGATTGCGAATTTCAGCGACATACTCACTGCTCGTATTTACACGGTTGCTCACAACAAGCCCAGTAACCTCTTGACGTTCGCCACGCTTTTGAAGCCTAGTCTTTGCAATATTCATATGAAAGCCTTGGTCTTCGATGATACGCTTTAGTTCTGGAAAGAACTCTTTATCCTCTCTATAGACATTGCGCATAGAACTAAAAGTTATGTCATCAGCATAACGAGAATAATGCAATTCAAAATGACGTGCCAAACCACTAAGTCTACGATCAAGTTTATCGCAGATAGCGTTGGTAATAAGTGGTGATGTTGGAGCACCTTGAGGCAATACATATGTAAACTTACCATTCTCCAATTTCTGTCTTATGCAGCATAAGCCGGCAAGAATGCTGGCAATTTGCTGGTTGAAGTTGAATGGTGCCAGCTGAAAGCGTTTCCACACCCTTGGCTGCACTATACTCGGAAAGAAATTCTCCAGGTCTGTATTAAACACATAGTTCTGCCCAATGTGTTTGGAAGCATTATCAACAACACTACGCCCCTCCGCGAATCCCATAGCATAATCAGAAGGCTGGTATACAGCTTTCAGCATAATGTTCACATAATATAAAATATGTGAGAGACCTTTTGATGGAGCGGAGATATTGCGCTGCCCGCCAGATTTTTTAGGAATAGAGAAATGGTGATAACGACCACGTACATTATTTGGATTGCAATAATACGACAACTGCTTCAAAGAAAAAGAGAATGCATGCTCGCTACCTAACTCATCTTTTACGATGTCGTTAAGCAATTGCAGCAGATCTTCTTTGTTCTGCAGCTTCGATGCTCGTTGTGCTATTTCTCTTTTTTCCATTACTATTATTACTTTTTTCGACCATGAGAGTCCAAAGACTTGCTGACCATTCATTTCTTTATATATGTACAATATACACAATATCATAATACACACAACATCACAATATGTATAATACAGTGAAACAATTACAACTCTAACGTTGTATATCCAAAAGCTTTCGCTATGGACACCTGAACGAAACGTCAGGCGAAAGTCAAATTCATTTAGTCAGGTTGTCTTCAGACACTCAAAGATCGCGTTTTTTATTTCTGCTGCAAAGATACTAATTATTTGCGAATTCTATGTTCGTAGCTCGGAATATTTTCCTTTCATCTCGCAAATCCTTTTGAAAATCTCCTCCTGGATGTTTCCATTGGAGGATAAAACCAAAAGTTCCTTGCCATACGACCATAATTCACGAATAAGCTCGTAGTTGCGGATGCAGTCTATCGTGAAGAACGCACCTCCTTCGAGAATGGGATATTGGTTACGGAGATTTTGCTCCGCTTCGCCTTTCAGCTGCACCTGAGAACCATGTATGGCCTTTGTGGCCACATAGTCTTTCGAGGCATCGCTCACCCAGAACAGTATATGCTCCACAGGGCGATCCTTATATAAGGTTACACCTACGATATCATCAAAACGATCATTGAAATCATCCGGACATTCGACATATTTCTTCTCTGGCAATGGCTCTACCTTATCGATTCTGTCAAGGGCAAAATTGAGGATTGCCATGTCTCTATCATCAGCTCCAATAAGGAACCAACGATCATTATACTGCCTGAGCAGATAGGGATGAAAATCGATACTGCGTACAGTTGGGTCCGTAAATGTGTGATACGACAAACGGATAACAACTTCGTTGGATATGTTATCAAAGAGAGTACCCAACAGCGTAGGGTCAGACATATAATAAGGATTATTACTGAAGCTGATGATAGGTCTTCGATCTTCGAGTCCAAGCCCGATTTTGAAGTCATCGAGCCACTTGAAATTTTCGAGTCCACCAAACTGACCCAGTGTGCTCAGCACTTCACGCAGCAAGCTTCTCTCCTCACGGCTCATCTCTTGCGAGAAGATCGTGAACGAACGATTCCAGTAGAAGATGCAGTTTTTGCCATTCTTTTTATCATGCTCAATAGGAGCACTGAAAAGGCCTTGCATATCGATCAGGTCTTTCTCGATACAACGCTGAGTCACCGTCTCAAAGCCGTCATCATCAAGTTTGTCGTTCACTTTCTTTGTCAGATCGTGAATGTCATAATAATGATGGTGGTCAGAGAGTAGTCTGTCCAAGATCCTATATCTTACGAGTGCATTCTTGTTTGTAGGCATATCTTCCGTTTTTGCTGCAAAGGTAGTTCTATGTAGCGAACTCTTTGTTCGTTATTGGCTTTTGTTCTTTGTTTCGTGTGCAAATATAATAATAAAATAGGTAACGTGCAAGTTTTAGGGCTTTTTTCTCATTATTATCATGTGATTCGACTCGACGATGATCATTTTATGTCAGTTTCGTTGATAAAGACAGTCGCCCAATCTTCGGGTTTCAGGTTTCAGGTTACAAATGGCGTTTTCAAATGTGTACTTTAGCAATGGCTCTGATTGGGGCTGACTGTTTGAGGGAGGGATGGGGGATTTATAAATTATCTATATTAAATATTATATATTATATATTAATTATAATT
>Ga0247611_10005549_pt1 | contig 16620 bp, 11 predicted proteins | sample 177DNAGHGhighgp2_FD_192422 | JGI IMG/M metagenome (GOLD analysis project Ga0247611, IMG submission 192422) | Sheep rumen microbial communities from Palmerston North, Manawatu-Wanganui, New Zealand - 1770 DNA GHGhigh gp2 | ecosystem: Host-associated > Mammals > Digestive system > Stomach > Rumen... | reverse complement strand
AAGCTGCGGAAAATAGACAAAAGGATGCAGAGAACAAGAAAGCAGATTATGTTAAGGATATGAGCGGAAGAGTTACCGCTACGGAGGTTACCGAGAAAATCAATAACCTTCAGGAAAAAATCGCAAAGATGGAAAAAGAAGCACTCGGCGGAGAGATTACCGCTCCCGTTGACGGAACCATCGTAAAACTTGCCAAAACCACGGGTGAAACTACGGAACCCAAGGAAGTAGTTGCCGTAATTCAGGTTGCGGGCAAGGGATTCTGCACCAAAATCAGCGTGGATACCAAGCAGGCAAGAAGTGCAAGAGTCGGCGATGAGGTTGAAATTGAAGATTACTATTATTACGGAGTTACCGCAAATCTGGTATCCATCGTGCCGGATAAGGACAACCCGAAGGATAAGAGAACTTTGAACTTTGATCTGGAAGGTCCGGATCTTATGGAAGGCGGAAGCATTTCCTTAGCAGTCGGAAGCAGCAGCTCCAGCTACGAGCTTGTAGTTCCGAAGAGTGCGCTTAACGAGGATAACAAGGGTCACTTCGTTATGACACTGGTTTCGAAGTCGGTTCCTTTCGGTACCCGTTATGTTGCAAAGAGAGTAGATGTTTCCGAGATTTATGCAACAGATGATTCCAATGCCGCAATTGAGGCGGATATCGATCCGTGGGGCGTATATGTCATCACAAATTCCACAAAGCCCATTAAACCCGGAGAACAGGTAAGACTGGCTGATGAGCAATAAGAAACAGAAAAAGAGAAAACTGAATATACCCCGGATTATAATGCTTGCCACCGGGCTTGTTCTGGCTTTGCTGATTGGGATTTTTGCGCTGATTTTAAACGGTGTAAAGACCAAACTGACCGAACAGACCGTGGCGCAGAGATGGTCGTCCAAAGGGGACTATGCCCAGAATACGATTTTCTTTTCGTCGAAGGAACTGGTCGGAACAGATAAAATCAGGGAACTTCGCTACGAAATCATGAAGTCTTATAAGGACAAAAGCGTGGTAGCAAGCTTTGAAGATACGGAAGAGACGCGTGCAAACCTCGTGGACTGCTACTGTGCGTTTCAGACGATTTCCTTATCCACGGAGAACGGAAACGGAACCTTTGATGCTGTTTCGGTGGGCGGAGATTTCTTTCTGTTCCACCCCGTGCATCTGTTAAGCGGTAATTATTTTTCCGAAGACGATCTGATGAACGACTATGTACTGCTTGATGAGGAGACCGCATGGAAGCTTTTCGGCAGCACGGATGTTGCGGGAATGAGAGTCAGCTGCTTTGACAGGGAGCTCTATGTGGCCGGCGTTTACGAGCGTGCCCAGTCGGAAGTCGACAATCTGGCAGCAGGCGGAGACTCCCCGAGAGTTTTCGTATCCTACGATGTTTTGAACACGGGAGAAGTGCAGCAGATTGCCTGCTATGAACTGCTTTCTCCCAATCCGATTCCGAATTTTGCCTATGATGTTCTGCATAATATCAATGCTTTTTCGCAGGACAACGTAAAATACATTCAGAATTCGACACGTTTTTCCTACAGCCGTTATCTCGACCTTTTAAAAGAGAGAAAGAGCAGGGAAATGCGTACGGACGACATTAAACTGCCTTACTGGGAGAACGTTGCCAGATACAAAGAAGGAAGAATGATGTATGTTGCACTGTGGCAGTGGATTTGTGCGATTATTCTTTTTGTAATTGTATTTGTGAATCTGATGGTATTCATCGCAAAGCATAAGCCCAGCAAGGAGACTTTCACCAAAATGGGCGACAAATTCTCCGACTGGAAGAGAAAACGCAAGACGAAGACTATTTCGTTTGATGCCGGCGAGGATCTGATTCCCGAGAAGCTCTATGAAGAAGAGGATGAGGAATTCGAGGATCTTGAGGAGGAGCCCGAATACTCCGAAGAGGAGGCTGAGAATCCCTACGAGGGAGAAACAGTCTCGGACTACGAAGAGCAGATTGTTCAGAATGTTGAGGCAGAGTTTGCGCAGGAAACATTTGATGTGTACAGCAATCCTGCGAACGCATACGGGTATATTGATGAGAACGGTGTAAAGGAGGAAGGAACAGATGACGAGTGAAGCGGTAATTTTTCTGGCGGACGGCTTTGAAGAAGTGGAAACATTAACGGTATCGGACATCTTAAGAAGAGCGGGCGTGGATGTAAAGCTGGTAACCATCAACAACACAACAACCGTGGTAAGTTCACGTGAGGTTACGGTGATTGCGGATGCTACATTTGAAGAGATGGATTATTCCGAAACACAGTTGTTTATTCTGCCGGGAGGAATGCCTGGAACCAACAATCTCCAGGCATATAAACCGTTGGAGGCACTGATTCTGAAGGCTGTTTCGGAAGAAAAGTACGTTGCTGCCATCTGTGCCGCTCCGAAGATTCTTGGGGCGCTCGGTCTGCTTGACGGAAAAAGAGCATGTTGCCATCCCGGCTTTGAAGGCGAACTGAAGGGTGCCGATGTGGTTATGGATCATCCTGCGGTAATGGACGGTAAAATCATCACCGGTCGTTCCATGGGCTGCGCGGTTCCGTTCGGACTTACCGTTTTAGGTGCATTAAAGGGCGTGGAAGCCGCTACGGAAATGTGCCGTAAAATTGTATGGATGCCCGTGGAAGAGTATTAAAACCTCGGTTTTATGCAGTGAACCGATTCTCTGCCGGATTCTGAAAAAAGGATTACAATATGACGAATAATTCAGGCCTCGCTACGGCCACAAAAATTGCGCATATGGAGCAACTTGCCGATTATCGGGAGAACACTCTCCGCAAAAAGCCGGAGCTGAGGTCTCTTTTTATCGAAATGACCGGAAGATGCAACGAGCACTGCAGACACTGCGGGTCAAACTGCGGCGATTTTACGGAAGAAAATCCGCTCAGTGCACAGGAAATCATGGATTTTCTCGACCAGATCAAAAGGGATTTCGATATCTCAAAGATGCGTCTCTGCGTTACGGGCGGAGAACCGCTTCTTCGAAAGGATTTTTTCAAAATCATGAATTATGCGTCTTCTCAGGGCTTTGCCTGGGGAATGACGTCGAACGGAACACTGATTAACGACGAAATCGCGGAAAGGCTTGCAAAAGCCGGACTTCGTACGGTTTCCATCAGTCTTGACGGACTCGAAAAATACCATGAATGGTTCCGTCAGTCACCGGGAAGCTATGCGAGAACGGTCAAAGGCATACGTGCGCTGGTGGAGAACGGAAGTTTTCAGCATGTGCAGATTACCTCTGTAATTACGCATAAAAACATCAATGACCTGGAGGCAATGTATAAGGAATTCTCCAAAATCGGTGTGCGCTCCTGGCGTGTAATCAATATTGAGCCCATCGGAAGGGCGAAGGAGCAGCCGGGGCTGATTCTGAATGCGGAGGAGTACAGAAGGCTCTTTGATTTTATCCGTGAATACCGTTTTAAGGGCAAAATGGAGGTTTCCTACGGCTGCAGCCATTTTCTCGGCGAGGATTACGAGAGAGAAGTGCGGAAATGGTATTTCCTCTGCAATGCGGGTGTTTACGTGGCTTCCGTAATGTATAACGGAGACATTACCGCATGTCTCGACATTGAAAGACGGCCGGAACTGGTTCAGGGCAATATCCGTAAGGACCGTTTTAAGGATGTTTGGGAGAACAAATTCGACATTTACCGTACGGACTACCGCAAAACCGGTAAATGTGCGGAATGCGAGCACTACCGTTTCTGCGCGGGAGATGCGTATCATTCCTGGAATTTTGACAAAATGGAGCCCAATCTCTGCCTGAAAGGGATTTTATTCTGAGTTCAAAACCTTTTTCAAGGTTATTTCAACAAATAATCGTCATTTTTTACAACCTTTTGCACAAAAATTCTATTTTTATTCCGATTTATATGGAAAATTCTAACAAATTTTAGTACAATATTATTGCTTGTTATTATGCCATTTTACTTTCCGGGGGATAATATGCGAAAGGAAAGGGTTTTATAACAAAAGCAATATTTCTTTAGGGGAGTGTGTTATGGAAGTATCTGAACTCAAAAAAATGTGCTTAAACTGTATGCATATGAGTAAGGAGGATGAATTCTGTCCTGTCTGCGGAAAGCCGAAGCGTGGCGTAAAAAGTTACGGCGAGGCACTGGAGCCGGGCACGATTCTGAACGGTAAAATCCTTATCGGAAATATCCTCGGTATGGGTAATTTCGGTATTACCTACATCGGTTTTGATATGCTTCTCGAGTATCGTGTTGCGGTAAAGGAATTTTTCCCTTCCGACATGGTAGAGCGTTCCGAGGACGGTTCCCTGCATGTTACGGACGATGCATCCGTGGAAGAATATGAGGAAGAACTGAAGTCCTATTTAAGAGAAGCAAGAGTGCTCGCGCAGTTCTCGAAAAAACCCGGTATTGTTTCCATCAAAGAGCTTTTCTATGCGAATAACTGCGGTTATATGATTATGGAGTTCTTAGAGGGCGGTACCCTTCGCCGTTTCATCGACAATAACGGCGGCCATATTCCCGTGGAGCAGGCACTTTCCCTGATGGAGCCCGTTATTCACTCCATGGAGGAAATTCATAAGAGCGGACTGATTCACCGCGACATTTCACCGGAAAACATTATGCTTGATTCCGACGGTTCCATTAAAGTAATCGACTTCGGAGCAACCAAGAAATTAAATAATAAAACCGGCCAGATTTACTTCGGTAAATTCGGTTATGCTCCTTTAGAGCAGATGCTTGGCGAAGGCCAGGGACCCTGGACCGACGTTTACGGAATCTGTGCAACACTGTACTGCATGATTACCGGTGATATTCCTACCGATGCATATCAGAGAAGCCAGGGAGAACCGCTGATTCCGATTGAGGATTTCGGCATTCCGATGGACCAGCGCATCATCGATGCAATTACCAAGGGTCTTTCCATGGATCCGAAAGATCGTCAGCAGGATATGGGACAGCTCGCAAGATCGCTTTACGGTGTAAAGGTTTCCGCTCAGGAAGCAGCAGCCAATACGCAGATTATTTTCCCGACCTTTGACGAGTCCATGCTCTATGACAGAAGAAATCAGAGAATCTGGTTCGGTCATTATCCGATGAACGAAGTTGTGGGCGCAGCGCTTACGACGGATATTATTTATGCGAATTACGATTTGCAGGATACCGCAAATGTCGGAGAATGCAAATATAAGAGATTCCGCCCGTTAGACGGACTTATGAGCAAGGATTACAAGAACAAGAATTTTGCAAAGCTCAAAGAGGACAGCAGAAAATACCGCGTCTTCGAATTTTCCGAAATTCCCTGGGTAATTCTTTATCACAGCGGAAACAAAATGATTATTCAGTCCGAATACGTTCTGGATTACCAGATGTATGACGAACGTGATTATATCGATATGAGTGAACGTGAAGTTATTAAGACCAGAACCGGTATTTCCTGGGAAACCAGCCGGATCCGTGAGTGGTTGAACAGAGACTTCCTTCACACCGCATTTACCGAATCCGAGCAGAAGAGAATTATGATCCGCGAGGTCGTAACTCCGATTTCGTCCTTCACGGATGAAGTTACCTATGACCGCGTGTTCCTGCCCTCCGTGGATGAGGTAAATACCGGATTTGCGAGCAAGACTGCGGTTCGCGGCGGAAACGGATTAAAGGTGAACGATAAGTCCGGCCCGAACATGATCAGCCAGTATGCTGCCGCACAGAAAATTGACGAATCCCTTCCTATGGGCTACGGACTACGTACCAGAGGATCATTAAATATGAACAGGGGTACCTTCACATACGGCGAAAGCTGCGACGGACAATGCATTCAGAACGGTTCGCTTAAGAACTGGCGCGTTGACCAGCCGATGGGCATTCGTCCGATCATTCAGGTTGACGTGAATGAAATTGTGGAAATCGAATAGAGGTCGATGAATGAGTACATACGTTATCAGTGATATACACGGACAATATAAATCATTCCTGAAAATGCTCGACCTCATTCGTTTCAGCAGCGATGACACGCTGTATATTCTCGGCGATGCCATTGACCGGGGTCCTGACGGAATTAAACTTCTGTTGCATTTGATGAAGATGGAAAACGTGGAGATGTTTATGGGGAACCATGAACTTCTGATGCTCGACGCTCTGAAGAACGAATTCGAGATTCAGAACAAGAACCGCATGGACACGGATGACATCGATATCTGGCTGGATCCCTGTAACGGCGGTCTGCCGACCTACAATGCGTTCAAAGCACTTCCGGCGCAGAAGAAGCAGAAGATTCTGGATTATCTGAAAAATACCTGGGTGGTAAAGAAAGTTCCCATCGGAAAGAAAAAATACTATCTGGCTCATGCATACTGCACCAAAATGAAATTTGACGACGGTATTCGGTTTATGGATATGCCCTACAGCGAAACCTATCGTGTGGTCTGGACCAGTATTTACGATTTTCGTTATCAGGATGTGGTAGGAGAGAAGCTTTTCCCGAACAAAAAGCATATCTATATCCACGGACATACCTTCACACAGCGTCTTGACTGTGTTGATAAATACGGTCGCGGTCTTGTATATGAGAACAATGATTTCATGGGATATCATATCAAAAACATCGACTGCGGTATGGCGCTTCGGAACAAGGCCAGCCAGCTTGGATGCATCCGCCTGGAAGACGAGAGAAAGTTCTATGTCTATTTGGAGGACGGATTTATCGAGTAGAGGGAAGGCGACGGGCTTTCCGAAAGAATTTGAACGAGAATAAAAAAACAGCTCTTATGAGCTGTTTTTTATGTCAAATTATACTGTCCGGTTTATATCCAGGCCCCGTCGAAAGAAATGACCTGACCGGTCAAATAGGGCGAAGCGGTGGCAATCCGGTAAACGAGCTCCGCAACTTCCTCGGTTTGCCCGGGGCGGCCCGCAGGTATTTCCTCAAACAGGGACTCTTTTTCTTCTTCTGACAAATTTCTGTTCATATCCGTATCGATAAAACCGCATGCAACAGCATTGACGGAAATATTGCTCGGAGCAACTTCCTTGGCAAGTGCTTTCGTGAAGGCATTGATTCCTCCCTTGCTGGCGGAATAGGCAACCTCCGTGGAGGCTCCGACCTTTCCCCAGACGGAGGAGATATTGATGATTTTACCGCTTTTTTTGGAAATCATGGAGGGCAGAACCGCACGGCTGACATAAAAGCAGGAGGAGAGGTTTGTGGAAATTACACGGTCCCAGTCCTCGTCGGTCATATCCTGCAAAAGTCCGACATAGGAAATGCCGGCGTTGTTTACTGCAATATCAATGGAAATTCCGCCCAGACTTAAGGAATCAAACAGGGAACGTACCAAAGAAGGGTCGGATACGTCACAGGTGTGACAGGATACCTTCACACCGTATTTTTCCGAAAGCAGAAGACCGGTTTCTTTCAAGGAATCAATGGAGTCCTTGCAGACTAAAACAAGGCTGAAGCCTTCTTTGGCAAAGACCTCCGCAATGCTTTTTCCGATGCCTCTGGATGCTCCTGTAATTAAGACGGTTTTGTCTGTCATATCGGTTTTCCTTTTTTGATTTTGAACTGATTTCGTGATGAATTTATGATTTATTCGTGATGCCTGCGCCGATTAATATTCGAGACCGCAAACCTTGAATCCGTCGGCTGTACGGACGCAGTAGTAGCGGCACTCCGTGTCGACGGGCGTTTCAGTGGTGCCGTAGAGCAGAAGCACCTGATGAATATCCATCTGACAGTAGAAATGATCGTCGTCATACGGACAGAATTCCACGACTTCGCATTCCTCGCTCTGGATTCTGTGCCAGGGATAATACTGTCTGGAGGTTCCGTATTCCACCATCTGCAGGTAGTTTGTACCGGACTTAAAATATGCGGCTGCCTGCGCCTGGGAAGCGTCGTTTGCGACGTAATGGATGTAGGTGGTTGCGGCTTTCTGCATAAAATCAAGCATTTCCGTCTTTACCTCTTCGGAAACGGTGAAGGGAACCACATACATACCGCGTGTGGAATTGTACTCCGGTTTGATTTTTGTATTGTCCGGAAGAAACGCCTCTACAGTGGCTTTTTCGTAGAGATCCTTTACAAGATAGGTGCGGACATGGGGCAGTTCGATTTCATCCCCGAAGTATTCGCCGCCTTTGGAAGGATCGTTTTTATAACAGTATTTGTTGTCGATTTCATGTCCGTTAATCGTGACTTTCATGCTGGTAGGACAGGAAACGCGGACGGAATGCTGTGCTTCCGTGTAAAATTCAAAGAGGGAGGTATCCCAGCACGGCAGTTTGTAGGGGCGCTCCTCGGTCTTGGATTTTTCCAGGGTTAAGCGCGCTACGATATATTCGTCCGCAGTAATATAGTAATCCGGAGCTTCCTCCGTGTATTCGTCGGTTTTTGCCCAGGCGATGGTTTTGCCTTCCACTAAGGATGCCATATAGTTGCAGAGATTTTCTTCGGTTTCAAACTCGCTGATTTCGGGCTTTTCGGTCTGCATATAGTGAACCGCGAGCATATTGCCGCTTGAAATGATTTCGACCGCATCATCCGCAGCATGTTCGGGAAGAGAAGCCTGATATTCGGCCTCATAAGAAATCAGATACTGATGAAATTTGCCGAGAAAGAGAACGGCCGCAAGAATCAGAAAGAAGAACCAGATCACACAGAAAACCAGAAAAGGATGGGATTTTCTGACCGGTTTCATCTCGGAAAGAGGAGTGATTTTGGCGCTTCTGTATTCTTTCAAGGATTGTCCCTCCTCTCCACAACAAAGGCGGTGGGCATTTTACGGGCTCTCATCGTACAGCTCTTTACGATTTCTTCGCCATTGTAAACCATGGAAGAGGACATGCCGCCGTCTAAGTTTGCTGCGTTCACGGCTTCAAAATCCTCCATAACCTTTACCAGATCGGCCATGGATGCGCCCAAGGAGGTGGTCTGACGACCTTCGATTACAAGTAAGAGAACGGCGCCGTCGGCACGCTGGCCGATAGCGGTTCGGGGATTCAGTCCGGAGCCGGAACCCGCCATGGTAGCGGATTTGCCGTTTACAATCAGAGCGGGACCGAAGGATACCGCATCACGGATACCGATGGACTGGGCGTAACCCGCGCTCATACGGCCTACCACTAAAACATTGTCGTTCGTAAAACCGTATACTTCATAGGTGCTTCCTGCATCACCCATGCGCCATACACCTTCGGAGAATACGATTCCTTCCGGCATTCCGCCGGTTCCGATGCCGGCTTCGTCGTCGTATTTACCGCCGTTGATACCGGCTACCGCATCATATTTTTCAACCAGTTCCACCAGAGTTTTTCCGGGAGCACTGATTCCGTAATTGTCAATGGTTGCCACCTTTACACGGGAGGGGTCGAAAACGACCATCATTTTGCCGCGGTAGGTGGGGCCGTGAACGTCATATACCGCAATGCCGTCACCGTCGGGATCTTCGGGATTGTCGACTTTTCCGGTGCCGCTTTCGTTTGCGGCATCTTCGCCGTCATTTTCCGCCACGATACGCACTAAAGAGGTATCGGTGATTTCCTTGAATTCCTGCGTACTGTTGCTTGCCATAATGGCTTCCACTTCTTCGGGACTTAAGTAAATATCAACCAGAACACCGCCAACACTGGATTCCTTTGCGGATGCCACGAACAGGTCTCGGACTCTGGGAGAGGGTCCCTTGTGAATGAAATACAGGAAAATGAAAAATGCTCCCAGCACAACGGCAATGGTTCCCAAAAGCCATAGGAACACACCCAAAATTGCTGCGAGAATTTTACTCTTTTTTTTCTTTTTCTTTTTATTTTTTTTATCGGCCATATCGGTATTTTTTGCTCTTTTTCAAGCAGGCACTTTAATGTCGAAAAAATGGTCCCGTTTTTGGTTAATTTTTTCGACAGGATACAAACCATACGGAATAAATTATACCATATATAGGGAAGAGTTACAATATATTGTGGTCATATTTTGTGCCTGTTATCAAATTGCATAAAAGTCGGAGGGGGAAAATGAAAATCGTGACAGAAAGGGCGCCGAAACCGACGTTTTTCGTGACAAAACTGGCAAAATGCTATAAAATAGTATTTGTGAAAAGTGTTGCCTGAAACCGCTTTCCTGCGGCGAGCGGAGTGACACAAGGGGGAATATATGTCGAATCTTAAACACTATATTGACGGAATCCGTAACGGGGAAGGATTCTTTGACGAAGCTTTTAAGCTGAACATGATTCTGAATATTTTGTGTGTGATGCACGCAATCTATGCAATTCTTCTATTTGCATTCGATTTTTGCTATCTTGGGGTATATGCGGTTGCGACGGCACTGTTTTATCAGCTGGTCCGACTGTTTGTAAAGCAGGGTGCATATCGTCTGATTATTCTGTTAAGTACAATCGAGGTGTGGGCGTTTTCGGGAGTTTTAGAGGTGTTGCTGGGACGTGACACCAGCTTTGCAACGCTGACACTTGCGACAATTCCGGCGGTTTTCTATTTTGCTCTTTCCTGGGGTATTTACGAGAAAAAAGAGCTGGTCAGTCTGGCATTTTCACTGACGGCCATGACGGAATATGTATTTTTATATGTTTACCATGTAATCCATCCGAAACCGATCCTGGAAGTAAAGGAATATGTTTCCATCACACTGACGGGTTACAATTACGCGGTTTCGTTCCTCTGCATTATCGGATTTCTGATGCTTCTGCACTGGGAGATGTCCGTGAAGGCAACCAGCCTTTCTCACAAAAATCTTGCGCTGAACGTTGAGGCAAACAGGGATTCGTTAACAGGACTCTTTAACCGCAGATATATGGACCAGAAGATGGAAGAGAAAATGGAAATCCTGTCTTCGGAAGGACTCATCTTCGGAATTATCATCTGCGATATTGACGATTTTAAGAGGGTAAACGATACCTTCGGACACGAGTCGGGCGACGATGTACTCGTCAATGTTGCAAAGGTTCTGATGAATTCCCTTCGTGAAAACGATGTGGTCTGCAGATGGGGCGGCGAAGAATTTTTAATCGTTGTGGACGGAAACAAGCGGGTTACCATTGATGTTGCCGAGCGTATCCGCACAATGATTGAGGATATGGTGGTCGTATCCCACGGATATACAATCAAAATTACAATGACCTTCGGAGTGACGGAGTCCACCCCCGGACTTTCCATCGATAAGCTTGTGGAAATTGCCGACGAAAGACTCTACAAAGGCAAACAGAACGGAAAAAATCAGGTTGTAAGTGAATAATTCCGAAGGAAAAATACGGAGAAAATGAGTATGAAGAAAATCAGCATACGAAAACGAATCAAAGAGACAACGGCACTTTTGCTGGGCGCGCTGATGGTATTTGCGACAGTCGGAATGCCCCTTCAGACGGTGGCGGAAAGCTATTCCTACGGAAATCCGGATCAATATCCGGATTCCGGTCTGTTTATGGAAGGGGATACTCTTTCCATTGAGGAAGAAGCTGCTTACAGCGTAAGCATAGCAAGTTTCGATAAAACCGGGATCACGGAAACGGCTCCGGACTCAGGTGAATGGGTTACGGGAGCTTATTACAAAAATTCCACGTACGTTTTTCCTCATGAAGATGCGGTATTTCCCGATGCATCTTCGGATAACAGATTAAAAACAATATATGAGCTGACAGAGTCAAAGAATACATATGACGGCTATAGTCTGACGTTTGCAACCTATTACGGTATTCAGGTCAGATACCTGGATGCCGAAGGAAATACGGACCGTCTGGATTATACTTATTACTATGTTTCCGATGACAATAATCTGGAGGAAGAATTTTCCTCTCCGGGAAGTCTGGATGACGATGAAGATTTGGGTGAATTCATCGGATGGTCCACCAATCCGGATTATGTGGATGAAACTTCCGACGGATTGTATTTTGAACCGGAAGACGGAGTGACTTTTGATCTTATAATGGATTATGTGAGTGACGGTGTTCTGGTTCTTTATCCGATTTATCACAAAGAAATATTTACCAGTACCATGACCGTTGAAATGGCTGATTATAAGGCTGCGGATGCGAGAAGTGTAACGAATCCCGCACCGGAAGGATATGCAGGTACCGACAGAACTTTCAGCTGGGAATATTTTAAAACAGACGCAGAAGGTACCGTTACAGATGATACGCCCGTTTCAACGACTCCTCCGGCCGATCCCGGATACTATCAGGTTGTAGTCACGGCAGCAACCAAAGATGAGATTCCGGAAGAGACGGCTTCAGCGAATTTTAAGGTTACCGGAACACAGAGTATTACGTTCAATCCGGAAGGAAAAGACGGATATCTCGGTGCACTCGGAAACACGGTTTTGATTCCCGATTTGGTCAGCGGTGTTAAAGATAATGCTACGGTACATTTTCAGCTGATTACGGGGAATGCAATCGAATACAGACAGGATCATTATGTAAGTGCGGAGTATCCGCATGAATATCCGGGATGCAAGGTTCAGATTATTATTGATGCAACGGATTTATATGAAGCTTATACGAGCGAGGAATTTGATTTTCCGATTACATATTGTCCTTGGCCCGAAGAAGAGTGTACCGTTGTCGGAGAAAAAAAGAGTGCAAAAATCGATGTAAAGTATTTTACGGACGGAGAAATGTACGAGTCCGGAAGTTACGATGTTTATGACGGTGACATTACCATTCTTCCTCCGGACGGATTTACGATTCCCGGCGGTTACGGCGAACGACATGCTGACGGATTGGATCTTCCGAGGGGAAATCTGGTCAGGACAGAGGATGAAGCGATCACTGCATGGGGTAATTACCTGAAAGGCGAAAGTGTATGGCTTGATAACAGCGGCCCGAGTGTAATGCCGGATTCCGTAATGATAGACGGGGAACAGTCTGATGAAGAGATATCCGCTGCTTCCGAATTTTCCGCAAAAACCGTTGAGTTTGACGTGTTTGATAACAGTTTTTACGAAGAGGTGGATGATGAAATGGGATATACTTCCACCAGCACGTATTCCGCGATGAAATCCGTTACGGTGGATGGCGTGGAAGTACCTACGGATACGGAATACCCCGGCGCAAAGACACATGTAAAACTGACCAATAACCTTCCGGTTTCCAAAACCTTTACAGTTGTTGCAACAGATATTGCAGATCATGAGACAACATGGAGTATTACATTAAGTCCCGACCTTGGGGATACTCCCAATCCCGCATACATCATTAACGGTACGGAAGGAAACAACGGATATTATACTTCGGATGTTACACTGAAGGCTCCGACAGGTTATACCATTTCCGCCGACGATGACGATCCGGACAGTTATGCGGAAGAGATTGACTATGACGAAACCATAACACAGATTCGCCTTAAGAACACCGAAACCGGGAAATATACCGATTTGGTCGATGTGGAAGAAATCATGATCGACAAGGATGCTCCGGAAATCACCCTGTTCGACGGTGATGAGGCTGTAACATCGGTAAACGGAAAAATCACTTTAAGCGGTAATGACGGACTGTATATTCACGCAGAAGACGGAAACAGCGGACTGCTGTCGGCAACCGTAAACGGAAAAGGTCTTACGATTGTGGACGGAACCGATGCGAGGATTCAGATTTATGAAGACAAGACAGACAGGGAAGTGGTAATTACCGTAGAAGATAATGCGGGAAATACCGATACGCGGACATTTACTCTTGCTGCTGGCACAACCACTGCCGGAGGCGAGGCGGAAGCGGTTCTTAATCTGGTTTATGACGGAACCGCCAAAAATCTCGTAGTGGCAAAAAATGTTCAGAACGGTACGATGATGTACAGCGATACGGAGGACGGCTATTATACGGAAACTGTTCCTTCCGGAACGATAGCGACAACTTATACCATTTGGTACAAAGTGGTCGGTAATGAAGCAGTGGATCCGGCGGATGGTGTTACCGCATCGAAAGGTTATCTGGATACCGAGCCTGCTTCTATAGAGGTTACCATTGCTCCTCTTACGGCAGTGTTATCCTGGGATGATACGGAGTTTGAATACGACGGAGAAGAGCATTGTCCTACAGCTGTAGTAAGCAACCTTGTAAGCGGAGATACCTGCAATGTGACTGTAACCGGTGCGCAGACGGATGCCGGAAGCTATACAGCAACCGCAATAGGACTTTCCAATTCCAACTATGCTTTGCCGGAAACCAATACCACAAGCTTTACCATCGGAAAAGCAGTTGCATCCATTGATGTGGTACCTACGGCAAATACCCTGACGTATAACGGAACGGAGCAGGCACTGGTTTCTTCGGGATCTGCAACAGAAGGCGGAAAGCTGGTTTACAGGCTGGAAGGCGGAGCGTATTCCGATACCGTTCCCGTTGGAAAGAAGGCCGGTGAGTACAAGGTTTATTTCAAACCGGTAGCAACCGATGACAATTATGAAAGCAAATCGGAAGAAGTTCAGACAACCGTAACAATCGCACCAAAGACCCTGACGGTATCCTGGAGCGATACGACATTTACTTATGACGGAAAGGAACATAAGCCTTCCGCAACAATAGGCGGCATCTGCGGTACGGACAATGTAATTGCAACCGTAACGGGTGCAAAGGCCGCAGTCGGAACCTATACCGCGACGGTATCCGTTTCCGGTACGGATGCATCCAACTATAAATTGCCGGAAAATACTTCCGCGGAATATACGATCAAAGCAAAACCCGCTGACCCGGTAACTCCGGAAAAGAAAGCCGGCAGTGCAACCGTAAGCATGGGCAGCTTTGTATTCGGAGGCAAATCGACTACACCTGTAGTTTCATCTTCTACGAATGATGCAACAAAGGCAAACATCTCCTATAAGCCTTCGGGAGCGGGAGACGATGCATATACAGGAAGCATTCCTTCCGCAGCGGGATCCTATACGGTTCGTGCGATTTTGCCGGAAAATGATAATTATAAAGGCTGTGTTGTATACGGAAGCTTTACGATTTCTTATCTGGAAGTTCCGGACGGAGCATATGTTCTCAAGGGAACCGTCGGAAACAGCGACTGGTACACTTCCGAAGTACAGTTAAAGCCCGGAGACGGATACGAAATATCCGTCGGCGACAGAAATTCCTTCTCTGCAGCTTCTATTACCTTAACGGAAGAAATGGCAGGAAAGACCTTCTTTGTTCGCAAGAAAGATACCGGCGAACAGAGTGCGGGAATCAAGCTGATGTCACTGAAGATTGATACGGATTCTCCCGAACTGGTAGATATGGAAGAAAACGGAATCTATTACGGTAATGACAGCAACCAGCTTCTCGGAACCGCAAAGGATAAAAATCTGTACAAAGTCTATGTGGACGGAAGAGAAGTTACCACAAGCACGGATGAAAACGGAAACGTTATATTCGAACTTCCTTTAGGAAAGAAGCGTGAGCCTGTCAGTGTAAGAATCGTGGACGAAGCGGGAAATGAGAAGAAAATTTCCTTAACGACGGCGCCAGGCTGGATGAGGACCGGTGAAGTCGGAGAAGGAGAATACTATCTGGAACTCGGATATGCGTATAAAATGCCCAAGAACGGTTCCGGCTTATATGTTGCGGGACGTCCTACCAGATTTATGCCGGGAGTTACTTTCTTTGCAAAGAAAGAAGGCTCAACGGAATTTGAGAAATAAGAGACAGGGGAATTTTTGAATGAAGAGCAAAAAAGGTTTACTGATCGGCGGAATCATAGGAGGCGTTGCTTTAATCGGCGCGATTGCAGCTATCCTGATTATTTTTCTGGGAAAGAAAGAGGAAACCTATCGAGTAATCAAGGTTATGAAAGCGGAAGGCCACAGCTATGTTACCAGAGGCGATATAAAGGATCTGGAAGCCTATGAAGGAATGGCGCTGCAGAGCGGAGACTCCATTCATGTTGACGGAAACAGTTCTCTGGTGCTGATGCTTGATGATGACAAGCTGGCTTATGTGGAACAAAATTCGGATTTTGAATTAATTGCCGAAGGACAGGGAAAATCCAGCAAGACCAGAATTGAATTGACCAAAGGCGCGCTGACCTGCGAAATCAGAAACGAACTGAGCGGAGAGTCCTCGTTTGAAGTTAACACACCGAACTCTACCATGGCAGTCCGCGGTACCTCCTTCCGTGTAGAAGTAACCAATGTAGAAACTATCAAGAAGGTGCTTGAGAGCAGTGCAATCCAGCCCTCCATGCTCTTCATGGCTAAGACACTCGAAGCCTCCGGTCTTCAGGGCTTGAATACCATTACCCGACTTACGGTAACGGACGGCAAGGTGAAGGTGCAGCTGCATGACGAAAACGGAACACCCGTAGGCGACGAGCTTGAATTTGATGCAAATACGGATATTCTGATCGGCGGTAATGATTCCGACAGCTGTATTATCAAAGAAATTACGGGAATCGATCCCAAGACCTTCCCGGAAATCACGATTGAGTTCTTTATCGATATTGCCACCGGCAGCGGTAAGATGGTCATCACCATGAACGACCTCGAAGATTCGCTTGAGGAAGGCGACCATAATATCACCTTTATGTACGGGGATAATGTGTTTGCAACGCAGGTGGTTCCCCATCGGGGTAAAATCGTCGAGCCGGACTTAATTCCTACGGAGAAGGGACACTGGGATGTGGATCTTTCGCTGGAAGTAACCACGGATAC
>Ga0247611_10005548_pt1 | contig 16620 bp, 25 predicted proteins | sample 177DNAGHGhighgp2_FD_192422 | JGI IMG/M metagenome (GOLD analysis project Ga0247611, IMG submission 192422) | Sheep rumen microbial communities from Palmerston North, Manawatu-Wanganui, New Zealand - 1770 DNA GHGhigh gp2 | ecosystem: Host-associated > Mammals > Digestive system > Stomach > Rumen... | reverse complement strand
ATATCTGATTTTAAATTATTAATAATTCATATATTAGTTATAGGATGTTTAATATTTGGGTATTCTTATTATTACATTAAATTTAAATTAAATAATGAGAGATTATAGAAAATTTTGTAGACCTAAGGTTCAAACAAATCCTAAAATAGGAGACGTCCGTGTAAAGCTAAATTGTGGTGAAATCTTAACTGTTTCTGCGTAGGATTATAAAAGAGTTGGAAAAAATTTCAAATTAGACTCTTTTGTTGGAGAATCTTCTGATACTGCTGGAAATTTGTTAGTTACTAATAAAATTTTAAATCAAGATATGGTTGTTTCTCCTTAGGATTATGTGAATAATTCTGATAGATTTGAAATGAAGGAGATAATTGGTAATTCTACTTCAGACGCACAAGAAGGAGATATATTATGTCATAATTCATTATTAGACACTGACGCAATATTTTCATTTAATGATTGGAAAAACAATGTATCTGATGATTGGAATTTAACAGGATTGTATGGAATTACTACTTATGAAGAAGAGGATGCATCTAATGGTGATTATGTAATCATGGCTAATGGTCATACTTTAATTATTAGTCCTAGTGATTATGATAAAGTAAGTAGTAATTGGGAGCATGTTGATACAATTCAAATTGAACCAGAACAACCAGATAATCCATAATGTTACAGTTAATAAAAACTATTCTTAATTAGTTTATTGAAGATATAGATTCTGGGAACTCCAATATAAGTGAAGAAGAGTAGGAAGAACTATTAGGTTTAATTTAGAAGATAAATACTAAATAGTTATCTAAAATTGAATCAGCATCTTATATTGGAGTTTCTAGAGCAACTTTTGATAATTATATAAGTAGAGGTTTAATTCCAAAAGGTCATAAACGTTAGGGATTTAAAGAGCTTAGTTGGAATAAATCAGATTTAGATAAATTTTTAAATGAAAATAATAAATAAAATGAAATAAATATATGGCAGATATAAATAGTTTAAGTTTTGGATGTGGAAATACATTATAGGCTAGTCAATTGAATATAATGGTTGACGCTATAAGATCATTAATTACATAGGTTGGAACTATAGGTGATAAAGTTGGAAGTTATATTCCATTATCCGGATCTGAAGACATTAGTGGAGTACTAGCTCCTGATACAAATGAAGGACATAATTTAGGTAAATCTGATAAACGTTGGGGTACAGTATGGGCTTCTACTGGAGGATTTAAAGTAATAGATTTTTATGATTAGCAATCTCCATATGGTAAATTAGGAGAATTATATGTAGGTAAAGATACTAGTAATAATAATGAAATTATACTACACTTTAAACACGGAAATGATAATGAAGAAATAGTTGCTACTAGAGATTGGGTTAATAGTTAGTTAAATCCTACTAGGATAAATATAGGAAGTACAGGCTCAATTTCAGAAGAATAGTATAATGATAAGTCGAATTATATTAAAATAGAATCGTCATCTGATAATCCTATTGTTATTGCTGGTTATGATGAAAACACTTTACCTAGCGGTATTAAATTTGGTGATGCGTCTACAGGTGATGTACTTACCGTATATAATGGAAAAATATATGTTAATGGTGATATATTTAGTGGAGACAACGGAGTTTCTGTTTTAAATGATTTATCAGATGTTAAAGCATCAGCACCAACTACTGGAGAATTTTTAATGTATAATGGAAGAAATTGGGTAAGCAATCCTTTACCAGAAAGTTAGATTATACATCCTAGTGATGTTAGTCGTAATGAGGAATATTATTTAATGTATGAAGAGACTAATGAATATCCTTCTGGCAGGTATAGTTGGGTTGAACGTCCATCTGGAGCTAATGAATTAAATGAATTAGATGATGTTGAAATAGATGATACTAAGCTTGAATTAGGACAAGTTTTAGTTTATTCTCGAGTAACTGATGGAGACAATAATACTTATAATTCTTGGGTTAATAAAACTTTATCTGGTTCTTTAACTTATGATCAAAGTGATAGTAATAAATATTTAAAAGTTAACAGTAACGGTAATGGAACTGAATGGAGTGATATATCATTATCAGATTTAAGTAATACTGAAATTGGTGGATCAAATAATGCTCTTTTAAACGGATAGGTTTTAGTTTATGATTCATCTTCAAATAACTGGAAAAATACAAGTTTACCAGCAAATTTACCAAATACTAGTACTGATAACAATGGACAATATTTAACTGTTGAAAATGGTATAGCTAAATGGGTTTCTGTAACACCTGGAGGAGTTTCTAGTTTAAATGATTTATCAGATGTTTCTATAGGAACTGGAGATGATGCTCCTACTAATGGGCAATTACTTGTTCATAATGGAACAAATTGGGTTAATAAAAAAACATTAAATGAATTAACTATAGGAAATACTACTTTGAATGGAACTTATATCGAAATTATGGAATCAGATAAACTCCATAGAACTATTATTGGAACTGATAGTGATAAAAATATTACATTTTTAACAATGTCAAGAAGTTCCACAAGTCCAGGAAGTAGTGGAAGTACATGGATACCTGATACTGGTCAAAATGCAAAAGTTATAAAAATAAATGGAGTTACAGTTGGACTTACTGGAATTGGTTATAAAAATAGTAACGATTCTACTGCTACATCAGTAGCAACATCTGGTTAGAGTCTTACTTTAAAAGCTGGAACCAATGTATCATTTACTAATAGTGGTACAGAACTTACCATAAACGCTAGTGGAACTAATAGTGGAGGTGGAGGAAATGGAACTGTTACTAAAATAACTGTAGGTGATGGTTTAGTAGACGGGTCTGGCTCTTCTTCTGTTGATATAACATCATCTGGAACTATAAAATTACCAACTTTTAATAATAATGACGGCAATAGTAATACTAGTGGAAAATCTGTTGGTCCAACTTCTAATACACTTGGAACTGGTAATACTCTTAAGGTTCCAAAAATAACTTATGACAAATATGGTAGAATTACCAATGCTGCTGAATATACTATAACTCTTCCTTCTGGAGGATTATCATGGGCTGATTTAGCTAATAATGATTAGAATTATTTAACTAGTGAACTTATTAATCCTAATCATATACCTATAGCTACTTCATCTACTTTAGGCGGGATTAAGACTAATTATACTCGTACTGTTGGAAGTAATAATTATGCCGTAAGTATTGATTAGAATAGTGGTGGGGCACATGTTACTATAAACAAAGCTAGTAATAATGATTTTGGTGTTATAAAACTTGGTTATGATGAAACTAATTCAGGAACTACTAAAAATTATGCAGTTAAATTAGATAGTAATGATAAAGCTTATGTAAATGTTCCATGGACAGCAAGTAATTCTGGAAGTAGTAATAGAACATTAGAAAACGCAACTACTAGAAATAATTTAAAATCAGCTCTTTAGTAGGATAAATCTATATGTGTAATGTTTGATAATGTTGATAGTGATAGTAATGTTACTAGTCTTGATTATGTTCGTATTTCAGAATTAAGATATAAAGCAAAGAAATCTTTACAAAGTTCATTTTTCTTTTATAGAGGAACTATTGATGCTACTAACAATATTATAAATCCTGTATTTTATGTTGATTAGAATTATAAAATATTTTTAACTAAAGTAACAAATACTACAAATGATTTTGCTCGTATTAATGCATTTAATAGTAATAATATTCCAATAGACACATATTCAACATGGACATCTGCAGCAGAAACAGTTGTGAAGAATTTACTTTAGAATAAATATGGAATAAGCTGTGATTTTAATTCTACATCAGCAACTAGTGGTGCATATTCAATTGGAACAACTAATCGTTAGGTACAAAAAACAGTAAACTTTTATATAGAAGAAGATTAAATAATTTATTAAATAACATGGCAATAGGAATTGATGATTTGTATGATGACGATTATGAATCAACTCAAGAAGAACAACAAATAAATGATCAAGAACCTGCTACTAATCAACAATAGTAGGTTCTTGATAATAATTCTTCTGATGATGATTTCATATCAGATTATTTAAAGAGTAAAGGTATAGATGATCCTTCTAAGATTATATTTGAAGATGACAATAATCAATTAATTGAAAGAAATTGGAATGATTTATCTAAAGAAGAGAAGTTTAATATACTTAATACTCCTTTAACTCAAGAAACTAAAGATGATAACAATAATGAATTAAGTGATGAAGAAATTGAATTACTTAATCAAATTAGAACTAGTAATTTAACTCCTTCTCAGTATATTCAACAACTTCAAGGACAACAAATTACACAAGAACCTCAATATAAGATAGATGATTTATCCGATGATGAGTTATATCTTTTAGATTTAGAATCAAGAGTAGGTGAATTATCTGATGATGATGCAGCTCAAGCATTGAGTATTGCAAAACAAAATGAGGATTTATATAAGAAATAGATTGAAGGAATTCGTAAAGAATATAAAGAAAGAGAAGATTTACAAGCTAAATAGGAAGAAGCTGAAAGAGAACAAGAACAGCAAGAAGCTTATAATAAGTTCCAAGAATCTGTTGTTAATTCTATTAGTCAGTTTAATTCTATTGGTAACTTAGATTTAAACTTTGATGATTCTGATAAAGAAGAATTAGCTTAGTTTATGTTAGATAAGGACGAATCTGGAAACAATTATTTATGGCAAGCTTTGCAAGATCCAGATAATTTAGTTAAGGCTGCATGGTTTATTTTGAATGGTGATGAAGCTATGAATAATATCTCAGATTATTTTGTAAAGTAGATAAAGCTGGTTTCAGAGAATCAGTATAAGAAAGGTTTTGAAGAAGGACGCTCAGGTGCTCAACCTACTAAACCATAGATAATTATTAGACAATCAAAAAATAATAACAACACTAATCTTCATAAATCAATTAAAGATATAAATGACTTAGATGATGAAGATTAATAAAATGAGAAATTAGAAATATGAGAATTGCTTCATTTACTTCTAATATCCCTACAATGGGTGAGTGATTCTAGTTTATCGCCCATTTAAAATCGAGTAAATTGCTGGGAGTCCTCCTAAATAGATTTTTTGGATAATCAGCAGCCAAGTTAGTGAAAGGTATAAAAGTAGCTAAAAGGTTCAACGACTAATCTTTGAGTAACCTAACAATAATAAGAACACGAAAACTCGACTTTTTGATGATATAGTCTGAACTTATAGAATGGTAAACTATAAGAAATATAAATTAAATATTTATATGATAACAAACTGGATACTAGAACTTACGAGGACTTTTATAAGTACCTTGGAATTAAACCAGCTAGATTAGGTATTGTTTCAAGAATGTATGATGATTTAACAGCATCATTCTTAACAGAATCTTTAAAGAATGTATTCTATCAAGATGCTAAAGGTAGTGGTAATAAATATCAATCATTAAATGCTTTTGCATATGACTGGGAAATTACTACAAACTATATTAAGAGAATTGAATTTGCAGCTGTACCACAAGGCGATGGTAAAGGTGGAACTGAAATTACAATGGCATTTAGAGAGAGATACTATGAAAAGTATGATACTTTCAGAATTGAAAGATCAGGTCAATAGTGTATGGTAGTTTCTAGACCAAAGCGTTTAGGTGACAACTATTGGGAAGTACAAGTAAGACTTGTTGGTCATAGTTATGATATTGAACTTGACGATACAGCTTGCTAGCCTGGTGATACTACACGTTGGATAAGCTCACATATGCCTGAATTACATGAGGAAGGTCGAAATAAAGCCATTTGTATGGCCCTCCTCCGCTTAGTTGCTTAAGTGTAAAATTAAATAAATATTCTTAATTGCTGGAAGGCTAAATCTTTTAAGACATGCTAATCAGCAGCGAAGCCTAAGATAACATTAACTCACAGAGAGATGCTTAGGAACGTTCATCGACTAGTCTGAATAGACGTAGGAGAAGAATACTCCGAAATGGAATAAATCTAAAATTTAAATATGGAAAAATATATTGTATATCAAACAACTAATAAAATAAACAATAAAATTTATATTGGAGTTCATTGTACTAATAATCCGGATGGATTTGATGGTTATATAGGATGTGGAGTAAGAATTACTCAACCTTGTACTTATATGAATCCTAAAATTCCTTTTCAATATGCAGTTAAAAAATATGGAACTGGAGCTTTTATTAGAACAACATTAGCAAAATTCGATACAAAATAGGAAGCTTATGAACTCGAAAGTAAAATTGTAAATAAGGAATTTCTACAAAGAGAAGATGTATATAATTTAGTTGAAGGTGGTGAATTTCACATAACACATCAAACTAAAATTTATATGTATGATTTAGAAGGAAATTTTGAAATGGAATTCGATGGTATTAATGAAGCAGTAAGATTTGTTAATCCTGATCATAATCAAAGAGGAGGAGGTCATATAATAAGAGCAATAAATCAAGGCCACCAATATCACGGACATCAATTTTCTTATGAAAAAGTTGAAAAACTTAAAAATCTTACTTCTCATAGAAAGATGAGTACTGTTGAAAGACCTTATGCTGGAGGAAAAGTTGGGAGATATGATGATAATGGAAATCTCTTAGAGACATTTAATACAATGACTGATTGTGTTAAAGCTGGATATAAAAATGCTAAATTAGTAGCTTTAGGACAAAGAGAACATTGTAAAGGATTCGTATTTAAATATTTAAATTAAGATATAGTCAGGCGACGTGGAAACACGATCGGTTATGTATACAAAATGGCAATCCAATGCTGAAAAACATCGTGGATATATTCAAACCCACAGATTTGATGCTTCTTATTCAGCTCAATATGCTGCTTTAGAAGATGTATTTGTTAAAGTTGCTGAAGGTAAAGGTCAAGGCGATATGACTGAAACTATCTATAAGATGGATAAAGTTCAATAGAACCTTCTTGAAACTTTCTTAGTTGGTAGAAACCAATCTTTACTTTTCTCTAAAGGAAACGTAGATCCAACAACTGAAAAACCAACTATTGTTGATCCTAGAAATTTGTGTTGGGATCTAGCAGCTTAACATTGCTGCTACAAAAATCTACTTAATTGCTGGAAACTCCTAAAAGGACAATCAGCAGCCAAGACTAAACATAAGCAGGCCAATTTGGTAGCGTTTAGTAAGGTTCAACGACTAGCTGAAAAGCGTACATACTATAAAGTATGGAAATGGTAGATAATTAATTATATATTTAAATAGTAATTAATATGAAAGTAATTGTATATTGTACTACTAATATAATTAATAAATATATATATATTGGAGTACATACTTGTAAATCAGAAAAATTTGATGGATATATTGGTTGTGGAGTTTATATTAATCAACCATCAACTTATAATCATCCTAAAACAGCATTTTAGTTTGCTGTTTAGAAATATGGACCTAATAATTTTAAAAGAGTTACAATTAAAGAATTTGATAATGAAAATGATGCTTATATATTGGAATCAGAGATTGTAAATGAAGAATTTATATCAAGATCAGATGTATATAATCAAGTTATTGGAGGAAACGGAGGAGATTTAGCAAATAACAGTATTCCATGTTATCAATACGATTTAGATGGAAATTATTTAGCATCTTATGATTCTCAACAAAAAGCAGCTATTGCTGTAAATAGAGGATTTAGTGTTATTAAATATGCTATTAAAAATAAAGTAAAATCTGCAAATTATTATTGGGCTTTAGAAAAAGTAGAAAAATTAGATTTATCTAATTTTAAAACCGATTCCAATAAAATTCCAGTTTTTCAATATTCTTATACTGGAGAATATGATTGTTGTTATGAATCTGTTTCAGATGCTGCTAGAGTAAATAATGTAGCATCAACTAATATTAGCAGAGCTTGTAAATTAGGATATAAATGTAATAATAAATATTTTTCATATGAATTTAATTCTAATTTCACTAAAGTAAGAACTGAAACAGTAAGAGGAAAACATATATATCAATATTCTTTAAACGGAGAATTTATAAAAGAATGGAATTCTTGTAATCAAGCTGAAAAAGAACTTAATTTAAAAAGAGGTCTTAGTACTGCTATTAAATTAGGTAGAATTTTTGGAGGATTTCAATGGTCTTTAGAAAAACTAAATAAACTTGAATCAAAAGAAACTTTTAATAAAGCAAGAAAAGTAGGATAGTATGATTTACAAGGAAATTTAATCAAAATATTTAATACAGTTACTGAATGTACAAAAGAATTTTCTGGATGTAGACATGTATTACAAGGAAGAAATAAAACATCTGGAGGATTTATATTTAAATATATAGATTAATTAAAGATATAGTCTGACTTATATAGTAATATATAAGATGTCTATTGGACACAAATAGACCAATTTATATTTCAGACGGTCTTATTCCACAGGTTGAAGCATTTGCAAGTAAATATGCTTATAACAAGTTAACTATCAACGTATTTAAGACTATTTTAAGAACTCTTAATGAAAAAGCTGAAAAGCCAACTGGTAATCACTATATATTTATTGTAAACGAAAAGGCTTGGGATGATGTTCAAGATCTATTAGAAACTCACTTAGCACAATATCATACTGATGGTACATATCTATGGTCTGCAAAGGCTGGCGATTATGTATCTGTAGGAGCTAAAGGATTTGATACTTATAACTATGGAGGTAACTCTATTTCGTTCAAGGTTGATAGAACTTTAACTCGTGAATATGGTTCTGAGAAAGGATTCATGATTGCTCTTGACTTAACAGGTGATAAGACTTCAGCTCAACCTCCTATCGCATTATTCACATTAAAAGGTGGTGATATGATTTCTAACAAGTATGTTGGTGTTGGTGGTCTTAATGGTTTAAGCTCTGGTGAAGTTTCTTCTCCAGTTGCAGGTTCTAAGCTTATTATGTGGGGTTATAGCTCATTAGCAGTATTTAATCCTTATAAATCTTATATAGCTAGAGAGATTTGATTTTAATAACTTTTAAAAATAATTAATTAATTTAATAGATATTAATAAAGTAGCCTCTCTGAAATAGAGAGCCTACTTTATTATTAAAAATATAATAATATAATGTTAATGAAATAATATGGCAGAAACAAAGAAAGAAATAGATTTATCTTAGAAAATTGTTCTAAGAAGTGTAAGAGGTAAGGTTGGAATTGTAGTTAAAATACAACCATGTAGAAAACCTAATGGTGATTTTCCAGATTGTGTAAAAAGAGTAGATTCAAACGGAGATATGATTCTTTCTGAGAAAGAAAGGAATGATCCTAACAGGGAATATTTTATAAAAGAAACAGATACATTTGACATTGTTGATGGAACTACTTTTGACTTAGAAAATACAAGAGAAAGATTTATTTGGGAAGCTATTCAACATTGCCCTTTAATTGCTCCAGATTACTATGCTAAAGATAATAAAGGTAATTCTTTAATTAATGGAACTCCCGGTGATTATACACTAAAAGATTATTTAAATAAGAATCCTAGACGTTTCGGAGTAGCTGAACTATTTGTAGAGCGTCCTGGCGTAGAAGCTAAACGTAGAGTATCTCGTAAGAAGTTAAAGCATGATGCAGAATCATATATTTATACTGACGAACGTGGATATGATGGAAGAGTTCTTAAGGCTAGATTACTTGGTCATAAAATGGATGGTATGACTGATGCAGATGTAACAGATTATCTATTACAAATTGCTGATTCTAATCCTGAAAAGATTATAAGTCTTTACACTGGAGGGGATACTGCTGTAAGATTGTTATTCGTAGAAGCTAGAGATAAAAATATTATTCTCTATAGAAATAAGTTATATACATATGCAGACGGTGTTGTTTTAGGTGCCACTGATGAAGCTGCTATATTATATTTAAAAGATCCAAAGCACGCAAATATATACAAGCTGATTAAACGTGATACATTCCCAGAATTAACTGAGGATGATAACGAAGTATTAGATAATAATAAAAACAAAAAATAAATATTTATATAATTGTGACTGCGAAATAGCTTTACGAAGGCGTATTAATTGAATTAAATAAAGAAAATGCTCCAAACATTTTACTTGAAGAATTTAATTTCTTTGCTAACAAAGCTATAAATCAATATATAAACAAACGTTATAACATTTATGATATAAATCAACAAACTACAGATGATTTAAGAGTACTTAAAGCAACTGCTTTACTTACTCCTCATAGAGTTGATACTTATAATGACTTAAGTCTTGCTAGTAATGCTACTTATTACGTTGATTTACCATCTGATTATTTACATTTACTTAACTGTATTTGTATTTATCAAGTAAAGAAAACTTATAAATGTTACAATGCTGGAGATACTTGGAGAGCTGCTGCAACAAGACTAACAGCAGACGCATATTCACAAGTACTCGATAATTTCTGGTTAAAACCAACTTATAAAAGACCTTATTATTATATTCATAACGTAAATACTTAGAATGACGGACTTATTCCAACTAATCCATATGATAGTAATACTGAACCTGGTAAACATGGAACTGATTCAAAGTCATTTAACTAGTCTCATACAGTTAATAGTACTATAATATCGTATGAAACTGATGCTCATACTAATACAATAGTAAATGGAAGTGGATTACCAACTTCTATAGACATTAGAGAAGGATCACATATTAGTAATGTAGAGAGAGGTCAAAGTATTCGTTATGGTAATGTAACTAAAGTAAGAATGGAAATCAGATATGGTACTGATGATTCTGTATTTACTTTAGGTGAAGGTAATAATGGAAGTACTGGAAAGATATATATTGATTATATAAAAGCACCTTAGTATATACGTCTTACACAAGAAGAACTTGACCATACAGAGGATTATTCTTAGATGTTAGAATTTCCTGATTATGTATGTCAAGAGATATTAAATGAGCTAGTCCATATTATTATGGAACATATAAGTGACCCAAGGTTACAAACACATCCAGTAGTTAGTTAGTCTATTGCTAATCCAGCTCAGGCATAGACCCCACAAGCACAGGGTTAGAGTGCTCAACAATAATAAAAATAAAATAAATTATGTTTAATTTTACAACTCAATCAGTTTATAACAACATTGATGACAAGAACATGTGGGTTAATACTGGTAAAAAGCCAGCATTAAGAATTGGTAACACTAGATTTGATGCAGATATTATTGAAAGTGTTTAGATTAAGCTTCCTACATAGGAAAATTTAGCAAAAGTTACTTTTGATATTAAAGATATAAAAGACAAAATTGATGCTAGACTTACAGCTTTAGATCTTCCTTCAGGACCTGTTACTGCAAGATTTGTATTCTATATTGGACTTACTATGAATTATCAAGATCCTTTCTATGCTAATGATTTAATTTATAAAGGAAAACCATTATATATTGAATTCCAATATAATCCATCTGATGATCAAGATACGATAGCAAGAAAAATTAAGGATTTAGCAAAGAAATATATATTACTAATTCAAGGTGGTAGAGAAAAGATATTAAATATCAAAACTACAGCTTCTAGTGCTGGAACTGGAAATAATGATGCTAAAAACGCAACAATTACTTTTGAAGCAGTAAATGGTTATCAAATTATTAGAAAAGCAAATCTTCAATGGTTTAATCCAAGTGTTAAAACAGTTGATTGCTGCACATATACTGGAGATTATGAAGATTTACTTATTGGTGTTCCTGTAATGTATGAAATAGATTATGATAATAAAGGAGCAATCGATACTGGTGATCCTGGTGAAGAAAAAGTATATGATGGAACTCAAAATGGTCGTGCATTAGCAGATAACGAAGTACCTATTATCCCAGGTTCTGAAGCATTCTGTGATTATAACTGGATTATTCATAACTTAAGACTTCCAACTGCTGCAAACTATTATCCTTGGTCTCCAGCAAATAGAATGGGAGAAATTCCTGTTCCTGGACAAGTTTATACTCAGTTTATCATTACTATCAAGAAAGAAAGAGATGGTATTATGGGTGAAATTGTAGGAGCAAGAGGTGTTTCTGTAACAACTCATGTACTTTATGTAGCTGGAGCTGCTGCTCTTAATACTTCAGTAACTACAACTCCTGCTGATAAAGTTTATAAAGCACTTGTTGGTACTTCTCCTGATGGATTAGCACTTCCTACTACTGGAGGCGCTCCAACTTAGAAGATATATAAGACTGCGGATACAGCATTAGCAAACCCATTTGCATGAACTAATTAAAAATCTAAATAAAAGCTAGGCCGGGCCTTATGGCCTAACCTAGCTTTTTTATTTTAAATATTATGGCTTGGACATCAATTAAACGACTAGCTGATGCAGTATTTAATGATATAGTAAGTGGATTACGTGGTTATCATTAGAATATGTCAATGTCAAAAGAACAATTAGAGGAAGAAATTGTTCAAATGAGGTTAGCCGTTATCAAAGAATATATGTTAAAAGGAATACTTCCTGTTGATGACTTATTAATGTCATTAAATTGCATTCCAGTTGATTGTGATACATTAGATAAATGTAAGTGTAGAGGAACAGTTTGTGGAGAACCAACTGCTCATTTTTAGATACCTTAGATTTTATTTGATTATGGATTAAATCATTCAATAAGATATATAGGTTCTTCCGATAAACAACACTCATTTTTAGTGTATACAAAACCTGTAGATAAAATAAAAACTTATCAAAAATATAGAAAAAGAGGAAAAAATAAACCTTGGGTATATGTAGATGTTACTCCTAATTCTAGTGGATTAATAGACTGTTATATCTTTGGAGCACCTCTTATAAAACAAGTATCTGTTGTAGCTATATTTAAAGACCCAAGACAATTAGAAGAATTTCAATGTAATTGTGATGAAAATTCTGTAAATGAAGCTACACAAATGGATATTAATTATAATTTCTTAGATATTTTAATAAAGGATAGACTGACTTAGTAGAAGATTAAATATTATCGTCAATTAGCTAGTCCTATTCTTCCAAATGATTAGAAGTATTCTGAAGGATGAATAAATTGAACTTTCATTATGTAGCAGTTCTTCTTGATATACTTTATGGAGTAGAAATCGAAGATGAAGAATTAGAAGAATTAGGTCTTTAGGCTTGGGATTTAATTGGAAATAATAATACTAGATTATATAGATTTAGTACTTGTATAGATTCTGACAACTCTATAAAATTACCTTGTAACGTTAAGTCTATAGAAGCTGTAACAACTTCTTATGAAGATTGGAATAAAACTAGTAGTTATTCTAATTATGGTGATTTCAGATCAGCATCTATTGAGAATTATATCGAAGCTGGAAAAGTTTTTAATAATCCATATTATATTTCTGGAAAATTAATACCTTATGAATAGTCTGGAGATACTTTATATTTTGATAGAAATTATGGAAACATAAATATCTTGTATAAAGGAATTATAGCTGATGAAGATGGACTTCCAGAACTAACTGATAAAGAAGCTAGAGCAATTGCTACATATATTGCTTATGTAAACAAATATAAAGACGGACTAAAAACTAATAATACAGTTACTATAAATTTAGCTCAAAATCTTGAACAAAAATGGTTAAAACAATGTGATTAGGCTAGAGTTACTGGATTAAATCAAAACGATATGAACGAAATATTGGATATAAAAACTAGTTGGAATAGAAAAGCTTACGGATTATCACATAAAATTACTCAATGACACATCATTTTGCTTTAGGATGGGCTTGTAATCTCAATGACATATTTGTTAGATTTCCATATGAAAAATGTAAATCATTAATAGAAAATATCAGAGCTAAACATCTTATGAAGAGAAAAGTTAAGCAAGTTTTTAGAGCTGGTATTGATGCAGTTTTAAATGATATTGTTGAAAATAATGCTACGTTTGTATTACCAAAATTAGGATATTATGGTGGTGAAATTCATATGGAACCTATAAAAGGAAAAGAGTTTGAAAGATTAAAAGCCAAAGGTAAATTTAAAAATATTGACTTTTTAGAAACAATGTTTACTGGATATTAGATGTATTTATATTTAAATGGAAAAAGAGATAATTTCTTATATAGAAGAAAATTTCCAATTTATATGGGACGTTTTTATAGAGATAAATTAACTAAATATACAAACGAAGGTAAAAATTATTGTTAATGAAAGTAACTAATGTTAATGATTATGTAGATGTTGTACATGAATAGTTTCCAGAATTAACTAAAGAGGAAGTAAAAAGAATTTTAAGTTACGGATGGAAAATGATATTATAGTATAAAAGTTTTGGAAACGATATTCAAGTTATTGCTCCAAACTTTTTCTTTTTTATAGGTAGAATACCAGTAAGTAAATTATCAACATTTAATACTTATTGTTATAAACTTGCAAAGAGAATTAGATATATGTTTAAAAGAACTAAATCTAATTGGGATGGATACTATTATTTTGCAAGAACTTAGAATCAGTATATAGATTATATACAATAGAATAAGAAAAAATATAAAGTTTTTGAACATGTTATGTTATATAAGTTATTAGATGAATGTAAGATAACAGAACATGCAAAACCTTATATTTTTAGATTAAAAGAAGATAAAACAGCTTGGGCAAAGAAGTACTATGATAATATTAAAACTGAAAACGCAGAATTAATTATAGTTAGAGATCCATTAAAAATGGATAATATAAAAACTTCAACCAATAAATATAAATATATACAATAGAAATAATGGAATAGACAGTAAATACTTTTGGAAAAGGTTTATAGATTGACACCCATCCTATGGTACAAGGAAATGAAACACTTTCTGATGCCCTAAATGCTACTTTTATTACAATGAATGGTAATGAGATAGTATTACAAAATGATATGGGTAATAGAAGAGTAGATAATGCTTATCTTCCTCCTGGATATACTCCAGTAGGAATGAAAGAATATGGTGGGATTATTTATATTGCAGCATATAATCCAATAACTAATAAATCACAAATAGGAAGTTTTCCATCTCCTTAGAGAAAATTTAATAACTAGGATACATCTAGTAATAAATTAGATTTGAGTTCTATATGGAATAATATAGAAAGTGATGAATATCTTGGAATAAATGTAATTAAATCAGATTCTATAATGATACCATTAACTAAAGATACAACATTACACGCTGGAGATAAATTTGTGGTTTATTCTACATAGTTTAATGAATCATATGATTAGAATAGTAAAGATTTAATAACTAACTATTATAATACTTGGAATGGTTCAGCAATAACTCCAAAAAATAAGTATTTTACTCTTTAGTTAGGTGTTTTAAATTCTTAGAATGAATTTGTTGATATTACAAAAACATTATAGAGATGGAAAAAAGACATTACTACAGGTAAATATTTTCCAGTAAAATATGAAGAACAATCTGTATCAGATGTTTTTAAATTTAATGATGGATATTTTATTCCTGGAGAATATGGTTCTATTTTAGAAGGAAATACTATAAATGATGCTAAATTTATTCAAAATAGACAAGTTATTACCGCAAACACTTATAGCTATAAACTTGTTGGACCATTGTATTTGAAAGCTGTTTATAATCATATATAGAATTTTAATTATAATATATATGGAATAAAAGATGAAAATAATAATGTAACTTTATGGTTTGAAGGAGTTATAACTTATAATTGTCCAGATGGTAAATATGGTAGTGTTGGTGATGATAATAAACCTATTGAAGACTATTTAACATATGATGAAACTGAAGGAAAGTATTTTAATAGTTCAAAATTTAATCCTTTTGCTTTATATTTTGGTAAAAATGAAAATTCTTCATAGATTACATATACATCTTCTTCATAGACTACATATACTTCAAGTAAATATGATTTAAAAACTAATACATATTTAGTTACCTGTACAAAAAAATATGAAGTTGAAAATCCAACTAATGGAAAAATTAATTATGTAATAGGAGTATTAGCTGATCCATCGTGTAGTTTATTTGACTCTAAAATTTATATAAAAGGATTATCAGCTAAAGGTGTAATTAACACTTCGTTACTTGGTAGTGGAACTATAAAAATAAACGAATGGAGATTTTATAATAATGTTAATAGTAGACAAACAACTCTAACATTTTCTCTTGATGCTTATCCTAAATATAAAGAAAAATTTGAAAACTTAAGATTAAAACTTTGGGATATTACAAAAGGTGAAATGTCATCTTTCTATTATCCATCTGAAGAATCAAGTTTACCAGTATATAATGGAAGACAAACATTAATATTAGATTGGTCTGAAACTAAAATAGATTTTAGAAAAGTATATGCGGTTGAAATTTATTATGATATTATAAAATAGGATAATTCAAGAAACCCAAATAATAAAATAAGTGAAAATAATAAAAGATGGATATTAACAACTGAATTATTTAATGAGTTTTATAAAGCAGATTCTGGAATAAAAGATTATTGTAATGTTAAAAAACCAGGTAATACTGGACAAGAAAAACTTTTTAACTCTAAAATGCTTATAGGAATAAGTTCTAGTTCTGATGTAGAATTAATTAAAGATTATAGTGAAGAAGAATCTGATAATAACCTGTATACATTAAATAATGAGAAAATTGGAGAATACAGTATTAAG
>Ga0247611_10005547_pt1 | contig 16621 bp, 15 predicted proteins | sample 177DNAGHGhighgp2_FD_192422 | JGI IMG/M metagenome (GOLD analysis project Ga0247611, IMG submission 192422) | Sheep rumen microbial communities from Palmerston North, Manawatu-Wanganui, New Zealand - 1770 DNA GHGhigh gp2 | ecosystem: Host-associated > Mammals > Digestive system > Stomach > Rumen... | reverse complement strand
ATACCTCGTCCAGTCCAAGTCCCTGGACGAGGTATCGGCCCTCGCGGCTGCGGCGGGCGACAAGGCGGCCCACATCCCGGCCATTCCGCCCATGGACCCTTCGCCCGGTTCCTGCAGGCTCACGAGTCCCTTCGGCGTCCGGGCGGACCCGATTACGGGGGCCGGCAAGATGCACACCGGGCTGGACTTCGCCTGCCCGCCCGGCAATCCCGTCTATGCGACGGGAGACGGCGTGGTCATCCTCGTGGAAAGTGACTTCTACGGCTACGGCAATCACATCGAGGTGGACCACGGCTTCGGTTATGTCACCCGTTATTCCCATCTGGCGGACATGTACACCTATGTGGGCCAGCCGGTGAAGCGGGGCGACTGCCTGGGCACGAGCGGACGTTCCGGCCGCGTGACCGGTCCGCACCTGCACTATGAGGTCCTGTACCGGCATGATTTCGTGAATCCGGCCGCCTATATGGACCTTTCCATATCATCCGAGGATTATGCCGCCATGGTCCGCAAACCTCTGTTCCGCCGATGAAAAAGGGCACCAAGAAGCGGCTGGGCCGCCTGTTCCGATACCTGTCCGCGACGGTGACCGTGGCGGTGGGGCTCTATGCCCTGCTGGCCCTGTTCTTCTCCACGGAGCAGGAAAAGAGACTCCGGACGGAGAATGAGCTGTATGCGGCGTATTATCCCGGACTGCTGGAAAAGGAACAGCTCCTGACCGATGTCGTCCGGGGGCTGGAAACCAAGGACGATGCGCTCTACCGGCAGATCTTCCAGACCGACGCCCCAGCGGTGGACGCCCTCACCGCTGCCGACATGATCAGTTTTTCCGACTCCCTGTCGGAGAACTTCTTCCTGTCCTATTCCGCTTCCAAGAGTGAAAGCCTCATGAAGATGGCCGGGAACGTGGAGGACAGCTTCGGGGAGATTTTCCGTGCCCTGGCCGCCCGGCGGGACACCGTTCCTCCGCTCTCGCTTCCGCTTGAAGGGGTGTCCTACGTCCAGACGGGTGCCTCTGTGGGCCAGCGGCACAATCCGCTGTACAAAGTGGAGATGAACCACGGCGGGATTGACCTCGTGGCTCCGCAGGGGAGTCCGGTCTTCGCCAGTGCCGACGGTGTGGTCTGTTCGGTCACCCGGTCCAACAAGGGCCTGGGGAATGTCGTGGAAGTGGATCACCGGAACGGATACCGCACCCGGTACGCCCTGCTGGGCGAGATCTCCGTCTCCCAGGGCCGCAGCGTGAAAAAGGGACAGAAAATCGGTACCGTGGGCATTTCCTCCACGACTTTCGCCCCGCACCTGCACTATGAGGTCCTTCGCCACGGCGTGGTCCAGGATCCAGTCCATTACCTCTTCTGTTCGGTGGATCCGGAGGAGTACGCGCGGATGCTGTACCTGTCCGTAAGCACCCGGCAGTCATTGGATTGATTTTTTTGCTATCTTTGTACGATACCGCTTATTCCGATACGCATATGGCCAAGCTGTTATACACGATAGGCGAGGTGGCGGAGTCCCTCGGGGAAGCCCCCTCCGCCGTCCGTTATTGGAGCAACTACTTCGACAGATTCATCAAACCCGCCCGCAACGCCAAGGGCAACCGGCTTTTCCACCCCGAGGACATCGACACGCTCAAGCAGGTCCAGTTCCTGGTGAAAAAGCAGGGCCTCACCCTGGAAGGGGTTTCCGCCCGCCTCGCAGAGGATCATCGCAGCGTGGAGAGCCGCGTGAAGGCGCTGGAGTCCCTCAAGTCCATCCGGGCCCAGCTCGTGGAAGTGCGCAAGGCCTTATGAAAGTCGGGGACATCATCGCTGCCATCGAGCAGTTCGCCCCGCTTTCCATCCAGGAAGGCTGGGACAACAGCGGCCTCGCCGTCGGTTCGCCCGCTGACGAGGTGCACGGGGTGCTGGTGGGATTCGACTGTACGAAGGAGCTCATCGACGAAGCCGTGGCCGCCGGGTGCGACATGGTCGTCACCCATCATCCTTTGATTTTTCACGGAATCAAGAAACTGTGCCCGGGAGACCCGGTGAGCGACACCGTCATCGCGGCCGTCCGCGGAGGGGTCGCCGTGTATGCCGCCCATACCACCGCGGACAAAGTCCTGGAAGGGGTGAGCGGAGCCATGGCGCGCCGCCTGGACCTCCGGGACATCACCCTCCTCGAGGACGAGGGCGGATTCGGCCTGGGGGCGGTGGGAACCCTTCCCGTGCCCATGTCCGGCGAAGAGGCCGCCGCTTACGTGAAGGAAAGATTCGGGCTGAAGGTCCTGCGGTGCTCCAGGCCCGTGGATTGGATCGAAAAAGTCGCCATGTGCGGCGGTTCCGGTTCTTCGGAGATCGAGGCGGCCCGCGCCGCAGGCGCCCAGCTGTACATCTCCGCCGATATTTCCTACCATCATTTCTTCACCCCGGAGGGCTTCATGCTGATGGATATCGGCCATTTCGAGAGCGAAGTGGAGATTGTGGATATCTTATTCAAGGTTATCAGCGAAAAATTTCCTACCTTTGCCCTTCGCAAAAGCGGCAACCTCGGACGGAGCAATCCGGTCCGATACTTTTGAAATACATAAACCGATTTATATGGCAACCAAGAAACCCGTCAAGAAAGTGGAGGCGCAGATCGACCAGCACGAAACTTTCGTATCCCTGCAGAAGAATTTCGCGGATTCCGAGATGTCCGTGGAGGAGAAGCTCAAGACCCTCTACGAACTCCAGAAGGCCGATTCCGAGATAGACAAGATCGTCCTTCTCCGCGGTGAACTGCCGGCCGAGGTGGAAGCGCTCGAGAATGAGATCGCGGACCTCAAGGGCCGCTCCGCCCAGCTTTCCGCCGTCATCGAGCAGCTGAACCGGAACATCGCCGACGCGAAGCTCTCCATCGCCGAGCACGAAAGCACCGTGGAGAAGTATCAGCGCCAGCTTGAGACCATCACCAACAGCCGCGAGTATGATTCGCTGAACAAGGAGATCGAGAACCAGGACCTCCTCCGCCAGATTGACGAGAAGAACATCAATGACACGCGCTACGAGATTGCCGCCCGCAAGGACGAGCTCGATGCCCTGAAGGACCATATCCACATCCGTACCGAGGACCTGGAGGCCAAGAAGCAGGAACTCGCCGTGATTGTGGAGTCCACCGCGAAGGAGGAGGCCGTCCTGCAGGAGCGCCGCGACGCCTGCGCCGCGAAGATCGACGCCCGTACCATGAGCGCCTATGAGCGCATCCGTCAGAGCGTGAACAACCATCTCGCCGTGGTTTCCGTCTATGGCGGCAATGCCTGCGGCGGCTGCTTCAACACCATCACTCCGCAGCGCCTGGTGGAGGTCGCTTCCAACCGCAAGCTCATCATCTGTGAGCACTGCGGCCGGATCATCATCAACCCTGACGTCGATTAGCCCTGAACGCCATGCCTGACAATTCCCGCAGGAAGAAGGATCAGGCAGTCAATCTGGAGGCCCTGATGGGGAACAAGCCCCCGCAGGCGCCTGATGTGGAAGCGGCTGTCCTGGGAGCGATGCTGGTGGAACCGTCGGTCATCGACGAGTCCATGGAGGAGCTTACCCCGTCCTGTTTCTACGATCCCAAGCACCGGATGATCTTCGCGGCGATGTCCGCGCTCGTGAACGAGCATGTGGCCATCGACCTGATCTCCGTGTCCGAGAAGCTCCGCAGCCTGGGGAACCTGGAGGCCGTGGGCGGTCCGGTCGTGCTTGCGGGCCTGTCGCAGAACATCGGCGCGGCGGCCCATATCGAGTATTACCTCAAGATCCTCAAGCAGAAGACCATCCAGCGCGACCTGATCACCGCTTCCTACGACATCCTCCGGGAGTCTTTCGACGAGACGGTGAAGGTGGACAACCTCATCGATGACGCGCAGACGAAGGTCTTCAATGCCATCCAGATGGGCGAGAAGCAGGACGTGCGGGACATCGGCTCCATCATCAACTCGGTGATGGACAATCTGCAGGAGCTGCAGAGCATCACCGGTCCCTCCGGCGTGCCCTGCGGCTATCCGTCCATCGACAAGGTTACGGGCGGCTGGCAGAAGTCCGACCTGATCATCCTGGCGGCGCGTCCGTCCGTGGGGAAGACCGCCTTCGCGCTGAACATCGCCCGCAATGCGGCGGTGGACCACAACATGCCGGTCGCCGTCTTTTCCCTGGAGATGTCGGCCGACCAGCTGGGCAAGCGTCTGATCACCACGGAGTCCGGCCTCGCCGGCGACAAGATCCGCGGCGGGGTGAAGCTGGAGCCTTATGAGTGGGAACAGCTCGAAGTGACCCTGAAGAACCTCGCCAAGGCCCCGCTGTACATCGACGACACCCCGGGCATCCCCATCATGGAATTCCGGTCCAAGGCGAAACGCCTGGTGAAGCAGAAGCAGGTCCGCCTGATCGTCGTGGACTACCTGCAGCTCATGCAGGGCCCGACGGAACTCCGCGGGATGCGCGAGCAGGAAGTCGCCGCCATCTCCCGGACCCTCAAGGCCACGGCCAAGGAACTGAACATCCCGATCATCGCCCTGTCCCAGCTGTCCCGCGATGCGGTCAAGCGTACGGGCGGCACCGGAAAGCCGCAGTTGAGCGACCTCCGCGAGTCCGGCTCCATCGAGCAGGACGCCGACATGGTCCTGTTCATCCACCGGCCCGAGTTCGTGGGCCTGTCCGAGGATCCGGCCGACAAGGAGAAAGCCATCATCATCATCGCCAAGCACCGTAACGGTGAGGTGTGCGACATCGAGATGAAGTACAAGGCCGGCCAGGTCAAGTTCGTGGAACCCGACCAGTCGCTGGACATCCAGGCCACCCGGACCTATGTGAGCGCGGCCAGCGAGCCGTCGGCCCCCGCCTCCGCCGTCTCCCCGGTACGGGACGACTACAATTTTGACAACGATCCCAACCAGCAGTTCTGATGAAGCCCATCTTCCGCCTCCTTCTCGCTGCCGTCCTTTTCGCCGGTACAGTCTTTTCCGCTTCCGCGCAGGGGAAGTGCCTGCCGCCCCGCCAGGACGGTGTGGTCCCTTTCGCGCCCGGTGAATCCATCGTTTTCAGCGTCTCTTACAATTGGCACGCCGTCCAGACGGACGTGGCCAGCGCCACCTTGTCCGTGGGACAGGAAGCCTTGAACGGAGAGAAGGTCTGGCACTCGAAAATGGCGATGAAAACGGCGCCTTTCTTCGACGTGTTCTTCAAGATCCGCGAGACCTTCGAATCCTGGTTCGCCCTGAAGGGCGTGGAGCCCCGCCGTTTCCACCGGAACACCCGGGAAGGGGATTATACGGCCGTCAACGACTATGTCTATGACCGGCCGGCCGGCAAGATCCATGCGGTCGTGAATTACCGGAACCAGGGGGAAGAAACCCTGGACATCCCGTACGGCGACTGCACCTACGACGTGACCAGCCTGTTTTACTTCGTCCGGCAGATGGATTTCGGGGCGCTTCGTGACGGACAGGTCTTTCCGGTCTCCATCGCCATCGACCAGGAAGTGCTGGGCATGAGACTCACGTATCTGGGGAAGGAGAACAAATATGTCAAGGGAGTCGGAACGGTCTCTTCCCGGAAATTCGGCCTTTCCCTGAAGAAGGGCGAGGTGTTCGAAGGCAACCAGGATGCCCTCATCTGGTTCTCGGATGATGACAACCGGCTCCCCGTGGCCTTCATGGCCCCGCTCAAGGTGGGGGCGATGAACGGACGGCTGAAATCCTATACCGGCCTGGCGCATCCTTTCGACGCGCTCATATCCACCAAAAAGGTCAAATGAAGGAGCAGGTAAGGCATACGGGCAAGGTCGTGGACATGAATCCGCAGTTCACGACGGTGCAGATTGTCTCGCAGTCCGCCTGTTCGACGTGTCATGCCGCCGGTCTTTGCGGCATGTCGGAATATACGGAGAAAGCCATCCAGGTCCCGGCCGACCGCCACGCCGCCTACCGGGTGGGGGATGAGGTCGATGTGGTCCTGGAGGCGACCATGGGCATGAAAGCCGTTTTCCTGGCCTATTTCTTCCCGCTGCTCGTCCTCCTTGCCGTCGCCCTCGGGCTCATCGGCCTGGGGGTCCATGAACTGTGGGCCGGGCTGGCCGGCATCGCTGCCGTGGGTCTCTGGTACCTGGTGATCTGGCTGCTGCGGGACCGGCTCCGAAACGAATACGTCTTTACCATCCATACGAAATAAACTCTAACCAACCCTTATATGACAAGTACCATCATCTGGACCATTGCGATCATCACCGTCCTCGGCCTCGTGCTCGCGCTCGTCCTCTACCTTGTGGCCAAGAAGTTCAAGGTGGAGGAGGATCCGCGCATCGACGAGGTGGAGAAGGTGATGCCGGGCGCGAACTGCGGCGGTTGCGGCTTTGCCGGCTGCCGGGCGTTCGCCGAGGCAGCGGTCAAGGCTCCGAACCTGGACAACAACTACTGTCCGGTGGGCGGGAACGACGTCATGGCGAAGGTTGCGGCGATCCTCGGCTACGAGGTGAAGGCGAAGGCCCCCCAGGTGGCCGTCGTCCGCTGCAACGGAACCTGCGAGAACCGTCCCAAGGTCAATGAGTACGACGGCTTCACATCCTGCAAGGTGAAGGCGGCCCTGTACAGCGGCGACACCGCCTGCGCGTTCGGCTGCCTGGGCTGCGGGGACTGCGTGGAAGCCTGCCAGTTCGGCGCCCTCTCGATGGACCCTGCGACCGGGCTCCCGGTCGTGGACGAGTCCAAGTGCACCGCCTGCGGAGCCTGCGCCAAGGCCTGCCCCAAGCGCATCATCGAAATCCGGCCCAAGGGGCCGCGCGGCATGCGCGAGTACGTCTCCTGCGTGAACCACGACAAGGGACCCGCCGCGAAGAAGGCCTGCGCCGCTGCCTGCATCGGCTGCGGCATCTGCGTCAAGACCTGCACGCACGAGGCCATCATCCTGGACAACAACGTGGCCTATATCGACCCGGCGAAGTGCAAGCTCTGCCGCGAGTGCGAGGCCATGTGCCCGACCGGCGCCATCCACGGGGTGAATTTCCCGAAGCCCCTGGACAAGGAGGCCGTCAAGGCCCGTATCAACGAACGCAAGAAGAAAGCTGCCGAAGCGAAGGAGATTCCTTCACCGGCTGCGCCGGTTCGGAATGACAAACCGGTTGCCCCTGTCATTCCGAGCGAAGCGAAGGAATCTGAAAAGAAGGAGGGCTAAGCTATGGGTAAACACACATTTTCCATCGGCGGAGTCCATCCGCACGACAACAAGATTTCCCGCGGGTGCGCGATCGAACAGCTGCCGCTGGCCCCGACCGTGTATCTGTCCATGTCCCAGCACATCGGCGCCCCGGCGAAGCCGGTCGTCGCCGTGGGGGACAAGGTGAAGGTGGGCCAGGTGGTCGCCGAGCCCGGCGGCTTCGTGTCCGCGTTCATCCACTCCTCCGTCTCCGGGACGGTCAAGTCCATCGGCCCCCGCAAGGACCTGGCGGGCAACCCCCAGACCTGCATCGAAATCGCCGTGGAAGGCGATGAGTGGCTCGAAGGCATCGACACGACCGACACGCTCATTACCGAGATCCCGGCCGACAACAAGGCCATCCTGGACAAGATCCGCCTCGGCGGCGTCGTGGGCCTGGGTGGTGCCACCTTCCCGACGCATGTCAAGCTCTCGCCGCCTCCGGGATCCAAGTGCGAGCGCGTCATCATCAACGGCTGCGAATGCGAGCCGTACCTGACTTCCGACTTCCGCACCCTTCTGGAAAAGGGCGAACAGGTGGTCGTGGGCGCCGCCATCCTGCGGCAGGTCATGGGTAATGTCCCCTGCACCATCGCCATCGAGGAGAACAAGCCCGAGGCCATCGCCCATATCCAGGACGTGATCAAGAAGCTGGGCTACGAGGGCATCGAGGTCATGGTCATGAAGATGATGTATCCGCAGGGCGGTGAAAAGCAGCTCATCGACGCGGTCATGCACCGCCAGGTGGGCTCCGGCGCCCTGCCGATCAGCGTGGGTGCTGTCGTGCAGAACGTCGCTACGGCCCTCGCCGTCTATGATGCGGTCCAGAAAAACAAGCCCATCGTGGACAATTCCGTGACCGTGACGGGCGCCTGCGCCCCGAAACAGGCGAACCTGCTGGTGCGCGTAGGTACTCCGCTCCGTTACATCCTCGACTACCTCGGGGGCGTGCCGGAAGAGGCTGCGAAGGTGATTTCCGGCGGACCCATGATGGGCCGCGCCGTGGCGAACCTCGACGCTGCCACGGTCAAGGGAACCGGCGCCCTCCTGCTCCTTACCGAGAAGGAGACCCGCCGCGCCCCGGCCTCCGCCTGCATCCGCTGCGGCAAGTGTGCCGATGCCTGCCCGATGGGCCTGGAACCGTTCCTGCTGAACCGGCTCGTGAAAGCGAACGACCTGGAGCAGCTGGAGAAGAACGCCGCCCAGGACTGCATCGAGTGCGGCTGCTGCCTGTATTCCTGCCCGGCGCATATCCCGCTGCTGGACAACATCCGGATGGGCAAGGGCGCTGTCCTCGGCGCCATCCGTGCCCGCGCCGCAAAAAAATGACAATGTATGAGTAAACTGATCGTTTCCCCTTCACCCCACATCCATTCCAAGGACTCCACCCGGTCCCTGATGCTGGATGTCGTGATTGCGCTCCTGCCCGCGGTGCTCTGCTCCTTCGTGTTCTACGGATGGAGGGAGATCCTCGTCATGGCGGTGAGCGTGGGCTCCTGCCTCCTGCTGGAGTGGGCCGTCACCCGCTATATGCTCAAGAAACCCTCCACGCTCGGCGACCTTTCCGCCGTCGTGACAGGTATCCTCCTGGGCCTGAACCTCCCGTACACGACGCCCTGGTGGGTCGTCGTCATCGGTGCGGTCGTCGCCATCGGCGTCGCCAAGATGACCTTCGGCGGCCTGGGCCAGAACATCTGGAACCCCGCCCTGGTGGGCCGTGTGTTCCTGCTGGTTTCCTTCCCGACCTACATGACCACCTGGAGCGCCCCGCAGGGCCTGTTCGGGGCCGATGCCGTGACCGGCGCCACCCCCCTCGGAGCCATCAATGAGGGCCTGATGGGCGGAGCGTCCGTGAAGGACATCATGGCACAGAACGGCTACGACTACGGCCAGATGCTGTTCGCGAACCTCGGCGGGTCCGCCGGCGAGGTGTGCGCCATCGCCCTCCTCGCGGGCTTCATCTACCTGTGCTGCCGCCGCGTCATCAAGCCGTGGATCACCCTGAGCATCTTCGTGACCGTGGCCCTGACCGCCCTTATTTTCAGCGGCGTGAACCCCGACCGTTTCACCGGTCCCGTCTTCAACCTCCTCACCGGCGGTCTCATCCTCGGCGCCTGCTTCATGGCCACCGACTATGTGACCTCCCCGATGAGCGTCTGGGGCGGCGTGGTCTTCGGCGTGGGCATCGGCTTCCTCACGATGATGATCCGTTACTTCGGATCCTATCCGGAAGGCGTCTCCTTCGCCATCCTGATCATGAACTCCTTTGTTCCGCTGATCAACATGGCTTTCAAACAGAAAAAGTTCGGGAGGAAGTAAGATGGCAGCTGAATCGAATCTCAAGAACATGGTGATCGTCCTCGGCCTCACCTGTCTCGCGTGCTCCGCCGTGCTCGGCGGCGCGTACGCTCTCACGAAGGAACCCATCGACGCCGCGGCCAAGGCAAAGACCGACAGGGCCATCGGCGCGGTCCTTCCTGCCTTCGACGAGACCTCCTACGAGAGCGTCGAGGTCGATGGCAAGACCTACAACTACTACAAGGCCGTCAAGGGCGGGGAAACCGTCGGCTATGCCGTGGAATCCTCCGTCGTCGGCTTCGGCGGTCCGCTGTCCCTGATGGTGGGCGTCACCCCGGACGGGGTTGTCCACAACACGTCCGTGCTCTCCCATGCCGAGACCCCTGGCCTCGGTGCGAAGTGCAACACCGACGCGAAATTCATGGCCCAGTGGGAGGGCTTCGACCCTTCCGCGAAGATCCTCTCCGTCAAGAAGGACGGCGGTGACGTGGACGCCATCACGGCTTCCACCATCACCTCCCGCGCCTACACGGAGGCGGTGAAGAATGCCCTTGCGGCCGCTTCCGTCATTTCGAGCGGAGATACCCCTGTCATTTCGAGCGGAGTCGAGAAATCTAATGTAGAGGAGGAAAACGACCATGAGTAAGAACCTGAAACTCATTACCGACGGTCTGGTCAAGAACAACCCGACCTTCGTCCTGCTGCTGGGCATGTGCCCGACCCTCGCGACCACGACATCGGCTGTCAACGGCCTGTCGATGGGCCTGGCGACCCTGTTCGTCCTGGTCCTGTCCAACATGGCCATCTCCCTCATTGCGCCGGCTGTTCCGGACAAGGTGCACATCCCGGTGTATATCGTGGTGATCGCCACCTTCGTGACGCTTCTGCAGTTCCTGATGCAGGCGTACACCCCGGCGATGTACGAGACCCTGGGCCTGTTCATCCCGCTCATCGTGGTGAACTGCATCGTCCTCGGGCGTGCGGAAGCCTTCGCGAACAAGCACGGCGTCCTGGAGAGCGCCTGTGACGGCCTGGGCGTCGGCCTCGGCTTCACGGGGTCGCTCACCGTCCTGGGCCTCGTCCGCGAGATCCTGGGCTCCGGCTCCGCCTTCGGTTTCAACTTCATCGGCGGAAACGACGGCATGCTCGCCTTCGTCATGGCCCCCGGCGCCTTCCTGTGCCTGGGTTACCTGATGGTCCTGTTCAACAAGTTCCTCAAGAAAGACTAAGCACCGGTTATGGAGTACTTCCTTATCATCATCTCGGCGATTTTCGTCAACAACATCGTCCTTGCGCAGTTCCTCGGAATCTGCCCCTACCTGGGTGTCTCCAACAAGCTCTCGACGGCCTCCGGCATGTCGATGGCCGTGTGCTTCGTCATCACCCTCGCCACGCTGGTGACTTACCTCATCAACCAGTACCTTCTCGTCCCGTTCCAGCTCGAGTTCCTGCAGACGATCGCGTTCATCCTCGTGATCGCCGCTCTCGTGCAGATGGTGGAGATCGTCCTCAAGAAGGTGAGTCCCTCCCTGTACCAGGCCCTCGGTATCTTCCTTCCCCTGATCACCACGAACTGCGCCGTCCTCGGCGTCGCCATTACCGTGGTCACCAAGGAGTTCACCTTCGGCCTTCCTTCCCACATGCTGAATCTCGGTGAGGCACTCGTCTATGCCTTCGCGACCTCCCTGGGCTACGGTCTCGCCATGGTCATCTTCGCGGGGATCCGCGAGCACCTGGCCCTGAGCGACGTTCCCAAGGCGTTCAAGGGTGTCCCGATCGCCCTGGTGAGCGTGGGTATCCTCGCGCTGGCCTTTATGGGTTTCAGCGGTATGGTAAAGTAAATCTCTTAATATAGTGTTAGTTATGAAGAAGAGTTTATTGATTGCGGTGGCCCTGCTGGGCCTTTCCATCGCGGCCGTGGCTCAGCCCAAGGCCATCGGTATCCGCGGCGGACTGTTCGGCCGTGGTTTCGGTGGCGAAATCAGTTATGAGCACTGGTTTACCCTGTTCGACAACGACTATGACTTCCTGGAGGCCGAACTCGGTGTCATCAACAATGGCTTCAAGGCCACGGCGATGTACAACTTCACCCTGGCCCAGCCGGAAATCACCGACCGCGGCGAGTGGGGTCTGTATGCCGGCCCCGGCGTGACGGCCGGTTACGGAACCGCCTGGAGTGAAAAACACAATGAAGACAGGACTTCACCCTTCCTGGGCCTGTCCGCGCAGGTGGGCATGGAGTACACCTTCTGGTTCCCGCTTCAGCTCTCCGTGGATTTCCGTCCGAATTTCCTGTTCCCGGTACGCTTCAACCAGCATTGGTACGGCTTCGCCCTGTCGGCCCGGTACTCGTTCTAAAGCGCGAGTCCAAAACGATTCAAAGGCTTCGGGATCCGTCCCGAAGCCTTTGAATCGTTGAAGGGCCGGTCCTTCCGGAGACCGGCAGGGGAGATCAAAGGTTTTCGAGGGCGTCAAAGTCGATTTCCGGTGCGGAACCGCCGCCGGTGCGGGTGAAACGGGTCCCGTACGCCGTCTTTTCGTTGAAGAAACCGCAGTTCTTCAGCAGGAAGTACGCGCCGTCGGCTGCGCCGTACAGGTCGCCGCGCATCCCGGTCCGGCCGGTATTGTCGCAGGAGAACCGGGCTCCGGTGACTTCCTTCCAGGTCCCGTCCTTCATCCGGACCCACTGGTTGCCGAAACGGACGCTGCGGCTGTGGATGCTCGTATTGGGGTCGAAGCACTCCAGGAAGGAGTATGCGCCCTTGTACCAGGTGTCGGTCTTGGGACGCCGGAAAGAGGCGAGCAGATGCCATTTCCCGGTCTCGTCCCGGAAATAGCCCGTGTAGTCGGTATTTCCGTTCCCGTCCGGGTGCACATGGACCAGGGTCCCGTAGGTCCGGCCCGGCCTCCAGTCGTAGTCCATGAAACTCTGCCCGCCGGAGCCTTCCCCGCCGAAATCCTGCGCCGTCACGCCGGCACCCTTGCGGAGCGTCCGGATGCGCATGTCCTCCGGAATGGCGCCGGGATTGTCCGTCTGATAGGGACTCCAGACGGAGAAGAGGACGGTGTTGGGCCCGTCCGTATGGGTCTGGATGCCCATATAACCTTCACTGAAGCCGGTAAGCATGTAGTAAGTAGCCGGGACAACGCCCTCTTCCGGGACCGTCGCCTCGTTGTAGAACCATTCGGCATCCCCGGCCGGGAAGTCATAGAAGAGGTGGACGGACGGTCCGCGCCGGTACCAGTAGCTGTCGCCGACCTTGTCCTCCGGGGTATAGTTGAGCTCCCCCGCAAGGGCCGTTCCGCTGGCGTAGAAGCGGGAAATCCGGAAGAACTGGGCCTTTTCCGGCTTCGCGCCGCTTCCCTGGATGTCCACGCGGACATACCCCGGCTCCTTCACCTCGAAATCGCCGATGTCAAAGTTCCCCGGTTCCGTCACCCTGACCCGATGGGTCCTTCCGTTGCAGGTGAAGGTGAAATCCGTGGACTGGGTGCCGGAGGGCTGCGCCGCCCGGAAAGCGAGGTGCAGGGTGCCTTTCCCTTCCGTCCGGAGAAACAGCGAAAGCACGGTGGCGGGGTCGTTCCAGGACTTCAGCGTACTTTCATAGGTGTCGATGACCTTGGGCGCCTCCTCGTAAAAAGAACCGTTTGCGGCCGTGACGAAGACATTCCCCCGGAAGGGGATGACGCGGGCGTCCGGTGCGGGTTCGAAGGGGGTGGCAGGCGGATTCCCGCAGGATGCGGCCACAAGGGCGGCGGGAAGAAGAATTTTGAATAAACGGTGCATAATCTTCCAATCTTGACCCAAAGGTAGTGATTCCCCCCCGGTTTCGGAAATAATTGCACGCTCCGGAGTGCACTTATTGCTAAAAAAACTTAACTTTGTGAGAGCGTAAATAAAAAACGACGATTCAACCAACTTATATCCTAACTGTTTTCCGTATGAAAAGATTCTTAATCGCGATCTTGTCCCTGACCGTCGGTGTGATGGCCTGGGGACAGACGACGGTGCACGGCGTGGTCCAGGACCCTGCCGGCGTTCCCATCGTCGGAGCAGGAATCCTTCAGGCCGGATCCTCGACCAACGGCGTCGTTTCCGACCTGGACGGTACTTTCGTCATCAGCGTGCCTGCCAACGCATCGCTGGAAGTCTCCTGTGTGGGCTATGTGTCCAAGCAGGTTCCGGTAAACGGACAGACCCGTCTTACCGTCGTCCTCGAGGAGGACGCCGAAATGCTGGACGACGTCGTGGTCGTCGCCTTCGGTAAGATGAAACGTGAGGCCTTCACCGGTTCGGCGGGCGTGATGAAGTCCGAAGAACTGGCCAAGGCGCAGGTCTCCAACGCTACCCAGGCCCTGGCAGGCCGCGTGGCCGGTGTCCAGATCAACAACACCTCCGGCCAGCTGGGCAGTTCCCCGTCCATCACCATCCGCGGTATCGGTTCCTATTCCTCCGATACGTCCCCGCTCATCGTCGTGGACGGCATGCCGTATGACGGTGACCTCAACCTCATCAACTCCGCCGATATCGAGTCGATGACCGTCCTCAAAGATGCCGCTTCCAACGCACTGTACGGTGCCCGCGGCGCGAACGGTGTGATCATGATCACCACCAAGCGCGGCCAGGCCGGTGACGCGAAGGTCACGTTCGATGCCAAGTGGGGCGTGAACACGAACGCCCTGCAGCTGTACAACACTACGAATACGCAGCAGTTCTACGAGACCTACTACAAGACCATCTACAATCAGGCGATCCTGGACGGCGCTTCCGCCGCCGACGCCCATGCCAAGGCGAACAGTTATGTCCAGGGTTCCTCGACCGGCCCCGGTTACATGGTTTATACCGTCCCGCGCGGAGAGGATTTCATCCTTCAGGGCGGCACGATGAACCCGAAGGCTTCCCTCGGCGCCTTCCATGTCTATGACGGCCAGACCTTCTGGCTCCAGCCGGACGACTGGGAGAAGGAAGGTCTCCGGAACGGTTTCCGCCAGGAGTACAACGTCTCCGTGACCGGTTCCGTCGCCAGCAAGCTGAATTATTTCGCGTCCATCGGTTACCTGGACCAGCAGGGTATCCAGGAGGGCTCCGACCAGGACCGTCTGACGGCCCGCCTCTCCGCTGACTACCAGGCCAAGCCCTGGCTCAAGGTGGGCGGTAATTTCAACTATACGAAGTATAAGTATCACAATACTTCCGAAGGTACCCTGAACGCCGGATTCATCTGGCAGACCATCAAGACGCAGGCGCCTGTGTACCCGGTGTGGCTGCGTGACGGCAACGGCAACGTCCTCATCGACCGCTGGGGCGAGCCGCGGTATGACTTCGCCCAGTCCTATGGCCTCAACCGCGCGGGCGGCACCGGCGGCAACTCCATCTTCGGCAACAAGTACGCTTCTTCCGGTACCGACGGCAACGCCTTTACCGTGAGCGGCTTCGCCGATTTCAAGCTGATGGACGGCCTGGTATTCACGGTCAACGGCAGTGCCTATGACTACGACCGCCGGTACACCTATACCGACAGCCCCTTCGTGGACTACTACACCTCCAGTTCCGACAACGGCTACCTGTCCAAGAGTTCCACCCGGACTTACACCTACAACACGCAGCAGCTCCTGAATTACAACAAGACGTTCGGCCTGCACGAAGTCAGTGCGCTGCTCGGTCATGAGTACTACAACTACAAGTACGAATACATGGCTGTGGCCGGCAAGAACTTCGGTATCGACAACGCCACCGAGCTGGGACAGGTCCTGGAAGTGGATCCGAACCCTTCCAGCGAGTCTGCCACCTATAACGTGGAGGGTTACTTCTCCCGCCTGATGTACAACTACGACGGCCGCTACTATCTGTCCGGATCCTACCGCCGCGACGCTTCCTCCCGTTTCGCGAAGGATCATCGCTGGGGTAACTTCTGGTCCGTGGGCGGCGCCTGGGTCCTTTCCAAGGAGCCGTGGTTCCACAGCAACTGGATCGACTTCCTGAAGTTCAAGGCTTCCGTGGGCAGCCAGGGTAACGACAACATCGGTTCTTACATGTTCGTGAATACCCGTACGATCGTGGATGCCGGCGGCGAACCGTCGTATCCGCGTCGCCAGAGCGGTACCGAGGACATTACCTGGGAGACCAATACGAACTGGAATACCGGTTTCGACTTCGAGCTTTTCAATCGCCGGCTCACCGGCAGCCTGGACTATTTCTACCGGGTCACCTCCGACATGCTGTTCGAGATCGAGGTCCCGCCGACCTATGCGACCGGCAGCTATTGGACCAACATGGGCGATATCCGCAACCGCGGTATCGAACTGGACCTGCACTGGCTGGCCGTCCAGAAGAAGAACTTCTCGTGGAACATCGACTTCAACCTCTCCCATGTCCGCGACAGGATCCTCCGTCTGCCGGATGACCTGAAGACGATGGACGTGGACGGTCACGGCGGTTTCGTGAACGAAGACGGCTCCTTCATCTCCAAGTACCGCTACTATGTGGGCGAAGGACTCCCGCTGTACACCTGGTACCTCCGCGAGTATGCGGGCGTGGACAAGGAGACCGGCGAGGCCCTCTATTACAAGGACGAACTGGACGCGGAAGGCAACGTGACCGGAAAAGTCACGACGAAGAATGCGGACGAAGGTACCTACTACCTCAATGCCAATGCAATGCCGGACCTTTACGGCGGTCTCGGGATGAGCTTCCAGCTCTATGGGTTCGACCTTTCGTTCAACCTCACCTACCAGTTGGGCGGCAAGGCGTACGACTATGCCTACCAGATCATCATGCATAACGGCAGCGGCAACCAGGTCGGTACGACCTGGCATACGGATATCCTCCGGGCCTGGACCCCGACGAACACCGACACCGACGTTCCTCGCCTGAACCAGTCCGATGTCTATACCAGCTCCCGCTCCGACCGCTTCCTGGTGGATGCGAGCTACCTGAATTTCCAGAACGTGAACTTCGGCTACACCTTCCCGTCCAAGTGGACCCGGAATGCCGGTATCAGCAACCTGCGCCTGTATGTGTCTGCCGAAAACCTGTTCTATCTCTCAGCCCGCCGCGGTTTCGACCCGCGCTACTCCCTGGCCGGCTACAACAATATGTCGTCGTACAACCCGATCCGTACTGT
>Ga0247611_10005546_pt1 | contig 16622 bp, 13 predicted proteins | sample 177DNAGHGhighgp2_FD_192422 | JGI IMG/M metagenome (GOLD analysis project Ga0247611, IMG submission 192422) | Sheep rumen microbial communities from Palmerston North, Manawatu-Wanganui, New Zealand - 1770 DNA GHGhigh gp2 | ecosystem: Host-associated > Mammals > Digestive system > Stomach > Rumen... | reverse complement strand
TCTTGCCAATTCCTCTCTTTGGCTCATTAATTACTCTTATTAAACTAATATTATCATTTGTATTATGAATTAATCTTAAGTATGCAATTATATCTTTGATTTCTTTTCTTTCATAGAATTTTAGACCACCAACGATTTTATATGGAATATCTTCTCTTCTTAGAATATCTTCTAAGCTTCTTGATTGTGAATTCATTCTATAAAGAATAGCAAAATCTTTATATCTATAATGTTCTGAAATTTTTAAATGTTCGATTTGGTCAATTACATAATTTGCCTCATCATATTCTGTTTGACCTCTATATACTTTAGGTAGATTTCCTTCTTTATTTTTTGTCCACAATTTTTTCTCATATTTATTTTGATTATTTTTAATTACTTCATTTGCTACATTTAAAATATTTTGTGTACATCTATAGTTTTGCTCTAATTTAATAATCTTGCTTCCAGGAAAATCTTTTTCAAAATTCAATATATTTGTGATGTCGGCTCCTCTGAATTTATATATTCCTTGATCATTATCTCCAACAACTGTAATATTTCCATATTTATGTGCTAACAAAGAAATTAATCTGAATTGAGCTTTATTGGTATCTTGATACTCATCTACCAATATATATTTAAACTTCTCATTATAGTAATCAAGTATATCTTGATTTTCTTCTAGTATTTGTATTGTTAAATTTATAATATCATCAAAGTCTAATGCATTATTCTCTTTTAACCTTTTTTGATATAAAGTATATAATTCAGCAATTACTTCTTTTCTATAGTCTCCATTTGTTCTCAACGCATATTGATCAGGTGTTAACATTTCATTTTTTGCATTACTAATCTCATATAATACAGATTTCTCAGAAAACATTTTATCATCGATATTTTTTGATTTAAGAACTTGTTTCATTAGTGATTTTTGATCAGATGTATCAAAAATAATAAATGTTCTCTCATAACCTAATCTATCAATAAATTTTCTTAGAATTCTTACACAAATTGAATGGAATGTACCAATCCACATATCTCTTGCTATCTCACCTACTAGGTTTTCGACCCTTTGTTTCATTTCGTTTGCTGCTTTGTTCGTAAATGTTATAGCTAAAATATCCCATGGTTTAACTTTTTTTTCATCAATCAAATAAGCTATCTTATGAGTTAAAACCTTAGTTTTACCACTACCAGCTCCTGCAATAACAAGATTTGCCCCCTCTGTATTAACTACAGCTTCATATTGTTTATCATTTAATTCGTCTAATAATCCCATCTTTTTCCTCTTATTTTTCTTTTATAAACATTTGTACAATTCATGAACTTATGTTCGCAATTTGCATTATATAAATTATTAATTATAAAGTCAAGATAATTATGGGCAAAAAAAAATCCCTTATTGGGATTTCTTTTTAAATATACCAGTTATGATATTAATTATTTTCTTAACTATGCTTTCTTTATTATTCTCTACTAAAATAAGTTTGTCACTACCTTGATTTACATCTTGAACACCTGGTTGATTTCCATCTATTACCGTTGTATTTACTTGTGGTTGAATATTTGGATTTGGTGCAAATGTTTGAGCACCTTGTCCTTGGTAAAAATCTTGATTCATAACAGATTGTTGCATTGGTGCAACAGGATTTTGGAATTGTTGATTTTGTGCACCCCAACCATTAATTTGACTATTTATTGGTTGTGTAAAGTTGTTCACAGGTTGCCCAGTATTCATTCCTTGCATTTGAGCATTGACCATTTGTTGATTATTGTTTACAAATTGTTGATTTGAAATTTGTTGAATTCCAGCTTGTTGTATAGCGCCTTGTTGATTATCAACTTGATAATAATTATCGACCTCCTCTATATCAGGTTCAGCTTGTTGAAAAGTTACAATTTGTTGGATATCGGCTTGAGGAACTACATTTTGCGCCACGTTAGCTTGTACATTACCAGATTGCTGAATACCCATCTGACCAACGCCTGATTGTCCAACACCAACTTGATCAACACCTGTTTGTTCTACCCCTGTTTGCATTGTTACAATTGGTTGAACTCCCATTTGTTGAAAATTATTTTGTACATCCGTTGATTGTTGAATTCCTGTTTGATCACCACCAGTTTGTTGCGTATTAATTGGTTGTGTCACTTGTTGTCCCATATCAATAGGTTGTGAACCAACTTGTTGGTTTATATTAGATGTTTGAGATATTGTATTTTGATTATTCATATGATCTACTGTTTCTTGTGGAGTAGATTCAGCTACATTAATATTTTCATTACCTTGATTTAAATTAACAATCTCACCATCATTTTCTTCAATATTATTAACTTTAGTTTCTATGCTTGCATTACTATTTACGCTTACATCGTCATGTTCTCTATCGTCAGCTGTAGCAGTTTGAACTTCTGTATTAGCTTGAACAACATTTGAATTAGACTCGTGAAACGCTGAAACTTCTTCAACATTTGATGCTTGATCGGCTCCAGTATATTTTTCTATATATTGTTGCACCTCTACTGGATCGCATCCTTTAGCTTTAACTAAATATGCTTGAACCTTATCTATGTTTGCACTTAAAACCTCAGTATTTCCAAACATTTTTTGTAATGAAGCATCACTATTTATTATTTTTTCAATTGTATCTCCCATATCTTTTCCTCTATCTTTCATTTATACATATATAGAATATCATTGAAAAAAATCTATTTCAATAATGTTACTTATTCTTAATTTATATTTAATATTATTGAAAAATCTATCTATTGAAAAAAAGTATAACTATGCTATAATAAAATCAAATTTGTGTACAAAAGAGGTGTTTATATGAAAAAAGCAAAAGGTACAAAAATATCTTCAAAAGCAGTAACTAAGGGATTAGCTATTGGCTTCTTAAGTTATGGACTGCTAATTAGTTTTATTTATTGTGTATTTATTGCAATTTTATATTCATATTATCAATCAGCATCAATTACCCAAGCCAATCCACTTCTATTTTCATTTTTTATTGCATTATTAATAGGTGCAGGCATTGTGATTTTAAATTATGGGGTATGTAAATTAAGCTCAATTGATGTTCTAAAAAAGGCAAAATTGTCAAATCATATTATAAAAAAATCCTCTTCATCGATGGGAACATTTTTTCTAAGTATGATGGTAATTGTTGTTTTATTCTTAAATTATTCACTTCTTATGACAATAATAACTGAAAAAAACGCCCTAATGTATACAAAATTAGAGTTATCTACTTCAGATTTTTCTGACACAACCGCAGAAGCTATTTTCCAAAAAGAGGTTGCCAGTTATGAATTAGATAAAAAGGCCACAATAATAAGAACACTTGTTATAGAATTTTCTTTTATTATTTCATATATAACACTTATGCCTTATCAAGAAAAGATGTTACAAAAGTACAATGGCACTTTTGAGGATGTTCTAGATGTAAGTACCGATATTGTATAAATATAAAAAAAGGATTAAGAATTTCTTAATCCTTTTTTATTTTATTCATGATCACCTTGTAATCTTTCTGCTTGATCTGTTGCAATTAGATTATCAATTAACTCATCCATATCTCCATTTAAGAAGTTTTCAAATTGATATATATTATATCCAACTCTATGATCAGTAATTCTTCCTTGCGGGTAATTATAAGTTCTAATTTTTTCACTTCTATCACCAGAACCAACCATACTTCTTCTTGCTGAAGTTATTTCTTTATCTTGTTTTTCTTTTTCAATAGCATACAATCTAGAACGTAACATCTTCATAGCATTCTCTCTATTTTGCATTTGAGATCTTTCTGTTTGACACTCTGCCACTAGACCAGTTGGCTCATGTATCAATCTTACTGCTGATGATGTTTTATTAATATGTTGTCCACCAGCACCAGATGCTCTAAATACTTCCATTCTTACATCATCGGGATTAATCTCTACATCAACCTCTTCAACCTCAGGAAGTACTGCAACAGTGACTGTAGATGTATGAATTCTGCCTGAGCTTTCTGTATCTGGAACTCTTTGTACTCTATGAACACCACCTTCAAATTTAAATCTACTATATGCTCCCTTTCCCTTAATCATAAAGGAAATTTCTTTATATCCACCTAATTGTGTAGCATTTTCATTCAATATTTCTACTTTAAAGCCCTTTCTTTCAGCATACATAGAATACATTCTAAATAAAACACCTGCAAACAATGCTGCTTCATCTCCACCAGCACCTGCTCTAATTTCACAAATAACATTATTATCATCGTTTGGGTCTTTAGGAATTAATAATACTTTTATTTCTTGTTCTATTTTTGGAAGCTCTTCTTTAGCAAATTTATACTCTTCTTCAGCCAAGTCTTTCATTTCAGGATCATTTAGCATTAATTTGGCCTCTTCAAAATTTGCTTTAACCTTTTTATATTCTCTATATTTTAGAACTACATCCTCAATATCACTATGCTCTTTCATTAATTTAGACCATTCTGATTGATTTGCTATAACTTTTGGATCACTTATCAAAGTATTTAATTCTTCATATCGCTTTTCAACAGCATCTAATTTATTAAACATTTTTTATTCTCCTTACGAAATTGCTATACTATTATAATAAAAAAATGCTAAAAATTCAACTATTATTGCAATTTTAACCATTCTTCTAGCCAATATTTACAAAATTATAATCAATTTGAAGTTTATTTAAAATCTCACATTCTCTTTTTGAACATGTAAAAATAAATATTTGTGTATTATTATAATTAAAAATTGTATATTTTATAAAGTTTTCTAAACGCTCATCATCAAAATAAGAAAACGTTTCATCGAAAAATATTGGCAGATTTTCATTGCTAACCTCTTTAATAACACTCAAACGTAAGGCTAAATAAATTTGATCTATTGTTCCAGTACTTAGTAAACTAATTGGTATTAATTCCCAATTTTCATTTTCAACAAGAATTGTATCATCATTTATTTCTACTCTTGAATATTTATTATTTGACATTCTCATTAATATATTTGACATATTTTCTTTATAAATTGGATTTAGATTTCTCTTAGTATCTTGGTATGCCTCTTCTATACATTCTTTTGTTAATTCATAAATATTGTTCAATTTTTTAAGATCTTTTTTCTCCTCTTGCAAATTATATAATTCTTCCTCTAATTGTATTAATTGTTCAATTTTTTGATTAGAGTTTTCCATATCTTGATTTAATAATCGCATTTTAACATCCAATTCATAAATATCACTTGCTTTATTTTCGAATTCATCATTTATTTCATCTAAAGAAAAACTATGTATTTGTTTTACATATTCTAATTCTTCTTTTGATTTACATGTAGATTTCAATTGATTGAATTGTCCATCTAATAATTTGTCATACTCTTCAGCTTTTTCATCAAATTTTTGAATAATACTATCATAATTTTCTTTTAATATTCTTTGTTCTGTCGTAATGCTAGTATTTTGAGCAATAATATCTTTAATATATTTTTTAGCTTTTCGACTTGAATTAATTCCCTTAATAATAATAGTTAATAAAACTAATCCACATATTGGTGTAATAATAGAATTAATTAATATATTGTGGCTATATATCCACGTTAAAACAACAACTATAGCTAAAACTATACAACTGATAATATCGTACACTTTAATTTTTGCACCTCTGTTAGTGCTAACACTCTCATGTTCTTTTTTATTTAGCTGCTTCAAGCTATTCTCTATATCATTTTTGCTTTGATTTAAAAGTTCTAACTCTGACTCTATTTTTTGATTTTTGTCAAAATTTTCTTTTTCTATTTTTAATAATAAATATTTTCTTTTCTCATTTTCATAGCGTCTTTCTAATTTCTTACGCTCTGTTTCACTATTTACAAAGCTATTTTTATACCTTTCAAGTTTTTGTTTTTCTTTTAATAAATAATCAATTTTTGAATTAATTCGATTTATAGGTTTTTGCGTAGTTCTATCAGAACCAATCAATTCTAATTGTTCACTTTTTATCTTATTAATTGTTTCTTTATATGATATTACATCATCACCTGTACTTACCAAATTACTAATTCTATTAATTACATCATTTTGAATATTTGATTTCAATCGAACTTTTTCTTGTTGAATTATTGCTGTATTCAAATATAATTCTTTTTCTATTCCTGATTGCTCAACAAAAAAATCTATCCCACTTGTTTTATTCTTAGTAAATTTGTTAGACAAATCTTCCCCATTTTCATCATAAATAATAGGATTCTTTTTATTAAAATCTCTATAGACTTCATATATATGGCTATCATCCATTTGATATTCGATTTTTCCAGAATAATCATAATTATGCCATGGTTTATATTTCTCATAATCAGATATTGTCTCTCCATTTTTATTCTTAGATATGCCATACAAGCAGCTGCTCATAAACTTTAATAATGTTGATTTTCCAGCCTCATTATTCCCATATATTACATTAATTCTTTTATCAAATTGAATTTCCTTTTTTTCTAATTTTCCAAAACCATTAATTCTTATTCTTTTTATATTCAAATTATTCTCCTCTTATTTTGATATCTTTACTCCATAGCATTTAACCCAATTTCGAGCATTTTATCCATTTCTTCTTGTGTTATTGTTTGGTTATCTCGCAAGGCGAATACTCTATTTACAAAAGCGCCTCTTAGATTTTTTTCATTCATAATACTTTCAATATTGTAGTTCATTTTTGTCAAATCTTTTATTTGAAGAATATTCTCATGAATAATTCCTGAGCTTATATCTTTTACATTTAATTCAAAATTTCTTCTACCAATAAGATTTATTTTATAAAAATTTATTTTATTAAATCTATAATTATTTATATAATCGATTATTTCCATTTGACTATTAAATAATTCTACATCTATATTTTCTTCAACAAATTCACGATTATCTATTTTTATAAAATCAATATGAATTGTATTGTTAACTACCTCACCAACAACCATTCCATGTTCACCTAACTCATCAAACCCAAATGATATTAAGCTTCCTGGATAAACTATTCTATTGTCATTACTAATATATTTTTTATGAATGTGACCCAAAGCGCAATAATCAAATTTAAGAGATTTAAATTTCGATTCAGATATAGGTAGGTATGCTAGATCATTTTGATTTTTTGCCCCATTTAAATCACAATGAAGCACTAAAAAATTTAGCTTACCATTATCCATAATCTTTATATTCTCTAATGGATTATTTTCTCTATAAAAATCATTAAAAGCAGAACCATATATATTAACCTCTTGTTCTTCTATCACTTCTAAATCATCAGACTTGAAAATATATACATTTGATTCAAAAGAGAACAAATCATATGGAGAATCCTTAATAAAAGGATCGTGATTCCCGGGTGAAATAATAATCTTAGTATTAGGAATTTCTGCAAAAAGACTATTTATATATTCTAAAGTTGATTTTTTTATATATTCACTTTCATATAAATCTCCTGAAATAAACAAATAGTCAATCATATTAGTTTTTATATATTCAATTACTTTCTTAAAAGCCATACATTGTTCGATTCTTCTTTGCTCACCAATATTTAGTTTATCTGATAATAAAGTAAAAGGAGCATCTAAATGTATGTCTGCAATATGTACAAATTTCATAATTTACTTACCTCATCTCAAATTGTATCATATTATTAACTTTAGTCAATAATAATTCGAAATTTTGTTCGTATTATATTGATACAAAAAAACATCTAACTTTTGTTAGATGTTTTAATTTTAGTTATCCGTATTATTTGTATCGTTAGATTCCTCTTCTAATGGTCCAAATAATTCATCAAATTTTGCTTCAAGTTCTTTTTGAAGATCCATCATTTCATTATCTTCTTCTGCACTTTGTTGTGGAGTATTTGCTGGTCCTGAATTAGGCATTGATGGGGTTGAATTATTTAAACCTCCAAAAGGATTGTTAGCCATAGGTGTACTATTAGGATACATTGCTGACATTGATGTTGGTGTACTACTCATATTTGCTGTAACCGGATCTTTTGGCTTATCATCAAATAAATCATTTAATGATTCAAGTGAAGGTGCTGCACCGCCATTTGAACTATCTCCATTTAGATTATTTGGATTGAATTTTCTCCATACACCTCTTTCAACGTGAACATCATTATGGTCTGCCGGAAATCTCTTTACCAATTTTCCTTCTGGATATTTAAAATAGTAATATTTATTAGCTTGTATAGGTTTAAGACCCTTTTCAAATATAATACATTTATCTACGTCTAAACGTCTTAACTCATCAGGAGTCATTAATGATCTACCCATTATTTGGTCTGATTCAGATTTTCCTGATTTCCAATCCAAATTATCTCTATTTATAGAAACATTATCTCTAGTGATAGTCTTTTCACCAAGAGCTTTAGAAAAATACTCAACAGTCTTTTGAGAGTTAGAACCTAAGAACACGTGCGTATCACAGTTACCAACTATAGTTTCATGTGAATCTTTATATACAGTTTCTAGTTGGTCTAAGTTTTGTAATATAACACTAAAGGAAATAGCTCTACTTCTTGATGTTGAAATCTTTTTATCAAAGTCTGGTATTTGTCCGATATTAGCAAACTCATCTAGAATAAAGAATGTAGGTACTGGAAGCTTTCCTCCTTTTAAGTCAGCTAAGTCATATAATTGTTGTATTAATTGTGAGAAAAAGATTGTTAATAAAAAGTCATAGGCTGTATGTGTATCAGATGAAATAACATATAAAGCTGTCTTTTTCTCTCCTATACTATTGAAATCTATCGTATCTGTAGATGTAACTTCAGCAATTTGTTGTGAATCAAATTTACCTAATTTTGATTGAAGCGTACCTAAAACAGAACCAAATGTCTTTTCTGGTAACATTTCAATATTTTTATAATTCATTCTTGCTGGATGCCCCATTGGTAATTCATTAATCAATTCTGATAATAAACTACTTCCACCACCACTATTTGCGCATCTAATTAACTCTGAACAACTTGCTAAACTTCTTTCCTCTCTAGGTCTCGCATCAAGCATATAATATATTAATGCTTTCATAAGCATTTCTGCCATATCATCCCAGAATGGGTCTTGACTTTTACCCCCTCCATCATCTTGTCCTTTAACAATTGTATGAGCTATAACGTCAACGTCTATTTCATTTTTTATATGAAATAGAGGATTATATCCATCACTATTTTCTGGTCTAACCAAGTTTAGTACTTTTACATCATACCCTTTTTCTCTAAAGTACCCTGATGTTAAATCATAAAGCTCTCCTTTAGGATCTGTAAAAACATATGATCCAAGTAATTGTAAAGCATTTGGAACAACATATGAAGCTGATTTACCAGCACCAGAACCACCGACGATTAATACGTTTACGTTACCTCTTTTATCAACCGGAAGGTAATTTTTTTCGGCCAGTATGATTCCTTTATGTTTACTTAATACAGAATATTGTTCACCATTTTTGCTCCAATCACTAGAACCATTTTCAATTTCATCATATTCATGTCTTGGTAGAGCTTTTAGGAATCCAACTATAGTATATGCAAGATATATTAAAAAGAATATTTTAAAACATTGCCAAAACATTGAAGCAGCTTCAGTTTCAAACACAACTTTAAACGCATGAAATGGATGTACGATATAAAATCCTAATCTTGTAAAAAATATATCCCATTGAAATTTGTCAATTTCAACTTCTTCTGGAGCCTCAAAATTATCTTTTTGGCCTTGCATTTGTTTCATAATATCTGTCAAAGATTGTCTTTCTTCTACACTAGCATCATCTTCCTTTTCCTCTGGCTCTTCTTCAACATTTTCTTCGACATCTGTTGGCTCTTCTTCAATCTCTTCTATTTCTTCATCTATTGTTTCATCATCATTATTTTCTACGTCTATATCTTCATCTGGAACTTCGTTATCATATAGAACTCTACTACTAGAATTGCCTAACTTATTGTTAATATATTCTAATTCCTCTGGTGGAGTACCTCTAAATCCTTGATATATAGATAAACTAAATGGTGCAACACCCCAAACAACAATGATAATAAACAACACTGTTGCACCGATGAGCTTAGCTCTTGATTTGCGTGCAGCAGCCTTAATTTTATCGCTTAATTTCATATCAATTCCTTTCTCTTAAGTAATTATTTATTTATCATTTTACTAAATCATTTCCCATTTGCTGTTGCATATCCTTAGTCATATTAAACAATGGTATAGAGGCATGCCCTTTTTCTTGTAAATGTCTTTCTCTTAATCTTGTACCTGAATAATATGTCTTTCCTTTTTCTTGAAAAGCATATGAAATATCTTTACTATTCATTTAATAAAAACTCCTCCTTTATTAAAAGATCCTAGAATTTATTATCATCTGTATAATTTACTGATTCTTTTTATCTGGATTATCAACTATAGCAGAATAATATCTTACATCCACATCATCTTTAACCTTTGATGTTGTACTTGGTTTTACCTCAAAGATAAAGTATCTTTTGTATGGACGCAATCTACATTTTCCTTTAACCTCGTTTGTAGCCTCATCAAAATAAATAACAGGTTTTACTTCTTCAGCTGTCTCTGGATCAATGATTGTCATTGGTCTTTTCATATTTGGTGTATAAGCAAAATCTCTGTATTCTGTTTCTTCCTCGCTATATAAAGTGTTACATTCCATTGGAATTGGTTTCTTAGAAATCTTAATTTCGTCAAATTCCATAATTCCTGAATTAATAACAACTTTATTCATTCCAAAAGATAGAAACAATAGAGGATTTCCGTCTGGTGCAGGATTCTCTACGTAAAAAGTTTTCTTTTTATTGTTTCCAACTAATTGTTCAGAAAACTTTAGTCTCTCAACAGTATATTGAGCTACATTTTGGTATTCCTTTTCTTTATTTACTTGATAAATAACCGTATTTACTCCTGCTGGATCTGTAATACTAAAAAATTTTCCATTTAGACTCTCGTCACTCATTTTTTTTCTCCTTCTCGTTTAGGATTTTTTTACATTTGTACCCACTTATTATATTATAGAAGCGTTAATTTGTCAATAAAATCAACACTTTATGTTGCCTTACAGTCTTATTTTTTTCTTGGATTGAATTTTGATTGTTCTTTCAAATCGTTAAATAGTTTTTTTTCGCTTTCTGAAAGTTTTTTAGGGACTTTAATTCGTGTCTCTAAAACCAAATTTCCCCTCTTCCCATTTTTTTGCATATAGCCTTTTCCTGGAACACTTATACATTCACCGCTTTGAGTACCTGCTGGTACATATATACCAATATTTCCATCGATACTTTCAAATGTAATATTTGAACTTAAAGCTGCTTCCCAGGGAGTAATATCTAAATATGATTTTATATCACTACCTTGAAGGAAAAATCTTGAAGAATCTTTGATATTGATTTTAATAATCAAGTCACCTTTCTTTCCACCATTTTTTCCATTTTTCCCCAAGTGTGACAGTTTAATTCTTTCGCCATTTTGTATTCCAGCTGGGATACTTACAGTATATGTGTTAGTTTTATTATCAACATCTTTCAAAGCTATTCTTTTATGAACACCTTTAAAAGCTTCAAGTATTGATATTGTGACTTCAGTTCTTATGTCTTCACCTTTTACTGCTTTGTGATTAATTGTCTTTACCATAAATAAGTCTTTACCAAAAATAACTCTAGAAATTTCATTGACAAAAGTATCTGGATATTCATTATCTCTTTCGTAACTTGAACCTTCTTTTGCTTTATTTCTTATCCATGTCCTATCATATTTTCTTTTAGAATTTGGATTAGATAAAACTTTATATGCTTCACTAATATCTTTAAATCTTTCTTCAGATGACTTATTCCCCGAATTTAAATCTGGGTGATACTTTTTAACATATTCTCTATATGCATTTTTTATTTGTAAATCTGATACTCTGCTTGATTGCAATCCAAGTATTTCATAATAATCCTTAAAACCCATTTCAACATCCTCCGAATTAATCATTCGTTTATTCATAATACAAAAAAATTATATCATTACCAATTTTTTTTGTATACATTATTGTCAAATTTTCTAAATTTTTTACTAATAAAAAAAGAGACTTTTCAGTCCCTTTTTTCTTTATTATTTAATATCATATAATTATATGCCTCGATGGTCTTTGGATGTACCAATCTATCTCTTTCAAGTACAAAATTTATAGTTCGTTTCAGAGTACTTATCATCGCTTCATCTAAATTCTTTTTAGCTATTTCATACACTTCTTTTGCACCCGGATGTGTTCTATCTTTACTAGTATAATCTGCCAAATAAACTATCTTTTGTAACAATGTCATATTAGTGCTACCAGTAGTATGAGTTTTTACAGCTTCACACACTTCTTCTGGTAAATTAAAGTTCTTTTTTGCTATATATGCTCCGATTTTTGAATGTATTAAAGCGGTTTCATTTTTTTCAATATTATCTAATGAGATTCCAAGCTCTTCTGCTAAAAGTACTCTTTGCGGTTTAGGAACTTCTTTTGCTACATCATGTATCAATCCAGCATATGCAGCATATTGTTCATTTGCCCCATAAATATTAGCATATTCTATAGCTCTTTCCATTACGCCCCTTGAGTGATTATAACCATCACTTGACAATTTTTCTTTAATGTAACTATCAATTGCTACCAATTTCTCATCATTTAAATCCATTATTTTCTACCCTTTGCTCCCTTTTGACCTTTTGTACCACCTTGCATTGCTAAAATATTGCTATCATAAGAGAATGTCAATTTTTGTCTTTCTTGATCTCTTCTTAGTGCTATATTTACTAATTCATCAATTTCTTTTTCAAAGCTTTTTCCAGTAGCTTCCCATAAATAGAATGACAAAGCGCCAGGAATTGTATTTATCTCATTTACATATACTTTGTTTGATTTTGAGTCCATCAAGAAATCAATTCTAGCTACGCCACTGCAACCTAAAACTTTAAATGTTTCTCTGGCATATTCTTGTATCTCTTTTGATTTTTCATCGCTAATATCTGCTGGCAATTTTTTCTTTGAACCAGCCATGCCTTTAATTGGTCCTTTACTTCCTTGCATTTTTCCATTTACAGAAACTTTTCCACCCTTAGTTCCTTTTTTTGCATTACCGCCCATATATTTATCAGCATAGCTTAATATTTCATCTGAAAACCATGGTTCTTCACATACAGATGCTTCTGTCTCTGCCAAATTTCCCATTACAGAGCAATTAATTTCTTTTAAATTTTGAACAGCTTCTTCAACAATTATTCTGTCAGAAAATTCCATCGCATAATCAATAGCTTCATATAATTCATTTTCATCTTTAGCTTTCTTGATTCCTACACTTGAGCCTAAATTTCCAGGCTTTACTATTAATGGAAATCTTAATTTTTCAGCAATTAATTTTTGAATTTTTTCTTCATCCTCAATATATTCAGAAGAATAAAATGCAACATAATCTACAACTGGAAGACCTGATTCTTTTAACACTTTCTTCATCAATATTTTATCCATGCCTATACTTGAGGCTAGAACATCTGGTCCAACATATGGAATTCCTAATAAATTTAAATATCCAGCAACTGTTCCATCTTCGCAATTTGTTCCATGAACAATTGGAAAAGCTACATCTATTGTATTTAAAATCTTTTTACTAAATAGATGTGGATGAACTCTTACTACTTCCCATGTTTTTCCTGTATTCACTATTGTTACAGGGTAACATCTTTTTAATAATACATCCATGTCTTTAAAGTTTTCTAAATCAAATAAATCCTCACCTGTATATAATACACCTTGTTTTGATATGTAAATTGGAACAACCTCATATTTATCATTATTAATACTTTCTAAAGCTTGTGTATATGTAATTATTGCAATCTCATGCTCAACCGATTTTCCACCAAAAAATACACCTAATTTAATTTTCATAGTTTTTACCTTCTTTCTTACAGATAATTATCAGGCAAATCATTTTCTAACAATATTACTGACTCATTATCCATTACTTTTTTCATTTCAGATAGTGCTTGATTTAATGTTTTTACAACACAAATTTTCTCTTCTGGGTATTGTTCTAACTCTAAACCTTTCTTTATTGGTTCAGCTTGTTTTTCTCCTACTAATATAACGTAATCCGCAAGTTTAGCTGCTTGTTTTCCAAAATTTTCGTTATATTCTGCAGTCTTATCTCCTAGAGCAACAATTCCAGGAGTTATTAATATCTTTTTCTTATTCTTAAAACTACCCAAAACTTCTAATGCCATTTTGGCTCCTTTGACATTAGAATTATAAGCATCATCAATTATTATAGACCCATTAGAATTTTTTCTTAATTCCAATCTATGTGGTACTGGTTTTAAATATTTAATTCCAGCTTTTATTTTTTCACTTGATAACCCCAATTGGTCCGCGACCGCGACTGCGCCAACAATATTTAATATGTTCAATTCGCCTAATAATTTTGTTTTAACTGAAAGAGTCTCTTTGCCTCTCATTACCACATCAAATTTTGATCCGCTTTCAGTAATTTCAATATTAGTTGCATAATAATCACTATCATCATGTAAACCAAATTTTACAATTTTAGCTTTAATATTTGAAAAGTCAACACTTCTAATATTTTCATCTTCCCAATTTACAAATCCAATCCCATCCCTTGGTAGATTTGTAATTAATTCCATTTTTCCTTTTTTAACATTGTCTATAGATTTAAATGTATCTAAATGTTGTGGTCCAATTGCTGTTAATATTCCATATTTAGGTTTTACAATATCACAAATTTCTTGAACATCACCAATGTATATAGCACCCATTTCACATACAAAAACTTGATGGGTAGGATTTAGATTTTGATTAACTGTTTTAACAACTCCCATCGTTGTGTTATAACTTCCAGGAGTCATATATGTATTGTAAAATTGAGATAAAATTGTGCTTACAGCATATTTAGTGCTTGTTTTACCATAACTTCCTGTAATTCCAATTACATCCAAATTTGGCATATCTTCTATTTTCTTTTTTGCTTTTTTACAAAATTGCTTATTAATATATTGTTCTAAAGGTAGATTGATAATATTTACAACTGAAACCATAGCATATGCTAAAGTAGAAAATACAGCAACCATAATAAAAGTTATCAAATCTTTATATATATTTCCTAAGACAAATATAGCTATTAATATAATTAAAAATGTAATATATTGTCTTTTTACTCTCGCAGTTTTTACGAATGGCTTTTTTTCCGTTCTACGTTTTGTTGTCAAAATTAAAAGCAATAACGCTGCAATCTCAATTATATATGCAATTGTATATTGATTAACTAACAACAAAAGAATTGGTACAACTAGAAGAACAATCTCACTAATCTTAAAAATCTTGGCTCGATTCTCTTCTTGCCATTGAAAATAAGGCTCATTGTAATAATGTCCCAATTGCAATATATGCATTCCATTTCTAATCTTTTTATAAAAAAACACCGTAAATAAAACTAAAACTATATTAATTAATAATATATTCATAAGAACCTCTTCTATTTTAAGTCTTTTAAAAATTCATTTAATACAACATTAACATTTTGTATATTTTCTAAATATGCAAAGTGACTACCATAAGGATATTCAACTAATCCAGCATTAGGAATAAGTTTCTCCATCTTTCTTCCTTGATCTATTGGTGTATCTCTATCTAATCCACCCCATATTAGAAGAGTTGGTGCATCAATATTAGGTAATAAATCTGTTGCATCTTCATTTAGAATCATCTTCATTGATTCTTTTAATACTTCTGGTGAAGCATTATAATCAGATGATCCCATTCTGCCACGCACCTTTTCAGTAAATTTTTGAACACTTTTATTGTTAGGCATTAGATTTAATACAAATTTTCCGGCTTTTGCAATGCCAACTTTTATATAATATTTCTTGCTTCTTTTAGGTACTAGGCCTGCACTATCAAGTAATACAATTTTTTTTGCAGTAACTAACTTTCTTCCAACAGCATTTATTATTGTTCTTCCACCATTAGAGTGTCCAATTAATACCGGATTTTCTATTTTTAATTTTTTCAAGAGTTCTACCAAAAAATCCCCAAAATCATTTGAATTAAGTGGTTCTTTTGGTAAATCACTTCTACCAAAACCTAATAAATCTATCAAGTACACTTTAAAGTGATCTTTTAATCCATCAGCTATTGGTCGCATTGTTTCCAAATCAGTAAGCCATCCATGTAATAAAACTACTGGATAGCCTTCACCTTCTATCTCATAGTTTATCTTATACCCATTTACTTTAACTTGCAATTTTTATCTCCAATCTTTTAAAAATTCGTCTATTATTAATGCTACTTGCTCTGATGCTAATTCTAAATATGTATGAAAATCTATTTTATTATCTCCATTTACCGTATCTGAGATACCTCTAATTACTATAAAAGGAATTTTATCAAGATAGCACACTTGAGCAATTGCCGCTCCCTCCATCTCAACACATTCAACGCCAAATTCATCATGAAGTTGTTTTCCTTTTTCATGATCTGAACAAAAATAATCTGCTGTTCCTATCTTACCAACGTAGATATTATAATCTTTATCAACGCTACTTAATACTTGGCTAAATTT
>Ga0247611_10005545_pt1 | contig 16623 bp, 10 predicted proteins | sample 177DNAGHGhighgp2_FD_192422 | JGI IMG/M metagenome (GOLD analysis project Ga0247611, IMG submission 192422) | Sheep rumen microbial communities from Palmerston North, Manawatu-Wanganui, New Zealand - 1770 DNA GHGhigh gp2 | ecosystem: Host-associated > Mammals > Digestive system > Stomach > Rumen... | reverse complement strand
TTCGTGGCCAACAGCGTGAGGACCCTTCCCATGGGCATCGTCGGTGATTACGGATTCCGAGACATGACCCTCACCGCCAACGTCGGCGTCTCTTGGCGCCTCGACTTCATGAAATTCTTGCCTGAAAAATTGAAATAACGTTAGGTTTTGGCTTCAATAACCAATAACCAATAATCAATAACCTTTAACATGCCGATATTCCATTTCAAAACCAACAATATCCTACATCAGGTTTCGCGGATTTCACGCAACAACGTCGTGCGCTACATGATGCGTGCGTACGGGCGCACCCACGAGCTGGTCATCTTTCTGGTGATATTCTTCGGTTTCTTTGTCGGGTTGTCAATCAAGATGACCCTACCGAACATGCTGAACACGTTCATGAATACGGCTTACAAGCTGTTGATCGACACGGTCTTCTATATCATGGCCATTACGGTGATGACAGGTGCCATCAGCAAGCTCTTTGTGGAGTTTGGTGTGGTGGTGCTGTTGGAGAAGATGCTCAAGCCGTTGATGAAGCCGCTGTACAACCTTCCGGGTGTGGCCTCGCTCGGCGCGGTGATGACTTTCCTGAGCGACAACCCGGCCATCATCACGCTGTCGAAGGACAAGACCTTCAGCCAGTATTTCAAGCAGTATCAGATTGCTTCGCTGACGAATTTCGGCACGTCGTTCGGCATGGGACTGGTGGTGGTGGCGTTCATGACGGGACGCGGCTACGGTACGGGAGCCTTGGTGGGATTGGCGGTTGCCTTTATCGGCAGTATCGTCACCACCCGCATGATGCAGCATCTGACGTTGAAAGCCTATCCTGAGCTGGATTCCCCGATGCCGGGTACCAAGCTCGATGCCGAGTATGATCCGGAGCTGCAACCCGCCGACAAGACCTTGGAAGAGGAGAAGAAGGGCCCCTTCCTCCGTACCCTCAACGCGATGCTCGACGGCGGCAAGAGCGGTGTGGAGATCGGCCTCTCGATTATCCCCGGCGTGCTCATCATCTCCACCATCGTGATGATGGTTACGTTCGGCGCCTCTCTGGACGGCACCTACACGGGTGCGGCCTACGAGGGTGTGCCCTTGTTGCCGTGGTTGGCCGGAAAGATTGACTTTGTCTTCCGTTGGCTCTTCGGTTTCGTGCATCCCGAGCTTATCGCATTCCCCATCACGGCACTCGGCGCGGTGGGCGCGGCCATCGGTTTGGTACCCGCCTTTGACGCCTCAGGCCTTATCGACGGCAACGCCATTGCGGTGTTCACGGCCATGGGCATGTGCTGGAGCGGCTTCCTGAGCACCCATACCGGTATGTTGGACTCCCTCGGCTACCGTCAGCTCATCTCCAAGGCCATCGCCTCCCACACCGTCGGCGGCCTCATCGCCGGCATCTCCGCGCACTGGCTCTTCGTGTTGGTGTCGCTGATATAGCGACGCGATTTCATTGCACCCGCTTTTTCGGTCTGATTTAGCAAGTTAACAACGGAAAGTTGTAATACAATAGAGGCCACGACACTGGTATGCCGTGGCCTCTAATCGTAATCGGACAGGCGTTTTTGTATCCCGACAACAAGACCGCTTGACCGTCGTTATTTCACGGTCACGGAGATGTCGCGCTTGCTGGCGGCAACCTCGCCGTCGTTCATGAAGTCGGGATGGTATTTGCCGCGTGGAATGTCGCTGAAAATGTAGCGGTTGCATTTGCGGGCCGCCACGATGGGTTTGGTTACCGCCGTGTTCACGGCCGAGGCGGTGAGGTCGACAAGTGCGCCGAGCAGGCCGCCGTTGCTACTGCTGCCGCTGTTGCTGGAAAGATCCAGGTAGAGGTCGCAGGTGCGCTCGAACAGAATCGAGTTGTCCTTGGTCGATTTGATGATGTAGTGCAGTTTGGTCTGGATGCCGAAGCCCTTTTTGGTCCACTCTTCGATGACCGAGAAAACCACCGCATCGGCGCCGAAGACCTGCGCAAAGATGGCCGCGTCACGCTCGATCAGCATCTCGGCGTCGTAGCCGCTCTCAGCCTTGAGCATCTCCATCGTCAGGTGCGGGGAGATGACGTAGTAGCCGGCTTCGATGAGCGGATAGCTGATGGAAGTGTAGAGCAGTTCCTTTGCATCGACGTTGGAGGTGTTGTTGATGGGCGGCATCACCACCAGGGTGACGGGCTTGGCCTCGTACATTCCCGGATACTGCTCCAGACGGGTGAATTTCGGCGAGCAGGACGAGAGGAACAGGGCAACCCCCGCGATAATGACGTATATTGCTTTCTTCATTTTGACTTGTGATTTGTGACAGTTAGCGATTAACCAAGAAGGGAGTCCTTATCCCTTCAACCTTTTCAACAGCGGACCAATGAATTTCTCCGCTTCCGGATAGAGCTCGATTTCCTTCTGCAGCATGGCGATTCCCAGCTCGTGGAAAGATACGCCGTAGTCGGTGTAGCCGAACATGCGCTTTTGCTTGTCGGTGGCGTGTTTTTCGAAGGCCTCAGCGGTCTCGGGTTGGAGCAGCAGGTATCCGTATTCGGCGTAGATGCCCGGTGGCACCACCTCGCGCACGCCGCCCGGCTTCTCTATCATCTCCGCGTACAGGCAAACGAGCTCGCACACACTTTCCGGCGATTGACGTTCGTAGAGCTGCGACAGCGCGGCGGAGATGGCCTTGTCGCTCAGAGTGGCGTCATAACCCGCTGTGCCGCCGATGCCGAGGGTCTGCTTGGAGGTGGTCTCCGCAAAGCCTGAGGCCTCGTCGGAATAGATGATCAGCCCGGTGGAAACCTCCACCAGACGGATGCTCACGCCGGCCTCCACGGTCTGGGTCTTCGATTGGGAGAAGACCTTCTGGTCGCCCTCCACTTTGCGCCCGAACTTGGTGACCGAGCCCAGGATGATATAGTCGGCGCCAATCTTCTGCATGTCCGCACCTGCCTCTGCGACCAACTCCTCAAGGCCGTCGCGCTCCAGAAGGATGAACTTGCCGCTCGCCGCCAACTTGGCGGAAAGGATGTCGAGGGCCTGCTTGCGGATGGGATCATTGTCGCGGTCGTAGAAGAGCCCCTTCGCATATTGCGTCTCGTTGGTGAAACGGCCGATGGCAACCTTGCGCTTCAACGTCTTCTCAGTCTGGCCGAATGCTACAGAAGTTCCTGCAACACAAAGGATTAGCAGAAAGATAATCGCTTTTCTCATAATGTCTTATACTTAATGATTCGAATCTAAAAAAAAACGGCCGCAAACGTACATGAATTTTTTGGGTGTCGGGCACATCAACCGAAATAATAAAAATACTATCTTTGCAGGTTAAAACCTATTACTATGGATAGCTTTCAACTTTCTGGTATTCAGCAGATTGGTATAGGCACGGAGGATATGGTCGCTTCGTGGAAGTGGTATGCCGACATGTTCCAGATGAACATCCGGATGTTGGAGGATGACACGGTGGCCGAACGGATGCTGCCCTACACGAGCAACAAGCCTGAAAAACGACACGCCTGCATCGCGGCCAACCTGCAGGGCGGCGGCGGCTTCGAGATCTGGCAGTATTCCGAACGCAAGCCCCTGCCTATCGACTTCGACGTGCAGATTGGCGACCTCGGGGTCTTCTGCGCCAAAGTCAAAACCCACGACATCGCCGCCTACCACGCCGAACTGGCTGCCAAATACAAGAATATATCCCAGATACATACCGAGCCCAACGGCATGCCCACCTTCTATCTCTACGACCCTAACGGCAACCTTTTCCAGGTCGTGGAGGACAAATATGTCTTCATCGACGAGAACCGCTACTCCGGCGGTGTCGTCGGCGCGATGATCGGCGTCACCGACATCGACAAGGCCCTGACCGTCTATCGTGACATCCTCGGCTACGACACGGTGGTCTATGACAAGAACGGTGCCTTCAGCGACTGGCAGACCCTGCGTGGCGGCACCCAACGCTATCGCCGCGTGCTCCTGACCCATTCACAGCCGTTTGTCGGACCGTTCGCGAATCTCTACGGCGAGAGTGCCATCGAGCTGGTGCAGGCCATGGACCGCACCCCCCGCAAGATCTTCGAGAAACCCCGTCAGTGGGGCGACCCCGGCTACATCCAGATCTGCTTCGACGTGGTCAATATGCGGGCGTTAGGAGAGCATTGCGCCGCACACGGCCACCCGTTCACCGTGGACAGCTGTCCCGGCGGTGAGGATTTCGACATGGGACTCGCCTCCGGCCATTTCACCTATATCGAAGATCCCGACGGCACCCTCATCGAGTTTGTGGAGATCCACCGCATCCCCATCAGCAACCGATTCAACATCGGCATAAACCTTATGAAGCGCGACCGGTCTAAACCGCTGCCGACGTTCCTTTTCCGCTTGATGAAACTGAACCGAGTGAAATTCGACTGATATGGGAAATCTTATCGACCAGATTAAAAAAGACTTGCGATATGAAGAAGCCCTGCACGCCTGCATGAACTGCGGGATGTGCACGGCCGTCTGTCCCGCCGCCGAGTTCTACGACTACGACCCGCGCCGCATCTGCGACTTGGTGCAGCGCAACGACGAGACCGTGATAGAGGAGCTCCTGCGCTCCGAAACCATCTGGTACTGCGGGCAGTGCATGTCGTGCAAGCCCCGCTGTCCGCGAGGCAACGCCCCCGGCGAAGTCATCAACGTGCTGCGCAAAGTCTCACAGGAGACCGGCTACTTCCGCGACAGCGAGATGGGCCGGCAGCAGACCCAGCTGATGAACGGAATCGCGCAGAATATCCTCGACATTGGCTACTGCGTGCATCCCGACCGCGTGGATCCCGACTACCATATCGAGCAGGGCCCCGTCTGGCGCTGGTACATCGACAACATCGAGGAGGTGGCCCCGAAGCTCGGCGCGAACTACCACGGCTCCGGCCCCGGCGCCCTCCGCACCATCCCCCACGAGGATATGGACGAGGTGCACAAAATCTTCGAAGTCACCGGAGGCTTCGACCTGCGGGAAAAAGTCCGGTGACGTAGGACTTGTGACTTGTGATCTGTGACTTGTGATCTGTGACTTGTGATTTGTGAAGTGTGAGTGCGGGGATATTCCCCTCCTATGGTGGAAGGGGTGCCCGAAGGGTGGGGTAGTAATATAGACACCAGAATTCCTTTAACCAACCGAGTAACCCTCAATATGAAACGCATACGAATACTGCTAATCCTTCTCCTGCCGATTTTGCTTTTCGCGCAGGGGCAGACGAATGTCACCGACAAAAACGGCAAGAAACAAGGGCCGTGGAAGAAGTACGCGGACGGTAAACTGCTCTACGAGGGGCAGTTCAAGGACGACGTGCCCGTCGGGACGTTCAAGTACTACCATACCAATGGCAAGCTCAAGAGCGAGACCGAGTTCGTGCAGGGTGTCCACAAGGTGCGCACCGTCATGTACCACGAGAACGGTCACAAGGCCTCCGAGGGAGCTTACATCGACCAGCAGAAGGACGGCGAGTGGCGTTATTACTCGGAACGCGACACCCTCATCAAGATTGAGAACTACAAGATTGGCAAGCGCAACGGGCTGTGGAAGACCTACTCCACGGCCGGCGTCCTCCTGGAGGAGTGCAACTACCTGAACGACAAGCTTGACGGCGTTTTCCGGACCTACTATGTCAACGGGAATCCGAGCTTGGAGGAACATTACGTGGCGGGCAAGACCAACGGGCTGAGCACGGCCTACTATCCGAACAAGAACATCTCCATCACCGGCAACCACCACAACGGGGTGCGCGACGGCGAGTGGAACACCTACGACGTGAACGGCAAGATCCGTTCCACGGCGGTCTATAAGAACCAGCGGTTGGAGAAGACCTACATCTACCTGTATCAGAAGGGGGTAGGGCAGAAGATGAATCAGGATATGGTGGCCTATTTCGTGAAAAACCGTGACAAGATGACGGTAGTGCTGAAGAACGGCAACAAGCTCACCATCGACGAGAGTATGGAGGAAGTGGAGCGGTGGCTCGACCTGATGGTCTTCGTGAAGGTGAACCCGCGCTACATCATCGCGGTCGATGCCATCGTGAGCTACACCCCCGTTGCGGGCGACGACAATGACGCCATCACGATCAAAGTCCGTCCCACCCCCGACGAGGAAATCTACTCCGAAGGCAACGACGCCCGCCTCCTCAAGGCCCTCCTCTCCGCCGCCCTCCCCGAAGAGTAGTTCTCCCCCCTCTTCTTAACCCTTAAACCATACCCCCCACCACGTGAACCGCGAAATCCTCCGTATCTCCATCCCCAGCATCGTGACCAACATCACGGTACCGTTGCTTGGCATGGTGGACGTGGCCATCGTAGGGCATATCGGCAACGCGAGTTATATTGCCGCTATCGCCTTGGCGACGATGGTCTTCAACCTCATTTACTGGAACTTCGGATTCCTGCGGGCGGGCACGACGGGGCTCACGGCGCAGGCGTACGGTGCGGGCGACAAGGAGGAGTACCTCAACGTTTTGGTTCGCGGAATCGTCATCGCGCTGACAGTGGCCGTGCTGCTGCTCCTGCTGCAATATCCTATTGCGCTGTTGTGCAAACGCTTTATACGCAGTTCTCCGGCGACCATTGAGCTGATGCTGACCTACTTCTACATCCGCATCTGGGCGGCTCCGGCCACCATCAGCCTTTACGTGCTGAAGGGTTGGTTTCTCGGGATGCAGAATGCCAGTGCTCCGATGTGGGTGGCCACGATTCTCAATCTGGTGAACATCGTTTTCAGTCTGCTCTTCGTCTATGTGTTCGACGCGGGCATCGCGGGGGTCGCATGGGGGTCGGTGGTGGCGCAGTACAGCGGTCTGCTGCTCGCCGTCGCCATCTGGATCCGGCGTTACCGTCATCTCTGGCACGACATCCGCTGGCGGGCTGCCTTGGAGTTCCGCAAGATGATTCGTTTCTTCAAGGTCAACGCCGACATCTTCCTGCGCTCGCTTTGCCTCATCGCCGTGTTCACCTTCATCCCGTACATTTCCGCCGATATGGGGGAGGAGATCCTGGCCGCCAACACCCTGTTGATGCAGCTGTTCACGCTCACTTCCTACGTAATGGACGGGTTCGCCTACGCGGGCGAGTCGTTGGTGGGCAAGTATGTGGGGGCGCGCAACTCGGAGCTCCTGCACAAAGTCGTGCGGGCGCTCGTGTGGTGGGGCGTCGCGCTGGCGGTCTTCTTCACGCTGTTGTTCCTCGTCGGCGGCGAGCAGCTGCTAAGGATATTGGCGAAAGACGAGGTGGTCATCGACACGGCGATGCAGTATATGTTCTGGACCTACCTGCTGCCGTTCACCGGTTTCGCGGCGTTCATCTACGACGGCATCTACATCGGGGCGACGGCCTCGGCGGCCATGCGCAACGTGATGTTCGTGGCCACGGCGGTCTTCTTCGCCCTCTATTACGCGCTGGTCGCCCGCTGGGGCAACCACGCCCTCTGGTTCGCCTTCATCTTCTTCCTGATCTTCCGCGGCGGATTGATGGTCTTGGGAGAACGGCGATACGTGTTCGCGTCTGTGCGATGACGTTGGCCGCAACCGGAACCCCGAGCCCCGTGGGAACCCAAAAATTTTGTACGTTTGCCGCCGAATTCAGCAGACAAGAAATCAATGAGCAAAAAAGCCAAAATAACGGCAGCGGTCGTGGGCGGGGCGGTACTCCTCGCCGTCGGCGCGTTCGCCCTTTTCGGACGGCACAGCAAGGTGGCCGAGAGCATCAAACAGCAGACCGCCGTCCTCCTCAAAAAAGAGTATATCCCCAACCAGAATGTGGACTTGGAGGCCACCCTCGCCTTCCAAAAGGCGGACTCCCTCTATGACGACTTCCGCCAGCACTTCCGCATGCACTACCAAACCATCGCCACGGCCACCTTTCCCGACAGCAGCCGTGTCATCCTCATCGCTGAACCCGCCCCCTTCTTCGAGCCCGACAGTCTGGAGTCGGTGTGCAGCCGCTTCACCCACCAGACCTCACGGCGGAACTTCAAGATCGGCTACGACGGACACGTCGCCGACGTGACCGTCGTCTTGGGCAACGCCACTACCGAGAACCTCGACAATATCGTGGCCAAACTCTCCAAGCAGCTCTACCTCTCCGACTACAAACCGAACGCCATCGACCTGTTGGACGGGGACAAACGCCGCTACTTCACGGACGAGAATCTGGACTACCAAATCACCTTGGGCGAATTCGACGACTGGTTCTTCGCCGCCGGAGAAGCCTTCATCGACGAGCAGGACACGGCCAACGACCTCACCGTCAGCGATATGTTCAGCCAGAAACGGCGCGGGGTCTTCTTCAGCCGCGAGCCGGGCTTGGTGGCCTGGAGCATCCGCCGCGACAGCGACCTCTCGGAGCAGGCAGGCGACATCCGCCGCTTCGCCCTCGATGCCGACCTCGTCCTCGGTGCGCTGCGGGACTCCACCACATTGGTGGTCATCGGACGCGAGCGCGAGGCCTCGCTTGAGGCGCTTCCCCCCTTGCGCGTGGAAACCGTCCTCCTCGTGGCTTCCATCAGCAGCAAGGAACTCTCCCAGAGCCTCGACATCAACGACTGCATGGCCGGCAAGATGGGCAACGGCCGCGACTGGTGCCCGACCTACCTCAGCCGCGAGCTGGAGAACACCGAACTGGGGCATCTGCTTACCATTACCGATGTGCTGCTCAAGGACTGGTCGGAGAACGGCACCATCCAGGAGGCCTGCTACAAGTACCCCTCCCCAGGGCGCTTCCCCTTCGACCGACCGCTCTTCAAGAAGCTTGGACTCAGCGAGTTGGTCTATAACTGGAACACCGCCAACACGATGTACGCCATCGACTTGCCGGAGTACACCATCTATACGCTCAACCGCACGGGGGCGCTGCCGGTCTCCTATTTTCATTCGCAGAGCAGCGGCACCAGCGTCGGGGCGCAGTACGAACGGCAGGCCGGCAACTATTTCGCCCACTCCGGCAACACCGATATCGCCCGCGTGGTGCAGTATGTCGCGCTGTACCAACTCTTTATGGACAACGGCATCACCTATAAAGGCAATCTGCTCCACTCCACGTTCCCAGCCAACAAACCCTACCTGCTGGCCAAGCCGTGCCGCACCCTGTTGGATGTCCTCAAAAATCTGACTGATAGCCAGATAGATGCGATTTCCGACACTCTTGCGAGCATCCATTTCACCGCGTACGGGGAGAAGCAGGTCAACAAGCAGTTGCGGCAGCACGAGCGGGAGTACAATTTCACCTACACCGACGAACGCCAGCGGGAAATCTACCGGGATGTCAACCAGAACGAGAAACGGTCGCTGGTGGAAGAGTTCCGCGGGGTGCGCTCGATGCTGCAGGGGCTTTCCGAGGAGGAATACACCAAGTTGGTGCGTTATCTCGCCTACCCGCGTGGCACGACCGTCAACAGCCGCGAGACCTACGACCGGATGTTGCGGGCGCAGAAGGTCAACAAGCTCCTACGGCACATCGGCAAGAACAACCTGACGCTCTTGGGCATCGATTTGGCGAAGGTTCGGGACTATTTCGCGGGCAGTCTGCGCAACAGCGGCGGCCGTTACCTGAAGACGCCGTCGGTCATTGTGACCTATAACGACCTCCTGACTACGGGCGGTCACAACATCTCCTCCCGGATCAGCCGTGTGGGCAGCACCACGAATTACAAACGTTCCAGCGGCGGTGGCGCTCCCGTGGCGCAGGCCACTCCGCCGCCAGCATCCGAGAGACCCTCTGCGCCGAAGACGAGTTCGCCATCTACGACAGCCAAGCCTTCATCCGGTAGCGCCCCGTCAACCGGCAGCAGACCCTCATCGGGCAGCAAACCCTCGACCACAGCCAAACCCTCAGGCAGCGCATCATCCTCATCCTCGGCCAAGAGCAGCGGTACGTCGGCCTCCGTCCGCCCCGCCTCCTCCGGCTCCGCCCGCCCGCGCACCAGCGTGGTCGGCGGCGGCACAAGAACAACGCGGGGCTTCTGAGAATTGGTCATTTGGAATTAGAAATCAGGACTTGCAGGTGCTTTTCTTGCGAAAAAGCGAAAATAATATTAACAAATAATTGTAAATGAGATTTTCTAAATAGCAGTGTTACAGTTATATGCGTCAGTGTAAATTTATTTTGAATACTGTAAAATCGTATCTCTTTTAAATATATCTTTGCGGCCTAAATCATAAACAATAAAGAGAAATGGAACAGAATAATTTTATTGAAGAAGCCCGAAGATATGTGGCTAATGCGGAAGAGGTCATCAAAAAAGCAAATTATGACCCTGAATCAAAAAGCTATATGGATAGCAAATACATCAAGACAGCCGGAGATATTCTTTGGAAGGGTTGTTTGATTGCGTTGGATGCTGTTTTGCATGTGCGACAAGGTAAAGGTCGTCCATCCATAGAAAAGTATAGAACAGCTGCTGCTAAACGCGACGGGAAGCTGCTAAAGCATATCAACAAGGGCTACGACCTCATGCATTTGTCTATGGGGTATGATGGCACCAAAGGCAAGAAAGTTTGCGATGCAGGCTTCGAGTATGCCAATGACATCATCGACCAATGCGCCTTGCTGTGTAATTAAGGTTTATTGTTTATGGTTTAAGGGTTAAGGTTTAGGGGTTAAAGAGAAAACGGGTACCGATAAAACTACCGGTACCCGTTCCTTAAACCTTAAACCTTAAACCTTAAACATTAAACCGTAAACCATAAACCCTAACCCTTCTTGACGAACGTCTTCGTCACCATCCCTTCCTTCGTGGTCATGCGCACGAAGTACAGGCCGTCGGCGAGGCCGCTGACGTTGATGGGTGTGATCTCAGAGGTGACAGGGACAATTTGCAACAATTTACCGTACACATCAAACAGGTACAACTCCCCACACAATTGTCCATTCTCCATTCTCCAGTGTACATTAACCATCTCGCGGGCCGGGTTCGGATACAGGGTCACGCTGCCGGCAAGGCGGTCTGCGATGCCGACGGTGTCGCTGGGCTCGGCCTCGGTCGTGAAGGTCATCTCGTTGCCGTACACGGTGTTGCCGTTGAAGGTGATGAACGCCCGGAAGGAGTAGTCCGTCTCAGCGGTCAGGTTGGTGAGGTCGCTGCTGTAGGTGTTGCCGCTGCCCGCAACCGTGAAGGTCGCCACGTTGCCAGTGCTGACGGTCGTCAGCTCGAAACCGCGCTCCGTGATGGTCACATTGTCGGGGTTCGTGATGGTGGCGTGCAGCGTGGCCGTGGTCTGGCCGATACCCGTGGCGGCAAGGGTGGCTACCGTCGGATCCGTGAGGACCGGACCTGCCGGGGTGCCGTCGATGAAGATGTCATCCAGCACGATACCGTAGCCGTAGTGAGCCACGCCCAAGAAGGCAAGCTGGTAGGTGGCCGACGGGTTCGGCAAATCCAGGGAGTCTTTCGTCCAGGTGCTGACTGCCGAGTAGTGCTGCGTCAGGAGTTGCCAGTTGTCGTTGGGGGAGGTGCGGTAGAAGACGGAGAGTTGGTCCTGATCGGTGCCCCAGGGCTGCTGGGCAAACCAGTAGGTGAGGTAAGGATCGGTGATGGAACTGAGGTCCAAGACGGGCGTTACCAGGCGGGTGGCATGGCCATCGGTACTCTCCTCGAAGAAGAAGGCGTTGTAGGAGCCGCTGTGGGCTACGCCGATGTTGCCGTGGCTGTCACAACCGGCATGGGTGGTCCAGTTCAGGATGCCGCTTACGTGGTCTTGAGCCCAGCAATCGGGCATGGCTCCGTCGTGTTCAAAACCTTCACTGAAGGGGAAGGCGGTGATGGCATCGCAGAACGTGGTGAACTGGGTGTTCACCCATACGGACTGATCCGTCGCGCTGCAGAGGGCCTGCACACGCACCTGATAGCTCGCACCAACGGTCAGGTTGGTGAAGCTGTAGGCCGGGGTGCCGCTGACCGGCACAGACGTCCACGTGGGGGCACCTTCCTCCTTGTACTCCAACATCCAGTCGTCCTCGGTGCCGCCTGCACTCCAGGTGACATCGGCGGTCGTGGTGGTGACATTGCTGACCGTCAGGGCCATGGGGGCGGGACAGGAGAGCGCCTCCACAGAGACGCTGCTGATGATGGCGCCGGGCTGGCTGCCGTCGCTGGTGTCGTTCTTCCACAGGAACACCAATTTCGCGGTGGAGGTGGGGGTAAGGGAATCGTTGGGGTTGGGCATCACCACGCTCACGTGAACCGTGTTGCCGCCCGTAAGGTTGAACTTGTAAGGTCCTGACGTATAAGAGGAATATTGCAGATAGTCAGTGAAGTTGACTGCGTAGGTGCTGTAGTCGAAGTTGGTGTAATTTACGTCCGTGGTGACGGCGGGATATTGCTCGTCGGCGGGCGCTAAATAGACCTTCAGGTAGTCGAACTGGGTTTCGCCGCCGATCTGCACGTCAAAGCTGACGGCCAGCTCGGAAACCGCGCCCACGGTAAAGAGCTTCTCGGCGCTGACTCCAGAGAACGAATTCGCGGCATATCCGGGAGTGGTGCCGTTGTTGGTGACAAACAGGGCGTTGCCGTTGTTGCCCGTCGGGGCGATGGTCCAATAGTTCTGGCAGGAACCGTTGTTCAGAATCCAACCCGTCGCGTCGCTGAAGTCCGTGCTGAACGGAATGCCCGTGGGCACCATCGTGGTGGAGAAGGTGAGGGTGGTGGCAGGGGAGAATTCGTCGCCGCAGTCGCTGGAGACACGCACCGTGTAAACGGTGGACGGCGTCAGATTGTGGAGGGCGAGAGCGGTGTCGGGGGTGAGCACCGTGGTCCAGGTCGTGTCCTCGGCGCTCTTGTACTCCACTTTATAGGTGGAAGAAACGCCCGACCAAGTCACGTTCGCAGAGTCGGGACCAACATTGGCGACGGTCAGGTTGCCCGGAGGCGCACAGGAGGCACAGGTGACGTTCACCTCGAAGCCGTCGTACTGCACGCCGCTGTCCGAATGGAACAGGAGGGTCAGCGGACCGGTGGAGGAGACCAACGTGGGGATGGTGCCGGTGCCCTTGTATTCGCCGAGCATCGTGCCGTTGATGCCGATGCCGTCATAGATGCGGAGGTAGTCGCAACAATTCTCGGTGTGATAGCTGCCGAAAACAGAAATGCTGCTGCCGACAGTCTCGGGCATAAGGACCAACTCGGAGTTGCAGTTGGGGGCGTAGTTGCCGTTGGGGCCGCCGTTGTCATAGATGGTCATCGCACAGGTGGTCAGCGTCGCTGAGCCGGAGACCCCGATGTTGTATTGGCCGGGCCGAGCGGTGACGGGACCCACCCACAGACTTTGGTCGCCGCCGCAGTCGGACTGCACGTAGAAGTCGTAGGAGATGCTATCCAAGTAATTGACAGTGAACGGTGTGGCGGTTGCCTGCAACATCGTGCCGGCGGAGCTGCCTTGCTGGTAGCCTGTCGGGCCGTATTCGATGTTCCAGGCGGTGGCGGTGCCATTCTCCGTCCAGTCGAGCGTGACCGTGTTGTCGGTGACGGCCGTGACAGTCAGGTCCGTCGGTTTTGTGCAGGACGTGGCGTTGTTGACCATCACGTTGTCGATATGCAGGTCGTTGTCGCCGTTCGTCAGCGTGGACTCGCCGTAGAAGGCGATTCTCACGGTCTGGTTGGCGTAGTCGGCGAGGGAGATGGAGATTTCCTCACCGGTGTTGGGAATCTGGTTGTACGAATAGTCGCCGTTGCCGTCGTTGCTCCACACGGTGGCGTTGGCAGCACTCCAGGTGGCGCCGTCGTCGGTGGAGACGATCACCATGAACTTGTCATCGGGTTGACCATTGGGGTCGGTGATGGCCGCACTGGTGTTCCAGGTGGTGAGCGCCAACTCAAAGGTCAGAACGGGGTTGGTCAGCGCACTCAGGTCGATGGACGGGGTGACCAACCATCTGTTGCAGGAGGTGCCGTAGATGTTGAGTCTTGCGTGATAGGCGCCGAACACGTTCGTGTTGCTGAACACCCATCCGCTTGTGGTGGAGGTGAGGGCGCCGCCGGCGAACACGTTGCTGACGAGTCCGTTGTAGCGTTCCCAGCATTGCGGGATGCCGGTGGCGTCGAAAGACTGGGCGAAAGGTGCCGTGAACGAGCCGCACCCGGTGGTGAAGGTGCCCGTCGTGGCGCTGTTGTTGGTGGAACCGTCGCTGCACACGGCCGCCACGTACCAGGAGTAGGTGGTCGAAGGCGTCAGGTTGGCGATGGTGTAGCCGGCAGTGTCGGCGGAGATATCCTCAATCACTGTCCATTCCGTGTCGGAGGCGGCCTTGTAGTAGAGGTCGTAGTCGTCGGTGCTGCCTGTCCAGAGGAGGGTGGCGGAGGTGCTCGTCACGGCTGCTGTCGTCAACCCGGTGGGGGCAGCGCAGGCGATGGCGTTGCCGGCGAGGATGACAGAGGCGGTGGCGCCGCTACCCGTAAGAATCAGCACGGAGCTGTCCGACCCGACCAATACGGGGGAATAGCGAACATACAGGTTCTCGTCGGTGCTCGAAAGGCTGACCGAGAGGGTGTAGCCGGAACCGTCGGAGGAGATCTCGAACGGAGCACCCACCGTGGCGGTGATGTCCCCCGTGACATTGATGCGGTTCACCGTCACCGTCTGTGCGGCGGAAGAGGTGTTCACGGGCACGTCGGTGAATAGCAGGGAGCCCGGTGTCGTCGTGATGACGGAAGCGGACATGGTGCTGGTCACCTCGATGTTGTCAATCTGGATCGGAGCATTGCTGTTGTCGAAGTGGCGGAATGCGATATAGACGGTCTGGTCGGAGTATGCGTTCAAGTCCACCGTGATTTGGGACCAGGCATAGTAGCTGGGGGTCTCCTCCTGAAGCAGGGTGAACGATGTGATGTCCGTTGCCGAAGTGGTGGAGACGTACACCCCGTAATGTGCTTGAGTGAAGAATCCGGTCTTTCGGAAGAACGACAGCGAGCTGGCGGTGCCTAACGAGATGGCCGGGGTGACCATCCAGTTGTCGTTGGTCGAACTGCCCATTGGGTAGGAAGCGAAGGAATAGCCGTCGTAGTCGTTGCCATATCCTTCGTCCCACAATACCCAATTTTGGCCGTTGCCGTCGGCGTCGATCAGCGTCCATCCGGCAGGTGGTGTGCCGGTCTCGAAATCTTCACTGAAGATGATGCTTTGCGCTCCGGCAGCGAAAACCGCCACCACCAGCGCCGTCATAAGTAATAGTTTTTTCATTGCTATGAATTATTTAGTGGTTGTTGAAATCGTTCTTGTTCGTCTAAACCTACCATTTGCAAAAAAAAGCCTGCAAAGATACAATAATACCGTATAATGATGCGGACTGTTGATGAAATGTTGAAAAAATGGTTATGGGTTATGGGTTAAGGGTTATGGTTTAAGGGTTATGGTTTAAGGGTTATGGTTTAAGGGTTATGGTTTAAGGGTTAAGGGTTATGGTTTGAGGGTTATGGTGTAAGGGTTACACGGTTATGCGGGTAGAGGCGATTTATCGCGCCCGCATTGGCAAGTAGTAGGCAAGTAGTAGGCAAGTAGTAGGCAAGTAGTAGGCAAGTAGTAGGCAAGTAGTAGGCAAGTAGTAGGCAAGTAGTAGGCAAGTAGTAGGCAAGTAGTAGGCAAGTCTATGAGCTTGCCTACTACTTGCCTGCCTCTGTTCAAGTCGTGCTCTGGTACGGCTCAAGTACTTGGTTAGAGGGGGGCAAGGGTTGATGGTTGTGGGTTAAGGGTTGTGGTTTATGGTTTAAGGTTTAAGGGTTATGGGTTAATGGTTATGGTTTATGGTTTAAGGTTTATGGTTTAATGCTAATACTTGAATCCACCCAGATTTTCTCTGATTTTCTAATCAGATTTTCCCAGATTTCTGCGCGCAGCGCACCCTCACTATTACGCGCAGCGTAACCAAATTATTACGCGCAGCGTAACCCATCATTACGCACAGCGTAACCTACCTGAAAGAAAAAACGGGTACCGATAAGATACCGGTACCCGTTCATTAAACATTAACCCTTAACCCTTAACCCTTCTTGACAAAGGTTTTGGTCACGGAGCCCGCCTCCGTGGTCACGCGCACGAAGTACATGCCGTTGGCGAGGCCGCTGACGTTGATGGGTGTGATTTCAGATGTGATCGGTACAATTTGCAACAATTTGCCATACACATCGAATAGGTGCAATTCACCAGCCATTTGTACATTGTTCATTGTACATTGTACATTGACAACCTCTTTCGCCGGGTTCGGGAACAACGTCACGCTGTTCTCCAACCAATTCTCGATGCCGGTGGTGGTCACGTTGATGGCCGGGGACCAGTCGCTGAGGTTGCCGTCGCCGCAGTTGGCCTGCACCTGGATCTGGTAGGTGGTGCCGCCGGTCAGTCCGGAGATTGTATAGCTGTTGGTCGTGGTGGAAGCCGTGCTCAGCTGCCCGCCCTCGGGACGGTACTGGATGTTCCAGCTGCTCACGTTCGCGTCGGCGTTCCAGGTGAGGGAGATGGACTCGCCCTGCACGTCGGAGGCGGTGAGGCCGGTGGGCACGTCGCAGGGTTCCACACCCTGATCGGGGGTCGTGAAGGTCATCTCGCTGCCATAGACGGTCGTGCCGTTGTAGGTGATGAACGCCTTGTAGGTGTAGCCCGTATTAGGCGTGAGACTCGTGAGGTTGGCGGTGAAG
>Ga0247611_10005544_pt1 | contig 16625 bp, 7 predicted proteins | sample 177DNAGHGhighgp2_FD_192422 | JGI IMG/M metagenome (GOLD analysis project Ga0247611, IMG submission 192422) | Sheep rumen microbial communities from Palmerston North, Manawatu-Wanganui, New Zealand - 1770 DNA GHGhigh gp2 | ecosystem: Host-associated > Mammals > Digestive system > Stomach > Rumen ... | reverse complement strand
TATCAAATGTTTCTTACCTTTATCGTAAGGAAAATGGAACATCAACATTTGTCAAACTTGTAGATATCACTTCTGTACCCGACCTTGGTGGCGCACCCGAGCAGATTGATATTACAACTCTTTCTGACAGAAAACAAAAGAACATGAACGGTATTCAATCCGTTTCTTCTCACGAGTTCGGCGCATGGTATGACGATACAGTATATGATACCTTACAGGCTATCATGGATGCAGACTACGACAAGACTTCTGCTGAACAGCTTGACACCTATCAGATTTGGATTGGTGAGAACGGCGTTGGCGGTAAGTTTGAGTGGCAGGGTAAGCTCTCTGTTTATGTAGGTGGATATGAGTCAAATGCGGCTATTCCTATGACAATTACCATCTCAGACGAGGGTGAGGAAGCTATTCACAAGGTAACTTCTGTAAGTGGCTGATAAGTGTTGGCAGGGGGGGTGAGGAATCTCCTTACCCCCTTTATCTGAAATAAACTAGGCAGTTGGTTGGGGAAACCCATCTAGGCAACCAAAGGAGGAAAGATATGGCAACAATCACAAGAACTATTTCGATTCAGACAAATGAAGGTGCGCAGGTATTTCCTGTAGCAGACCTTGACTTCACAAACCTTGTTTGTGACCTTGAAGGACAGGGAATTGACGTAATGAGCATGATGAATGGCGGTATTGACCGTACAAAGCTCATGACAATGACAAGAGCTATCCTTGCTGTAATGACAGGCTTGGATGTGAAAGATGCAGGTAGAATGCTCACACAGCATCTTAGCAATGGTGGTTCACTTGATGATATTTTCGGTGTATTCACACAGGCTATGGAAGATGCGGGTTTTGGGAATCGCCCGACAGCGACAACTCCACAAGACCACAAGAAACCGCAGACAGGGCGCAAGACTACCAAGAAGTAAAGAAGTACAGTAGTTTCACAGAAGCAGTAAATGAGGGTTATTTACCATCTGCGTTACTTATGCATGTTCCTTACGATGTTTTTTGGCATCTTAATCCACGTAAATTAAAGCCTTTTGAAAAGGCTTATGAGTTGGAAATGGAATCACGACAAAACGCTGAAAACCTTCAAGCGTGGCTTCATGGATTGTATAATCAGAACGCCGTTGCGTCTGTGCTTAGTAAGAATGCTAAGTATCCGAAGAAGCCGTTTGACCTGTTTGGTGGACATAAGAAGACCGCACAGGAAGAAGGTATGGATTTTGAGCGTTATGTAAGGCAATTTAACGCAATGAAAAAGAATAAACCCATATCACAGTAGAGGGATAGGACTAACAAAGTGGCGTTAGTCACTATCCCTTAATTTGTATAAGGAGATTATCATGGCAGAAGAACTTGATAACCTATTGATAAAAATTGATTCTGAAATGGGCGACCTAAAAGGGTTAGATAGTGCTATATCTTCATTACAGACATTAGCTAACTTTAATAAGGATGCTTCAAATGGTATCAAACAAATTGGAAATCTTGGTACTGCATTTCATAAGTTTGATAACCTTAAATTAGATGGATTATCAGAAGCAAGTAAGAGTATAAGAAATCTTGTTGGTGCTTTAGATGATTTATCTAAAGTAGGGAATGTTACTAGGAAGACTTTTAACCAATTTGGACAACTTGGAACTACTTTAAAAAGTAGTTTTGATGGTATTGGTACATCCCTAAAAGGTATACAAGAGGTAAGTGGGGGCGTTAGAGAGATGGTTAAGGCTCTTGATGCTCTTACTAAAGTGACGGGTTCAGCTAGGGGGGCTACAAGACAATTAGGTGACCTTGGTGATGCTTTGCAACATTTTGGGAATGTGAACATGAAGGATGTTGCAGATAGAATAGCTGACCCATTAGAAAGAATAATGAAAGCGTTAGGAAATCTTGGTAATAATAACAGGATTTCTATAAGAATAGACCAAAACGGTATAGCTAATGTCAATCGTATCAATCAAAGTATGCGTCGTACTATGACTACTTTCCGTGAATTTGCTAATTCTGTACAGAATGATAGAGCAAATGTTAGGGGTATGTTTAACGATATGCTTGATGTTACGCAACCCACAGAAGATTTGCAGAGGAATTTAAGTCGTGCAGAGCGCATGTTAAGCACTTTTGAAAACAATGCAAGGACAAATGCAGAGAGGGTTAGAACTGCATTATCTAACTTTGCGCCTAGAGATTTGCTTAATAATCAATCTATGAGAAATGCTTTACGTGCTAATCTTATGAACGACACGATGGCAAATGAAATTAGAACGCAGATTGATAATGCCCGCCATGAGATTGAAACTCGTGGACAACAGGAAATTAGTGAAGCATGGGCGCATGTAGAGCAATCTATAAATGATAATATTCAGCAATTTAATCTGTCTGAATATATGGATTTTAGTCTGCCATTAGACCAACTTAGAGCTAATCTAAGAAGAATGGAAAATGAACTTGCCCGTGCGCAAAGAATGATGCAAAGCGCACAAGATAATATGGCAAGACTTAGAGCGCAGAATCGTGACGAGAATGCTTTACGTGCTGATACAGGGTATCGTGGGTCATATTTTACCTTTACGACTCAAACACATCATGTAAGAGAATATACACAGGCTATACGTCAATTACAGGACGTTATTAACAGGCAACAGACTATGCCACAGGGTAATATCGAGAGCCTTAGAATGTTACCACAGCTTACGCATCAATTACAGCAATATCAAGCTGTATATCAACAGATGCAATCTATAGCTGAACCTTCTGATGAACAAAGAAGCCAAATGGTAGTTATAGAACGGGCTTTGGATATTATTAGTGGAAGAATTGATGGCATACGTAATGCGCTTACTGATGGACAAATACTTGACTCGGAAGAAGGTATTTTGGAGCGTATGCGTCAGATTGCCGACGAAGCGGAACGTGCTAATCGTGAGATGGAGCAAATGAGGGGTCAATCTCTTGAAAGAGTTACGCAGGGATTTAGTCAATTCGGTAGCATGTTGTCGGGAACAAATCTTCCTATAGTTAGGGAGCTTGGAAACCTTTCATCCATGTTCGGTAGGAGTGGTGCAAGGTTTTTAAGTGCAGAACAATTAGCAGGACTTGAAGGAATAGCAGGAACGCTTGGTACAGTAGCTACAGCATTAGGGCAGGTAGGTGCTATAGTTTCTGTTGTGGTGGCTGTGTTTAAGACTTGGTGGGATGCAATGGGAAAGGTTAAACAGGCTTTAACACAGTTTGTTCAAAGTTGTATTCAATTTGCTAAGAATATGCTCACAAAAGTTGTGGGTGCATTTAACGCTGTTGCAGGTGCAGTAAGTAAAGTTGCATCGGCTGTAAGAAGCGGTGCAGAGGTAATTGTAAGTGCCTTGCGTAAGATAGGGGATGTTACAAAGAATGTCTTTTCTGTCTTAGGCAAGATAGGTGGTGCTTTAGCTCCTGCTGTGCAAGGTGTAAAAGCGTTAATGTCTGCTGTCACTCCTAGATTTGTGAAAAATCTAGCGTCTTCTAATGGTTCTTTAAAGGATATAATCAAGAATACAAAAGTATTAAATAGACTTTTGCAGACAACTAACAAATGGGTGACAATGCTTACACGTATGCTTATGCGTAAGATTGTACAGGCATTTATTAGTGGACTTAAGCAAGCGTTTGAAGATTTAGTCGTATTTGAAATGCAAGCAGGGGATGAAATGCTGAAACTGAACGAGAATGTTTCGCTTATTTTCTCTGCAATGAGAAGGGGTGCAAACCAATGGATAGCAGGATTTGAACCTCTGATAAACTTTATCACACCTATGGTTGTAGGATTCCTTGATGGAGTTCAGACAATGGGTGAAGCGTTTGCTAAATTTATGGCTATTCTTACAGGACAGCCATATTATATCCGTGCTAAAAGATTCTATGAAAACTACGGTGAAAATGTTGACAAGACAAGGCAAAAAGTTAAGAACCTCACAAACGGTCTTGATGAATTAAATATCCTTAATGATAAGAAAGATGATGGTGGTATAGACCCTGCGGATATGTTTGAAAAGGTCTATATAGATGATGTTTTATCACTTCCATCGTTGAATGAGTTTATCGACAAGATTGTTGATTGGCTTAAGAATATTGATTGGGAAAAAATTTGGGACAAGATTAAAGAAGTCATTGACAGATTGATGGATATGGTTAATGAGTTCTTATCTCGTCTTGATTTGGCTGAATGGCTTGGTAAGACCCTTGGTAATCTTCTTAATACTGTGTTTGTTATCTTGGAGGAATTGGGTAACAAGTTTGACCCTCATGCGCTTGCAGATTGGATTACTACTCTTATCATCAATGCTCTTAATGAGATTGATTGGGATAGAATAAACAGGGTTGTAGAAACATGGGCTTCAAAACTCGCACAGTTTTGGAATGATATTTTTGCAAACGGCGAACTGTGGAACGCTATTACAAATACAATAACCAATTTCCTTAATGAAGTGGTTCATTACTTTGATACATGGGCTTGGACATTTGATTTCTCACAGATGGCACAAACCCTTACTGATGCTGTAACTAGAATCCTACAAGGATTTGATTGGGAACAGCTTCGTCATGCTGTAGAAGGATGGGTAAGAGGAATTGTTAATTTCATCAATACAGCTATTGCCAATAAAGAGTTTTGGAGGACTCTTGGTGATTCTATCAAGAATGTAATCAATGATGTAATTATTGAAGCGTTTGGTGAACTTGCTAAATTAGACCTTGTAGGTCTTAGTGATTCGTTGAAGCAGATGATTCAACATGCTCTCGATGGAATTAAGTGGGATGACCTTACCAATAGCTTTAGAGAATTTGCAACTAAACTTGCAAATGCAATAAACAATTTCTTTGGTGACAAAGAATTTTTAACAGAGATAACAACAGCAATAGCCAATTTTGCAAATGCAATTATTTGGTCTATTGATGATTTTATAACCAACCTTAAGGGATATGATATTGCTAAAGCGATTTCAGAAGCCCTTCAAAAAGGCTTGGGTACTGTTGATTGGAATACTATATTCAAACTTCCTGCTAATGCTATCAATGCATTGTCAGATGCATTAAGGGGACTTCTTGATTCTATTCCTGCTAATTTCAATCTTGGGAAGTGGCTTACAGACCATCTTAAGCTGACCCTTGACGGAATTAAATGGGATGAAATAGAGAAGAACATACAAGACCTTGCAAAGCAGATTACAAACTTTATTAACGGAGTTCTTAGTAACGAAGAATTTTGGGTTACAGCAGGACAGACAACAGGCAGAGTAATTAGGATTGGCTTAGACTTCATCTTTGAGATATTTAATATCAATGGTGAAGATTTAGGTACGGCTATTGTAAATTATGTAAACGGACTTATCGACGAGGTTGATATAGGTAAGTACATAAGCAAAACGGTAGACGTATTTGTAAACCTTGTTGTTGCTTTGGATACTGTATTTACGGGTGTTGATTGGGGTACTATAGGCGACCAAATAGGACAAGGTATAGCTGATGCAATAGATAAATTGTTCGCTAACAGAGGGCTTATCCGTCAAACGATAGAAGATGCCTTTAGTGCTGTAAGCACTTTGTTCAATAAGGTTCTTGTAAAAATGATAAGTAGTGGTTCGTTCTATAAATTAGGACAAATCATTGGCGACGTTATTTTGGGTGTAATAACAGGAATTTCAGATTTCTTTGATGCAAACCTTGATGAAATTCTTGAAGCAATGGAACAATTTGCTAAAGGAATAGCTAAATACCTTCACGATAATCATGATGAAATTGTCGAGAAACTAAATAAAATCATTGATGCTGTATGCGCTATTATTATTGAATTTTTCAATGATAAAGGTGCATTGATGAAGGAAATCAATGCTATTCTTAGAGATTTGAATTTAGATAAACTTCTGCATACCCTCATAGAAGTTTTCATTAAGAAACTTTTTGCCAAATTAAAGAATTTTGATGCAATAGCTAAAAGTACGGGTGGGCTAGGTTCAATTCTAGCTGACTTAGTGGGAACATTCACGAAGGAATTGCTCAAATACTTATGGGGAGCAATAGTTGATGGAATAGTTGATGGGTGGAAGAAGTTTTGGAAAAATCCAACAAAGTCATTAGGTGGGCTTGAGCTTACAGGTGGCGGTATTATAGGATTTTTCGCTGAACTTTTAGGATTTAAAGATGGCAAGATTGATTTAAGTGGAATATTTGATAAGCTGAAATTTACAGGTCTTGCAAAAGCATGGGAAACATTTAAATCTAAATTAGCGTCAGTAGTGGATTTCTTTAAGAAGAAGATTAGTGATATTAAAGAAAAAGGTTTATTTAAGGGATTGTTTGGAAGTAAAGAAGAGGAAGTTCCTGTTAAATTAAAACCTACTGTTGACGATGAATCAGCAGATTCTTGGGATGATTTATTTGATGAAAAGAAAAAAGTTCCTATTGAACTTGAAGACCCGAAACTTGGTAAGATTACGGCTGAACTTATTGAAGCAGAAGTAATTAAGGTTATTGATATTTTTGCAGACAAATTGCATGTTGGTGAAATTGACAGCGATATGTCGGGGGATACTGTCAATAAGGATGCAGATAAGTTTTATGGTGGCAATGAAGCGAATGTTAATGCAGGAACGCTTTCAAAAGACCTTACTGTAGAAAATATCTTTGCACAGCTTCTTGACGTAAAGAAGATACTCTCTGAGCTTCTTGAAGTAGGCGAGAAGATAATGACTCCGCTTCTTGAAGTAAGTGATAAGATTACCACACCTCTTATTGACGCTAAGAAGATTACGACAAAACTTCTTGATGCTAAGAAGATTACGACTAAACTTCTTGAAGCAGAAAAGATGTGGACTAAGTTCCTTGAAGTTAGGGATGAAATCTTAACGCAGGTACTTAAAGTAGAGAAAAAGACTACTACGAGAGTCCTTGAAGTAGGTGAAATAGACCTTAAGAGTAATACTTTGGGTGGACTTCATGCTGATTTACAGGAGCTTGAAAAGATTGTAACACAGCTTATTGAAGCTCTTAAGATTGTTGCATCTGAATTTGAAGTAGAGTCAATGGGATTGCAGACTCTTAAGGTAACTACATTTACTGCGAAGGAACTTAACATTGATGTTATCAATGCACAGACTCTTAATTTGGGTCAGATAATCGCCAATACACTTAGAGTTGGAAGTATCGTAAGTGGTGGTGGATTAGGTCTTACTAATGTAGTTGATAACGGCTATAACGAGCATGGTGGCTCATATCGCATTGAAAAACCGCAATTCGCACAAGATGATAGATGGAGTGATATAAGCGGTCTTGTTCCTAGTGCAGAAGATTTCCTTAGAGGATTCGATGATGTTTATGAGGGCGTTTATAAGGGCGTTTATGATTCGTTTGAGCAGACTATTGGTAAGGTAACACAACCTGTAGCTCTTAGCGGAAATGGTGTTACTGCTGTAACTGATACATTAAGAATGAATGGTAGTGGTGCTTCACAAAAGGTAGATGATATGATTATCCCTGCCGAAGCCCAATATATGAAAGATTATCTCACTAAAGCTATTGGAAACGAAAAGGGAGCTTTGGGACTTCTTGGTAATCTTTATGCTGAGAGCAAACTGTTACCTAACAACCTGCAAAGTACGGCATCTGATGGTGGTGTAAATCAGAAAGACATTGATTATACCAATGCGGTTAATAAAGGTGCTAACTTTATTGATAATAAGGGCTATGGACTTGCGCAATGGACAACGAACGATAGGAAGAAAAAACTTCTTGATAGTCTTGGTGGACGTTCTGTAGATGATTTACAGGGACAGCTTGAATATCTTGTAAAAGAACTTCAAACTGATTTCCCGAATGTATGGAAACAGCTTCAAAATGCACAATCCATTCATGATGCTTCATCTGCTGTTCTTAAGGGATTTGAAAAGCCTAAAGATAGTGGAAAGAATGAAGATGCGCTTAGATGGCATTATGGAGAAACACTTGGAAGAACTCTTGATGCTACTACCATCCCCGATGAACCTGTTCCTATGGATGATAGCCCTAGAGATGATAATGGGCTTTATGATGGATTTGATGAAGCGCATGTCGTAGATGTAACAGATGATAGCGGAAGAAACGGGCTTACAGGAACTCCGTTTGCATTCCTTGAAACCCTTCCTATTCAAACTGAATTTATCATGGCAAGGGTTTATAACATCATTGACAAGTGGCTTGGAAGAATCTACAGGTTGTTTAAATCATTTGTTGTTGATGATTTCTTAAAAGAACTTCTTGAATTAGATGATTTAGAACTTGAACTTAAGGGTAAGTTAGACCTTGAAGTATTTGATGATATAGAAAAGTCACTTAAAGAGATTCTTAAACAGCTTAAGAAACTTATTAAGGATGGTATTGAGTGCCATTGTGATTGCAAGTGTGATGAAGGTAAGAGTCCTTATGACCCTATTGTTAGGGCATTGCATGATTGTGGATTCCCTGCTGATGATACACACCTTATCAACAATACTAAGGCTAAATCAGATAATACAAAGGCAATCGAAAGACTCACAGATACGCTTAGAAATGGTATTGAGTGCCATTGTAGCTGTAACTGTGGAGATATCGGAGATAAGGTTGCTGATGCCATAAGGTCTGTGCAGACTAAGTTGGTTGAGGTTAAGTGTGATTGTAACTGTGGCGGTAACTGCGGTAATTGTGCTATGGGACAATCTACTAGAGATGTACAACCTACACCTAATTATCCCGACAATACTGTTTCACCTACAGGTGGTGTAATTGATAGAGGTGGCACAGGTGATGGTGGCAATGGTGGCTATCCTAGTCCTAGTGGTGGTACAGGTAATAGTGGTTGGGATTATCCTAGCCCTAGCGGTGGTACAGGCAATAGCGGTTGGAATTATCCTAGTCCTAGCGATGGCACAGGAAATACGGGCAGTACAGGTCATGGTAGTGATACTAAACCTATACGTCCTACAGGCGGTACAGGTGGCGGTGGCAAAACTAATCCTGTTAATCCTAGTGGCGGTACAGAGTATATTAAGTGGCAGAATCCCGATGGTAGTAAGGCGCAGATGTATGCTCTTATTGATGGTGAGCTTGTGCCAATGTCAGAAGATTTGTCACCTAGCGTAAAGAAAGCTATTGCTCGTGGTATGTATCCTATCGTTGATAAAAATGGGACACCATTATCTCCAAAAGACAGAAGTGCTATGCTCAACTATCTTAGAAAAAGAGGTTGGCTAAATCCTACTACTAATGGTGGAAAAGCAAGTGGTGGCACAGGTACTACAGGCGGTACAGGTGGTACAAGAGGTACAGGCGGTACAGGTGGCACAGGCGGTACAAGAGGTACAAGTGGCACAGGCGGTACAAGAGGTACAGGTGGCACAGGCGGTAGGCAAGTATTTGATAATAATGGAAATTTTACAGGGTCAGATGATGATATAGATAATCTCTGTATGCGTAAGGCAGGTGCTACGGGGAAGAACCAACATGGACAAGGTATTAAAAAAGGCAAAACTATAGCTCGTATGGCTAAGTGTCCCGAAAAGATGATTGTATATATGGATGGCACTTGGGATTATGAGAAAGATTTGCGTAGGAATGGTGCTTTAGACCTTGGAGAAGGAAATGGAACTTATACCTATTATGATGGACTTGATAGACATTACTTAAATGCAATCATTGATGGTCAAAGATATCTTGTACATGACCAAATGGATAATGCGTTAAAGAGAAAAATTCTTAATGGTGAAGCAAAATTTGTATGGGATGAAAATAACCCTTTAGGTTATCATGGAGATGTTTTAACACCCGATAAAGTAATAGATTGGTTGAAAGGGGGTACATTCTTAGACAAAGAAGGAGATAGACAAGAAGGGAATAATGGTTCATTCTTAGAATCTTTAAAGGGTGACCCTATTCTTAATGGTGGCAAAGGCACAAAAGATAATGCGTCAGATGCTAAAACTAAAGAACTTACAGGTTATAAAGATAAGGCGAAGCAACTTGCGGATAAGGTAAATAAAGGAATATCTGCTAGTACAGACCAAATAAAGAATGCACAAGACCTTTTTAACTCTATCAACAAAGCTACTGACCCTTCACAAGCCAAGAATGCTCTTGATAAGTTACAAAGCCTTGCTGATACTGTAGGAAATAATGACAACACTCTTAAGGGATATAGAGATAAGGCTAAGAGCCTTGCGGATTCTATAAATAAGAGTAAAGGTAGTTCAAGTGACCAAAAGAAACAGGCGCAGGATTTACTTAATAGCGTTAATGGTTCTAAGGATATAAATGGTGCGAGAAATACTCTTGATAAATTAGCTAATTTATCTGATACAGTAGCCAATACTGATGCGAAGCAGAAGATGTTGTTATCTGAATTTAAACAACTAATTAGCTCGTCTGCTTGGGATACGTATGGAAATCAAGCGTTTAGAGTTTGGCATGATGGCACTTCTGATTACTTTAATAGGGTTTCACATGATGCGGGTTACGATATGGATGCTGTTAGTAACCCTAATAGCATAGAAAAGATTGGCTTTAGGACAGGTGGAAACGTAGGAAGTTTCGATAAATACCTCACAGGACAATATGCTATTGAAGCCTATGATTATTGGTACAATAATTCACGCAAAGTTAAGGGGTATGCGACAGGTGGTTTCCCGACTAGCGGTGATTTCTTCTTAGCTAATGAGGGGGGAGATGCTGAATATATCGGCTCTTATGGAAATAAGACCGCAGTAGCCAATAACCAACAGATTGTAACTGCCGTATCAGATGGTGTAGCAAGGGCTGTAAGCGGACTTTATGAAGCTCTTGAAAAGCAGACAGAGAAGATAGTAAATGCCGTAAATCAAAAGAATTATGAGGTTGATTTTGGCAGGATGAACATTGAGGAAAAGGTTAAATCTACGTTAAGTAAAGTAGATGAAACTCTCAATAAGTGGGCTAGTGGAGTATCACAAATATTCGATAAGGTTGGGTCTGCCTTAAGCGCATTATCATCTAAGATTGACTCGACTTTGGGGAATATAGCATCACGCTTTGGTACTGTTATAGATAAACTTACAAACAGCCTAAATACTCTTGCTAATTCTGTACAAAAGAATGCAACACCTTCTTCTGCACAGGCAGATACAGGCAAAGTAGTGGCGGGGTCAACAGGTGGAAATGTTGTTCCTATAAAAACAGCAGTTGATACAGGTAAAATAAAAGCGCAGAGCGCACCTACAAGCACACCTACGGCAAGTGGAGTACAACCTGCAAGTGGAGTACAACCTACAACAACTACACCTACTACCGCACCTGTTTCACAACCTACTACGCCAAGCACTACCGCTACACCTGCTAATTCAGCTACAACAACTGCTGATGATAAGAAATACGAGAGCAATGAAAACTATAAGGAAATAAAGAGAATCCGTGATAAGGTAGTCAATAGCCCTTATTCAGTACAGGCTCAGAAAAGCGCAATAGAGAACTTATTGCAGAATCAAAAGTTAGCCATTGATAGAGGTGCTACTGAGGGATATTATAAGGACTACTACAAAGGATTAGCTCAAACCTTCGATAAGATTGTTGATGAACAAGAGAAGAATCCATTAAAGAATATTTATTATAATGGACAATCCATTGAATCATTGGCAGGAACAGAAGAAGGTAAGAAAACTCTTGCTGAGATTGTAGGAAATGGACAATTAGCAAAGAATCTTAAAAAAGATGGTGCTAAAATGTCCGATGGTTCGGGAATCCCTTATAGTGGAAAGAAAGAAGCGTTAGACGATAACACTATTAAGGCTGTTGTTGATAAAATTAAGAGTACGTATGGTATTCAGCCGAATGTATCTAATGGAATAGCAGGTGATTTAAATAAAGCTCTTGAACAGATTAGAAATGGTATTGGTGTAGCCATGAGCAGTTCTTCGACTTCTTATTTACCTATTAAGTCGAGTCAATCAATGCCACTCCAAGATTATTCTCCTGCGCAGGCAAATTTCGTTAGACAGTTAGCTCAAAATGGTGGCGTTGGGATTAAAGCATTTGCTGTAGATAATGGGTACGTAACACAAAATATTCAAGAAGCTCAAACCATGTTTAACGAGTGGTATAAACGATTTGTAGCTAAAGGCTATCAGATAGGTGGTACTCCTAATTCGGGTGAAATATTTGTAGCCCGTGAGAACGGAACTCCCGAATACGTAGGTTCATTCGGAAATAAGACCGCCGTAGCTAATAACGACCAAATCGTAACTGCTGTAGCAAATGGTGTGTCAATGGCAAATGATAGGGTTGTAAATGCTATTCAGAGTCAAACAGAATCACTAAGCAATACGATTGACAGAAAAGACCTCAATGTACAGATTGGTGACAGGCAGATTGCAGAAGCCAATAATAGAGGACAAAGGGGCTTGGGTAACAAGTTCGTTGAATAATTAGGTAAACCACGTTAGAATAGTGGTAGAGCCAAAGAGCCGATTTCGTTGTGAAGTCGGCTCTTTTTCTGTGAGGTGAAATTATGGCACTAATTACTATAAATGGTACAAGCATCCCTGTTCCCAAGAGGGGAATGGCAGAAACTATTTCGACTAACGTAGATGATGGACGTAATGCTTTAGGAGAAATGGTTGGAGAAAGAATCGGCAGGGATATTTATAAGTTGGATAATCTTGAATGGACATGGCTGACTAAGGCACAATGGTCTGCTATTTTACGCCTTGTAAGTGGATTTAAGTTTCACGTTACTTTCCCCGATGCTGTAAAAGGAGATGGTGGTTATTGCACACATCTGATGTATTGTGGTGATAGGTCATGTGAGCCGTATTATATCAATGCAAGCGGTGATTTTATGTTTTACAGGTCATGCAAGATGAATCTGATAGATGTAGGCAGAATAGATGACTAAGGGGTAAATCATGCAGTATGCAAGTGAACAATATAAAGAGGAAATGAAACTCCCTTTAAGGGGAGAATCATCTGTATATGTTTATGTTGGGCTAATAAATAATGATGCTCAGAGAAGTGCTAAAATCACTTCTTCTTTTAGCGGAAGTGAAACCCATCTATATGATGATACTGCTACGTCAACATCCGTAACATCAACAGAAAATGACGGAAGTATCACTTTTACTTTCGGAGATTTATATGAACTTAATATTGCAGGATTGACGATATCTTTCGGCTCGTCTGTTCCCGATAGTATTACTGTAACCAATGGAGTTAAGACCGAAACTTTTATGACGGGTGGTGAAACGGATTGCCGTTTTGATGAAGGTTATACTAACTGCCATTATCTTAAGATTACTCCGAATAGTGGTAAGTTGAGTCTTAAATCAATTCAGTTTGGCATAGGATTACAGTTTAGTAATAGACAGCTTCTTAATACATCTAGGAATAATACTGTAAGCCATATTTCTAATGATGTTCCTATGAAGCGGTTTTCATTCACTATCAATAATAGGACACATTTGTTCAACAAAGACAATCCTTATGGATATGCAGATTATTTACAGGAAAAGCAGGAAGTTGTATACGAGTATGGCAGAAAACTTTCTGATGGTTCTATTTATAAGATAAAGGGTGGAAAAGTCCTTCTTCAAACATGGTCTAGTGATGATAGCCAAGCACAGTTTTCTTGTGTTGGTTATCTTGATTATATGGAAGAACAATACCATAAGGGAAAGTATTATGAAAATGGTATTTCAGCCTATTCATTAGCCGAAGATGTTTTTGCTGATGCGGGAATTGAGAATTATAAATTAGATGAAACTTTAAAGAGTGAACTGATTTATAATCCTATTCCTGTTTGTACCCATAAAGAAGCATTGCAGATGATTGCCAACGCTTGTAGATGCACATTATTCGAGGACAGGGACGGAAATATATGCATATTAAGTGCAAACAGACCTAGCTTTGTGTTGGAAACTACATTTACAGGAGCTACAGAATACTCTACCCCATCAACGCTATTTGATGATAATTCAGCAAATAACTACGCTGATGCGGAAAAGGATTATGCATTAGCAGATGGGTCTTTGTTATTCCTTCCCGAAAATGGTGCTTATCGTTCTGTAGGTTTTGTTTCATCTCAATTAGCAAATTCAAGTGGAGTATTTACGAACAACCCTAGCATAGATGTTAGTTTTAAATCTGAATACCACATGAAAAAGTTGTATCTGCATTTTGGGGTTGTATTGCCAACATCTCTTACTATCTCAGCTTATTTAAATGGAAACGAGGTAGATTCTGCAACTATGACAACACTTACTCTATCAAGCGTTTATGAGTATGATGGGGTGATTGATGGGCTAAGAATAGTTTTTAACGGCGCAGAACCCAACCAAAGAATCCATTTAAATAATATTGAGCTTAATGGATATGTGGATTATGAACTTACTTATCATGAGCTTAAATTTACTCCTGTGGCATCCTCATTGGAAAAGGTAAAGGATTTAAAGGTTCACTTGTATGCGTATGAACATGAACATACGGAAGAAGGGACTAGCAGGAGTAGTTATGTGAGGGTTAATACTACTACAAATTCAGATGGTGGTGATACTGTAGATGTTACTACGGGAACGAGTGAATATGGTTCAAGTGTAGCGTCTATAGATGCTGTAGTAGGTGATAATACTATAGTTCTCACTTCACCTTATTATGATTATAAGGTGTCGGCAGGAACAATAAAAGAAAGCGGTGCTTATTATCTTGTTGTTACTTCCGATGTAGAACAGACCATTATTGTGTATGCGAAGCCATTCTCTAAGACCGACAACATTGTAACCGAAAAGGTTCATGAAAAGGGTGCGGACAAAGAAGCTACAAATCCTCTGATTAGCACACAGGCTATGGCAAGAGCGCAACTTAAATGGTTGAAGGATTACTATAGTAATGATATAGAGTATGACCTTACATATAGAGGTGACCCTATTATTGATGCTGATGATTGTATCTATCTTGAAAATCATTTTGTTGCTTTAAATGAAATAAGAATAGAAGAAGAAAGTATAGTAACAAGTACGGGTATGAATTTTTCTTGTAAATTAAGAGGACGCAGGACTTGGTATCAGACCGATTCTGTAATTTCAAGAGCTATTGTAGGCAGAGTAAGAATAGGTGAGCGTATAGAGTAAGGAGGGAGTATGAGCTTTGTAAAACATAATTGGGTTGATGGGGAATTTTTGACCGCAGACCTCATGAACCGTATTGAGGATGAATTAGAAGAACTTGATAATAATTCAGTTGAGATGGCTACTGATGCGGATTGTGATGCGTTGTTTGATGGATTTTTAGAGGATTGATAGATGGCACGTAGTTGGATAACACCTAAAACGAATTGGACTAAATCAGATAAGGTAGCATATTCGGATTACAACAGGATAAGGAACAACCTGTTATATATTAACGATATGCTCAATGAGAAATATCCCGATAAGGCACAGACCCTTGATTTAGGGGATGCTCTTACTTATTCTGCAAATTACTTACCTTCACAGTTTAATGCGTTTGAGAATGCCTTAGAATCCTTCACTCGTGTAGGAAACAACGTAAACATCGGGGATAAGAAAACCTTTGTGGGAAACTCTCCTTTTATAGATTACAATGAGCTTAACAGAATAGAAGCCTGTTGTTTGAGATGGTATAACTATGACCCTGTAATCCATGTTTCTTCTATTGAAATTTCTCCTAAGACTCAAAATATCACTATTGGAGAATCTAAGACATTTGTTGTTACCTGTTTGCCCGATAATGCGGAAGAAAAGAATGATTGGGTTGTAAGAAGTAGCAATACTTCTGTCTTAACTGTTTCAAAGAGTGGCGATAACGTCATAGCAACTGCTGTAGGTGTTGGAAATGCAACTATAAGTGTATCTGTGTATAATTCTTCTGCTACTGCTTCTGTAACAGTAGAAGGAGTTTTGGTGACTCAGATAATTCCCGAAAAGAATAGTGTAGATATCCCTTACCTCGATGAAATTGATTTCGGATATACTATAATTCCTTCTAATGCTACTAATGTAGACGAGCTTGAAATAACGTCATCAAGACCATCTGTTGTAGGCGTGAGATTCAATGGTATGGGAAATATTCTCTTAGAAGGTAAAACGCTCGGTCAAGCTAATATTAACTTTAAATGTGGACAGGTTAGTTCTGTAGTTGCTGTCAATGTATTGAATGTAGCATATCGAGTATGGACAGCAATTAGGAGGGGTGGTAATGCTATAAATGCTTATGAAGTATATGGTGGCGCAGGGCGAACCATAAATATATACGTTGTAACCGAACCTCTAAACGCTACTGATAAATATAATTTTAGCTATGAAATCACAAAGAATCCACAATGTATAGATGTTGTAAAAAATGGTGATGATATGCTTGTTATTACAACACGAAGCGTTGGTACAAGTACAATAAAGGTTGATTTAAATTCGGGAAGGGGTTCTTGGGAAGTAGATATTATTGTTAAAGCCTAACGAGGGAGAATGATATGAGCTTAATTGATTTGAGTTTCATGCAAAGATTTCAAAACAATTTGGATACTGCTATAAAGAATTATGTAAAAGGGAAAGACCCTAATGAAAAAGGTTCTCCTATTACTACAGGAACAGACCTTAATGATATGAAAAC
>Ga0247611_10005543_pt1 | contig 16626 bp, 6 predicted proteins | sample 177DNAGHGhighgp2_FD_192422 | JGI IMG/M metagenome (GOLD analysis project Ga0247611, IMG submission 192422) | Sheep rumen microbial communities from Palmerston North, Manawatu-Wanganui, New Zealand - 1770 DNA GHGhigh gp2 | ecosystem: Host-associated > Mammals > Digestive system > Stomach > Rumen ... | reverse complement strand
AGTACAACAAGCACCCAGAGTTCGACAAAGTAAACCTCATCGAACGTCTTTGCATTCCAGATCGCGTTTACCAGTTCCGTGTAACTTGGACGGACGACAAAGGTAATATCCAGACAAACATGGGATACCGTGTTCAGCACAACAATGCCATTGGCCCGTACAAAGGCGGTATCCGTTTCCATAGCTCAGTAAACCTCGGAATCCTTAAGTTCCTTGCATTCGAGCAGACATTCAAGAACTCACTGACTACACTCCCAATGGGTGGTGGCAAGGGTGGTTCAGACTTCTCTCCACGTGGTAAGAGCAACGCAGAAGTAATGCGTTTCTGCCAGGCATTCATGCTCGAACTGACTCGTCACATCGGTCCAGACGTTGACGTACCAGCAGGTGACATAGGTGTAGGTGGCCGTGAGGTAGGTTACATGTTCGGTATGTACAAGAAGCTCACTCGTGAATACAGCGGTGTACTCACAGGTAAGGGTCTCGAATTCGGTGGTTCACTCATCCGTCCTGAAGCAACAGGTTACGGTACAGTTTACTTCCTCCGTGCTATGCTCAAGACTAAGGGCGACACAATCGAAGGCAAGAAGGTACTCATCTCAGGTGCAGGAAACGTAGCTCAGTATGCTGCAGAGAAGGTTCTCCAGCTCGGTGGTATCCCAATGACAATGTCTGACTCTAACGGTTACATCTACGATCCAGACGGTATCGATCGCGCTAAGCTCGACTACATCATGGAACTGAAGAATGTTTACCGTGGACGTATCAAGGAATATGTTGACAAATATCCAACTGCTAAATATGTAGAAGGTGCTAAGCCTTGGTTCGAGAAGGGCGCTCAGATTGCACTTCCATGTGCTACTCAGAACGAGCTCAACGAAGAGGCAGCTAAGGCTCTCGTAGCTAACGGCGTAATCGCAGTTTGCGAAGGTGCAAACATGCCTACTACTCCTGCTGCTATCAAAGTATTCCAGGAGGCTAAGCTTCTCTACTCTCCAGGTAAGGCTTCTAACGCCGGTGGTGTATCTGTATCAGGTCTCGAAATGAGCCAGAACTCAGAACGTCTCTCTTGGTCTGCTGAAGAAGTTGATGCTAAGCTCCTTTGGATTATGGAGAACATCCACGAGAACTGCGTGAAGTATGGTACAGAACCAGACGGATACGTAAACTATGTTAAGGGAGCAAACGTTGCAGGCTTCATAAAAGTTGCTAAGGCAATGATGGCTCAGGGTATCGTATAACGGAAGCACGATAATCTAATAATAATTATTTCATTTTTGAAAAGGAGTGCGCTACTAACGTGGTGCACTTCTTTTTTATTCCCATTATTGCATCATATTGCATTTTTTCTTCGTAATTTTGCACCGTCTAATACATAAAACTGAATAAAGCAAACAACGAAATATAAGCCATGAAGAAAATCATTTTCTGCATACTGCTAATGATTGTAGCGCAAGTGTCTGTAGCACAAGACTGGATGAAGATGCACCGTACAGACGACAACGGACTCGACTGCACTATTCCACTAAAGATTCAGCAAGGAATGCAGACAGACATGTCCAATATGGAGGGACTTATCACCACTGATATTCCCAAGGGAGACGGTTCTACATTCAGTTTCCCATTTTACCTTGACGAACTGGATAGCATCAACATCGTCCCCAGTCTTGCAGACTCAGAGAAAGGACACAACAAGTACCGTCCCTTTGTCATGAATATCTTCACAGAAGACATGCAATACATAGAGGATCGCGATGTATGGATGAACTGTCTGATAACTATCGACGGCAAAGGCGAATACTCTGACTTCTGCGGCACAGGACTCATTCGAGGTCGCGGAAACTCCAGTTGGGATTGGTATGACAAGAAACCATATAAGTTCAAGTTAGACTCAAAATCAAAGCTCTTAGGTCTGGATAAAGCTAAGAACTGGAATCTGCTGGCAAACTATCGCGACGTAACTGACATGATGAATACCTTTGCTTTTGAAACTGCAAGAAGCATGGGTATGCCATTCACTAACCATTCCCGTTATGTAGAAGTATTCCTTAACCACGAATACATAGGTCTGTACCAACTTACCGAAAAGATTGAGATAAAGGCAAACCGCATAGATATGGACGAGGAGACCAGTCTGCTGATGAGTTTTGACCAGGATGACGGTCCTGAATTGGCGCCCGAAGACGGAGATAACTTCTGGTCGCAAGTATTCAAACTACCTATGTGTATAAAATCTCCAGAAGGCTACACACAGGAGCAAATAGACTCCATCAAAGCAGAGTTTGCTGTACTCGAGAAAGCTATAAAGACCCGCGACATAGCAAAAGTAGGCGAGTTGATGGACATTCCTTCATTTATCTCTTTGCTGCAAATACATGAATTTCTTTATAACGTGGAAATAGATGCCCCTAGAAGCATCTACATTCACAAGGCAAAGGACGGGAAATACACCTTTGGTCCTGTGTGGGACTGGGATGCAGGTTACGACTTCGATTGGAGCAACATGACTACAGGTCACACCTTCTTCTCTGACTACCGGGAACTCATTTATGGCACAGACCCTGTGAACAATACAGATGCTGCATACAGGATAAACAAGTTCTGGCTCTCGCTATTCGGAAATGCCACCTTCGTGCAGCAATACAAGGAAGCATGGCAACGTCACTCCACAGCTGTAGTAGAACAGAACTGGGCTGAGACAATGAAATATGCCGATGCTCTGAAAGAGGAAGGAGCATACGACAGAGACATCGAACGCTGGCCTATGACAGAAGACAGCTGGTGGAGCACAAAAACATTCTACCCTGCCACAGAATTAGAGAAGATGGAACAATGGATAAAGAATCGCAAAAGCTATCTGGACGGAGTCGTAGCAGGCTATCCTGACGGTGACGATGAGATTGTACCACTCGACATAAACGTAGTGAAGACAATCAAGAAAACACAAACAGTTGCATTCAGCACTGGATACGACCAGTCTAGCACAATAAACATTACACAAAGTGACATTACCTCTGTTCTTGGTGGAACACCAACAAGCCTTGTGCCACTAAACTCAAACGGAGAGGAAGGTAACAACACAGCTGCCAAGGCATATGGAGCTTGGTTCGACGAAGACGGCGACACCAACTCTTGGGGGTCAGGACACGTATATATAGAAAGTGATGACCTCTATAGTTGGAAATTCGGTTGTCATCCGCAGAACTGCAAGGCAGGCGACCGACATATCGTAACAATGCAATATCGTCGTGGCAACAACGCAGTCAACGTGGAAGTTACTTTTTATGTGAACTAAACAGTTTATACAATAAAGAAACCGAGCAGTTGGGAAGACTCCCCTACTGCTCGGTTCTTTTATACAGATATTGTATTACTATCGTTTTACAAATTTCAGCTGACAACGATTGTCATTGCTGCTGCTAACCTTTGCAACATAAACTCCGTTGCTGAGGTCTGCAAGAGACACCGATGCGGAACCATAGACGTCTGTCGAGGTTGAATAAACCCTCTGACCTGCTGCATTGTAAACATCTACTGCAACAGTCATTGGCGAGTCAGCTGTAATAGCAAGAACAGAACCTGAGTATGCAATACGCAAATCGCCATCAGACTTAACCTCGCGAACAGCATCAGGCTGTGGTGGTGTTGGTTCTGGACGGTACTGCTCAAAAGCAGTAGCATAGGAAGTGAGGATATTAGACTCTCCGATTGTAGGAACATCCATCACGTAAGCCTGAGAGCCACCATCGGGATAGAGTCCGACAGACTGAACTCCATCGTGCATCTTATATGACAGAGTATCGCTCCAAGTGCCATCAGCAGCAGTAAGCATTACGACCTCATCATCGGCATTACCCAACTTGAAACCTGTATGAATCTGACTCTCCGGCAATAACTGGTCAGCCCATATCACCATATATCCGTGAGCAGGAATTATGGTTGTATATGTAGCCATTACCTCTGAAGCAGCAGGAATCTGATACTTCTGTGGTTTCTTCAGATTATCTGATATGTACATACCTGCTATGTCAATATCCTTATCTGTAGTGTTATAAAGCTCAATCCAGTCGTTCTTCTTGAAATATTCGTTGAGATAAACCGAATTGGCAGCACTCACTTCGTTAATCTTCACAGGTGTAGCTCCTGCTGCGATGAGTTCCTCGCCAGAGAGAGGTTCCCAAATAGCTTGCAACTTAACATCATCAGCTGATTTAATCTCATATTCTTTCTCAGTAGAAACAATCTGCATATCAGCACTTGTGCCCTGCACGCTGAGTTCTGCATTCCAAAGGATGTCTGTAGAATTGCTTGCATTATTATGAAGTTCTACGGCAATGCAGTTATTTCCTTTACGGAAGAGCGAAGCATCGAGAATCATCGTTCCGTTATCTGGATTATTACGAGCATAGCTGGTTGCATAGGTATCATAACTGATAGTTCCTGTAGGCATATTATATCGTCCTGCCTCCGTGCCGTTTACATATACTACGAATCCGTCGTCAGCAATCCAGTCGAGTTGATATGTATTATTTGCTGACACATTACTTAGAGTGAATTTCTTACGCAGATAATAGGTCGGCAAATAGCCCTGTGTTGTAGTAACTATTTCCGGATGCTGATTGTTATAGTCGTAACCGATAGGAGTTTCGCCAGACGACCATTGAGTATCGGAGTAGTTCAACGTATTCCATGTTCCACTCAGGCTACCACCATCATAATACTTCCACTCAGAACCCATTGGGAAGATAGTAGTAGTAACAGAACTGCCTTCTGCTCCCCACCCTGCAAACTTATAACCTGCAGGAGCTTCAGCACGAAGAGTTATCGGCAGGAAGAGCGAACCACTGAACTTTCCTGTTGGAACAGGCTGGTCGTTCAGCAAGATACGTCCTTCATCGATATTGCTTGAGAGTGAAGCCTTGAAACGAGATTCATCATAGAGCCCTAAGAAGTACTGGAGATGATCAACCAGCGGAGTCTGACGAGAAGCAAAATTATTGATAATATCATTTGCTGTTCCCCACGGATTCACATAGCCTCCTTGAGCAAGTTGGTTAGCACGGTTGTAAATCACATCACTAGTCAAATCTGGAGTAAATACCGAACCTGCCACGAGACAGTATGCATCGACAAACTTCTTGTAGAATTCACCGTTCTGAAGCATATTCATGAAGATAGTCACGAACTTTATCTCCAAAGTAAGGCGTCGGCCCTCTATACTCTGATTATTTGAATAATCGTAACCATGAAGAGTATCGAACTGATAATTCTGTTTCTGCCAGAATGTATAGAACGGCGTTGAAGTAGAAAGAGCACCATCAAGGTCGAAGAATACGAAGTGGAACTTTCCATCTTCCACACTACGGAAGCCTTTCACGTTGTTCTGTGGCCAGTCCCAGTTTCCGATATACAACTGTATTGCCATATAGTTGATATAGTTGTCCATATCAACTAAGTTGGAAATTTCTGAATAAACAGATTCATCAGCAGCATTTTGAGAAAGGTCGTACCAACGCTGGAAACTTTCCTCTGTACCACGCATCTGTACATAACCTGAGTCTGGACAAATCTCAAACTGATCAATCAGGTCAGTATCGTAACCATAATTGCTATATGCATAATCTTTATTGTTTGGCTCACGCATATTAAGAACTGCATATGGAGAACCATTAATAAACACATGAACAGGTTTCCACGACTGATAGTCAGCATAGATACCACTCTTCTCAATAACGCCCTGAATGCCTGCATCCTTTATACGTGCAGAAGTGTCGTTTCCGCCATTACGTATCTGAAGAGTTTTGTGTTTCAAGTATGGTTTTCCTGCGAAGAACTGATAGTCAAAACTGTTCAGCAGGTCGTAGGTTTTCTTGGCTTTCAGTTTGAAGGCGTGAGGATTCCATGCACGACTCCAACCGCCGCAAGTAGCGAAATCGCACTCCTGACTTACCACACACTCACCTTGGGTGGTGATATACTCAAAGTTTACAGGACGATCCCAATCCATATTCCAGTTGCAAGCATCGGTCTGTCCGTTACCCGGGCGTCCGTTCGAACTCTTCGAGAAAACTCCATAGGTAGCTCCCCAGATGTTGCGATTGTCTGTAACGATAGAAATAATCGGGAATGGCTCGTTGCCGTTGTTCTCTATATAAGAACGCGTAACGACAGTACTTGGCAACTTACCTTCCTGGAAGAGGCGGAAGCGGTAGCAAGTAGTGGCATCGACAGAAAAGACACCGGTTTCAGATATGCTGCCGTTCTTTAGTGTCGGAGTAGTTCCGTCGGTTGTATAGCGAAGAGTTGTTCCTTCAGGTATAGTCACCCTTATGGTGAGAGGACTATCAAACAGTTGTGCAGGAGTATCCACTACTGGAGCTGCCAACTGAGAAGTAGCATATTCGCCGTCCACATTGCTTTCTCCTGGTGTAGGATTGCCTGCAATGCCCCACAGGTCTCCGCCATCGGTAATGCGTGCATAAGACATACGACTTATCGGAGCAGGATAGGTTTGCTGAGCAAGTATCTGCTCTCCGTCGGAAAGGATGATTGTACCGCCTTTTGAGTTCAATTCATCATCAATCTGGCGATAACTTGCCTTTGTCCACGGCTCATGATGGTCGAAATTGAGTATAGCAAAACCATGAGCTGGCAAAACGCCATAGTCGTCAACCAATTTATGCTTTTTCAGATTATTAGCATCATCCGTAACATACAAACCGCCCAACGAAACTGTTGTATTCGACGGATTGTAGAGCTCTACCCAAGGTCCGTAGTTGAACGAAGGATCAAGATATACATCCACATTATACACCATAATTTCGTTGATAAGAACATTCTCGGAAGTGATATCATTTGCCACAACAAGGATTTCGCAAGTAGCAGATTTCTCCGAACCATCTGTTGTAGAAGCAGTAACCACAGCCTTACCTGTGCCTACAGCCGTAACCAATCCGTTAGCATCAACCTTTACAACACTTTCATCTGAAGAAGTCCATTCCAGTTTACGGAAACAAGCCACAGCAGGCAGGATTGTTGCTGAAAGCTGCAAAGTTTCGCTGTTGACAAGCTGTGCCGAGGTCTGAGACAGAGTAAGACTCGTGATGAGTTTTACAGAACAGTAGCACTCGAGTTTCCAGTTATCAAGACAAGTCCAGTCTCCATCCAGTCCCTGTTCTTTCTTGATTCCAATAGTCAACAGTCCGTCGCTGGCAACATTTATATCCTCTACCATATTTTGGTAGTAGCCCTGATTGAACCAAGCATCGGCAGCAGCCATATTGTTTGGCACATAATAATATGTATATTCGTCCTGATTGTAGAAAGAAGCAGTTGTTCCACCATAATTTGTCTTACTCAGTCCTGATGCAAGTGGCACAACAGGAGAAGAGTAAGTATCTTTTGTTGACACAGCATAAAGCTGGGCATACTGATAGCCTGCATAGTCCCCACTATTGAACAGATTATAGTCGTTAGCAGAACTACCCATTCGATAGAAAGCATTCAGGCTCAGGCGGAATTTTCCTGCTGGCAGTCCTTTCACCGGCTGATATGTGTCGTACAGAGTATTATAATGTTCCGCATTTTCCTTAGGATTTGCGCCACCAAAGGCAGTACCCTCCCAACCGGTTTTACGGTCATTTCCATCGAATCTCGGATTAATAATATAATCGTCAGTAACATCTACCCAAGACTTATCAGAAGTGAGGACATTATAAACTGTTATCTTCACACTTGCAGAAAGTCCTGACATATCTGTGGTTGTAGCAGTAATCACAGTCTTACCTCCCTTCACACCAGTTACCACTCCGTCGGCATCTACTGTAGCAACATTCTCGTCAGACGAAGTCCACTTCAGAGTCTTGTTTGTAGCATTCTCCGGCAGTATGTTTGGAGTCAGAGTAAGAGTTTTTCCCTTTGCTACAGTCATTATCTTCTTATCGAACGACAAACTGGTGATACGAACTACCTCCTGTTCCTCATAATATTCCAGTTTCCAGTTGTCAAGACAAGTCCAATCTTCATGTATAACATTCTCCTTGAAAATACCAATCGTCAGCAGACCATCCTCATCTACTTCACATTCCACTGAGTTTTTATAATAACCAGCTTCAAACCAAGCATTTGCAGCAGCCATATTGTTAGGAATGACTAAGCCGTCGCCAACAGCAGCAGTTCCTCCGCCCAGACTCTGACTCAATGCTGCACTTGAAGCACATACCATAGGCACATCGTAATAGTTCGATGTAGAACGAGCAAAGACAGTAGCAATCTGCGATTCTGAGTAATCACCACTCGAATAGAGGGAATAGTCATTGGCAGAAGAACCCATGCGATAAAATGCCTGAACACTAACACGATACTTACCAGGAGTCAGACCTGTTAGCCGCTGATATGTGTCGTAGGTTTTATAGTAATGCTCAGCATTGTTCACAGCTCCGTTTCCACTCAGAGCTGTACCCTCCCAATTCGCATAACTGTTCCCATCGAAACGAGGATTCTTTACAAAAGCATCAGTAACGTCAACCCATTGTCCGGCAAACGCACAAACAGACTGCACAAACAGAAGTACAAACAGAGTCAGAATTCTGCATTGTTTACGTATAATGGTGGAAGATGTTTTCATAGTTTTATGTATCAAAAGAAAGTAAAAGATTAGTTATTACGCCGCAAAGTTACAGATAAGAATATAAAAATCACGAATAAAAGTGATTTTTTATTCAAATTTCTTTTCCACCTTGCCAAGAAATATCTTTTACCCTACTAAGTGTTTTCTTTTTCCTAGCTAGGTATTTTATTCTACTTCACTAGGTATTTTCTATTACTACGCCAGGAATTTTCTTTTTCCTAACTGACAAATCTATGTTCATAAGCCGTGAACATAGAATCCCTAACTAAAAAAAAAAGAATGCTCAGCCGAGTGCTGAGCATTCTCTATATTTAACTGTAATCTGTTGATTAGAAGTTGTAGTAAACACCGAACTTGATAGCAGTGTTGTCAACATTCAGACCGAATGTACCCATCTTACCTGCGTTCTTAGAAGCCCAAGTGTAACCAAGAGCAGCAATCTGAGCTACGAAGTCAACCTTCTCTGAAGCAGAGAGTTTAACACCTGGACGAACACTGATGTTCCAGAGGTTACCACGGCTATTGTTAAGGAATACAGTTGCGAAACCACCATCGATGAAGAATGATGCGATACCAGTCTTAGCGAATGTCCAACGAGCGTATGGAGCAATTGAGAAACGGTTGTCGCTCTTACCATACTTAGTACCACTAGTTGGGATAGGGAGAAGAGCTGCTTCAGTATTGAAGGCACCATTCTGAGTAGAGAAACCAATTTCGAGACCTACAGCCCACTTTTCATTGATGTTGTAACCAATTTCAGGAGCGATTTCAAACTTTGTAGTATTGTCAGCACCGTCAAAAGCCTTACCAGCATTAAAACCGAGCTTACCACCTAAATAAACCTGTGCGTTTGCACTGAGTGAAGCAACTGCTACGAGAGCAGCAAGAATAACCTTCTTCATAATCTAAATAATTTTAAGTTAATAATAAAAATCTTAATTTAAACTGGAGGTATAACACCTCTTCGTTTTATTTTTCGACGCAAAGTTAAGACGTTTAGCAAACACCAACCAAATTTTTAACAAAAAAAAATTATTGTGCACGCCTTTTTTTTTAATTATAACCCATAAAGACTACTTAATACTCCTTTTGGTGTCGTTTTAGGGCTATTTTTTTATGATTTATTGTGCATAGAGATTTACTTCACCCCCCAAAACAATTAAATTCAGAAAAAACACTTATACATTATTTATATATAAGGAAAAAGTGTGCCAACCCTATAGGCGTTCTCCACAATGTTTGCAATAGTTGGCATCAAGATCCGTTTTTTCATTACAACGAGGGCATCTACCATTCTTGCCTTTCTTGCGGGTTTCGTCAATCATCGTAGCACTAACAATACCTGTTGGCACAGCAATGATGGTGTAACCGAGAATCATTACAAGACCAGAAAGCAGGCGTCCGATTCCCGTTACTGGAGTAATGTCGCCATAACCCACAGTAGTAAGTGTGACTATTGCCCAGTATATGCTGGAAGGAATATCTGTAAACTGAGTGTTTGGTAGCTGACCTTCAATCATATACATAATTGTTCCGATTATGGTAACGAGCACAATGACGAAGAGGAAATAAACAAGTATTTTGTTAAGGCTGCGTTTGATACTTTCCAACAAAAGATATCCTTCGTTGATGAAGACAAAGAGTTTCAATACGCGGAAAATACGAATGAGTCGGAAAGTTCGCAAGATAAACATATACTTTGCCGAAGGCAGCAGAAAACCAAGATAGAGCGGAAGAGTAGCCAGAAGGTCAATGATTCCGAAGAAACTGAGTACATAATCCCTCTTTACTGGTGAACAATAAACTCGAAGGATATATTCAATTGTGAAAAAGCCCGTAAGAGTGTATTCCATAATTGTAAGGATATCCTTATAAACACCAGCAACTCGAGGCATACTTTCAACAAATGCAACAATAAGACTAAGCACAATAGCTATCATTACAGCAAGGTCGAATCCGCGAGAAGGAGCATCATCCGACTCGAATATAATATGCCACAAACGGGGCTTGTCTTTCAACAAAGCAATCAACTTTTTCATAGCGAAACGTATTTATGCAGCAAAATTAGAGATTATTCCATAAATAACGAAATAGCAAAAAACAAAATAATCTTGACAGACGATGTTTTTCTACATTTTTATATACCTTTGCAAAAACAAAATAAAACAAAACAAACATGAAGAAACTATTCTTTTTAGCAGTCACCATGATGGCTGCAGTAGCAACATCTGCAAAAATGAGTTATACTGTGGAGATTGACACAGTAGGCAAGTATCTGAACGTAAAACTTCAGTATGTGGCATCAGAGAAAGGGCAACAGAAAGTGGAACTCCAAATGCCTATTTGGGCACCAGGATACTACGATGTCCTCAATTATCCGAAGTATGTAACTGATTTCAAGGCTACTAAAACCAACGGAACAGCCCTGACTTGGAGCAAGTACCGCAAAAGCACCTGGATTGTAAATATGGCTGGAGCAGATACAATTCTTGTAAGCTATCGCACTTATGCCAATGTAATGGATGTAGCAGACAGTCGCATTCGTCCCGAAGGAGCCTTTATTGCAGGAAACGGAACATTCATGTACGAACAGGGACACAAGTACGAACCTGTAGAGGTAAGCTACATCATACCAGACAATTGGAAACATGTCAGCACAGGATTGAAAGTCGAGAAAGGAACAAAATGCAAATTCATCGTTCCCGACTTCGACATACTTTACGACTCCCCTATCCTCTTCGGCAACCACTTCGTAGAGAAATTTGCCCACAACGGACATGAATACGAGTTTGCATTCGATCCAGGCGACGACTACGAAGGTTCCACATTCAAGAAGGACTTCATAGCTATGGTCGATGCTGCAACAGAAATAATGAAAGAAGTGCCCTACGACAACTACTGCATCATCAACATGGAAGGCGTAGGTGGCGGACTAGAACACCTGAATTCTCAGGCTGACTATAGCAGCGGACGATTTACAACAAAGAGTCGTGCAGATTATATTCGCGAACTCGACTTCATTGCTCACGAATATTTCCATCTGTATAATGTAAAGCGCATACGACCAATAGAACTTGGTCCGTTCGACTACTCTCAGGAAGCATTCACCCCACTTCTGTGGTTCAGCGAAGGTTTCACAAGCTACTACTCAGCACAGATGTTGCGACGCGGAAAAATCATCACAACAGAAGAACTGCTTGGCATTTACTCCCGATACATCCACGACATCGAGATATATGAAGGACACAAGCACATGACTCTGCGTCAGAGCAGTTACGACATCTGGCTCGACTTTATGGGCGACAAAGGAAATCACCGAGATGTAGCTTTCTCATACTATAACAAAGGCTCATACATGGGACTTCTCTTCGACGCAAAGATAAGAACAACAACAAAGAATGAGCGTTCTCTCGATGACTTTATGCGTTTGCTATACAATCGCTACTATAAGGAGTTGCAACGAGGATTCACAGAGGAAGAATTCTGGCAGGCACTTCAGGAAATAATGGGAACTACTCAAGAGGCAACCGATGCCACTGCCCTACTACGCAGATATGTAGATACAACTGACGACATCGACTACGATGCTCTGCTCAACCCAATAGGAATCGTGCTTAACCACGAAACTTGGCAACTATCACTTATGGAAAAGCCTTCAAAGCAAGTAGCCAAGATGCGTAAAGCTCTCATAGGAGAATAAAAACAAGAGATAAAATTTGCTTATTAACGTAATTAGTCATACCTTTGCACCCGCTTTTGCCCCGGTGGCGGAATTGGTAGACGCGTTGGTCTCAAACACCAATATCGCAAGATGTGCCGGTTCGAGCCCGGCCCGGGGTACTAAGAAAAGAGTGGAGAAGTCTGATGACTTCCCCACTCTTCCTTTTTTACTAATCTTTCTTTTACAAATAAAAACTAACTATATATTTATTTCACAATAAATTTCTTCCCATTCTTAATATAGATGCCAGGAGCAGTAGGATTCTCCACCTGACGGCCGCTTAGGTCATATACCTTATCATCACCATCTGCATTCTGTTTATTCCCACCAACTGTCACATCTTGAATTTCTGTAACAAGAGGCACCTCATTGAAGTTCATACCTGTTCCAAGGAAATAGCCACCAACATGGTTTGGCTGGTTATAACCAACTTGTTGGTGTATGCACTGCATCATATATGTATGATCGCTCATCAGATATGGTAACATATAGTCAGTTGGATACCAGGTAGAGAATATCTTAATGTCAGACAACTTTGTCTGGTCTGGTACAATAACTTCTTCGCGCCAGTCACCCAAAAAGTCACCATACCAACCAGGATTAGACTTCGTGGTATTATTGAACGACTCATTATAGCGATACATTGTGAATGTACGCCCCTTAGATGGACTGTCGATTATATTCTCGTTAATAAGCTGACGAGACAACGAACCGTCAAACCAAATAGCCATATTGCATGAAGATGGTTTGTAGCCGAGATCTTTCTCACTTGTCTGCGAGAAGGCGTTAGAGCCATAATACCAGAACTCGCATCCTGGAGAATTCGGATCAATATCAGACACAAGACAACGACCCATATCGTTATCAGAATCAGCATCCTTCTTCCAGATTACCTTTCCGTCTTTAGCATCGTGAAGAGCAACCATAGTCTTACCAGTTTCCAGGCAGTGATAAACCTGCAAACCTTCACGATCAGGAAGGAATCGACCTACATGGTTGGCATCACCATGACCTAGGCCCGATGTCCAAAGACCAGTACCGTCGTCATCGAAAGCACAAGATCCATACATAACCTCATCCTTTCCGTCGCCATCAAGGTCGGCTACGTTGAAAGCATGATTTCCCTGACCTGCATAAGCACTGTTGAGTTTTCCATCCTTATTCTTATCCCTGCCGCCTTCATCCATAGTGTCGAACTTCCACATACGAGTCAGGGTACCTGCGAAGTCACCAGAGGGAGTTGGCTCGTATCGCCATCCTTCTACAATAGTTCTACCATAGACTCCACGTCCGAGGAATATCTGCAAGCCTTCACCATCAAACGAAGCAAGTCCCATTCGGAATGAGTTTGCCAACTTCCAGGTATATTTTTTTGTACGCGGATCCCATTTCCAATCGTTTTCCTCCCAATTTGCAGCCAGTTCTGCAGGTGTTTCACCCTCCTTACCACGGGCAATATAATTAGCACGGGCAAGTTCTTTACCTGTCTTTCCATCTACCACCGAAAAGAACTCAGGACCACCATATCCTTTTGGGCCGTCACCTATATAATGTCCAGCAGGCCATATATCACGATAATCTGTTTTGTTATCGCCATCGGTATCCGCAATCTCATAACCGTCTCCAAATACAGTTCCTTCACTGGTTTTCAAAACGAATTCTGCACAGCCATCGCCGTCAAGGTCACCCAAAGTAACTGCGGAACTGTTTCCTAAGATAATATTCGGTCCTGACTTCACACGCCATAGGAGTGTTCCGTCAAGTTTGTAAGCATCCCATATAATAGTGTGACGTGCACGTGTATCAGAATCTCCGGCACCTGTTCCGTCACTGATACATTCTCCATTACCATTATAAACCGAAAGCAAACGTTTCACTACGACTTCCATTTCGCCATCACCATCCAAATCACCTACACTACAATCGTTTGCCTGATACTTAATGTATTTTGTCTGAGTGCACACATCCTCTGTTGATTTCAAAGGAATAGACAGATACGGCAGTTTTTCAGAATAAAGTCTGGAGTCAATAACCACCGAATCGAGAGCTATTGCCTTCAAGATTGCACGTTTTTCTGCAGTAACAGATATAGGAGCTTTCTCCAAACCTAACTGAATATAAAAATCTTCACTCAGAAGATAATATACTGTTTTAGCCGATGGAACCGTACTTAGTTGGCAGTTGGTAGCATTGACGGCTTTAGTTCCCTCACGCATAATGTAATTAGCATTGATTCCGCCTTTATACAGATAGAACTTAGTATCCCAGTTGTCTGTTGGCAGCATTCGCCAGGAAAGGAGCAACTTTCCTGTATGAGTTTTATAATCACCAAGTGAGGCATCACTTTTGTTCATAATTGAAGCCCACATCTTGCGCTCTCCATTAGTAGTTGCAGAAATGCTTGTAGTAACTAAAAGTCCTACAAGAGCAAGAAGAATAAAACGTACTTTTGTTTTCATAATATCGATTGCTAGTTTTTTTCTGATGCAAAGATATTACGTTTTGTATATTACAAAAGTCAGAATTCGTACCAAAAGACACAAAAAAATGTAACAATATTAATTATATGGGCTTTGCAGATGAGTGTCAGTTACGAAAATCTTTTGGTAACACTCCGTATTTCTTTTTGAAGCAAACGGAGAAATATCGAGGTGAAGAGAATCCGACTTTTTCTGAGATTTCAACGACAGATAAAGAAGTTGATCTAAGCAATTTTGCAGCTTTATCCAAACGATATGAGCGAAGGAGTTCAGAAGGAGTCTGGCCCGACGCAGCATAAATCTTACGATATAGCGTCATGCGACTCATACACATATCACTTGCGAATTCATCGACAGAATAGTCCTCATTTGCAATATTCTTCTCTATGGTTACAATAGCTTTTTGCAGCAGCTGATCGTTAAAGACAGAAACCTCTCCTGACTTATTATCATCCAATTCATCGGGAGAAACATCTTCCTCCTCATCTTGCATCGTGTCAGTTTCATACTTCTCCACTTTCTTCTCTAGTTCATGATATACACCAAGCAGATTTTCAAAACGCAGACGACGTTCATGTATTTCCCGATTAAATCGCCAAATACCATAAATCAGCAGAAGCACCAAAACGGTATATATAACATAAGCCCACCAACTCTCCCACCATGCAGGCAAACGGCGAATTGTCATTAGCTCCACTGGTTCACTCCAATTACCGAATGCATCAGTAGTCATCACCCATATCTTGTACGTACCTTTAGCTACTTTCTGCATATGAATTTCATTGTCGCCACGTTTAAGTTTCACCCATTCTTTGTTCACGCCCTCTATCTTAAACATAAACTCACTATTCTCTGCTTTCAGATAGTCGAAACTGGTAAGACTAATAGAAACGTAGTCAGAGGAGTCGGCAGGAATTACAATCTCATTCTGTCCATAATTCGCGATGAAACGTTTATTCCCATAAGAATACTCACTTACAGCAATTTTTACATATTTACTTGACTCGTTTATATTGGACGAGGACTTAACACGGGCTATGCCGCCAACGCCACAGATTGTAACACCACCTTCAGAGGTAGAAATATTCTCGAAAGCATGCATACCTAACTGGTTATCGTTGGCATATATAGTTCTGACAGCTCCTGTAGTCACATCTGTCTCCCTTACGAAATTCTTCGACATAAGCCACAAATGATCTAATTCATCGAAGACAAGTTTCTGTATAGCCTCACCATTAGCTGTAGCAAACTGAGGACACTCAATAGCCTGTCCCTTTTCTATTCTGTACAACTTGCCGATATTGCTTGAAGCCCATACTGCGCCAGAAGCAGACACAGCGATATCACTAAACCTGTAATCATTCGGTACAAACACTTCCACGTCCTGCATATTCTTATCCAAACGTAAAATTCCTTTCGTATATGTAAGCAGGAACAACGAATTCATATCTACCGATTCGCAGATTTTGAAAATCCATCCTAAAGAATCACATATAACCCGTGGATCTCCTATGCCGTTGCTAACTGCCAGAGAGCCATTCTTTCCTCCAATGTACAACAGTTTATCGGCTTCTGAATAGAGCAAAGCATTCGCATTGAATCCAAGTCTTCCCCAATACTGAGAATCAAAGTCGGAAGCTGTTCTGCTTATATCATATATACGTCGGTCTTTATTCACAACAAACACATGTCCATTCGGAGCAGAAGCTATTACAGCAGTATCGGAATAGGACGTTAGTTTCTCACTATTATCCTTAACAAAATCATAGCAGGATACACCGCCGTTTTCCCTCAGG
>Ga0247611_10005542_pt1 | contig 16626 bp, 27 predicted proteins | sample 177DNAGHGhighgp2_FD_192422 | JGI IMG/M metagenome (GOLD analysis project Ga0247611, IMG submission 192422) | Sheep rumen microbial communities from Palmerston North, Manawatu-Wanganui, New Zealand - 1770 DNA GHGhigh gp2 | ecosystem: Host-associated > Mammals > Digestive system > Stomach > Rumen... | reverse complement strand
AAAAAATTAGAAAATGTATTAGAAAATTAATAGTGTTACATGAATATGGTCATTTGTATGAATTTTTAAAAGAAGTTATAGAAACTGGTGAAAGTGATATAGTTGATACATTGCATGATTCAACTGATAAAGTTGTTGATAGTGAAGGTAAAGCTAATGCTTATGCTTTGGATAATATGTATAGAAAAGATAGAAGAGAATTATTGAAAAATTCTGGGTTGAAAAAAACAGATTTAGATAATTCTGAAAAAGCAATTAAAGGAGAACATTACATCAGTGATGAATATTTAGCTGGAACAAAAAGACATTCTAAAACACTTGAAAAAACTTTAAAAGGAATAGAGAAAGAGAAAAGTCATTTTAATTATTAAATGATGTTGTCTCTATAAATATTTATTTTCTTTAAAGAAGAGATGTTATATCCAAGAGAAAATAATAATTCTGCTTTTTCATTCTCATCTTCTATCCAACCAGATTTTTTCTGAACTGGTTCTTTTGGCTTTTGTTCTTCTTGGATTGGAGTAGACGTTTCTTCGTTGTTATCTTCTGATTCTTCTGGAGTTTGTTCAGTTTCTGTTGGTTCGGTTGTTGTTTCTTCATCGCTACTTTCTGGGTCTGATGTTTCAGGTTCATCTGTTGTTTGAGATTCTGGCGTAGATGTTTCTTTATTATCACTTTCTGATTCTTCGTTAGAAGTATCATCAACAATAAATATTCTTTCTTCAGGAGTTTTGTCAAAATCAAAATCGTCAAAAGTATGAATTACTTCCTCATTATTTTTATTGAGACAAATAATATTATCATTTTCATCCATTCTTAATGGAGTAACCAATTCACCAGTTAATAAATCTGAAAGTTCGTTATATTTAAACATAATTATATATTTAACTTAAAGTTAATTATATGAAGAAAACACTTAGAAATATAATAGACGAGCAATTGAAACCTGATGAAGCAGGGACATTGGCACAAATAGTAAAAAAATATGCTGATAGAGCAGTTCAAGATAAATCTGCTGATGCTCAGTGGCTTAACAGATTGCAGCAAGAATTGTTGCTGATAAAAAATCAGCAACCAGTTCAACAACAGCAAAATGTTCAGACACAACAAAATCAGCAATAAAAGGAGTTAATATATGACATTAAAAGAAGTTATTGATCTTTCTATGAAAGGAATTGAACCTGATAAGAAAACAACAGACAATAATATTAAAAATTTGGAACAGCTTAAAAATAATTTAAATGATGAAGACAAGCAAAAGCTTGAAGCAGTAGCAGCTGAACTTAAAGCACATAAGCAGGCAAAAAATATAGAACAAGTTCAAGCACAAGCAAAACAACCAGTAAGTGATGAACCAAACAAAAAAGAAACAGCAGAGCTTAATACAAAGCCAGAGACAGCACAGGTTAATTAATATGAAAAAGGTATTATTATACATTTGGCAATTGCCACAAAATATTTTAGGATTAATTATTCTATTGATAAACATAAAATCTGTGAAAAAAGTTGATGATAGAATAAAACCTTATTATGCTGTTAAACATCTTGGAAATTCTGGCATATCTGTTGGCAAAAGAATTATTATGGATTCTGATAAAAGAGTTAGAGATAATGCTTTGCTCCATGAATATGGACATCAAATACAATCAAGAAGATTTGGGCCTTTATATTTAATTATAATTGGAATACCAAGTTTGATTGGAAATATAATTCATAGATTTTACAAATTTAATTATTACAAGCAACCTTGGGAGCATAATGCTTCTGTATTAGGTGGTTCTAATTTGCTTGGTTAATTTTACTTTACAAAAAATAAAATTATAGTATAATAACTTTTATGAATATAGAAGAAAAAATACAAATAGAGGCTAATAAACTTTTATCGGCTTATTATCCTTTTTATTTTAAAAGATATCCACGAAGATTATCACAATTAAAAGAAAAGTTTTTCTCTTATTTTATAAAAATAGCTTCTATGTTTTGTATCAGAGAAGGATATAATTCTGATAAATTTATAGAAGCTTCTTTGATGGATGGATTTAAGTTTCCTCAGCAGTTATGTAATGAGCAAGCTTGGAAAACTTATCTGAATTACTTACCAGGTCTTCACGACAAAAAAGACGAGGAAGTTCTTGTAGTTGAGGGTATAGTGAATGCTGCAATAGTAATAAAAAGAGCAGGAGGTTTTCCTAACTGGCTTAAATCTCCGATCAATCAACGAATGGTAATAGAAGAAAATATGCCATTTGAAGATTTGCTTCCTTCTTTTTCAAAATCGTTTATTGATTTTTGTAACGAGGAATGTGGTGATAATTATGATTTTGAAATAACAAGAAAATATGTCTTATCTTTTAAAAATTCTAATAAAATTTTAAATAAGATAAAAGAAGTATTAAGTGATGATTATTATTTATTTGATGAAGAGTTAGAAGAAGAACTTGAAAAAAATAATTTTGTTTTTTAAAGTTTTAATAAAAAAATGTCGATAATATAAATATATTCAAGGAGGAAAACAAGAATGGTTATTGGACATAATATTAGTGCTATGTTCGCAAACAGAATGGAAGGAATTACAATAAGTAATTTACAGAATTCAGCAGAAAAACTTTCTTCTGGTGAAAAGATTAACAGAGCTGGCAACGACGCTTCTGGTTTGGCAGTTTCTGAAAAAATGCGTTCTCAAATTAGAGGGTTAAACCAGGCATCAAGAAATATAGGAGATGCTATTTCGTTTACGCAAACAACTGAGGGATATCTTGCTGAGACAACAAATGTTCTTCAGAGAATTAGAGAGCTGGCTGTTCAGTCATCAAATGGAATTTTTTCAGATGAAGATAGAATGCAGATACAGGTAGAAGTATCTCAGCTTGTAGCAGAGGTAGATAGAATTGCTTCATCAGCTCAGTTTAATGGATTTAATATGCTAACCGGTAGATTTGCCAAGGATTCTGAACAGGTAATGCAGTTCCAAATTGGAGCAAATATGAATCAGAATATTAGAGCTTATATTGGAACTATGACTGCTCAGGCACTTGGTTTAAAAGGTGCTCAGGGAATGGAAGAAGGCTTGAGTATTGCTACTCCAGACGAGGCGAATATGACGCTTGCCACTGTTGATAATGCTTTGTTAAATGTTAATAAGCAGAGAGCAGATCTTGGAGCATATCAGAATAGAATGGAAATGGCTCAGAAGGGTGTTGATATTGCTGCTGAAAATACTCAGGCAGCAGAATCAAGAATTAGAGATACTGATATGGCTACAGAGATGGTTGATTATGTAAAAAATCAAATTCTTACTCAGAGTTCAACTGCTATGCTTTCACAAGCAAATTCACAGTCACAAAACGTGCTTGCTTTGTTAAAATAAACTCTTCGAAAAGCGGCTTTAAAAAGCCGCTTTTTTAATTGACAATTTTTTTAAAATAATTAAAATAAAGGAATGAAAAAAATAACACAAGATGAATTTGAGAAAAGAGCTAAGATATTGTTTGGCGATAAATATGATGTTTCAAAAACAAAATATATTTCAACAAGAAAAAAAATAACTTATATTTGTAATGATTGTGGTGATAGTATAACGCAATATGCGAACGATTTTTTAAAAGGAAAATTTGGTTCTTGTAGGTGTGAAAAATTTAATATAAAAGATAATGAATTAAAAGATAGAATAAACAGTTTAGAATTTGGAAAAAATTATGAAATAATTCAAAATACAAGAAAAGCAAATACTGTACAATTGAGATGTAAACTTCATAATTATAAATTTAATTTCTATTTAGATAGAAAAAATGAATGTCCAGAGTGTAAAAGACAAAAAGCATATATAGAAAAAGTTGAACAAAAATATAATTTTGGGTATGATTATTCTAAAACAATAATTTCAAAAAATATAGAAGAAATAAATGTTGTATGTAAAAAACATGGAGGTTTTCAAGTAAAACGCAGTTCTTTAATAAAAGGGTGTGGGTGTAAAAAATGCCAAGATGAGCTTAGAGAGAAAAAAATAAAAAAAGATTTTTATACCAAATTTGAAAATAAATATGGAAGTAAATTTCAAGTAGTAGGTGAATATAAAGGCTGTCAAGACTTAATTGAAATAAAATGTTTAAATTGTGGATTTAAAAGTAAAATTACTCCTATTTCTTTGTTTAAAAAGAAATATCATTGTGGTTGTTGTGAATATACAAAATTAATAACAAAAGATATTTTTTTACAAAGAGCAAAAGATATATTTGGTGATAATGTTTATAGTTATGACTTAAAAAATTTAAAAAACTCACATTCAAAAATTTTAGTAAAATGCTTAAAACATAATTATTTTTTTGAGCAAGTTGTTTATTCTCATTTACAAGGTCATGGATGCCCTGTATGTTCAGAGACAATTAGTGAACGAAAAACAAGAGTATTTCTTGAAAAAAGAAATATAAAATATTCTCCTTATATGATTTTTGAAGGATTGGTTGATAAAGATAATTTATCTTATGATTTTTATATTGAGAAATATAATCTATTAATAGAGTGTAATGGAATTCAGCATTATAAATTTACTCCGTATTTTCATAAAACATTGCACGATTTTCATAGACAACTTCATCACGATTGGTTAAAAAGAAAATATGCCAGAGATAATAATATAAAATTATTGACAATTTCATATAAAGAGTTTGATAATATAGAAAATATTTTAAAGGAGGAATTAGATTGATTTGCTGTGTTGATGCATCCAACATATTCTTCATAACATTCTCGGTCTTTGTTAAAGAACAGAAAATGAAAAATGGAGAAGACTATGTAATTAAAGAAGAAGATTTAGGTTTATTTTTTCATATGGTAGTTCGCAAATTTATGGACTATATCGTATCATACAAAGATTGTATTTTTTGCTTCGAAGGTCAGTCGAGCTGTGCCTGGAGAAAGAGTATTTGGCCTCCATATAAAAGTAATCGTAACCACGATGACCCAAATTATAAATGGGTTGGTCCACTTATGGAACAAGTATATGATTTTCTTAGCTTATTTCATACTAAATGCTTGAAGGTTCCATATTGTGAGGGTGACGACTGTATCTACCAGGTTTGTAAATATTATTCAGAGAAAGGTGAAGAAGTAAAAATAATTTCTTCTGATAAAGATTTGTCTCAGATGATGAATTTCTTTGATACAGTTTCTCAATATAACCCTATTAAAAGAGCAAATGTAGAAAAAAATGAAAATATTCTTCTTGAAAAAGCTTTGATAGGAGACTCTTCTGATAACATAAAAGCATTTAAAGGTATAGGCCCAAAAACATTTGAAAAAATGTTGGAAGATAAGCAATTATGGAATAAGAAAATGACACCTGAAAATCAGGAAGTATATGATACTGTAATGCAAATTATTGATTTGCGAAAATTTCCACAGAAATATCAGGATGAAATTGTAAAAGAAATCGAGAAACCTTGGAATGAGTTTGATACTGATTCAATAGAGAAATTTTTACTTGACAATGGATTGAGAAGCTGTTATAATGAATGGACAAATAAATGGTATGCTGATATTCAGGCTCAAAATTTTGAGCAAGAAGACAGCATAGAAGAAATTATGAGTATGATAAATGGGTAGATAATATGGAAGATATGGACGATGTAAGAAGAAATATTGGAACAGTTGCTGATTTTAGTAATTGGGAAGGAATAAAAACAAGCGGAGGGCTTAAATCTATGAAAATGCTTTCAAAAGAAAAAGTAATTGATAATACAGAAATAGACGATAGTGTTTCTGAAACAGAAGAAGTAGATGACGTGAATGAAAAAACAGAAGAAATAAAACAAAAGTTACAACCTAAAAAAAGTGTTGATAAAATTCCAGCAGCAAACGAAGCAGTTATAAATCCAACAGAATTAAAAAGTATTGCTGTAAGACTTTTGCCTTCTGTTGATAAACTTGAAAGTGGTGAAAAATATGCTGAATATTGTGAAAAAGCTATTGACATGGCTTTCACATTCTTGAAAGTTTGGGATTTGAAGGTTAGTATAGGAGGTTAAAATGGGAAGAGCAAGTAGAAAAAGAAAAAGTGATAATGGTTTTTTACCTGGAACAAAAGCATTGATGAAAAAGATGATTAGAGAAAGTTCACCAACTCCTTTTGTTATTGATGGTAAAGTTGTTTACTATAATCCTATGAAGAAACTTATGGAAGGTGAAAAATATAAAACTGCCGATGGAGTTTCTGTTACACAGGAAATGGTAAAGAAGTATGAACAATATCTTAAGACAAGATACAAGCAGGAACAGATTGCAAAAGCAAACAATGTAGATTTGGATAAGGAAGAAGAGTAATGGAAGAAGTAAATATAGCAAGTAGAGTAAGATTGAATCTTTCTCTTACAGCAAAAGGTTTGGGACAGTGGGATATTACATCTGAGTTCCCAACCGTAGAAGAGAGTAGTAAAAATCTTTCTTTAGCTATTGATGAAATTAGAAAAGTGATGGCTGAGAAAGGAATTATAGAAGCAGGAAAGGAGACAAAATAATGAGTTTGAAAGCAAATTTAACACCAGAAGAGATTAGTGAAATTAAAATTAAGTTTGATGCTTATATGGAAATCAAAAACAGAAAGAAGGAACTTTCTGATGAGGAGAAAGCTATTAAACAGGATGTAGCAAATGTAATTGAGGGGAAGCTTAAAGATGCTTCTCTTCTTATGAAGTCAATGGCTCAACAGTATGAGAATGGAGAAAATGATGTGTTTGAGGTAGGTTCTGTAATGGAACTTATTCAGAGTAATGGACATTAATTATGGACAAAGAAGACAAAATGTATATCGGCCAAATTATAGATAATCAAAACATTCTTAATAAGAAAATGGATAATTTAATAAAGATTGTTTCTGATTTGGCCAATACAATAATGAAATATGATCAGCAATATCAGAACGAAATAGCTTTTCAAAGTTAAATAATGTATAGAGGAATAAAAATGAAAAGTTATGATGAATATATTATTGACGAAGAATGTGAAGCTATAGATGAGACTCTTGTTAATGAAGGTCTTTTTGATCTTCTTAAAAAGAAGGATGATGGAAGCTCAGCAAAAGCAACATCTCCTATTGCCAAAGAGTATAGAAGTATAAAAGAAAATCTTGCTGAACTTGGAAATAATCTTACAAAAGGCAATTACAAAGAAGCTGTAAGATTTATTACTTCTATTGTTTATGCTTCAAAAGATTTACAAGACAATCTTGAAAAGCTTATCAAAGGACAAGAAGCAGTAAAAAGAGCTCAAGCTGGTGAACAAGAAAAAGTAAAAATTGCTAAAAGCAATGAAAGAATGAACCAGCACACTGATGAAGACACAGAAGATTTTAAAGAGAATGGTTTGTTCTCTGTAAAAACTAAAAAAAGTCTTTTTAACTATTAAGGAGCATTTTATTTGCTCCTTTAAAGGAGCAAATAAAATGCCAAAAATAATAAAAGAACCAAAAAATATAGAAATACTTGTTAATATAAAATATGAATTAACAGACGAGTATTTAAAACAAAAGTTTGAATTTTTCTCTACCAATAAAAAGAACTTGAATTATCTGTTTGATGCCAGATTGCCTTTTAAAAACAAAATAGATAAATTAATTTCTGATAATCAGCTCAATAATTTTATTAAAAGAATTGATATGAAAGATGAAGTTGATATGTATTATGAAATTCAAGAAATTCCTCAGTCGCAGATAAAAAAGATACACGCTTATGTTCCTCCTTATTATGGATGTAAGTATTGTAAAAAAGCACAAGAGGAAGGTTTGTTCTTTTACTGTCCAGAGAAAAATAAACACTATCTTAAAACAAGTGGTGGAATAAAAAGATGCCCTGTTTTTAGAAGTAAAGATGAAATAATCACTTAAAGTCTATTGACAAAAAATTTAGAAAACTGTAAAATCAGTTTAAGGAAATAAATATGAAAATACCTTCAGCTTTAATACAGAATTTTTTTACATCTGAATTTGATGTTAAGAAAAATTCTACGGGAGAATTTATTATTCATTCTCCTTTTGTAAATGACAAAAAAGGAAAATTATATATAGATCCTATAACTGGTAAGTGGATAGATTTTAAAGCTTCTGGAAAAAGAAGTACTGATGTATATCAAGGTGGTTTTCTTACTTTTGTAAAAGAATATTTTGGTTTATCTTCTAATAAAGAAGCAATCTTATATCTTGTGGAGAATTATGATTTAAAAGCTCCACAAGAATTAATAAAAGAAGAGAAAGAAGATTTAGATAATAAAAAAGTTTTGGAAGAATTTATAAAAAAAGACAAACCAAAACTTTTCGGCAATTGTGAAAATTTAGGACTGTTTGGAAAAGCGGCATATAAATATGTTCAAGACAGAGATTTGGATGAGTATTATTATCCAACCCTTGGATATGTTTATAATCCAAGTTCTACTTATCATAAAAGAGTTATAATTCCTTTTTTTGAGGAAAAAAAATTGGTTTATTTTATTTCAAGAAGTATAGAAAAAGATGCTTTTTTGAGATATATAACTCCATCAAAACTTGATAGTAAGAATTATCTTTTTAACATAGATAATATAAATGAAGAAGTTGTTCTTTGTGAGGGAACTTTTGATAGTATGTCCTTAACAAGAGATCAAGCATCTACTTGTTTGCTATCGGCAGATATTTCAACTAAGCAGCTTGAAAAGCTTTTTGATAAAAAAGTAAAGAAAATTATCTACACCCCTGACAGCGATGAAACTGGAAGAACAAAGATGGATAAAAATATAAGTAAAATACTTACTTATTGTCCGTATACAGGATTAGATATTTATGTATATAATATTCCAAAGCCTTATAAAGATTTGAATGAATTAAAAATAGGAACTGGAAAAAATTATATATTATATAAAGAATGTGAAAAATATGGAGAAAATCTTTTCTCTAAAAAAATATTTTAGGAGTTAATATGGCAGAAGAAGAAAAGAAAAAGAAAGCTACAACAGCAAAAGGAAGAGTTCAAATTGAGCTTGATGAACTCAGAGAAAAAAATGAAAAACTTGGAAATCTTCTTGGTAAGATAAAAACAGAAAATTGGGAAGCTCATAAAAAATTGCTTGATTCACTGAGTAATGAGCAGAAGAAACTTTTGAAGAAACAGTTTAAAATTCAAAAAGAGTATATTCGTATTCTTGAAAAACGCCTAAAAATTTGGGTTGAAGACTAATTTTTATTTCCCCACGAAAGTGGGGTAGTTTTGTTATATAAGGAGTGAAAATGACATTAGAGGATTTTAATAAAGCAGCAGAAGTAAGAGAGAGTATCTCAAAAGCAGAGAAACAATTGCCTTTGCTTGATATGAAGGTTAATAGATTTGATGATTATATTAATTTTATGGATGGCAGGGTTAATCCAATTAAAGCACACGGAAAAGTTTATAAGAAAGTAGAAATAAAATTCAATATCAATGAAAGAGTAACAGATTATGATGTTAGGGATATGTTTGATATTGTTGAAGAGAACAAGAAAGAGTTTATTGAGTTCTTGAAGAAATGCCAGAATAATTATAAGAAGAAGATTGAGGAGCAGAAAAAACTTATAAATTCTTTAAATGAGGAGTTTTCTAATATTGGAAATAATACAAAAGAAGAGGCAGCTTAATATGGATGAGAAAGATAAAGAGATAGAAGCTTTAAAAGCGAGGATAGCAGAATTAGAGAAAAAATCTTCAATTTCAAAAAAAGAAATGGTTCATATTGCCAATTCTAAAGAATTGAAAGGAGAAAAAAGAGAAACTGTTCAGCTTGAAAAAACACCCGAAACAGAAGAATATAAAGCTTTAAAAGAAGCACAGGATAAATCCAAGAATATAAAAGTTAATGATGAAGCACCTGATATTCTTAGTAGATTTTGTAATACAAAAGGTGAAAGTTTTTTTGATTATTGATTATGATAGAAGATATAGAAAAAGAATTCTTCAATGATGTTGGTGAAGAAATAGCAAGAAGAACAAGTAGAAGAAAAGCTATAAATAGCAAAAAAAAAGGTAATCGTGGGGAACGCGAGGCTAAGGATATCCTTAACGAGCGTTTCAAAGGATTAGCTGTTTTTTCAAGAACTCCTATGTCAGGAGCTTATGTAGGTGGTGCTAACAGAGAAAAAAAAGATTATTTAACAGAAGCACAGAAAGAAATGATGACATCTGATATTTTCTGTAATAATTCTGATTTTAAGTTTAGCATAGAGCATAAGAATTATGCAAAAGAAAAAGCAACTATCTGGGAGTTTTTTAATGATAAGTCAGATTTACATTCTTGGATGGAACAGAATGATGGCGATGCAGCATCTATAAATAAAGAGCCAATGCTTATTGTTAAATATGACAATCATAAAAGAATAGTATTTATTCCTTTTACATATCTTAACTCATATTATGTTCATCACGCAAAAGTTCCAAAGCTTCTTCCTGTTTTTATGCATAGGTATAAATGCTGTTTTTGGTTAGATGATTTGCTTACTTTACCCGATGATTTTTTCTTTGGAGATAAAAAATGAACTTTTTTGCTAATTAAATTTGTTTGACATTTTTTAAAAAAAATGATAAAATAAGGACGTTATGACAAGCGATGAATTGAAATTTAACTCAGCTACTTTGGAGAGATTGATACTTGCCAATTTGATAAGAGATAAATCTTTTTATTTAAAAGTAGGAAAATATTTAAGAACAGATAATTATAAAGACAAAAATCATTTTAATGACCATAAGCTTCAGTGGATACTTAATACTTGTGCTATTTATTATGATAAGTATGAGAAGCTTCCTTCGTTAGAAACAATGAATATTCTTGTAGAAGGCAGTCAGAAACTTAAAGACGATCCTCTTCTGGCAAAAGCTACAAAAGCAGCAGTAGATGAAATATTTAAGAAGGATTTATCTCAGATAGAACTTTCTTATATAAGAGATGAAACTGTTAAATTTGTAAAAACAAAAAGAGCAGTTGAAGCTACTTATCTTAATGAAATAGATATTGCCAATGGTAAATTTGATAATCTTAATGATCGAATGCAGAAAGCCGTAAATATTAATCTTGATAAAGATTTTGGCGTATCTCTTGCTAATGTAGATGAAACACTTTCTTTATTAAAAGAAATAGATGAGGATTCAGGTCTTACATTTGGAACTCCTGCTCTTGATAGAGTTTTAGGTTCTCCTCGTGCTGGTGAGCTTACAGTATTTTGTGGAACCCCTGGCATTGGTAAGACTATTTGGTTAGGCCAGGTAGCAACTGAGAATATGCGTCTTGGAAAAAAAGGTGTATTCTTCTCACTTGAAGTAGATAAGAAAAGGTTGGCAAGACGATTGTATTCTTCTCTTCTTCTTAAATCAGGCTGTGATGTTCTTAATATGACAAAAGAGCAGATAGATGCCGTATTTGCTTCTTTTAACGGTGGCGATATCAGGATAAAAAATTATCCAGCTCATACAGCTTGCTGTAATGATTTTGCTAATTATCTTATGGATCTTTATACAATTGAAGGATTCAAGCCTGATTTCATTGTTATTGACTATATCCTTATTACTGCTGCTAATAATATAAAAAGAGGTGAAGATAATTCATATACTTATAATAAGATTGTAGCTGAGGAAATGAGAAATTTGGCTATGCAATTTGAATGCCCTGTTTTCTCGGCAGCACAGATAAATAGAGCTGGAATGGGCGATAAAGGAGGGACAAAAGGGTTAGTAACATCAAAGGACCTTTCTGAATCACGCGCAATACTCGATACAGCTGACGTACTGGCTATCATCTCGCAAACCGATGTTGAAAAGAAATTGGGTGAAAATGATGGTATAGCTGAACAACGTCTCTATATAGATAAATCAAGGAATGGAAGAGCAGGAGATATTTTACCAGTTACAATTGATTATAACACAATGAGTATTAAAGATGGTAAGAAGGTAAGAAAATGAACTATGAAAAAAATTATTATGATTATATAAATTATGTTAAATCTCTTGGAAAAAGAGAACTTGATTATTCTGAAGTTCACCATATACTTCCAAGATGCTTAGGAGGTAGTGATGAACCTGATAACTTAGTTACTCTTACAGCAAGAGAACATTTTCTTGCTCACTATCTTCTCACAAAGATATATCCAGAAAATTTTAAGCTCATAGACGCTTTTAGAATGATGGGTGTTATCAATAAAGATGAACAAAAAAGATATATAAACTCAAGATTATATGAAAGCAAGAAAAAACTTTTTGCCTTAGCAAGAGGAATGAAAGTAAGATGTGTTGAGACAGGAGAAGAATTCAATTCAATTACTGAAGCCGAAAGAAAATATGGTTGGGGAATTGGAGAAGTAGTTAGAGGACGGCAATTAACTGCTGGTGGATATCATTGGGAAAGAGTAGATGGCAAGACAATTAAAAAACAACCATTCCAAAGAAAGAAAGTAATTTGTGCTAATACAGGTGAAATATTTGATAATACAGATGAAGCAGCCGAGAGATTAAATCTTGTTCCAATGTCTGTTAGAATGGTTTGTAATGAAAGTAAAAAAGGACATTTGCTTTGTGGCTATTCTTTATATTATTATGAGGGAGAAGATAAAGAATATCCTGTTATTGAGCCGAAACTTTCAGAAGAAGAAAAAGCAATATATGTTCCAAGAAAAATAAAATGTGTTGAGACTGGTGAAGAATTTGATACTGCCAAAGCAGCAAAAGAAAAAATGTATCCTAAATTGGTTGATGCTTCTAGATATATAAGAAAATGTTGTAAAGGTGAACTAAAAGATTATAAAGGTTTTCATTGGGAGTTTGCTGATGGTTTAGATATAAAATATGAAAAAGTTGCTCTTTTAGACAGAAGAAAGAAAATAATATGCGCTAATACGAAACAGATTTTTAACGATGCAGAAGAAGCAGCCAAAGAATTTGGTATAAGAAAAGAACTTGTATATATTTCTTGTCAGGAAAAAAGAGCAACTAAAGGTTTAACATTTTATTATTACGAAGGAGAAAAAGAGTATTCAGTAAAAGAAAAAGCTTCAAAAAAATGTGGCAAAAAAATAAGATGTATTGAAACTGGTAAAGTTTTTAATTCTATTCTAGAAGCTGTTAACGGTGAGACAGGAAAACAAGTTGCTTTATGTAATTGTCTTAGAGGCAAAAGAAAAACATATAGAGGTTTTCACTGGGAATATATAGATGAGGAGGCAGCTTAATGTGCCCTATAAAATATAATGCTGATTGGAGTAATAATACTCCAAAAAATAAAGAAGAAGAGTTGAATAAGTATGGGGAAGTTTTTATTTATAAAGATAAAATAATTCCTCATAATTTAATCAATAAAAAAGTAAGAAAATGGTTTGAAGATTATGGAGATAATGAAGAATATTGAAAAAATTTATGAAATAAATAAAGTTGCTTTTTTAAGTAATACTGGATATTATAAAGAAGAAAAAGCTAAAGATTTATTAGATTTTGATGAGTTTTTAAATTGGCTTAATAGTGATGAAATTGCTTCTGATTTTAATTCTTATAGTGTAAAAAAACACAAAGGATATAAAAGCAGAAGAGATGAAATAACACTTGTAGAAAATCTAAAAATTATAAAACTTAGGTTTTATAGATTAAAGTATATTGAAATAGAATAAAAAACTTGACAAAATAAAATATTTGTATTAAAATATTAATACAGGAGTAAAACGAATGGCCAGACCAACAAATGCAAGCAAGTCACAGGGACTTTATTTAAAAGAGCAGTTTCAACAAATTGGAAACTGTTTGAATCAATTGGAAGAAGTATGTAGAAATCCTAATACTGTTGCCAAAGAAGATTTTTTGGGAACCATTGGCTTACTGGTAGGTAAGACAATGGTTCGTTTCGATAACTTAGCTTCTGAGCTTCATATATTTGATGATGAATAGTGTTCTAAAAATCATACCATTTAATATTAAATGGTATGAAGATTAAGTTAAAAATATGAAAAAAAAGACAAATAATTTTTTATCAAAATTTAAAATAATATTTAATAGGGACAAAGAAAGACTTAATAGTTCAGTAATATTAATAAAAGGAAGTTTGATAACTTGTATTATACTTTCAATTGCTTCTGGTTTTATAGATATTGCTTTTTTTAGTGGCTTATCCAAGAGTTTGCTTCATATAGGAACTATTCCTATGTTTGCCGCTGTATTATATACAGTTATATCAATTGGCTTTATATCAGCTAAGTTCTGGTGTGCTATGAAAATTGGTATGATTAAGGAATTAAAATCAAGGCTTGAAGCAAGAGCTTTTAATTGGTCTAATAGATTAAGCAAAGCGCTTATTCCTTGGCATATAGCACACAAGTTTCTTATAGTAATTTCTATAATAACAGCACTGTCTCTTTCTGTTAATTCAATAGGTGCTGGTATTAGAACAATGCAACAGAATATAGAGTATATGAGTAATGATGTTGTTCAGTTAATTGAACTTAATAAGTCTGTAAATTCTGGAGTTAAGGATAAAAGAACAGCGGCTAAATCAAATATTACTGGTGTAATTTCGGCAAGAAATGATGCAAAGGAAGAAGTAGAGAGATATTATAGTCTTTTAGTTAAATATCAGACGGAATATTTAAATCTTTCAGATGAAGATAAAGATGGAGAAATTGGACAGAAGATAATACAGAGAATTGTAAAAGAAATACCTGGTGCTACTGCAAGAAATGCAATATACTTTAACAAAGCAGATTTGCAGAAATCTATCCAGAAAACTGCTACTTCAAATGAAGTTGATAACAGTGCTGATATATATCAGGAAGCAGTAGATTATGATAAAGCACAGATAGAAGACACAATTAGAGCAATAGCAGATAAAGATTATAAAACACCAGATGGTAAAGTCATTAATTTTCTTACAGAAAGTGGTGATATTATAAATGTTCAGCTTGCTATTTCAAGATTACAAAATGGAATAGCTCAATGGCAAAATGATACTGGTGATGTTGGAGAATCTTCAAAGATATTTACTTTGCTCGCTACTTATTTAAGGGCAGATACTTCGGCAGGTGGTATCGGTATTGCTGAATGGATGTTAATGATATTCATAGCAATAGCAGGTATAGTTCAGGAATTCTTGATTGCAATATTTACACCAAAAGCAGCTATTGATAGAAAGTTGCTTTCGCAAGTTTCTCAGTATTTATTGTGGAAGAATAAAGAAGAAAAAGAAAGATTTTTAATTTCTGTTTATACCGATTATGTTGGAGATGGAATTATTAATCAGGAAGAATTTGAAGCTAAATGTAAAAAGTGTGTTTCTTTGATGGAAGAAACAGAAGATGATATAGTTTATAAATATTCTTCAAAAAAGAAAAAAATAGTTACTGAAAAAACAGTCAAAGAAGGTTATTCTAAAAAAGTAGATGAAGCTATTAGTGAAATAGATAGTTTGCTTGGAGTTAAATAAAGGAGAGATAAATGACAGAGCCAGAAGTTTTGGAAAAACTTGCCTCTTACAAAGAGCTTATTTTAAAATTAAAAAATGAAAAAGATGAGCTTGCTGAGATTAATTCTTCTATTGAAAAAGAATATAACGATTTAAAAGATAAAACTTATCATACAATTAAGCACCTTGTTGAGAATGTAATAGAAAAACAAGAAGCTGAATTAAAAAAGAAAGATGATGAGATATTTTCTTTGGTTAATGAAAATACTGCTCTGAAACAAAATGATGAAACTGATAAATTAAAGAAAAAAATAAAAGAATTATCAAAAGCAAATATTAATTGGGAAGAACAATGTAATAAACAAGCAGAAAAAATTTCTAATCTAACTCTTGCCAACAAACAACTTGAAAATAAGATTAATTCTACTTCAAGAATAGAAGAAGCTATTGATGAATTGGACAATGTTGTTAATGAGGTTAAGATTGAAGAATCTCATAAGATGATTGTTAAGCCTGCCGAGAAAGAATTAGAAGAATTGATAAAAAATTTTTAATTGACAAATTTTCTTTTTTAAGTTATAATTAAACAAAAAGGAAGTAAAAGATGCGAAGAGTTTTTAATAAAACTAAAATAGATGAATTTTTTAGATATTTGGAAAATATATCACTTTTTAAAGATTTTTATAAAGAAGATGTAATTACTAAAAATATTTGGAAAAAACTTATAAAATTAATAGATTCAATAGAATCGGCAAAAGCTGTTTTTCTCTCTATAAATGATAGAGAAAAACAAGAAGAAATGATTAAACGGTTTTTTCCTACAAAATATGAAAGTCTTAAAAATGATTTTATAGAAAATAACTTGTCTTTTAAGACAGCACATTTCTTTTATCATCCAGTTGATGGCAAAATTCACTGGGGAGTTATTCAATATAATTCAAATGGTATGCCTGTTAATGAAAGAGAATTTAAGTTAAAAACAGATTTGTTTCTTGATAGAACTGTTGAGGAAAGAAAATTTTTAAAAGAAGTTGTAAGAAAAAAACTTGAAAAACTTTATGGTTATAGTTATATAGAATTTGGTGCTGGTAAGTGGGGAATAACTGATGGTAATAAAGACAAGGATGGAAATTTAAAGCTTCTTGTTTTTGGACAAGGTTTAAGCATTCTAAATATACTTAAAAATAATTCTTTTTGTGATAATGAATT
>Ga0247611_10005541_pt1 | contig 16629 bp, 14 predicted proteins | sample 177DNAGHGhighgp2_FD_192422 | JGI IMG/M metagenome (GOLD analysis project Ga0247611, IMG submission 192422) | Sheep rumen microbial communities from Palmerston North, Manawatu-Wanganui, New Zealand - 1770 DNA GHGhigh gp2 | ecosystem: Host-associated > Mammals > Digestive system > Stomach > Rumen... | reverse complement strand
GGATCGTAGCCGTGGGCCACGTAGAGGATATTCTGTCCTACGTCTTTCTTGACGATGAACCACGGGCCGCCGCCGAAGCCGAGTCCCTTCCGCTGTCCGATGGTGTAGAACCAATGTCCCCGGTGGATGCCTATTTTCTTTCCAGTGTCCAGTTCAACGACGTCGCCGGTCAGTTCGCCTAAGTAGCGGCGCACGTATTCGGTGTAGTCAATCTTGCCAAGGAAGCAAATGCCTTGCGAGTCGCGGCGCCGGGCGCTGACCAGATGCTCGCGCTCGGCCACTTGTCGCACTTGGTCTTTCACGTAATGGCCGATGGGGAACAATGCCTTCTCTAACTGCCAGTCGTAGATTTGTGCCAGAAAGTCGGTCTGGTCTTTCACGGGGTCGGGACTGGTGCAGAGCCACTTGATGCCTTTCCCGTTCCTTTCTTCTCCTGGCTCGGTCTCTGTCTGCGCATAGTGGCCGGTGGCAATGAGGTCGTAGTCATGCCCGCGCTTCTCGTGGAAGGCTCCGAACTTGATGAGGCGGTTGCACATCACGTCGGGATTGGGTGTCAGTCCCGCCCTCACCTTGTCCATGGTGTATTTCGTGACCTGGTCCCAGTACTCACGGTGGCAGTCCACCACCTCGAGCCTACAGCCGTATTTGTTGGCTACGGCGGTGGCCATCTCCATGTCCTCTTCCATGGAGCAGTCCCAGTCGTCCTGTTCAGCGTCGTCGCCTATTTTGATGTAGAAACAGTCGGGGTGCAGTCCCTGCCGGGCTAACTCATAGACCACCACCGAGCTGTCCACACCGCCGGAAAGCAAGACGGCGATTCGCTTATTTTCAGTATCGTTCATCGTTCTGTCGTTCAATCGTTCTGTCGTTCAATCGTTTAATCGTTCATAATAGGGGAGAAAAGAGACGGGCCAGTCCTTCGCCCAAGCGTGTCAGGAAGCGTGGGCTTTCATGCTTTTCCAGAGAATCGAAGACCACCGCCTTGCTCTCGTCGTTCAGGAAGAGGTCGCGCATGCGGCTGGCCGTCTCCTTGTCGTAGAAGAACGTGTTGGCCTCGAAGTTGTTCTCGAAGGAGCGGAAGTCAACGTTCGTCGAGCCGCATGTGCACACACTGTCGTCGCAGACCATAAGCTTGGCATGCAGGAACCCGGCCTCGTAGAGCCTTACGCTGATGCCCGACTCGATGACTTCGCGCAGATAGGAACGGCTTGCCCATTCGGTGATGCGTGCATCGCTGTGGCGTGGCACCAGCAGTCTGACGTCGACTCCCTTGGCGGCAGCGGTCTTCATGGCGAAGAGCACCGCATCGGTAGGCAGGAAGTACGGCGTCTCGATGTATAGGTATCGGCGTGCCGACATGATGATGCTGACGTAGCCTTGCATAATCTCAGGATAGGGCGAGGTGGGGCTGCTGGTCACGGTCTGTATCAGGGCTTCGTTCTTCGTGCCTGATGCCTGGCCGGAAGAGCCCGGTGCAGGGTAATACTTCCTGTCGCTCAGCAGGGTGCGGTCTACGAAATACCAGTCAATGAGGAAGGCGCGCTGCAGAGAGTAGACGCCCACGCCTTCTATGCGTACCATCGTGTCGCGCCAAGGCAGGTTCTGTCCGTCCTCGCCCTTTTTCCTTCCGTGGTTGATGCCCTTCACATAGCGCAGTGCAATGTTCATGCCGCCGATGTAGCCGGTGTGTCCGTCAATGACGATAATCTTGCGGTGGTTGCGGTAGTTGGCCTTGCTGGTGAACTTCGGGAAGCGCACAGGCAGGAATGATTCCACCTCGATACCGGCTTCCCGCATGCGCTCATAGAAGCGGTTGCCCACACCCCAGCATCCCACGTCGTCGTAGATGACGCGCACCTCGACCCCCTGGCGGGCCTTTGCTGTCAGTGCGTCGGCCACAAGACGTCCCAGGGCGTCGTCCTCGAAAATGTAGACGTCGATGTGAATATGGCTGCGTGCTGCGGCAATGTCGCACAGCAGGGTGGGGAAGAACTCGTATCCGCTGTTGAGCAGTTCCACCTTATTATTATTAAAGGGAAGTGAGAAGCTCTGGTTGATGAACAGGTCGATGGTGGGCTTGTGGGCTGCGGGCAGCTGCAAGTTGGGCTGCTCCACGAAGCCGAGCATAGACCGCTTGGTCAGTTGGTCGAGCGAGCGTCGGCTCACTAAGCGCTCGCGTCGGGTGTTCACTCCAAAGAACAGGTAGCCAATGATGCCCGCCACGGGGATGAAGTAGATGACCAGTGCCCACGCCATGGTCTTCACTGGCTGCCGGTTGTCCATGATGACGTGGATGACCACCGCAATGGCAATCACCTGATAGATGATGAAAAGCAAATTGGTCCAACTCATCGCCATACTTTCTTCAGCTGTTTTCCCATCTGTCCGGCAGGCAGGAATCCTTGCCAGAGTCGTGTCCGTCGACCTATTGAATGCCCGTGAGCTTGTGCGTTTGCAGCGACAGGCGCCATTCGGGATGCTCCTTGATGTAGTCTATGCACAGGTGCAGTATGCGGTCGTTGCGTTCCTTGTCGCCCGTGTCGCAGGGCTGTAGGAAGAGAAGAGTGGATGGCGGCTGCCTGAAGGAGGAAAGCCTGCCGGGCGTATCTTCTTCAAACACGATTTTTATCTCATCAGGCATCCTTTCTCCGCAGCCTGCGTCCCAAGCACAGTTGTAGTTCCCTTTTGGTGAAACTGTGAGCCAATCAATGTTCGTCGGGGCTGGATGCGTGCCGTTGCTCTCCATCGTCACCTCGCATCCATGACGGTGCAGCAGATCCACGAAAGCCTCGTCGGCCTGTAGCGTGGGCTCGCCGCCGGTCAGCACGACGAAGCGTGAAGGGTAGGCCAGCGCGGCGTCGACGATTTCCTGGCTGCTCATTTCCGTATAGCTGTCGAACTCGGTGTCGCAGAACGGGCAGTGCAGGTTACACCCCGCAAAGCGGATGAACACTGCTGCACGCCCTGTGTTGCGTCCTTCGCCCTGCAGCGAGTAGAAAATCTCATTGACCCTGAACATCTTCAACTCCTCCTCGTTTTCTGTCAGTCTTCCTCGTATGCAGCCATGTTGCCCTCGCTCTCCTGAACCACGGCCTTGTAGCACTGCGGCACCTGCTCCACGCACCATCGGGCAATGTTTTCTGCCGTTGGGTTGAAGGGCAGCACATCGTTCAGGTTCTGATGGTCCAGGCGGTCCTTGATCCGTCGTTTCACCTCGGTGAAGTCAACCACCATGCCGTTTTGGTTCAGTTCCCTGGCTTTGCAGTAGATGGTTATCTCCCAGTTGTGTCCGTGCAATTGCGAGCACTTGCTCTCGTAGTCGAGCACCAGATGGTGGCTCGCTGAAATCCTAATCTTTTTCTGAATGTAATACATAGTTCGTTTTAGACAATGAGATCGCTGCCCAGCCGTCTGGCGAGGGCGTCGCGAAGCTCCTTGGTTTCCTTATGTTCTTTTAATAATTCCATAGTCTGGTCGCTGCTCAGGTTCGGCTGCCGCATCTGTCGGACGAGTTCCTTGAGGCGGGCATCGACAAGGTGGCAGCGGTAGTCCATCATCAGGTGCAGCACACGCTGGCGCAGTGAGTCCTCGCGGGGCTGCACCAGGAAGCGCCCGCCTAACTGGTGCCGGTCAATGGCCAGTCTTGTTGCCAGTTGGCTGATCTGCATGTCGGGATGACTGCAGAAGTAGCTTTCAGCCTTGAAGCCCTCTTTCTGGCAATGGTCCACGGCCTCGGCCAGTATCTGGTTGAAGATGGGTTGCGAGAACTGCAGTCCGTCCTGCTCGAGGTCGAAGCTGATGTATTGTGCCACGCTGAGCGACATCTTGTTGCCGTCGTCGGTCTCCACGTCCTCGAAGATGATTTCCTCGCCGTGGCGCACGATTTCGCGTACAAGCAGCAGCTCCACCATGTTGTCGGTGTTGGCGGCGGGTATGTGCACAGCAGGTACGAAGGTTGCCGGCGCTTCCGTGTTCCCGTCTTTTCTCTCTTCCTCCTTCTTTTTTTCCTCAATGCCCTGCCTGATGTACTTGTTCGCTTCAGCAATAAGGGTCTGTTCCTTCAGTCCCACGCGCTGGGCGAAGTCGGTGAGGTAGGTCGAGCGCAGTATCTGGTCGGGAATCACCGAGATGCTCTTCACGATGCTGCCGATGGCCTCGCTGCGCTTCACGGGGTCGCTGACGTTCTCCACCGTCAGCTTTGACTTGAAGGCGATGAAGTCCGTCTGGTGCTGCTCAATATAGTCCTTCAGCTGCTGCGACGAGTGCTTTCTGGCAAACGAGTCGGGGTCGTCGCCGTCGGGCAGTAGCAGCACCTTCACGTTCATGCCTTCGGCCAGCAGCATGTCGGTGCCGCGCATGGCAGCGTGTATGCCTGCCTCGTCGCCGTCGTAGAGCAGGGTGATGTTCTTCGTGAAGCGGTGCAGCGTATGTATCTGGTGCAGCGAGAGTGCCGTTCCGCTGTTCGCCACCACGTTCTCAATGCCGGCCTGATGCATGGCAATGACGTCGGTGTAGCCTTCTACCATGAACACGCGGTCCTCCTTGACAATGGCTTTCTTGGCTTGGTAGAGACCGTAGAGTTCGCGCTCCTTGTGGTAGATCTCCGAGTCGGGCGAGTTCACGTATTTCTGGGCCACGCCCTTGGTGCGGGCGTCCAGCAGGCGCCCTCCGAAGGCCACCACCTTTCCACTGACGTTCAGCCAGGGGAAAATCACCCGTCCGCGATAGCGGTCTACGAGCGGTTTGGTCTTTTTCTCGTCCTGTGTCCCCTCGTTGTCGGGGCTGAAGCACAGTCCGGTCTTCACCAGGAACTCGGCCTGATAGCCCGCTTTCAGGGCGGCATTGCTGAGTGCGTCGCGCTGCTGCGGGGCATAGCCCAACTGGAACTTCTCGATGATGTCATCGCGAATGCCGCGGCTGCGGAAGTACTGTTTGCCGATGGCTATGCCGTCGGGGTCGTTGAGCAGAATCTGGTGGAACCAGTCTTTTGCCCACTCATTGACAATGAACATCGATTCGCGTTCGCTCTGTTCCTTCCGCTCCTCATCGGTTAGCTCTTTCTCAATGATTTCAATGTTGTACTTCTTGGCCAGCCAGCGCAGTGCCTCAGGATAGGAAATCTGCTCGTGCTCCATGAGGAAGCCTGCAGGCGTGCCGCCCTTGCCGCACACAAAGCAGTGGCAGATGTTCTTGGCAGGACTGACCATGAACGATGGGTTCTTGTCGTCGTGGAAAGGGCACAACCCTTTGTAGTTCACACCGCTTTTGCGCAGTGTGACAAACTCACCGACCACGTCCACTATGCGTGCCGCATCGATGATCCTGTCAACAGTAGCCCTGTCAATCATTCATCCTGTTGTAGCAATCCGGCTGCAAAGGTACGCATTTTCTTTTGGAAAAGCCTCATCATTTTACTATTTTTCAGCCAAATCCCAAAGAAAGTGATTTTGCCGAAAAATAAGGAAAAATCGCTTTTTTCTTGGCAGTGTCGGGAAAAGTGCCTATCTTTGTGGCAGGATTAGCAGAAAGTCCGATAATTGCGATTGTTACTATGAGTGAAGAAAAAAGAAAAAACTTAGCCAACATACTCTCCTCATTGAGTAATGAGGACAAAGTGTGGGTAATTAATTACCTGGTGCAAGGTATCTTTTCCTTACCGCAAAAAAGGAAAGCAAGGAAGATTCATAAGGATGAATTGACCGACGAGCAGTGGGAGGATTATTTCGACCATCAGCCTGTAGTGCCATTACCCGAAGAGACAATCCCTCTGAAAGAAATGCTTGCAGCAACATCAGGAAGAACCATTAAACAGATGGAGAAATGGCTGTAAAGAATGTACACTATGGTGAAATAGTAGAAGTGACCTTCAAGTTCCCTGGTGAAGGCTACAAGGTTCATCCTGCACTCGTCATTTCTGGCAAAGACTTGCAAGACGATGAAGAAGGTATGTTTTACGCTGTCTTGATTTCAAGTAAGAACTACTCTCCGAAATACACTTTGGAATTGAAAGATGAATGGCTGACTCGACCCATGCCAAAGCAATCATACTTTGTAACTCATTTCATGTCATACTTCAATCCTGATGAGGTCTCACAGTCTTATCGTACATCGGTAAAGAGTGAGTATATGGATGCGGTAATATGCAAAGTCATTAAGAGCATCTTCGAACTGGATATAGATATTGAATAATATACAACCACTAAATACCAAACAATTATGACATAGCGACAAACAAAATGGGGACGTAGTGCGGTGCCAGGCACCGCCCGCCCAAGGGGAACGCCCATACCAGCCGAGAGCAGAGCCGAGCGTGCTCGAGCTATGCCGAGGCGCAGAGGGTGTCGGGCTGAAAGCCCAACAACAAACAATTACTAACCTAATAGGAATTGTGCGTTGCCCCGTCCGTAGTCTTTTTAGATACTTGAGCTTTTAGCTCTTGTCTCTCTCCTATCAGAATACCGCCAAATATTCATCATGTGAGAGCAAGCAGTTCAGAAGGTTCACGTCCGCTGAGCGTGAACTGTTCTTGCTTGTTTACATGATAGGTCACTTGGCGGTAACCGAAGATAGGAGAATAAGCAATCGGATGGTTGGCGCCCTTTTCTTATTCTCAAAAACCAAAAAAAGAAATGAAAAAAAGATTAGGACGGATGTCTTTCCTGTGTCTACTGCTTATGCAGCTTATGTCTGTAACAATGTCAGCTAAGACCTACAAAGGAACCATAAACATTAAAGTCGGAGAAACTTACCATGTGGATATCGGTTACGGAAGTGGTTATACGGTATCTGGATTTTGGACGAAGACAGATGGCAATGCATTTATTATTACCGGCAGCAGTAGTGGCAATGGAGGCTGTACGATTAAGGGAAATCAAGCAGGCTCTTCGACACTAAACTGGAAAGGAGTCGTATCTGGAGGTTGGAGCACTTGGGATGAGGAATGGTATTGGACTGTCGTTGTCCAATCCCCTACGCAAAAACTATCACTTTCGATGATTCCATCCGGTGGAAACGTAACTAAAGGAGACTTTATTCGCTTTGTTTCGTCACCTGCTGATGATTTGATTTCCTTTTACTATACTACAGATGGAAGTGATCCCAAGAGTAGCAGTACGAGAATCATGACATCAACAATAAACGGCTTTACAATAACCCAGTCATGTACAGTCAAAGCTTATGCATCAGCAGAATGGGTATCTTCCAAATATTCAGACAGCGATGTCATCACCAAACAATTTACTGTTACAACAGCCCCCAAAAAAGAACGAGCCATACATATAGAAGAACCGGGAACTTTAAATCAATTCATCTCAGAAGAAGATAAGTCTACTATTACGCATTTAACTCTTTCAGGAAAACTGAATGGCTCTGATCTCAGGCTACTCCGTTATATGGCAGGAATGTCGCATGAACGCGATGCTAATACAGCACTAATTGTAAGTAATGGGAATTTGAGTGTCTTAGACTTAAGAGAGGTTTCTTTTGTTAAAGGTGGTGATTGGTATCTTGAGGCATATCAAAGAGAATGGTATACTTATAATAGCGATGATTTACCAGAATATGCATTTGCTTGGTGTCCTCGGTTGACCAAAATCTATTTACCTAAGAAATCAACTAATTTGAGGTATTATGCTCTACATTGGTTAGAGAATTTAGAAGAGGTTGAACTTCCCCAAGGATTGACAGTCGTAGAAAAGAACTTCTATTATTGTCTTAATTTGAAATCAATATCAATTCCTGCAGGAGTAACCTCGGTTGCATATGATAGTTTCGGTGAGTGTAAAAGTTTGTCAACGGTTTATTGTTTCGCAAGCACCCCCCCATCTGTCACTTATAATTTCTCTAGTTACTTAAAAAATACTACCCTTTATGTTCCGAAAGGGAGTCTGAGTGACTACCAGCAGGCAACAGGATGGAAGGATTTTAAAACAATAGTTGCAAACCTTGAGCCAAGCATATTAATCTCTGACATATCACTCAGCGAATCCTCTATGGTGTTAACTGCTGCTGGAGAGATGAAACAATTATCTGCTACGGTTATGCCAAATAATGCTACAAATAAGACTTTAATTTGGTCTTCAAGTAATGAGGATGTGGCTACTGTAAGTGACAATGGTACAGTAATAGCCCAAAAAGATGGTAAAGCAAAAATCACTTGCAAAGCAAACGATGGCAGTGGAAAGTATGCAACATGCGATATTACCGTATGTATAGGAGGCATTGCAATTGACGAGACTAATTTCCCAGATGAGAACTTTCGTAATTTCCTGCGAACTTATTATTGGTCAGGGAATGACGGCGTGTTTACACAAGAAGAAATTGGCGAGATTAAATACATGCATGCAAATAACAGGAATATTAAAAGGTTGAAAGGCATAGAGTTTTTCTCAGCAATGACCAGCTTGTATTGCGAAAGAAACAATATCAAAGGTGCAGACATGGATGAACTGATAGATTGCCTTCCGCAGAAGGAAGAAAAAGGTCTTTTCATGGTCTATGACAACTCGCAAAATGACGAAGGAAATGAATGTACTATGGCTCAGGTAGCTGCGGCAAAGGCCAAAGGATGGAGAACATGGTGTCGCCCAAAAGGTGAAGGAACAATGGCAGGATACAATGGTTTCGATTATGTGGAGCTACAAAACATTACGCTTTCCTCTATTGCGACGGTGATGGTAGGTCAGACGCTGACGCTCACACCGACAATAACACCAGCTGATGCTGTGACTACGCTGACGTGGAGTTCTGACGACGAAAGCATCGCGACGGTGAGCAGCGAAGGCGTAGTGACAGGAGTGAAAGCTGGTCAGACAATTATCAAAGTGGTAACAGACAACGGCAAGACCGCTTACTGTGAGTTGACGGTGACAGAGCCTGAAATCAAGGTGATAAGCATTGAATTAGATATGTCGACAATGACATTAGAGGAAGGCAAGAGTCAAATCCTCAGTGCCATAGTGAAGCCTGACAATGCCACGGACAAGACTGTTACATGGTCGTCGGATAACACAAACATTACAACCATTGACAGTGAGGGAAAGGTTACGGCAGTTGCAGCAGGTAAAGCAACGATTACCTGCACAGCCAACGACGGAAGTGGAGTGAAGGCCACTTGTGAGGTTACTGTGACATCTGTTGTAAAGAGTATTGAGCTACCGGCAACAATGACGGTAGCTGCTGGTCAGACTGTTACGCTCACACCGACGCTCACACCTGCTGATGCGGTGACTACGCTTACGTGGAGCTCGGACGATGAGACCATCGCGACGGTCAACAGCGAGGGCGTGGTGACTGGCGTGAAGAAAGGCCAGACGTTCATCAACGTGGAAACGGACAACGGCAAGACGGCCTACTGCAAGCTAACGGTAACGCCAGGAGACCCAATCTCAATAGAACTGCCGAAGAGCACAATACTGCATGTCGGTGAGACCGTCACGCTGACGCCGACAATTACTCCCGAAGATGCCGAGACCACGCTGACGTGGAAGAGTGACGACGAAACAATACTGCGGGTAAGTGCCGATGGTGTGCTGACAGGCGTTGCCGAGGGCTTGGCTATCGTCACCGTCACGACGTTGAACGGGATAACCTCGAACGCCTGCAAGGTGAAGGTGGAACCAGACCCCTCTGGCATCAGTGACGTGCAGACGGCAGACAAGGCCGCATCAGTCTACTCCCTCTCCGGCCAGCGCCTTGCTGCTCCGAAGAAGGGCATCAACATTATTGGTGGCCGCAAAGTTGTAATCAAGTAGCAGCAACAATGATCTAATCCTCATGGGGTGGGACTGAACCGACGGTCTCATCTCGTGTTTTTAGTTCGCCAACGTGATTGGATGTTCGCGAATAGTTTACGATTTGCCGCAAAATGGCCTCATGATTTGCGGCAAAACGACCCCACGATTTGCCGCAAAATGCATTGTGTTTTGCCGCAAATCACACGCCGTTTTGTGGCAAAATGCAGGACGTTTTGCCGCAAATCACAAATTGAAGCCCGACTCATAGAAAAACAAGAACTGCCATCATGGAGTCGAGCGTCATCATGACACGCTTCTCCTTCTTTTCGTATGCCGCTATCTTTGTACTGTCTAATATTGCTGCCTGACCTCCTAACTGGTTCAAGTCAAATAACTGTAGGAACGCACCTTCGGACAAGGCCCGGCGGTCTATGTTCTCCCTGTATCTCTTACTATTCTCTTCGAGGTCGCCGCTCTTGCAGACAACGATAACGGAGGCAATAACAAAAAGAGCGATAAGCGAGACATATCCGCCCACTATCTTCAGACGCAACTGCGTCAAAGAGTCTATATGCTTCATACAATCTTCTTACCTATTATCAAAAACGGGTGCAAAGGCACGAAAAATAATTGAGAGTCCTCCATACTGCCATCCAAAAACGTTAACACCATGACTTTTGTAATCTCTTTGTCTTGGATATAATGAGCAAGAGCCGAGACCGCTTCTTCGCAGCCCCAGCTCTCGCTATTCATTATAAAATTTTATCCAATCGTTATTTATTAGAAAATCTCGTCACACCCGTATAGTTATTTATCAATAATGTTCGAAATCAAAGTGAGTGGAATTCTGTGGTCGTATCCATATGACATGATTCTATGAGGACTATTATCGGATTCAGGCTAAAAACTGTACTTGGTAATCAACCAGTCTTCAACAATAATACTCCTTATACCACTTTGCAAACTTCCTTAGTCCTTCACGGAGTTTTATCTTTGGAGTAAATCCAAAGTCGTGCTCTAAGGCTGTTGTATCCGCAAACGTCGTGGTCATATCGTCAGGCTGCATAGGAACCAACTTTTTGTGAGTCTCGAAGTTAAAATCAGCTGGTAGGACTCCTACCCTGACCAGTTCCTCTTGCAGGGTCTGTACGAAGTCCAGTAGGTTCTCCGGCTAACCACTACCTATATTATATATAGCGTATGGAGGAATAGGAAGAAGACAAGGACTATTTCAAATTATCTTCATAATAGTCCTATAAAAAGACATACGTCAGGATGACAAGAAGAATCATTACCACTGAAAGGGCGAATAGAATTATCTTCATCCATTTGTCAGCACTGCGTCGGAAGGCTATCGAAGAGAGGCTCTGCCGCTTGAAGCGAGAGCCATAGTCTTCTTTGTGATGATGGTGATGATGGTGATGGTGCGAATGATTATCAGACATACTCATTATTTTAAGATGTTAAACAATAATGATGCCACAGAAACCAGTATGCTTGTTGATGTAAGCCATAGTGTGGTAGTCTGACCCACACTGGAGTTGCGTGCTTTCACCTTGTTGGGCTCAACATAGACAACATCGTTCTGTTGAAGATAGTAGCAAGGTGAATTAATAATGTTTATATCGTTGAGATTCAATGTGTATACATTTCTTTTGCCATCGGCATCCTTGCGGATAAGTTTCACACGGTCGCGTACACCATAAATGGTGAGATCTCCAGCAAGTGCCAGAGCTTCGAAGATGTTAATTTCTTCGTTACCCACGGTAAACATGCCAGGACGAGCCACCTCGCCCAGTACTGATATCTTATAGTTGGCCATGCGTACTGTCACCACGGGGTCTTCCTTGCCATTCAAGTAGCGTACGATACGATTGTGGATGAGTTGCTCACATTCTTCCTTCGACAATCCTCCGACTTTCAGCGTGCCCAGCACGGGAAAAGATATGGTGCCATCGTTGCTCACCAAGTAGGTTTGCAGGGCACGGGTGGAACTCACAGTCTGACTGCCGGTCGATGCGTTTCCCAACGTTGGAGATACCATCAGGTTGAAGGGAGCAGAAATCTCAGGATTTACTGTGTTTACTGTAATTGTCAGTACATCTTTGGGCATGATATGTGCCTCATAGAGAAATGCCGAGCTGTCGGCAACAAATGCTTCGCTGTTCTGTATGTATGCTACATTCTTTGGCGAAGCACAGGCAGCGAGCAGCAGGATTGCAATAACTGCAATCACGCTGGTTGTTACATTCTTTGTCATATCATTAAAAATTAAAAAAATATCATTTTTTTATGGAATTGTCATCTTTCAGGCCATAATGACTATCAGCATACATGCCATAATGACCATAGCTTCCATATTTTCCGTAGTTACCATAGCGTCCGTATTTGCCGTAAACGCCATAGCCGTAGTAGTAGCCGTACTTGCGGCGCGACATGTCAATGCCGTTGATGGCAATGCTTGCATTAGGGAGTTTGCCCTCATCTGCCAACTGGTTGAGCAGGCCGAAACTTGACTTGGGTGTATAGTCTGCCCGGCAAACTAGTACGCAGCAGTCGGCATGTTCCGCTATCTGCAGCGTGTCAGTGACAAGCCCTAAGGGTGCCGTATCGAAGACGACATAGTCGTATTGCTGCTCCAGCAGACTTATCACCTGCTGAAACGTCTTGCGTGCCAGCAGTTCAGAGGGGTTGGGCGGAATGGGGCCAGACAGTAGCAGGTGCAGGTTGTCGTTGACACCAGACTTAACTATCTGTCGCTGTACATCATCGAGCGTGACCTGCTCCTTGATGAGCAACGTGGTGATACCGAGGTTTCTGTCAGCAATGCCAAACAACCGCCCCAGTGCAGGCTTACGTATATCAAGTCCGCAAAGCACCACCCTCTGTCCCAGTAGGGCAAAGCTCATGGCCAGGTTGGCGGCACAGAAGGTCTTGCCTTCGCCTGAGATGCTGGAGGTGAAGAGAATTTTCTTCTCATGCTCCTTCAGCAGGAATTTCACGTTGGTTCGCAATGAGCGGAAAATCTCGTCCATCTGAGTATTCTTGTTTTCATGCACCACAATGCCTGCCGATGACTTCACGTTGTCGCTGGCCATCGGTATGTCGGCAATAATGGGCAGTTTGGTAAGACTCTGCACATCATCGTGCCCCTCAATACGGTAGCGGAGCAGACCGATGAGCCAAATAATGGACAAAGGCAAGGCAAACGCCAACAGCAGGGCGCTAAGGAACACCATAGCCTTTTTGGGTTTCTCCTTTCCTTCGTTGAGAGGTTCGTCAATGAGTCGTCCCTTGTCGGCAGTGGCTGCGAGCGAGATACTGTTCTCCTCGCGCTTCTGTAGGAGCAGCAGCAGGATGCCCGACTGCACCTCCTGATGGCGCCCAATCTGTGTGAGCACCTGTTCCTGGGCCGGCGCACCAGCCACCTGGCCTTGGTACTTTACATATTGCTCCATAATACCCTGCCGGGCGATGTCGGCAGAATGACGTGCCTGCAACAATGCGGTCGATATGCCGGCAGCCATATCGTCGATAGTTGCAGTGAGTGTCTGCACCTGTGGCGCCTCCTCATTAGCAACGGTCAGCAGGCGGTTGCGATTGAGCACGGTCTGGTTGTAGTCCTTGATGAGCTGCGTGGTGGCTCCGTCGGTGAGTCCTACGTTGGAAGGTATCACCTGATACTTGTTGCGAGGGTCGCCGACATAATCGCGCAGATAGTCGATAAGTCGGATCTGGGCATCGGCTTCCGACAAGCGAGCAGAAAACTGGTTGCTCAACTGTACGGCCTGTGTGGCATCCATTGAAAGGCCGGTCATGGAATGACGGCGTTTATAGTTGGCGAGTTCATCTTCGGTAAGTCCTAACTCTTCGTTGATTTTCTTCACGCGCTCGTTAATAAACTCCTCGGTGCGCAGTGCCACCTCGTTTTTGTCGGCATTGGCCCTGCGGTTATAGCATACGGCCAACCGGCGCAGGAAGTCCATGCCACGTTGCGGGTTCTTGTCGGTAAGGGTCACCATGGCAATATCGGTACGTTTGCTGGTGGGTTCTACTGTTATGGCCGACAGATAGTTGGTAGCCGACAGCATTGGTGGCAGGATAGTGACAATATAGGTTTCGCCTGTCTGCATCTGAAAACGGTTGGAGGCGGTCAGCGTCAGTGTACCGAGACTTGTTTTGATACATGCGGGTAGTGAATCTATGTTCTCCTGAAAGAGTTGGATCTGATTTTTCTTTTCGTATCCGGGATGATATGATTTTCCTTCTACAAGGTAGCCATCTTTTTTTCGCGTTATTTCCATTTGAATGCTGGATATTTCGCCCCATTCCATATAATCCTTGTCAAGACTGTCGAGCACAACCGGATCCAGTTCTACGTTGACAGCCTGTTTACGGTAAACGATTTTGTCCATGATATGCCCCTTGATGCGGAAATCGGCATTCAGATGCAGTTCGCGTACCACATCGCGCATCAGAATGCGCGACTGCATGACCTCTACTTCGTTGTCAATACCAGAGGAGTTGGTCACAAATCCCAAGTCCATCATATTAGTGAGCAACTGCGACGCATTACTGTTCTTTTTCTGATCGTCTTTTATTAGCATGCGGGCCGACAGTTTGTAGGTTGGCTCAGTGTATCGCAGATAAAGAATGGCCCCACTCACGCAGATAATGAATGAGAAAAGAAAATACTGCCAGTTGAGCACCAAAAGGGAAAATACTTTCTGGAAGCTAAAATCAGCTCTTTTTCTCTCGTCGCCTATAAGGTCTTTCAAGTCGTCGAGGTCTTCCAAATCAAATTCTACTTTGTCTGACATAAGTTATAATTTTTAATCGTTAATAAATTCTTTACTTATATAATAAAGGAACTTTGCGGCGCCTATGATGTATCGTCGCCACATTCTTCTCGGTTCCATAATCAGTCGGTGGAGCCATTCCAAGGAATTTCTTTGCCACGAAAGGGGAGCGCGTTTTTGAGTGCCGGCATAGAAGTCGAACACGGCACCGACAGTTCCGCAATGGCAGTGGATATTTAGTTCATCCCAATGCCGATATGTCCATTTCTCCTGTTTGGGAGCTGTCATGCCTATCCAAAGCAGGTCTGGGGCAGCATCATTAATGGCTTGTATCATCGTCTGGTTGTCCTCATCCGAGAACTCAGGCTTATAAGGTGGTGAATAAGTTATTACTTCCAGATGCGGAAAATCAACAGCCGCCCGTTTCCTAATCAAGTCCAGCACTTTTTCACTTGAACCAAGAAACATCACCTTACCCCTTACGTTCTCCCTCTTACATCTACCTTCAAGCCTTTCCATTTCAAAGATGAAAAGGTCCCATCCTGCAATGCGCAGGGCGGGTTGGCTCTTCGCCTTCAACCAATGGCAGGCTTTTACGATGCTGGCGCCATCCGGAATCAGATAATCCCCCCTGCTGAGTGCCTCGGCAAACGCCTCGTCCTCTTGAGCCGTATTATAAGAGTGGGCATTGATGGTGTTGATGAGTTTCTTCCCGGCAGGAATCCTGTCAAGTTCTGACAGTGAGCAGACTATCTTTAGCGTTTTAAGTTGGAGTAACATAAGCATAAAGGTTAAAGTTCATAAATATTATTGAGCTTGTCTATATAGGAATCAGGGCTAAAGTGTTCGTATATGTAGTTGCGAGATGATTTGCTCATCTGTTCTAATTCGCTTCTGTGAGTATGCAGGTAAGTGATTGCATCCACGATGGATTGTGCATCTTTTACCTTGATGAGTATTCCATTCTGCCCTTTTGTTACAACAGTTGGAATACTGCCGACAGGCGTAATGACAGGAACCACTCCGTAGCTCATACATTCGAGCAGGGACATCGGTAGTCCCTCAAAGAAGGTGGGCATAGCAAGTACATCAAGGCTTTGCAGGAAAGATTTCTTTTTCTCTCCGCTGACAATTCCGGAATACACAAACTGATTTCCGAGCCGGTTGCTGAACTGCGGCAGATATTGTCCTTCCTGCTCTTCCGCTCCCGCTAATTTAAGACAGAACGGGATTTGGCTCTCTTTTAGCATACAGCAAGCCTGCAAGAGATAGTCCATACCTTTCGTCTTGGCGATACGGCCAAGATAGCCTATGGTTAGAGGAATAGAATCCTCTTTGTATTTGCGCCGAAAAGTTTGGACATCTTTCAAATCCACGCAGTTCGGCAGTGACACCACGTGTTTCGCATGGAATCTCTTTCTAAGGGTCTCAGCCTCCGTCTCACTCAGTGTGATGAAAGGCACATGCCAGGAAAACACATAGTTCAACATCTGTCGAAAAGGAAATGGGATGCTTTCGGATGTAAGATAGATTCCGCCATGAATGTGAATAACCATCCTGTTCCCATTCTTGAGTGCCGCACGCATAAAGGGTGTATCCCGTATGATGCTCGGCTTCTCCAATGGGAAGTTATAATGTACGAGGGCATCGGGGTAAGTCTTTAGAAGGCGTTTCCAGTCTTGAAATCTTCGTATGACAGCATTTACCCTATGAATGCCACCCTTTTCGCCGTCCTTCCGTCCCAATTCAAAATGCACATAGTCTTGATGAGGGTTGTTCTCTATGATGAATCTCGTCACAGAGGACAATCCGCTGACATTCTTCGTCGGGTCAAGAGAAGGTGAAGTGATGATAATTCGCATAACTCTAAACTCTACACCTTGTCTTTGTTTCGGTAAAGATGCTTTCCAGCTGCTCTCTTGTGAAGCGTTCCTCCTCGGGGTACAGGGTTGCCTCATGTTCCAGTATTTGGTCTATCGTCCATTTGAATTTTATGGGTTTAGCAGGAACTCCACCTGCTATACAATATGGTGGTATGTCTTTTGTAACTACAGCTCCTGCGGAAATAATAGCCCCTCTTCCTATAATTACGCCAC
>Ga0247611_10005540_pt1 | contig 16629 bp, 18 predicted proteins | sample 177DNAGHGhighgp2_FD_192422 | JGI IMG/M metagenome (GOLD analysis project Ga0247611, IMG submission 192422) | Sheep rumen microbial communities from Palmerston North, Manawatu-Wanganui, New Zealand - 1770 DNA GHGhigh gp2 | ecosystem: Host-associated > Mammals > Digestive system > Stomach > Rumen... | reverse complement strand
TTACTTAGAGATTATGGACTGGCACAGACATCCGTGTTCTTGGGTAAGGTGTCTGGCGAACGCGTTTCTCCGGACAAGGAAATAACGGTTTCTGCCATTCTATTACCTGACTTTAATGACCTCACTGACCTCCAGCGTCTGAATGGTCCGAGAATGAAGTTGTCCACCGAGTCGCTTGATCTTGGCTCTTTTAATGGAAAGAAAAAGGCGAAAGGCGACTTGTTTATTACAAATGTAGGACGTTCGCGCTTGACTATCAGTGCATTGCAGATGTACACCGTAGGACTTCAAGTGTCTATGGATAAGACATCGGTGGAGCCTGGAGAGACATTAAGACTGAGAGTGACGGCAAGTGCGAAAGACCTGAAATTCGCACGTTCGAAACCAAGAATATTGATGATTACGAATGATCCAGAGAAACCAAAGGTGACTATCGACGTTAATGTAAAGAACTAAAGATGATTCAGATAGAAATAGATAAGGATAGCGGGTTCTGCTTTGGGGTGACGACAGCCATCGAAAAGGCTGAATACGAGCTGAACAGGATGAGTATGTTAACAAATCATAATTGTACTCTGTATTGTTTAGGAGATATTGTCCATAATGGAATGGAAGTGGAACGCCTGCATGCGCAAGGTCTCAAGACCATTAATCATGAGGAATTAAGGAAACTTCATGATGTGAAAGTATTGTTGCGTGCGCATGGAGAGCCGCCTGAGACATACGAGATTGCAAAAAGGAACAACATAGAGATTATTGATGCTACATGTCCCGTCGTACTTCAATTACAACGAAGAATCAAAAAGCAGTTTGACAATAATCCGGATGCTCAAATTGTCATCTTCGGAAAGAATGGTCATGCGGAGGTGTTAGGTCTTGTCGGACAAACAAAAAGTCATGCTATAGTCATCGAAAGCTTTGACGATGTCGTCAAGCTTGATTTTAATCGTGATATTTATTTGTATTCTCAGACAACAAAAAGTCTTGATGAATTTCATCGTATCATTGAGTACATCCAGAATCATATTTCAGAAAATGCTTGCTTCAAGAGTTTTGATACGATCTGCAGACAAGTTGCGAATCGAATGCCGAACATTTCCAGCTTTGCCGTTAAGCACGACTTAATCCTTTTTGTGAGCGGGCGTAAAAGTTCCAATGGTAAAGTCTTGTTCAATGAGTGTAAAAGCATAAATCCCAACAGCTATCAGATAGAAAGTGCACTTGAAATAGACTGGTCATGGTTTGATAATATCAATACGGTTGGTATCTGCGGGGCCACAAGCACCCCTAAATGGCTGATGGAAGAATGTCGGGATTATATTCTTAGTCATTTTGGTCAATAATCGGCATTATGATAAATAACAACGAGGAGAAGGAAAACGATGGACACACAGGTATTATATACAGTAGTCCCCTGCTACAATAAGGAAGAAAAACAAAGTCTATTTGCAAACCATCCACTTTAAAAACCTAAACGACCCGTTTACGACTCGTAAAGAATACATTTACGCTTCCTAAACATATCGTTTCCACACTCTCAAATGTAAACCTCACTCTTGTTATTGGGGACTGTTCTGCTCCTCAATCGGGATGCAGCACCATCGGGATACCTTCAGCATGACAGCCATGCCGGGAACCTCTTTGAGCAGATAGTACTTCTTGCTGCTTCTCACCAGTTTTCCCGTTAGTCCTTTCATCGGTCCGAATTTCACGAAGACAGGAGTTCCCTTTTTGATTTTCGCCTCAGATTCCGTCAGATACTTGCGCATCTCGATTTCCGGGTTACACATCAGCATGAACTCGTCCATCTGTTTTGCAGGTATCTCATAATACTCCGGATTCTCACGGCTCTTACGGATGACCGACATCTTATAGGGTGCTTCAGTCACGATGGTACGCATTTGTTTCTCTGACATTGTCTTTTTGACAAATATCAGATTATGCACGACCGGGCGCAAGACATGACGAACATGATGTTCACGGTCTTCCACGTCTACATAGTGCATCGGAACAAAGTATTCCAGACCCTTCTCAGAAAAGTACTCACTCACACTCTTCTGACGCAAGGTGTATAATGTAATGGCGTACCAAGGTAAACTGTCTTTTTCTGCGATTTCTTCCATGTTATCATCAATTCGGCTGCAAAATTACCGAATTTACGATAAATATCAAAAAATAATCGTAAGAAAAGAATGTTTTATTCCTGCTGACTTGCTGATAACACAAGAACTGGCTGGAAACTATTGTTCCAACCAGTTCTTGATAATCGTTTCTCCATCGGGTGTCAAGACACTCTCGGGATGGAACTGTATGCCGTGTATATTATAATTACGGTGACGCAATGCCATGATCTGTCCGTCATCACTCTCTGCCGTAATCTCCAGGCAGTCGGGAAAACCGTCGCGGCTTACCACCCAGCTGTGATACCTTCCCATCACTATTCTCTTGGGAAGACCATTGAAAATCGGATCAGTGCCAAACTGAGTGCCTTCGGTAGCCACTCCATGATAGACGTCAGAAAGATTGGTCAATGTTGCGCCAAACACTTCACCTATTGCCTGATGTCCAAGGCACACACCTAAGATGGGTTTCTGACCGGCATAGCTCTTGATAACATCTAACAACAAGCCAGCTTCGGAAGGAATGCCAGGCCCCGGACTTAGGATTATCTTATCGAAGACCTTCAGTTGACTGATGGAAAACTGGTCATTCCGATAGACGGTCACATTCACACCTAATCGCTTTACGAGATGCGACAGGTTATAGGTGAAGGAATCATAGTTGTCTATAATCACTACTTTCATAACTACATTTTCTCCGCTAAAATAATTGCCCGGTGCAATGCACCTAATTTGTTGTTCACTTCCTGAAGCTCATAGTCTTCATTACTCTTAGAGACGATTCCACCGCCAGCCTGGAACCATAGTTCCCCATTACGGCTGACAAATGTCCGAATGGTGATTGCCTGGTTAAGGTTTCCGTTCAATCCGATATAGCCAATACATCCTCCGTATGCTCCACGGTTATGAGGCTCATATTCGCTGATAAGCTGCATGGCACGCACTTTGGGAGCTCCGCTGAGAGTGCCGGCAGGGAACGTATCGATAAAAGCCTTGATGGGGTCTGCCCCTTCATCAAGTGTCCCTGACACCCTACTGACGAGATGTATTACATGAGAATAGTATTGCAGGTCTTTATAGAAGTCAACTTTCACGTCATGGCAATTACGGCTTAGGTCGTTTCTTGCAAGGTCGACCAGCATGACATGCTCGGCATTCTCCTTCGGGTCGTTGCGCAAGAAGTCTGCCCCTGCCCTATCCTTCTCTATGTCACCCGTACGCCTTGTCGTTCCGGCGATAGGATCAATATAAGCCTTCTTGCCTTCAATCCTGCAATGCGTCTCAGGTGATGAACCGAAGATACGGAAACCACCGAAATCGAAATAGAACAGATAAGGACTTGGATTCACGCTCCTCAATGCCCGGTACAACTTGAAGTCATCGCCTTCGTATCTCTGGACGAAACGTCTTGACAATACAATCTGGAACACGTCACCACGCAGACAATGTCTGATTCCCTTGCGAATGTTCTCCTTATGCTCCTCGTCTGTCAATGTGGAAGTGAAATCCCCGACAGGACGGAAACCGTATGGCTTGATGTTCTGCTTGTTAAAGAGGATCTCCAACCTATCCAAGTCGCCGGAATCGCCAAGGGTAATCATCGTCAGTTTGTTGTTGAAATGGTCGAACACGATAATGTCCCTGTAAAGGATATAATACATGTCGGGGGCATCGTTTTCCTCCATCGTGGCATCTTTCACGGGAATGTCTTCAAAATACCTGACGGCATTAAACGACGTGTAACCGTAAAGACCACAATAATGACTATTATCTCCGCTTACCTGAAAGCAGTCAAGGAATTCGCGTATAGCATGTTCGCAACGATAGTCTCTAGTCACAGGAGCGGTCGTTGAAGAGTTATCGGGGAAAGTGCAGATAACATTCCCGTGGCTGATGGCAATACTTGCAATGGGGTTAATACCGATGAACGAACGGCTGTTGTTCGAGTCGTGGTAATCCGAACTCTCCATTAACGCACTTTGCGGATATAAATCCCGTAGTCGCATGTAAACACCTACTGGTGTGTACAGGTCGGCTAATATACTCCGGGTAGTTGTCTTATAATTAAAAGTCGCCATATTCTCCTGCCATTTCTTTATTATTCAAATAGGTCTGTACATCCTTATCACCGCGTCCGCTCACCGTCAACACGACAATATCATCGTGGTTGAACGAGAACTTCTTCAATACCGCAACCGCATGTGCGCTTTCGATGGCGGGGATGATGCCTTCATGGCGTGTCAGTTCATATCCGGCATAGATTGCCTCGTCATCATTAATGGCAATCACATTGGTGCGTCCCGATTCAGCAAGATGTGCATGCATAGGTCCGATACCCGGATAATCGAGTCCTGCAGAAATCGTAAACGCCTCTTTGATCTGTCCGTCGGGCGTCTGCATGACCAGTGTGCGTGAACCATGAATAATACCTTCCGTTCCGCACTTCATGGTGGCAGCAGTATAGTCGGTGTCTATGCCATGTCCTCCAGCTTCGGCAAGGATGATTTTGACACGTTCATCATCAATATAGTGGTAGATGGTACCGGCAGCATTGCTTCCTCCCCCAACACAAGCTATCAGATAGTCGGGATAGTCGCGTCCGACCTTTTCCTGTAGCTGCCATTTAATCTCTTTGCTGATGATGCTCTGCATGCGGGCGACAATATCCGGGTATGGATGAGGTCCCATCGTACTGCCTACAATATAAAACGTATCCTGAGGATGACAACACCAGTCGCGGATTGCTTCTGAACAGGCATCGCTAAGCGTCATATTGCCAGTAGTGACGGGATGTACTACCGCCCCAAGCATACGCATACGTTCAACATTAGTATGCTGACGCTCCACATCCGTCTTTCCCATAAAGATCTCACATTGCATGTTCATCAAGGCACAGACGGTAGCTGTTGCCACTCCATGTTGTCCGGCACCAGTCTCGGCAATGATGCGTGTCTTCCCCATCCTCTTCGCCATGAGGATCTGTCCGATGGTGTTATTGATTTTATGTGCGCCGGTATGGTTCAGGTCTTCACGCTTTAAAAATAATCGGCAACCATATCGTTCGCTCATTCGTTGGGCATAATAGAGAGGGGACGGACGTCCTACATAATCCTTCAACAGAGAATGATATTCACGTTGAAAATCCTCACTTTCAATAATCGGCAAATAGGCGTCTTGTAAATCATGAACGCACTTGTATAATATCTCAGGAACGTATGCCCCGCCATATTTACCGAAAAATCCTTTGTCGTCTATTAAATAGTTTTTATTCATTGGTTTGTCTGTGTTTGTTATTCCTTCAAAGCAGCATATAACAAATCCATTGCTTTGTCAGGGTCTCGCGTTTCATTGAGCAAGGTCACAAATTTAGAGCCGATAATCGCCCCGGCCGCATTATCCTGAGCACTCTCTAAGGTCTGTCTGTTGGATATGCCAAACCCTATCATCCGGGGATTACGAAGGTTCATGCCATTGATGTGCTGGAAATAGGCAACCTTGGCATCATTGAAATTGCTTTGCACACCTGTGATGCTTGCAGAACTGACCATGTAGATAAACCCGTCGGTATGCTCATCAATGAAACGGATGCGCTCCTCACTCGTTTCCGGGGTGATCATCATGATAACACGTATGTCATAAACGTCTGCTATCGGCTTGACCACTTCCATATAGTCACTAAAGGGAAGATCGGGAATGATACACCCCGAAACACCTGCCTTCACACAATCTTGGAAGAACGGTTCAATGCCATGATGCATGATGACATTGAGATAGCCCATCAGGACAAGCGGAATGTTTACTTCATCCTTAATCTCCGCCAGTTGTGTGAACAATCTACGAAGTGTCATCCCATTCTTCAAGGCAACAGTTCCGGCACTTTGAATGACAGGACCGTCAGCCAAAGGGTCACTGAACGGGATGCCTACTTCGATCATATCTATACCTCTGCGCTCTAATGTCTTGATGACATCAGCCGTACCTTCTAATGTGGGACAGCCAGCGCAGAAGTATAATGATAATAGTTTACGCCCTTGCCGTTCGGCAAAGAGCTGATTAATCTTATTCATGTCTAAGTTTTTCAACAAATAGCCGTAGTTTTTCAACATCCTTCACTCCAGGCTCTGTCTCAAAACAACTGTTCACATCGACACCAGCGAACTGAGGATGCTGGAAAGACTTAATCTTATCAACATCATCCATTCCGATGCCTCCGCTCAACAAGAAGGGAACATTGCCTTTGTATGCAGAGAGTACAGACCAGTCGAACTTATCTCCGCTCCCCCCCATCGTCGGACATTTCGTGTCGAAAAGGAACAGGTCTACGCAACCTTCATATTCCTTCGTCTTCTCAATATCTTCAGCGGAAGAAACGCTGATGGTCTTTATGATTTTCACACCTGTGCGAATGTCTGGTTCAAGCGTACGGCGGAGATTGTCAATCATAATGCAACTCTCTTCACCATGCAGCTGGACATAGTCGAGTTCATAATTATAGATGCGTGTAACAATAGTCTGGGGCATATCGTCAACAAAAACGCCAACCCTCTTGATTCTGTGCTGGTCGTCAACGACCTTTCCACTGTTCTTGTTCAGACGTTCCTCGCTATAATCGGGAATAATACCGGCATGAGAACTAATCATTCTAACAAATCGGGGACTGTCTTTCCAGAAGATAAATCCCATCATATCAATATCCAATTCGGAAACCTCGCGAATATTGTCGGCATCGCGCATACCACAAACCTTTATGATCATATCCTTATAAAATTATATTATTGTATTAATTCTAATTCTTCAATAAAACTCTTTAAAGCCTTACCCGGGTCATCTGTCTTCATGAAACTCTCTCCAATGAGAAATCCATTAAAGCCTATATTCCGGAGGAGCCTGACCGTCGCAGGTGAAGAGATTCCACTTTCGCTTACTTTACATACATCATCCGGCAACTTAGCGGCAAGCATGAAACTGTTCTGGACATCCGTCACGAACGAGCCCAAATTCCTGTTGTTGATGCCATACATGTCAGGTTCAAGCTCAGCATAATCCAAATCCCACTCACTATGCATTTCCATCAACACTTCCAGACCTAATTCTTGAGCCAGACGGATCAGCATCCTGCATTCATCTTTTTTCAAAGCGGAAGTTATCAACAATGCCGCTGATGCTCCGCAATATCTCGCCTGGAACAACTGGTATTCATCCATAATAAAGTTTTTATATAAGACAGGTATCTCCACACCTGATGTCCTGGCCTTCACGATAAATTCATCTCTGCCGCCAAAGAATTTTGTGTCGGTAAGAATGCTCACCGCAGCTGCTCCATTTTGCTGATAAGAAAGTGGGATTACTTCAGCCTGCCCCTCTTCCTTTATCCAGCCTTTCGATGGTGACTTCCTCTTGAACTCTGCAATAATGCCCGTGTCAGAGCGCAATAAAGCCTCTCGCATGGAAGGCTGGGGATTGTCAAGAAGTCCCTCAACCTTCTTACTTAGTTCACGCAAAGACATCATAGACTTGAATCCGTCCACCTCTATGCGCTTATAAGCAATTATCTCTTCAAGAATATCTTTCATCATTACAGTTTTTTATTCTATGCGACTATTGGTTGAGTTCAACAAACTTCTTGAAAGTGGAAAGAGCCTTGCCGCTATCAATCGACTCGCGGGCTATCTCAATACATTCCATGATGTCCTTCTGCCCCTTTTCCATCACCTGTATTCCAAATGCTGCATTTGCCAATACGATTTCTTTCTGAGCCGGTAACGCTCTGTTTTCCAACACACTATCGAAGATAGCAGCCGCTTCTTCTTCGGAAGCTCCGGCAACCAGTTCTTCTGGTTTGGCAAAATGCAGCCCAAGGTCCTTAGGAGAGAATACTTTCTCGTAATTATTGGTTGTTACCTTAAAGTCGCTTGTCAGAGATATTTCGTCATAACCATCGATGCTATTAACAATGGCATAGTCAATGCCGATCTGCTGATATACATTATTATACAGACGCATCTGGTCAAGATTAGCCACGCCGAGCAACTGGCATTTAGGACGTGAAGGATTGACAATCGGACCAAGTAAATTGAAGCATGTGGGGAATTGCAATGCCTTGCGGATAGGACCGACAAATTTCATCGCCCTTGCAAACAACTGAGCATGAAGGTAGACAATGCCGCACTCATTGATACATCTGTTGAGCTTGTCAATGTCATCTGTGAACTTCACGCCATGCTGAGCTATGACATTAGATGCTCCACTGGTCGATGTGGCAGCATAATTACCATGCTTAGCGACTTTGTATCCTGCACCGGCAATGACAAAACATGATGTCGTAGAAATATTAAATGTGTTCTTACGGTCACCTCCTGTTCCGACGACATCAATATATCGGTCGCAATCGAGGATTGCCGGCACACCTGTCTCCAATATGCCGTCTCTGAATCCCAATAATTCATCTACGGTTACACCTCGCATCTGCAATGCAGTGAGCAAAGCCGTGATCTGTTCGTTTGGGAACTCACTTTGAGTAATTCCAACGAGGATATCGCGTGTCTCTTCACGCGTCAACTCCTCGTGATTGAGTATTCTGTTCAGAATATTCTTCATTGTCATAGCTAAATCTCCTATATTTATTGTGTCTTGATTTTGGTTTCTGTCTTCATATCATTAAAAAAGGCCTGTCGTAAGAACGGCAGACCAATATTTGATATTTAAACTATCTACATACGGCGACGTAACTCACGACTTTTTCATCTTGAGCAGCACCACCACCATGCTATAGATAAGTTATTTCTCATTTTATTTAATATTACGGTGCAAAAGTAAAGAAAAAACTATTAATTCACAAACTTTTTGCCAATAAATTCAATATAATACCTATAAAAAAGTAAAAATGGCAACAAAAAGAGCACAAAAAAATCACATCATACAATAAAACTAATTATATGATGTGATTCAAATGAAAGATGACTAATGCCTAATTGTTGACACTTCCACCTACAATGTCGAGCAACTCACTTGTAATAGCCTGTTGCCTGCTCTTGTTGTATTGCAGATTAAGTTCTCTCAACAATTCGTCTGCATTGTCCGTTGCTGTTTGCATTGCAACCATGCGAGCTGCATGCTCAGAAGCATTGCTGTCAAGGAGTGCCGTGTACAACATCAGATGAGCCAGCTTCGGAATCAGAAGACTCAAAACCGTATACATGTCAGGTTCAACAATGAAGTTGTCATTGAGAGGCTTGACTTCTTCTTGATTACGTTGCGAGGCACGTTCCTTTTCTCTACGTTTAAGGTATTCCTGAGCCTCTCTCGTCACGATATTCGTAGACAAGTCGCGCTCATGGTCACGCTCTAACTCATCAGATATATCAATTGGCAGGAAAGTACTTCTGGTAAGTATCTGGGAACCGGCACTCTTGAAATGATGATAAATCAGTTCAACCTTGTCTAATTCGCCTTCTACAAACTTCTTTCCAAGTTCCTGAGCCAATTGAATACACCCCTGAACATTCGGCTTGTCTGCAAGATCTGCAAATTCACCTCCAATAGGATAGCCTAGTTTTGCCGCTTTTTCTGCAACCTTACGACCAATGGGATATATGACGATATTCTCTTTGCCGAGACTTTCATACTCTTTCATTGCCTGTTGCATCAACTTAATTATATTTGCATTAAAACCACCGCATAATGAACTATTGGAACTATATACCACCAATGCCACACGCTTTACAGGACGTTCTTGACTGAAAATCGATTGTGCTTCAACTTCTGCGGCCAGAAATGATTTCAAAATATGCTCGAGCAAGTTCTCATAAGGAAGCATGTTCTCAATCATCTGCTGGGCATGATGCAGTTTAGAAGAAGCAACCATCTTCATTGCACTTGTAATTTTACGAGTGCTATTGACAGAAGCAATCCTACCTTTAATTTCTTTTAGACTTGGCATAGTGATCAGTATTATGCAAATGTTCCTGCGATATCTTGCATTATAGCTTCAATACCATTAGAAATATCATTATCAATCTTACCGCTGGCAAGTGTTTCAATGATTTCCGGATGAGCTGAACGAATCTTCTCAAGGAATGCGTCCTGACATTCGCGCACCTTATGAATAGGCACATTACGCATCAGTCCATGCACACCGCAATACAAGATTGCTATCTGCTCACCTACTGGCATCGGGCTATATTGTGGTTGAATAAGCAACTGGTTGTTCTTTCGGCCACGGTCAAGCGTCATAGCCGTCACAGCATCCATGTCACTTGAGAACTTAGAGAAGGCCTCAAGCTCACGATACTGAGCCTGGTCAATCTTTAACGTACCAGCAACCTTCTTCATGGATTTGATCTGTGCAGAACCTCCCACACGTGACACAGAAATACCAACATTGATAGCAGGACGGAATCCCTGATTAAACAGGTCGGATTCCAAATAGATCTGTCCATCGGTAATTGAAATCACATTGGTTGGGATATAGGCAGAAACGTCGCCTGCCTGTGTCTCAATGATAGGAAGAGCTGTAAGAGAACCTCCACCACGTACATGACCTTTCATACACTCAGGAAGATCGTTCATCTGTTCTGCCACCTCTTGCTGCTCATTAATCTTTGCCGCACGCTCAAGAAGACGAGAATGCAAATAGAACACATCTCCAGGATAAGCCTCACGTCCGGAAGGACGACGAAGAATCAGAGATACTTCGCGGTAAGCAACAGCCTGTTTCGACAAGTCATCATAGACAACAAGAGCTGCATAGCCGCGATCACGGAAATACTCACCGATGGCTGCACCGGCAAACGGAGCATAATATTGCATTGCAGCAGGATCAGCGGCCGTTGCACTCACGATAATTGTATAAGGGAGTGCACCATGTTCTTTAAGATTCTGCACAAGGGCAGCAACAGTAGATGCTTTCTGGCCTATTGCCACATAAATACAATAAACGGGTTTACCAGCTTCATAGAAACTCTTTTGGTTTATGATTGTATCTACGGCAATAGCAGTCTTACCCGTCTGACGGTCACCAATAATGAGCTCACGCTGGCCGCGTCCAATAGGAATCATAGAGTCAACAGCCTTCAAACCTGTCTGAAGAGGTTCTTTCACCGGCTGACGAAAAATAACTCCTGGGGCTTTACGATCAAGCGGCATTTCAAAAGCACCTTTAAGGTCGATGTCTCCCATGCCGTCGATTGCCTGTCCCAGAGGATTAATAACGCGACCAAGCATATTGTCATTCACGCGGATAGAAGCAATACGATGGGTACGCTTCACCACCTGTCCTTCTTTGATGCCAGAGGTGGAACCTAAAAGCACACAACCGACATTGTCCTCTTCCAGGTTCATCACAATAGCCATTGTGCCATTCTCAAACTCAAGCAATTCGTTTGCCTCAGCATTGCGTAAACCATATATACGGGCAACACCATCACTTACCTGAAGGACGGTACCTACCTCATCAAATTTAGCGCTCTGGCTGATTCCTTGTAATTGCTGGAGGAGCACCTCACTGACTTCGCTTGGTTTTATTTTGTCTGACATTTTATTTACTTTTTGATTACTAAAACGCACATGACGCTTTAATTCTTTATTATTTCTTCAACTGTGTAAGAATGGTATTTAGCTTTGTCTTCACACTTGCATCCATTCTATATGTATCATATTCAAGAATGAAACCACCGATTATCTCGGGATTCACTTCGGTTTGAAACTCCACAGTGCCCAGAGTCTTACTTTCAACCATCTGCTTCATCATCCGCTCCGTTTCGGGAATAACCGCAGTAGCTGTTGTAAGTTTTCCTCGTATGATGTTCTTCTGTTTCCGATAAAGTGTGACGTAAGAAGTAGCCATGAGTTGTAAGGTACTCTCCCTGTCTGCTCCCAGAACAAGTGACAGGAACCGTTTCACCAAATCAGTGACACCACCTCCGCATGCTGTTTCCAGCAAATTCAGTTTCTTGTCCTTGGACAGCATAGGGTTATCTATCGTAAAACGCAGCTCAGGAACCTGGATATAGCTCTGTGCAAGCATTAACATCTCACGGTAAACCTGTTCTTCGAGCTTTGCCTGTGTCGCACTTTTCAATAAAGCCCGGGCATAGCGAACCGATATTACACCTAAGTCCATATAGTCAACTTCTTATTGTTTTCCACTATTATTCTCAACAGTAACCTCATCAAGCAGTCTTTCAATTAAATCCATCTGCTGCTTATCTGTTGAAAGATTCTTGCGCAACACCTTTTCTGAAATCTGAACCGACAACTCTGCCACCTGTGCTCTGATATCACGAATGGCATTTTGCTTTTCAGTTTCAATCTGTGTCTTCGCTTCTGCCAAAAGCCTTGCACCTTCATCACGTGCCTTAGCCTGGGCTTTTTCAACAATGTCATCACGTGTCTGAGCAGCTTCTTTCAAAATCAAGGTCTGCTTTTCACGTGCTTCCTGCAGAATGGATTCACCTTCTTTTTGAATATTGGCCAAACGCTCGTTAGCCTCATGTGCCTTACGAAGACTTTCATCAATGAAGTCTTTACGGCTGTTCACCATTTGTACAATAACGGGGAATCCCCATTTCCAAAGAATGAACAGGACGATGAAGAACACGACGCACATCCAAAAGAGGAGGCCAAAATCAGGTGTTATCAATGACATAAGCTAATGAGTTTGCTTAAGTATCCGATTTTTGTAATGAACTACCTAATAGATTATACGAAGAGAGCAAGAATAGAAATCACCAATGCAAGGAATGTAGCTCCTTCGACAAGAGCTGCAGCCAGGATCATTGAAGACTGCAATCCTCCCATTTTCTCTGGTTGACGTGCCATTGCGTCCATAGCAGAACCTCCAATACGACCGATACCAATACCAGCACCGATTACTGCCAAACCACCACCTACAGTTGCACCGAGCTTTGCCAGCGCGTCTGCTGCTAATAATAATGAAATCATAATTTTAAATTTTTAAGTTGTTATTGTTTAATTATTTCTTTTATACTTAATTTATGCGGCATGATGTTCTTTCACATGCGACATTGAGATAAATACTGCGCTCAACATGGTGAACACCATTGCCTGGATATAGCATACTAACACTTCAAGCAACATCATGAAGACACTCAAGAACACACTGACTGGTGTCATTGAAATACCAAGCACCTTACCAAGTGTGCCGCCTAAGGCGAACATGATGAAGATGATGCATGAAAGTGAAATAGCGATGACGTGACCTGCCAACATGTTGGCAAAAAGTCGAATCATAAGAGCGACAGGCTTCGTGAAGATTCCAAAAAACTCGATGAACGGCATCAATGGAACCGGAACTTTCAACCACCAGGGTACATCACCCCAGAAAATCTCTTTCCAATAGGCTTTCGTACCTGTCAGATTGACAATCAAGAACGTACAGAGGGCAAGGAAAAATGTACAGGTAATATTGCCCGTCAGATTACCGCCACCCGGAGGAAATGGGACGACACCCATCAGATTTACTATAAAGATAAAGAAAAAACAGGTTAGCAGATAGGGCGCATACTTATCGGCCTCTTTGCCAAGCGTCTGCTTTATCATATCATTATAGACCGTCATAACAAACATGTGTACCAATCCAACGAACCCTTTAGGAGCTGGATCGTCTACCTTATGCTTCTTACACCACCGTGCAGCTATCAGGATACATAGAACTAAAAGAATCGAGTCAATGAACAAGACCATTACGGTTTTTGTGATCGAAATGTCAAAACTGACAGGCTTCAGTTCATTTCCAATCCGTTCAACAATCTTACCCTTCTCATCAGCAGCTCCTTGAATGTAAAAGCCATCGGGGCCTTCACGCAGCAACTCTGCATTTGGCTCATGCTCAAATTGTGAAGAGCAATAGACATGGAAGCCTGAATGTGAAGAATAAAATATCATGGGGAGAGGAATAATCAGCGGATGACCGCCAATGTCTGTGACGTGCCACTGATATGAATCCTGAATATGACCGAACAATATCTCCTTCAGATTGACGCCTCCTTCTGATTCCTTTTGCTCCAGAACCTCACCTGACTCACTCTGACTGCTTGCAGAAGCCGTCATTGTAAAGCAGAAAAGCATCAACATTAAGAACCAGCGGTTCTTCATTTTAGGAAGAAATATTGATCTTAGATATTTCATATTTACTTAGTTGGATTATGAATTATGATTGGATAAATCCACTTTTTTTACTTACTCGGATAAAGAACCAAGAATCAAATACTAACATCACGATATAACAAACAATGAAAATCACGGCAAACCACTTTATCGCTACTATCTCCCGTACAATTACGCAATAGATGAGCAATAGGATTGCAGCTGCCATAAGGCGCATTGCCGACCAAGCCAGATAAAACTTCGGCAAAGTCTCTGGTGAACGCCGGGCTATCGCTTTCCATGTCTGACCGTATGCGATGGAACAAAAAAGATTGAACAGAATAGAGATAATCAAGGAATTTATCAACTCAAACCGACCCTGAATCTGAATATACAGTAAACCTATTATTGTGAGTGTACATAGCACCCACAAACTTTGGCTTCTATATTGACGGGCTGTCTTCGTGATAATATCAGTCTTGATCCTCATTCTTTTCCTCTTCGTCTTCTGTTATCTCTTTCTCCACACAAAGTGACACCACGTTCTTTTGAACCTCAACGAAACCACCTAATATAACGAGTTGCCGTTTGCCTTCGCGAGGTATGGCATACTCAACCAATCCCTTTTCAAGGGAAGAGATAATCGGGGCATGATCATTCAATATCTCAAATGATCCAAGAGTTCCTGGAACAAGTACACTCTCAACTTCACCGTCAAACTCCACTTTCTCTGGTGAAACAATTCTTAGTCTTAACATAATAGCAAGTATATTTTTGGATTAACCCTTAGCTGCTTCCATCAATCTCCTACCCTTCTCGATGGCATCGTCAATGGTTCCCACATTGAGGAATGCCTGTTCGGGCAAATCATCCACCTGACCGTCAAGGATCATATTAAAGCCTTTAATCGTGTCTTCAATACTTACCATGACACCGGCCACGCCAGTGAATTGCTCTGCAACTGAGAACGGTTGAGAGAGGAAACGCTGTACACGACGGGCGCGGTTTACAGTTAACTTATCCTCATCAGACAATTCATCCATACCAAGAATGGCAATGATGTCCTGCAACTCCTGATAGCGCTGGAGAATCTGCTTCACGCGTTGAGCACAGTCATAATGCTCTTTACCTACAATCAGCGGATCAAGAATACGTGATGTACTTCCTAATGGATCAACAGCCGGGTAAATACCAAGCTCAGTAATCTTACGCGAGAGAACCGTCGTTGCATCAAGATGGGTAAATGTTGTAGCTGGAGCAGGGTCGGTAAGGTCGTCGGCCGGCACATACACGGCTTGTACTGATGTGATAGAACCTGTCTTGGTTGATGTGATTCGCTCCTGCATCGTACCCATCTCTGAGGCCAAAGTTGGCTGGTATCCTACGGCAGACGGCATACGACCAAGCAAAGCAGAAACCTCTGAACCTGCCTGTGTGAAACGGAAGATGTTATCAATAAAGAACAAGATGTCTGCAGCAGCACCATCTTTTCCACCACTGTCACGGAATGCCTCCGCAACCGTTAGTCCGGAAAGAGCTACTGATGCACGAGCACCTGGCGGTTCGTTCATCTGACCATACACAAGAGTAGCTTGACTCTTCTTCAGTTCCTCGGGGTCTACAAGTGACAAATCCCACTTGCCTTCTTCCATGGCCTTCTGGAACTTCTCACCATAGCGTACAACACCACTCTCAATCATTTCACGAATCAGATCGTTACCCTCACGAGTACGCTCTCCTACACCTGCGAACACAGAATATCCATTGTGCCCCTTGGCGATATTGTTGATAAGCTCCATGATAAGCACTGTCTTACCTACACCGGCACCACCGAAAAGACCAATCTTACCACCCTTCATGTAGGGCTCCAAAAGGTCAATCACCTTGATACCTGTAGCAAGCATCTCCTTTCGGGTAGACAATTCTTCAAACTTCGGGGCTTCTCGGTGGATAGGATACGATCCTTTCATATCCAAGTCCTTCATACCGTCAATAGGTCGCCCGATGACATTCAGCATACGACCTTTAATCTGATCACCCGCAGGCATCGTTATTGGAGATCCTGTTGATACCACCTCAAGGCCACGTTGCAATCCGTCGGTGTTGTCCATGGCAACACAACGCACGGTGTCTTCACCGATATGTTGCTGAACCTCAATAATCAAGTCCTGACCATTGGGACGTTTCACCTTCAAAGCATCGTAAATCCTGGGGAGCACCTTTTCGGGATCTAAGCCTTTTGTATCGAAAAACACGTCGATAACAGGACCAATGATCTGCGAAATGCGTCCGTTGATTTGTGACATAAGCTATTAAATATTTAAAGTTAGTTTCTATAATTATCAATTCATAGTTATCACTAACTGTGATTATTCAGGTAGTAAACTTTGGCAAAGATACAACT
>Ga0247611_10005538_pt1 | contig 16631 bp, 10 predicted proteins | sample 177DNAGHGhighgp2_FD_192422 | JGI IMG/M metagenome (GOLD analysis project Ga0247611, IMG submission 192422) | Sheep rumen microbial communities from Palmerston North, Manawatu-Wanganui, New Zealand - 1770 DNA GHGhigh gp2 | ecosystem: Host-associated > Mammals > Digestive system > Stomach > Rumen... | reverse complement strand
AGGACCCATCAGCACACTCACCGTCCAACGACGGTTAGGCTGATAGCCGTGCAGCAGGTTGGAGACATTCAGCATCCAGTCGGCAGAGAGCATCCAATGGTCAAATTCCTCTTCACCCTTGCCCACCGTGAAGTGGTTGGTGAGATACTCACCGCTGAGCGCCACACCGTGGTAGGCATTGAAATGGTAGCCACCCGTTAGCAGGCCGTTCATGAAGAATGGATCGTGCCCATCGGCAGCACGCCAACGGCGGAACGTCGTGTTCCACCCCACGCCACCGCCAATGAAGAAGCCACGCGGCTGCCAGCGCACGCTGTCGACGGTCTCGACAGCACGGTGCCCGCCCAGCAGCATCTCGACACCCAGCTTCAGCGAGAGGACATCATCGCGGCTGTATTGGTCGCCACCCTCGCGATAGTTGATGATGCGATAGATTTGCTCAACAAAGAAGCGCGTGTCACGACCCATGCGTGCCCACGTCTGCACACCCATCCGATAGCCCGTGGTCCAGCTGGTGGAACGGACATCGGCAGCATCGACACTCAGACGTCCTGTCTCCACGCCACCCAGCAGATGCATGCCGACAGGAGCATCCCAGTTGTAGCGGCGACCAAAGCCAAAGGGGTTGAGCATGGCATCGAGCGACACCGTAGCATAGCCGGCATAGTGGACACGCTGCGCATCCTCATTCCACCGCATATTGGACATGCCGATGCCCGTCCTGAGACCAATGGCCGAGGACAGCCAACCGCCAAAGGCCAGCGAATAGGACGCACCCGACGTCTGCGACCACGAACGTTCGTTGAACGAGGAGATACCATCCCAGCCCACCGCATATTGCAGAAACAAGGGACGCCGTTGCGCCACATCGGCCGAATCGCCACGAAGCCAGCGCCGACCGGGCTTGAACAGTTTCTTGAAAGTACCCGTCAGTGCAGGAGCCGTCAGCATATTGTCAAAATAGTAGACATAGGACAGATTGAGGCCGTAGTCGACGGCGTATTTATGCCAACTGCGCACTTTGGCCGTCGGCGAGAGGGTCTTGTTGGCCAGCATCACATAAGGTTCGACGGTGATGGCGGCATGGGGACCGGCAAAGAACTTCAGCTGCAAGCCACCATGGAAGTCGACAGCCTTGCTGCCGCCCGAAGCACTACTGACTCCAACCCCCAACAGGGTGGAGACATCAAGGGCACGCTCTGGCCGATAACCCAGCACGTAGGACGAGAGACTGAACAAGTAGTCGGCATCGGCATGCAACATTGTCAACTGACGGCGCGGACCGTCGTTTTGTGCTGTCGGCTGCCGATAGTAGCCCACACCACCACCGACACCCAACCGAAGGGTATGCAGCGGCGAGAGTTGCTGGCCGATATGGAGATTGAGGACGCTGAGCGAGGTGCTGCTTTCATCGTCTGTCGACATGCCCAGTTGTCGGAAGCCGCCACCCAGACTGACAAAGGTCTTGGCGTGCCGGAGCGTGTCACCGAGATAACGGTGCCGGTTGTCCAGCGAGAAACGCAGGGCATTGAAGTCGCGAGGATGCTCCTCCATGTCGTACTGGGCGGCAAGTCGCACAGCGGGGACCGTCAGCAGCAACAGGACTGCCCACAGGCGCAGAAAACCAGTCAGTCTGTTATTCTCCATCACTACCTCCCTTCTGTGTCAGCACATTGAATTTCTCACGATACTCGTCGGCACGCTTCGGGTCGTAAGGATACTTGTTCTTGATTTCGTCGCTGATGTTGGCGTCCGACACGTAGAAGCGTGAGTAAAAACTGCCGTCCAGGTCGAAGCAATGCTGCATATAGCCGAGGAACGACGGCAGCATGTTTTCCTCCATGCTGAGGGCCTTGGCGGCACCGTATTTGGCCGCCAGCTCCATGAAGTTGTCACCGGAGGTCTCGGAACCGTTGGCAGCAATGACGCCCTTCAGATACCATTTCTTGGGATTGTCGTCAGGCAAGGCATCGACCACGGGCTCCACTTCCTCAAACGTCTTACCCAGTTCCGGCGACAGCTCAAACAGCAGCACGGCCCGGTTTACCTCACTGCTCTGCATGGCGTATTCCAGTGCCTGCATGGCCCGCTGCTGCTCGTCGGCAGTCTTATGCTGCTTGAAGAAGAGCGTCTCCAAGTCGGTAAACATCTTGATGTCGCGGAACTCGTCGCTATCCGGCAACTTGGCAGCCAAGTGGGCGGCAGCTCCCAAATTCAAGGAGCGGAAGAGCATGACGGCCTGGTTGGCGACCAACTCACGGCGGTTGACGGTATAGCGGTACTCATTGTCGAAAGCAATCTGACGGCGCGCCTCCAACCCCGACTTCAAATCGACAAAGGGAGCCAGCAGCTGCGTGTCCACCTGACCGCGCTCAATGGCATAGCACGCCATGCGGTTGGCGACATAGGCACCAAAGGGACTGTACTTGAATCCCGGACGGTCTTTCATCTCACGGTAGGCACGGACGGTCAGCTTGTGCAACTCGGCGGTGTCGGTAATCTGCCGGAACAAGTGATAGTAGTCGCCATTGGAGAAACGGTTATCGCCATCTTCGGCATACGACTTGTCGTGGTAGTAGGCCCACAATGCCTCCTCAGGGTCCATCACCTTGTTCTGGCGTATGGTGTAGGCACACTTCATGAGACGCTGGTTCTGCAGGATTTCGGCAATGGCGGGATTGCTCTCCATCATGCGACGGATGCCTGCGACGGCATTCTGCGCGGCCAGCGTCCTGAGTTCCGACGCCTCCATGCCATAGCCCCGACGCTGCAACGAGTCGGCAACATCGTTCCAGGTATATACCTTGGGCGCAGCTATCTGCGTGCTGGCAGAGCCCACATAGGGACCAATCATGCTGAGTGCCTTCTGCGCACGCTTATTGGCCAACTCGGCATTCCGATCGGCATGACCGTCGGGCGATGCCGTACCCTGCACCCTGACATTCATCAGCTGACGACCGTAGGAGCGCAATTCGCGTATCAGGTGGCTGATGGTCAGCATGTTCAGGGAATCCTCTGTCAGACGGGCCGTACCGACGTCGAAAGTCAGCTGTAGGTCGCGCGCCGTCTCACGAATCTGGGCACGCGCCTGTTCATAGTATTCTTCGTCGAGGACAATGTCCTTACGGGCAAAGCCCACATCGAGCATCTTCCACGGTTTTCGGCTGTTGCATGTGCCCTGCTTGCTGTCGTCGTCATAGTAGACGTCGGTGTAGTCTTCCAACCGGATGGTCGACACCCATTTGTAGGTCTTGTCAGGATTGGGTTTGGGAAAGACGGACTCCCATTGGAACGAGAACGCCTTGTCAGTCAGCAGGTCGGGAGCCTTATAGGGAGCCAGCGAGTCGTTACGCTGATAGTCAAAGCTCTTGCGGCGTACCTGGGCCAAATGATAGGCCTTACCCTCGAAGACAAGAGGTTCCAGGTACTGGATGGTATCGGTTGTCTGACAATCGATGACGGCGGGCTGGAAGATGAGACGGGCATGTTTGCTGCCAAAACCCTCGGGAATGGCGATGGACACGTTCCAATGCAGGCTGGGACCGTCGTCGACAGGTGGCAACTCACGCACCTTCAGTCCCTTGCGCTCACCGAAGACATCGGTATTCTTCAGCAGGATACCGTCCGACGCCTCACTCTTCAGGACAATGTCGTAGGTCAGCTTCTTGCCAAGTTTGACAATGATGGGGGTTCCCTCATCAATCACCATCAGCGCACCACCCATGGCCACGTCGGCCTCGTAGTGGCCTTCATAGTCGGGAGTCACCACGTCGTTGCTCTTGATGGTAGCATAGCCGCCCTGACGCGATGACTGCTCACGGTACTCGCGAGCCTGACGCTGAGCCTCGGCACTGTTGTCAAAGACGTGAACGGGGATGCTGACGGGGACATTCTGCGTGCCGCCGTCGATGGTTTTCATGACCCGATAGACCTGACCCGAAATATGCATGACCTGTGCGTGAGCCGACGGGATGACGGAAAACGTCATCAAGACGGCCAACAGCCACAGGTGCCAAATATGTTTGCTATATGCTTCTGTCATGTTCGTTCTTCGGTCATCTGAGTATATACGACAAGGAAACTCCTATGCGGGTAGGCAGTATCATGGTACCCACCGACTTAGCCTCTTCGTGGTAGAAAGCCAGTCCGAGACCAGCATGAAAATCGACATTCCAACGCTCGGACAACGGCAGCGCATAGCCCAGCGTAAAACCACCTGCAATAGCATCGCTATGATGGCGCTCGTCCTTCCAAACAAAATCGTAGTTGGCAACAAGTCCATGAATGCCCACATAGTGATAGGCCATAGCACGGCCGCTGAAGTAATAGCGCCATTCGGGTTGGAGGACTATCATTCGCATGTCGTGCAAGGCCCACGGATGGTAGTTGCCCATGATGTTTAGGCCCAGGGTGCTACGACTGGAAATGGTCAGTTCGGCAGCGGCATTATAGGTCTGCGTGGCGAGCCAGGCCACATCAGTAGAAACTGCCAGCACCTGCGCTTTCACAGTTGCCGACAGCCCCGACAGGATGACCGCCACGATGATATTCCTCATACAATACAATCTTTTCAATCCTTTAGTTTCTCCATTTTTCTGACTTGCTGGAGCGAGTCGTTGATATACTTCTTGTCCAGTTCCAAGCGTTGCTTCTTGAAGCGACGCTCGTAGTCGACCTTCTCCAGCGAGTCACGGCGTTCCTGCCGATGCTGGAGGTTGGCACGATGGGTAGAGTCACGACGTGTCTGGACATCGTTCAAGTGCTGCCGGTAGCGCTCATCGATGGCAATGCGCCGACTGTAACGATTGGCTACCGAGGGGCCGAAGTGATAGACAAAGCTGATCTGAAGCATATCGTTGGCAACGACATAGGTCAGCGGCGTCCAATTCAGCCGGAAGCCATTCTTTTCAGATGTCGTCACATAGCCTCCCTCGGCTTTCTGGTATTCTTCCTGACGGGCGAGGACGGCACCCACGTTCAAGGCAAACTCTAAATCCAGATGACTGCCGTTTTGGTAGCCGTACAAAGGAGCAATGGTGCCTGCCTTCAGTCCAAGAGCGATGTGCGTGCCACGATAGCCGGTCTCGCTGAGCTTGATATCGTGAGAGCCATAGGTGGCATAGAAACCGTAAAAGAACGAACGGCGCACTCGGTTCCGGGCATGCCAGTAGCGGCGAACCTCGCCTCGTACATCCGCCAGGTCATAGACGTTATACGTCGGCTCATGGGTGTTTGTCGAGGGGTTCCAACGTCCATAGACACCCAGTGTCCAACGATGCCAGTTCTTATTGCCCAAGGTGAATTCCATACCGAGATTGGGCGTCAGTGCTATCCAGTCCAACGTATTGGTACGGATAGAGAATCGTTCGCCCAGCGTCAGCGTATCCAACCGGTTGGCATTGAGCGAACGTATGGAGCCGCCCGTCCTGGCTCCTGCTGTCACCATGCATAGCAGCAGCAGGGGCAACATCCCAACGGTCAGGATATGATTTCGGAAATTCTTAGACATCTTCCAGCTCTTTACTTCATATTATCATAATGTCATGACGGCAGGCTCGCCAGCAGTAATCTGCAACTTCCTATCGCCAACAATGAGCCAACCCGTCCCCTCAGTAGCATGAACCGTCACCTGATGACGGTCCATCGAGACGTGTATCATACCATGTGGCGTCGGTACGTCACCCTCCAGCCAGTCGAGGCCACCCAACGAAGGACGCACCTCATACTCTTGATAGCCGGGTTTGGTAGGCCGCACACCGAGGTAGTACTTGCCCAACAGGTAGACGGGTGAAGCTCCCCAGGCATGGCACAGCGACTTGCCGTAAGGACGACCGTACATGGCAAGGTGCTGGGTGCCGGACTCCGTAGGAACATATTTTTCCCAGAAGGTGGTAGCGCCCTCGCGCAACATGCCGCCCCAGTAGTCGCGCATCTCGTCCAACACCTGCTCGTGGCGTCCGTCAATGAGGAGCGCCTCCAGTTCGTAGAAGCGCATATAGGGCGTGGTGATGGCAGGGATGGCGGGATTGAGCATCACGCTCTGCATGATTTCGCGGCGCTCTTCTTCGTAGGACATGCCGTAGAGAATGGCAAACATATTGGGGAACTTGGTGATTTGGCGGTTCATCACGCCGTCCTCGATGGCGTGGAAATATGCCTTGTGCTCGTAGCTCCAGAAGACTTGCTTGATTTTGTTGCGCAACTCCTCGGATTTTACGCGGTAGTTGCTTTTATTGATGCCCAGCAGTTTGGCGCAGGTAGCCATCGTCTCCATCGCCTTCATGAAGAGAATCTGCTCGAAACACAATGTGCCGCGCTTATGCATGGGGAAGTCAACCCAGTCGACAAAAATCCAGTCATCGGGCTGTCCCTCGGCCATGCCTTGGCTGTTAAGCCGTCCCTCGACATAGTCCATCAGCGTCACCATGCGCGGCCACATCTCACGAACAAAGGCTACGTCGGCTGTATAGTAATAGTAGTCGAGGATAGACTTGAACCAGTAGAAGGTATAGTCCATGATGGTGTTGACGTGAGCCGTAACGGGGTCTTTTCCACGCAGTTGGCGGATAGTGCGCTTGACACATTCGGTATCGAAACGCAGGTAGTAGTTCATGAGGTACGACTGGATGGCATCGCCGCTCCAAGTCCAGCGGTCGCGCTTGATGCCGTCCATGAAGAACTCGCGGGTGGTGAGGTCCATGGTGTAGGCGGCAACATCCCAGATGCGGTTCAGCAAGTCGTCAGAACAGCGGAAGGAGCCGGAATGGGCAAGGTCGTGAGGAGCGTATTCCTCATCCATGAGGAGGTCGTCGTAGGTGGTGCCGGCATCGGGTTCGGCATAGACAAAGCGGAAGGCCTTGGATAATTGACAATTGACAATGGATAATTGATAATTATTACCCTTTGCTTTATCCTGCGTAGCTAATTGTCCATTGTCCATTGTCCATTGTCCATTGACTACGTCGAGGGTCTCGCAATGGTCTTTGTCGAGGGCTTCCTCGCGGCTTTCGCCGTAGTAGATGCGGAGGGTGCCCTGGAGGTTCTTCACCTTCAGGTAGCCGAAGGTCTCGCGACCGAAGTCGTAAAGAGTGCCCGACGGAGAACCATGAGGAGTGGTAACGGCCACCGGGCGTTGCTCACGACATAGAAGCCGGAAGTGCGAGGGGGGCGTGTCGGGGCTGTTGAAGTTCCAGGAGCCGACGGGTACGTAGATGCCAGAGCCGTGAGCCACACCGTTCTCGTCAATCCATATCTTGTCTTCGTATGTCGTCTGCCAGGAGGCAGTGCTATGGATGGTCTTACCACTGACAAAGACGGCAGGCGGTGTTGCCTGATTCCATACCTTGATGCCCAGCCGGTGATGTCCTGCCGGAATGGTGCAGACAGTCTGCAACTTGCCGTCGACAGCCAGGTTATATTGACCTTCGGCAACGATGGTGATGTCCTCCGGCTCCGCTAAGTCAACAGTTGTGGTGAACTCGACGGTTGGATAGTGAGAGTCCTGCTTCCAGAACGGTGGAAACATGGAACCGCGCTCGGTGCGTCGGTTGTTGAAGATGTTGCCCAGCCAGACTTCGAAGTCGCCGGGGTACCATATCCACGTGGATTTATTGTTGTCCTGCATGACGTTTGATGTCTTCGTTTACTTGCGGACCATTGTTCTCCCAGATGTTGCCAGGTCCGTTGGCATTCTGAAGGTATTTTTCCTCAGGCGTCCAGTTGTCCTTGATGGTGATGTTGCTGCTGCCCTCGTCGGTATAGAGGTAGAACCAGTGGTTGGGGTCGTGGACGTAGGAGGGCTTGGCAATGTCGCGTACCACATTCTCTGAGATGACGGTACCCGGCTGGTTGCCGAGGGTATAGATGCCGGCACAGTCGTACATGTGCCGGGCATAGTCGTAGATCAGATTGGCATGAACCTTGTTGTCCTTCATGCAGACGAGGTCTCGGTTCCAGCCCCACCCTAATGAGATGCCCGTATAAGAGACGTCGTGGATGGTGTTGTGCTCGATGTCGATGCCGCTGACGTAGCCTGCAGCGATGGCCACACACCCCCAGTCCTCGTTAGTGACATCGTAGAAGTGGCAGTTGGCAACCTGCTGTCCGGTGCAGACCTCGCGGAAGTCCGTGGGCTGGTAAGGCAGGTGGGTCTCTAACCCTTTGGGCGAGAAGGAGCCGCAGACATAGCCGTTCATGGCGATGTCGGTGAAGGTGCAGCTGGTCGTCGTGCCACGACGGCATGCAAGGACATAGTCGAGGCCGGAGCCGCCGAGGTGCTCGAAACGGCAGCCGTCGAAGTTGATGTTCTCTGTATAGCGCAGTTCAACGGCAGCATCGGCACGCCCCAACCAACCCTGGTTATCGAGTTTATGGTTGTTGGGACGGTCTATCTGCGGGCGCAGTTTGTAGGCCTCAACAAGATACATGCCAGCCTGCAGAGGCACATGACCCTTTTCGCTGGGGCGCATCCACGTAGTATGACTGAAAGCAACCCCCTTGAAGGTGATGTTGCGTACAGGGCGTTCGGCAGAGCCAGTCACCTCGACCAGCGTCTCCAGCATGGGCACTACGGCGGATGCATTTACCATTTCTAAGGTTTCACCTGCGCGGGGCATATAGTACACCCGATGCTCGCGGATGTCGTGGTACCACTCGCCAGGCTCGTCGAGCAACTCTTTGGCATTGGTCAGATAGAACGGCGACGGATGCCCTGTATTCGGCGTCATCGGCGACGGCCAAGGATGCTCAAACTGGAGTTTGGCCTCGGGATTGTGGAAGCGTACGACAGCAGAGTCGCCTTGCACCTCGATGCTCTTGATACGGAGGTTCGACGTACACCACATCTCATGCAGTACCATCTCGGCATAGGGTGCCTTGAGGATTTTCTCCACGGCCTTGCGCGGCACCCACAATACATGGTTCTTCTTGTCGTAGGTGCGAATGCGATGCATCTGTTCAAAGTCGCTGACATCACGTGCCCGAACAGCCTTCCGTCCATTTACCCATAACTGTCGGAAGTCGACGGGACGGCCATTAAAGTCGGAGACGTCTGCCACCAGCAACTTTCCATATTTGCGCCAGCCCTTCATCTGCATACCGCCACTGATGACAGCCTGACTGCCACTGATGGTCAGTCCGCTATCCTCAGGACGCAGGTAGAGCGGTTCATATAAATAATAGATGCCAGCGGCCAGATGGATGGTCACCTCATGGGCTTGTCCGAGTCGTCTCATCTCGCGTGCCTGTCGCACAGCATCAGCCAACGATGAGTCTGGGGTGATAAAAATCTCAGCCCCCTGCATGTGCAGGCAGCTAATGAGTGTAATCAGGAAAAACAGAAGCCTCCTCATAGCCTTATTGTTAATAATTATTAATTCACCATGCTTTTATTTTTACTTATTTACTTTTAAAACGTCAGAATTATATTTAAATTGTATTTATATGAAAGATTTTATTTATTATGCGCCAACAGAGGTCGTGTTTGGCAAGGAGTCAGAAGAGAAAGTGGCTCAAATGATAAAGAAATACGGTGGCACGAAGGTGCTGGTACACTATGGTGGTCAAAGTGCCGTTCGCTCAGGATTGTTGGACAAAATCTGCCGACTGCTCACAGAGGGCGGTATAGCATACGTGAAACTGGGTGGTGTTGTTCCCAATCCACGCCTATCGCTGGTTCACGAGGGCATTGAACTATGCCGCAAGGAGGGTGTAGACTTTCTCCTAGCAGTAGGTGGCGGCAGCGTTATTGATTCAGCCAAGGGTATTGCCTACGGTATGTGCTACGACGGTGAGGTATGGGACATCTATACGGGCAAGGCTCAACCAGTAAAGATGCTGCCGGTGGCCTCCGTGCTGACCATCCCGGCTGCAGGCAGCGAGATGAGTGAGGCGAGCGTCATCACCAATGAGGACGGCGACATCAAAATCGGCTACTCAAACAGTTTGGCCCGTCCCAAGTTTGCCATCATGAACCCCGAGCGCACCTATTCGCTCCCCCCGTATCAGACAGCTGCCGGCGTGACCGACATGATGATGCACACCATGGAGCGTTACTTTACGAAGGATGACGACATGGACCTGACGACTGACATCGCCGAGGCCACGCTGCGCTCCATGAAGACGGCTATATTTGCCGTGTTGCGCAATCCCGAGGACTACCGCTACCGTGCCCAGATTATGTGGGGTGGAAGTGTGATGCACAACGGTCTGACGGGTTGTGGTGTCAGCGACGACTGGGCTACCCACCAGTTGGAGCACGAGCTCAGCGGCATGTTCGACGTCACGCATGGTGCCGGTCTGGCTGCCGTGTGGCCGAGCTGGGCACGCTATGTCAAGCACGAGAACCTCAGCCGCTTTGTGCGTTTTGCTGTTAACGTGATGGATGTTCCCAACGACTTCACTGACCCCGAGGGAACGGCAGAGAAGGGTATCGAGGCCATGGAGCGCTTCTATCATGCCATCGGCATGCCCATCAACATCAAGGAACTCATTGGCCGCGACATCACGGATGAGGAAATCAAGGAGATGGCCCGCAAGTGCAGTCATGACGGCAAGCGTACCATCGGTTGCCTGAAAGTGCTCAACGCAGCAGACATGGAGGCTATCTACCAAATGGCGAAAGGATAATAGTTGCTGTTGGTGCGCAACACATCTTGATAGAATTTACGCAACGCGTTGCGGAAAGATTCAATACAAAAATGAATCATATAGATGTGGAAATGTTTACCTTTGCAGTATCAAAATACTACAGCAACACAGGTAGCCACACAAAAACACCATTATACCTGTATAGGACCACCTTTCCAAACAGGAAGGTGGTTCAGTTTTTTAATCTCACGCAATGCGTTGCGTAACACTTTCCAAACCTGTTGCGCTGTATTACCGGCAGAAATAGTTATCTTTGTATCACTAAATAAGCACATTATGAAACGTATTTCACAGCGCGACATTGCCCGGCAGTTAGGTGTCAACGTCTCAACGGTATCAAGAGCCTTGAGAGGTCTCGAAGGCGTAAGCCCTGAACTGAAGGAACAAATCAAGCAGCTGGCAGAGGAAGGAGGCTACCGGCCTAACCCCTTTGCCGTAAGCTTACGCTACGACACAACACGTATTATCGGCATCGTCGTGCCCGACGTAGCGTTCAACTCATACGCCCACATTGTGAAGCACATTGAGGCTGAAGCACGTTTGGCCGGTTACATGTGCATCATTACCGATACGGACGATAACTACGAGAACGAAGTCAACAGCATAGAGATGCTGGTGAACATGCATGTGGAGGGTATCATCATCTGTCCGTCGCAGCACACGATAGACTTTCAGCATCTGCTTGAACTGCAGCAGATCCGCATACCCGTTGTCATCTTTGACCATGTACCGGATGTGCCTATCTCGTCGGTTATCATCAACGATATGGTTTCGGCCCGTCAGGCAACCACAACGCTTATTGAAAGCGGGGCGAGGCGCGTTGCTTTCCTTGGAGGTTCTAACCAACTGAAACAGACCGTTGATCGGAAACACGGCTATCTGGAGGCACTACGCGAACACCACATACCCATCCGTAAGGAACTGGTAAAATGCCACCATATCAGTTTCAACTCCGGACTGAGTGATACGCTCGACCTGATGAATCTGCCGGAACCGCCTGACGCCATACTTGCTTCACACGGGCTGTTAGGCGTTTCAGCCGTGCAAGCCATCACCAGTCACGGACTGCGCATACCAGATGATGTAGCGGTCATCGCATACATCAGCGACTGGGTGTCGGAGATGTCGCATCCCCGTATTTCGTTCGTCAAACAGAACCTGCATGAAATCGGTATCAGAGCCTTCCACCTGCTACTTCAGCAGATCAACGGCGACGACAGTGTGCAACATGTGGTGGTGAATGCACGAATAGAACTACGCGACAGCACAAAATAACAGACAACTAACTATTAACTATGCGATACTTATTCATTACGCTATTCATGACGATGGCACTTATCGTCTCCGTCCAGTCCGACATCGTTGGCAAGGACGAGGTCTATCGCGTAGCCAACTGGCTCACCCTGAACTGCAAATAGAAGAACCCGACTTTGATGCCTGGTGCGACCGCGTTATCGACGCGCAAGAGGCAGCAAAATCGGGCTTCTGCTCATGATTTTTGTCATTTCTTGGGAGCTAATGCGGCAGCGATGATTTCCGCCATGCGGTGGGCTCCCTTGCCGTCAGGATGGATGCCGTCGTCAAGCATCTTGTCGCCGTCGTTGGCATAGAGGGTGTGCAGGTCGATGATCTGCGCACCCTGCTTTTGGGCCACTGCTCGCTGAATGGGGATAATCTCGTTCACGATGACGGAGTCGCTGATGTTCCACGTCGGTTTGAAGGCGGGGATGGGCGTACAGAGGTAAATCTTGGTATCGGGCAGCGCCTTAAGCATCTGCTCCAAATCCTGTCGGAACTCACTGCCATACTGCCAGTTCTCAGGTTTTGAGTCGTTGGTGCCTAACTTGATGATGGCAATGTCGGGCTTGAAAGCCAAGGCGTCGCGCCATGCCTGCTCGTTCATGTAGGGCCAGTCACCCTTGTTGAGCATTGTCCGGCTACTGACGCCGAAATTCTTCACCCAGTATTTGTCGCCCAGCAGCTTCTGCAGTTCCGCAGGATAGCCGTATGCACTGGCCATGTCGATGCCGAAGCCGTCGGTGATGCTGTTGCCGATGCAGGCTACGCGGATGGCGTCGGGTTTGGGTGGCTGGCGCGCATCGAGCCATGCACCGAGGTCATCCAGCATTCTGTTATGATACTTGAACCAAGGACCAAATCCAAAGCCGTGATCGCCCGTGGGATAGATAAATATGGCGCACTCGTTGCCGGCATTGCGCATGGCCTCATAATACCGCACGCCGTTGGTGACGGGCGGCACCAAACGGTCGTCGCTGGCCATGATGATGCAGGCGGGGGGAGTCAGGTGGCGGCGTACAGCCTTGTCGGTGGAGAACTCGCGCACCAGCTTGGCATCCTTCTGTCCCTCCTCGCCCAGGAAGTTGCGGCACGACCACTTGTGCGACACGCGCTCATCCATCGAGATGACGGGATAGAAGAGGATGGTGAAGTCAGGACGTACCTCGAAAGCGGAGTGTGTCGAGATGACCGACGAGAGGTGACCGCCTGCCGAGAATCCCATGATGCCGACGTCGTGGGGATTGATGCCCCAGATCGTTGCGGAATCGCGGACGATGCGGATGCCCTTCTCCACGTCGCTGATGGGCTTGCTGCGGTCACCCTCGGGCAAGCGGTAATTGACGACGAAATAGGCGATGCCGCGTTGGTTCATCCATTTGGAAGCCAAGACTCCTTCATGTCCGTTCGACAGGACGGAGTATCCGCCTCCAGGAACACCGACAACGGCTCTTCCCATGGGTGTTTCAGGCAGGAAGCACACCATCTGTGCTGCGCCGTCGTCAGTGAGGTTCAGCGTAAATTCCCTTGCTGTCTGAGCGTTAGCCGTCAATGCCAACAGCAACAGCACTACTAATTGAATTGTTCGTTTCATCGTTCTTGTCATTTTAGTTACTGATTGTATTTTGGCGCAAATTTACGAAAAAAAGTGCATACCACAGATATATTCCTATAAATTGTTTGGCTGTCTCGCAATTTTTGCCTATTTTTGTAGCGAATAACTGAACTAAACTATGGAACAAGACGGAATTTTGCGCGTCGGCATCATCGGGGCCGGATGGATAGCCGAAAAGGCTGCCATCACCCTGAACGGACTCACAGACTGCAAGGCATACGCCATCGCCTCGCGGTCGATGGAGAAAGCTGAGGCGTTTGCCTCAAAGTGGAACATCCCAAAAGCTTACGGCTCGTACACAGAACTGCTGAACGACCCTGACGTAGACCTGGTATATGTGGCTACGCCCCATTCCCACCACTACGACGTGACACGTGAGGCTCTGCTGGCCGGCAAGCCCTGCTTGGTGGAGAAAGCCTTTATGGCTAACCTGCGGCAGGCCAAGAACATTGTCGGTCTGGCTCACGAACGGGGCGTCTTCCTGGCTGAGGCCATCTGGACGCGCTATCAGCCTGCCGTGGGCATCGTGCGCAGACTCATTGCCGACGGGCGCATTGGCAACCCACGGCTTATCACCGCTACCCTGGGCTACTCGATGGGCAAGAAGGAGCGCATCTTCCGTCCCGACCTCTGCGGCGGAGCACTGCTCGATCTCGGTGTCTATGCCCTCAACTTCGTGCGCATGTTTACCGACAGCGACATCAGTATGCTTGACGGCTACTGCGTCAAGAGCGACACCGGCATGGACCTGACGGACACCATGACCATCATCCTCAACGACGGCATCGTGGCTAACGTTCAGTCGTCGGCGCAGTGTGTGGGCGACAATATCGGCGTCATTGCCGGCACGGAGGGAAACCTCATCATCGACAACATCAACAACCCGCAGCGCATCACCGTCAACGGTCCCAACCGTGTCTTCGTCGAGGACATCCATGTACCCCAGCAGATTACCGGCTACGAGTACCAGTTCCTGGCCTGCCGCCAGGCACTCATCGAAGGTCTGTTGGAACCCCGTGAGATGCCTCATACCGAGACGCTCTATATCATGCAGCTGATGGACAGCCTCCGCCAAAAGTGGGACGTCCGCTATCCGATGGATGAATAGGGGAAAAGTAAAAAAGTAAAAAAGGTAAAACAATGCCCGTGTTTGTTTAAACATGGGCATTGTTTGATGTATTATCGCGACAGCGGCAACTTTTGATGTATTATCGCGCCAGCGGTAGCCAGAGGCTCATGTCGTCGATGCCGCGGTTGTCCCAGGCGTAATATGGGATGAGTCGGACTTTTACCTTTTGCTTGGCGGCGGGGCGCAGCTCGCGGTAGAGGGTGCTGTTGTCCCAGGGGCAGTCGTTGGTGACGAGGGCGTCGGTTTCGAGGGCTGTCATGGTGGTGCCGCTGATGGTGACGGGAACCTCGCGGAACGTGGCATCGGCGGGGATGGCACAATCATTGATACGGGGCTTCCCGGCGGCAGAACCGCCGGGCACACTGATGTCCTGCCCCTCAAGGCAATAGACAATGGGGCCGCGCATGACGGCAACCTGGTTCTTGGCTTCCTCGACCAGCGGGTTGGCCTCGACAAGGCGGACGGGCATGGGCAGGTCAAGTTCGATGACGTCGCCCTTCTTCCATTGACGGGGCTGGCACAGGTCTTCCACGAGGATGGGCTCGCCATTCAACTTCAGCGACGGGGCAGTGCTCCAACCAGGGATGTGCATACGGATGCTCTTGAGGTTCTTAGCCTTCTTGACGGTGAGACGGATGTAACCGTCCCAGGGGTAATTGGTCTGCTGCTCTATCTCAAGGTCCTTGGTCTTGAGGTTGTTCTGTCCGTAGAGGTTGACCCATAGCGTATCCTTGTTGATGCTATAAGCGTACTCCTGGGCCTGGCAGAGCGTGCGGAGGGTATTCGGCGGACAGCAGAAGCAGGAGATATAGCGCTGACGGTGCTTAGGCCAACGCATAACATAGGGGAACTCCTTGGTGCGGCGCAGGGCCTCGGTATAGAAGAAGTCCTTGCCGTCGAGCGAGATGCCGCTGAGAATGCCGTTATAGAGTTCATTCTCGATATTGTCGAGGTACTTGGGGTCAGCGGTGGTCTGGAACATGCGCCACGAAAAGAGCAGCATGCCAATCTGGGCACAAATCTCGTTGTGGGCGGCCTCCTGCGGCAGCTGGAACTGGCGTCCGTAGGCCTGGTGAATCTGCTGGATGCTGGGCTGGTCGTAGGTGGTGCCGTCGGGTGAGACGCCGTCGTAGAGGGCTCCGCAGCCACCCATGATGTAAATCTTGTGATTGACGATGTCGTTCCAGATGGCAGTGAGATTTTTCAGCAGCTGTGCCTCGCCGGTCTCGGCATAGAGGTCGGCGACGCCGGCATAGAGGTAGTTGGCACGCACGGCATGGCCCATGGCCTCGTACTGCTCGCGGAACGGATGGCGGTCCTGATTGTGGTCCTCGCCGTTGGTGACGCTGTCGCGGATGGCAATCAGGCCCTTGGCCAGTTCCAGGTACTTGGGGTCGCCAGTCTCTCGGTACATCTCGGCAGCCCCCATGTAGTGGCTGGGGCAGATGGCGTTGCGCGAGAGTTCGGCAGCGTCGTTGGTCAGGAAGTTATACAGGAAGTCGGCAGCTTTCCGCCCGCATTCAAAGAGCGTGGTCTTGCCCGTGGCACGCTTGTGTACGATGCCGGCGGTCATGAGGTGCCCCAGGTTGTAGGTCTCGAAATTCAGGCGCGAGGCGAAGGCGTGTGCCTGGTCCTTGCCAATGGTGATGCCGGCAGCATTTTCGGAGGCCGCCGATGAACCGGTTGGAGTGACGGCATGGCTGTCGATGCCGGCGTTACGCTCACTGATGACGACGGGCGTATGGATGTAGCCGTCAGCACGCTGGGCGAGGGCGACCTGCTCAATAAAGCGGTCCATGAGGGCATCCAGCCGGGCATCCTTGGTGACGGCATAGACGGCAGCGCAGGCCTCTAACCACTTATACATGTCGCCGTCGTGGAAGGGAGGGCCGTGGTGCTTGCCCTTGACGGTGCCGGCAGCCACCTCGAAATTGCGGAAGCCGT
>Ga0247611_10005536_pt1 | contig 16638 bp, 28 predicted proteins | sample 177DNAGHGhighgp2_FD_192422 | JGI IMG/M metagenome (GOLD analysis project Ga0247611, IMG submission 192422) | Sheep rumen microbial communities from Palmerston North, Manawatu-Wanganui, New Zealand - 1770 DNA GHGhigh gp2 | ecosystem: Host-associated > Mammals > Digestive system > Stomach > Rumen... | reverse complement strand
AGGAGCCCTCCATCGTCAACCTCGTAATCTTCGACAACGTACTCGATGTCGTTGTTCTGGATGAAGAGGTACTCCTCGCCGGCGATGTTTATCATCGGTATCTCGTAGACCACGGACATGTTGTCGGACTGTATGTTGTCCTCTATGGCCCCGGGAAGGTGCTTCGCCTTGGCGTATCGCTTGTAGTTGATCTTGACAATGTCGCCCTCCTTCAAATCCTTGACCATCGTGCCGACGGCGGTGACTATCTGGTAGTTGTTGAGGGTCCCCTCCATCTTGGTCGTGTCGACGATAAGACCTCCGGCTGTGGTGGTCTCACCGACATACTTCCTGGCGGTTGTCACGACTCCGGTGAACAACGGCCTCACTTTCTTGATTGTGAACATCTTATATCATTTGTTTTTGTCTTTCCTTATGACCTGCCTGGCTGACCTTCTCCCGTCGCTTCCCATCAGCCACACACGGTCAAACAACTCGCTGTTCCTCCTTCTGCCCGGCAAGGAGGGGACCCTCCCGGCGATGGCGTCCGCGGCAATGTCCTCGATTTCACCCCGCGTTAGCCCGCCCGTGTAGAATCCCCTCGGGACCATGTCGTATCCCCCGGACTCGTTGGCCCTCCACTTGAGATACCTGCTGTACACAGGCCCCAACCTTCCGACGGAGGGTATGTTGCGCACCCTCGCGAACCCGTCAAAAACGTCCCTCGAGTAGATCCGCCTGTGGTTGTCGAACGGCAGCGACCTCGCGTCTGAGAGCACCATCCCGAAATACGACGATACAACCCTGCGGACATCGGACACGTCAACGCTGAGAGACGCGGCGACGAGCCTGTAGTCAGACTCCTCTCGAAGACTCCTGGACATTGATCGGGTTCGACTTGGACGACCAGTCGAAAACGATGGCCAGCATGAACCTCGGCTCGTCAGACAGGTGCGGTATGTACTTGGGGTTGATGCCACCATCAACCAGCACGCCGGCGGTCCTCAGCTTGCCGAGTATCATCTGGAAATGGGCGACGCTCATCCCAAGGGACTCCCTCATGTCACGCCTCGAGGTCTGCGACCACATCACGTCCTTCAGGACCACCGGGTCCGATATGCTCTCCCTGAGCCTGAACCACTGGATCACTATCCTCGCGGCGACGTCACGCTCCCTCGAGGTGAGCTTGTGGAACGGCGTGAGGAACTCGAACCAGAGCCTGAAGAACGACTCGCCGGTGCACTTAAGGTTTATGTAGTCGTTAGGCCTCATCACCATCGGGCTTCTCCTCACCTGACGATCTCACTATGGCCTTGTCGAACGTCATCAGTGCGTCCTCAATCTTCCCTGACGCCCAGCTGACGAAATCGTCCCTGTACATCTCCGGACGCTCCATGACCTTGAAGAGCATGCTGAGGAAGAACGACGTGTAGTCGAAATCCCTGCTCTCCAGGGCCCTCTGCATCTCCATGATCCTCTGGTACATCTTCTGGTTCTGCTGGCTGAGGTCACCGGCGACCTTCTGCAGATCCTCGTAGGAGAGCTTCTCCTGTTTGTTTTTCTTTTCTTCCATATCCTTTTATTGTTGGTTTCCCCCTCTCATAGACAGTCCTCAACAGACCGCTTCCGCGCTCGAACACGGCGTCGAGCCACCTGTACACGGACTCGTCATCCAGTCCGCCGGGAACACACCCGCAACCGGCGATCCTGCAATATGAGCCGCACACGAGACCGAGAAGCCTGGCTGTGACGACACCTCGTACCTCGGGACGGTCCCACTCCCCCGAGAACACGAAACCGTGACCGTGCACGCGCTCCCTCCTTGACCCGAGCCTGTTGAGCCTCCTGAAGGCGACCCTCCCGACAGAAGCGTTCCACTCATCCCTGAAAAGACGATACGCGCCGTCAGGCCCGTCACATACCCTGTCACCGTAAAACCACCTTCCATCCCTGACTACAATTTGCTCCACTCTATCTCCTCCCTCTTGCGCCTACGCCTCTCCTCCTCGGCTAGCCAGTCGTTGATGTCACACACCCCTATGTCGGTGGAGTGGCAGTCGCCGCAGTAGGAGCCGTCCCACCCGTCCATCGCTATGTTGGTGTCGACCAACACGAAGAGAGAGTGGCAACTCCGGCAGTAATATACCAGGTTGTCGTCATTATCAGGTGTCCTATCCTCTATCATTCCGCGAAATAGACAAGCATGAAGGTCTTGTCGGCGCACTGGATTATGTTGACTATCTGGTCCTGGGTGAGCCCGAGACGGTTCACCTCGTTCTGGATTCCGCGCATGTCGTTGGCGGCGAAAGTGTACATCCTCATAGCAAGCGATTCTGTTTAGGCAAATATAATAAAGTAATTTCAAAAATGAAACACTTTTGTTTCATTTGTTGATAATTAATCAATTAACGTAGCTTTTTAGACAAAACATTGTTTATCGCCGCCTTCAGTACATCAAGATTGCCCTCATCGAAAGCCTTGTTGATCGCTCCTCCGTCAGAGTGCCACTTACGTGCGTTCCTTGCGAACACCACCATCTTTTTATGAGCCGGATTGCCGTCATTGTAAAGCTCAGCCTCTGTCTTGCCAGTTCTCTTCTTCAACTCAGTAAGCCTTCCCTTATGAGACTCCTTTATATGTATCTTCCCTCCATCTGACAACGCCTTACCCAATGCGGGGACATACTTATTAATGTATCTGTCATAAACGCCGCTAAGGTTAACGAGATAATTGGAGTTCTCCCACGCAGGCGCGTAGATATAAGCCGGACTATCCCTGTGAGCCCTGTTGTACGCGTCAAACTTCTCCTTCGTGTCAAGACCCAACGCCGTGTTGTTCACTATATCATAATAAGCCTTAACGGAGTCAGCCCGCCTCCAACCGGGCCACTTCTTATCAAGATTCATGATATGATAATCCCAGAACTCATCAGGAGAACCGAACGACATCCTCTTGCCGTTACTCATATATCCGGCGAAATTGTTGCCCTTAACGTCATCAACCCATCCAGCCTCAAGCGCTGACTGGGCGGCAAGAATCCTCGCGAGCCTGTCCGCGTCATCAGGCGAGCTGCCGCTCCTCACAAGAGAGTCATTGGCCATCCAATATCTCCCGTTACCTATCCTCTCGTACTTGTTAGTAGAGTTGGCGGCTATATCCCTCGGATCAGCGGATCTGCCGCCGCTGTGACCTCCTCCAGAGTACGCCGGGTCTGAACCCCTCCCTCCAGAATGGCCACCGTCGCCAAAACTCTTAAGCAATGTCCCGCCACAAGACATTCCGTTTATCCTCTCGGCCAAAGCCCTTATCTTATCGTTGTCAACCGGCATAACAATATCATTTTAACCAGCACAAAGAAAAAACTTTTATCTATCTGTACACACGATTAACAAACACACTTACCCACCCCCTATAAGATTATTTACAACATACCCCCGGGTATCAAAGAGGATTAGAAGATACCCCCGGGGCATACTCAAAGATAAGATACAATATATATGAAAGACAATGTGTGTTTGAGCGAGAGGTATGCTAGCATCCCCCCACCTTGTTTTGGGATAGTGGATGTGTCCCTCCCTGCCGTCGTGCGAAACGGACAAAAGCAAAAACAATCAAAAAACAAAAAAAATGAATTACAGGTTTATCTCACGCAAACAAATTGCGATGCCAACGTTTGCCGAAATTGCGGCGGCAAAGAAAGTGACAAACTTTGAGGACATCCTCAAAGCAAATCGAAGCATCGGGGAATATGTATTTATTTCAAATCCCGATGTAACAAAGTTTTTCAGCGGTGCGGAATCCCTCGAAATCACCTTGGAAAAAATCCCCTCGGGCACGTTGGTTAATCGTGCGAAAGCTGTCGTAAATGGTCATTCATACCGTCTTCGCTGTTATGGCGTCAAGGGTTCCGAAATGCCGGAGAAATCACTTTCAAAAGCCGAAATTGAAAAACTTTCTTTCGGTTATTGTGAAAGCGATGGCGAAACGGTCAGCGAAGAGAAAACGGACCCCACAACGGGCGAAATTGTTTCCGTTCCCGTGTTTTACGTCAAACTTGCTTAATTCCGAAAGCGAGCCAGCCGAAAGGCTGGTATCGCTTCGCTTGAGAGGTGTCAACTAGACTTGTCTCTCACGCGCGCGTATATAATAAGGTATAATGTCATGTTTTAATCTTTATTGTCATGGAGAACGACACTAGAAAGATCTTATCATTCATCGTCCTTAACGGCGTGGTCTGCCCAGTTTACAAGGAAATCGACGAGGATGACAGAAGAGAGTGGAACAACTAATCTGTTCTCTCTTTTATCATAAGGAATCATGGATGGGAGAGCGGAGGGGTATCTATCACACTCTCCTTTTCTTCTTCCTTTTGGTTGCTATTCTCTTTTTCAAATCCCATTGATTTTTGTTGTCTATTTGGGATTTGATATCATCTTACGCAAAGTGGCGATAGCTAGTCTTACCATTTGATAGTTAAATGGTCGCCATCATCCAAGTCTCTTAATCTTTAGGAGAGCGGCATGTTCGAGTCATGCCTTGGATACCAAACTAAATACTAATTGTCATGGAAACAACGTATGAAGAGAGGGTCATCGCTCTGAAGAATGACATCGCAAGGCTTCCCAAGGTTTATCAATCCAATGCCGTAAACATGAACGCTTACGAGCTTCAGGTTGATGGAGAGACTGAGGTGGTTGTATTGTATAGGCGCAACGACCTCACGAACTTGAATTATACAAAGCACATTGTTTATGATTGCTTGTCCACAATATCACATTGGGGTAAGTTAAAGAGATCTATCTTTGCCTGCCTTAATGACAAGACGATAGACAAAAGCGAGTATGATCTCAGGTATAATAGAAATCCCTCATTTGAGAACTATCTCATCAAGCACCATAAGTATGAGATGGCTCATGTCGACGGCTTGATTGACGGGACAGTCATGAGATACACGATCATTGAGCCGTATGATGATTGATATTATGTAAATGAAAGTCCCCTTGGGGTCGGTGACTCCAAAGTCTCCAAGGGGACTTATCTGTCAATTTCGCTGGCTGGGTGCTTCGCTACAGCTGTTCGTCTAAAATAGAGTTTCCAAAGAGACTAACTCTATGACCAGCATTATATGACAGATCTATTCGAGGTATCGGGGTTTGTCCTCAACAATCAAGCGCTGTATGTCTTGCCTGACCGACCCGACTTCTGTTCCATCCTTACACTTACTAGGTGGTTCATGGAAGTCACCGCATGCGCTAATCCCGTGCTCCGCGGTCCTCGATACAAATATACGTCATTTCCTGTCGCGTCCTGCTGATGTAACAGGAATAGTTATCAACGAAAATACTAACACTTTAAATAATAATTTTGTCATGAAGAAGCTCATTAACAACAAGAGAAACAGAAATGTTACCAAGTCAAGACCGTTCGATGCCCAGATCAAGCAGCTCAAGAGGGAGTCTTTGATCCTTGTGACTATCGTGAAGGCCAAGGATTTCTGCCACGAGTGTTTCAATCGTGGAATCAAGGTTGGTGTGGGTGACACGCTTGATGATAGCGTCATCATCTACAAGGACTAGAGTGCTGTTGCTCTCTCAACAGGTCATTTAGGTTTTTGCACATAGCATGTCCTTCCCTCGTCGTGAGATGCGGGAAGGTTCCGGTCCCATAGCCCAGTTGGTCAGAGCAACTGACTCATAATCAGTGGGTCGCAGGTTCAAGTCCTGCTGGGACCACGCATCGCGGATACTGGTGAGAGTTGATCGCCTCGTTAAGTCCGCCATTCACGGAGACGCCATCGATGCCGTGATTGCAACAACGGTGGATAGCCCCAATGAAAAAGCATAGGCTAAGGGTGACGAACATTTCTTTTGACTGTTTCTGGAAACCAGTAAACAGAGAGCATAAAGGCCTGCAAGTGTACGGCCATCGGGAGGTGAAGCGACTATTCCTCCCATTTCCCCTTCATATTGGACAGCCTTTTCGTGGCGGAGGGGATAAGTAGGACGGCTCTTCATGGGTCATTGTAAGTGTTAATGTGGTGAGGTGCGTCGTGAGACGCGGATTATCTCGCCGTCCGAAACCAATGTCCATTTGTTTGAAAGTTTAACCCCTAATTATAATTAGTTATGAAACAGTACAATTTCTATTTCGAGGACTCCAACAGCCGCGTGATCGTGGCCAGCACATTCATCAACGCTTATGGCGCTTTGACACAGACCGAGAAAGAGACCGTAAAGACAGTCTATTCCTGCGATGTTACGGTGGTTGATTAAGATTATGCTGGCGCTATTGTTCGGTGTCAGCATAGCTGTCCTGTTCTGTCATATCCTTTCGCCTATGAGATACTGGATAGTCCTTGTGGCTGTCCTCGTGTTTTGTGTCTCCGGCAGAATCCTATTCAAGTTGTGTGATGAGCAGGAAGCGGATAGGTAACGAGATGCTCCAGAACATGGAGCTTACGAGGGAGCAGTACGAGAATGCCTGCGCCCTTATTGACGAGCTTCACATGGAGAGGGGTGACTTCAAGAAACCTCTCTCCGAGTGGGAGCAGATCCAGGCCACTTTCGGTGAGGTCATTTAGTGAAACATTTTTGTTTTACTCATTGATTTTCACTATATTTGATATATGAAAAAGATGACTGGAGAAACATTATTCTGTGTCAAATACCTCCTGGAGCATGGCGTCAACTCGTCCAATTTCGACGACACCGCCAAGCTCCTCGAGGCGTTTAACGTTCCCGAGTACAAGCTGGTCAAGCTTGGAAAGGATGAGTGGTTCCATGAGCTGGCCACCAAGCTCAGGCCCCTGTGGCCCGCTGGTGACAAGGACGGCAAATGGGCCTGGAGGGATTCCGTGAAGAACCTCTCCGACAGGCTTAAGCTACTTTGGCAACAGCGCCAGCTCAAGGAATATTCTATTGACGAGTGCCTCTCGTGCGCAAGGCGCTATCTGGCGCAGTACGAGAATGACACGAGATACATGATGCTGCTGAAGTATTTCATCATGAAACAGAAGAGCATCGTCGACCCGAAGGACGGGAGGCTCATCTACACTATTGAGAGCCGTCTCGCCGATATGCTAGAGGGCAAGTCCGAAATTGACGCCTTGGAGAATGAGTGGGATTCAATCCTTGAGGACACATCAGTCGGGGAGGGCGAGCTGGTATGATAACAGGCAGCAATCCGTCCTCTGAATTTGACGAGTATCAGGAGTACGCCGAGTATGGCTACGGAGGCTCCGGTCATTCTGGTCCAGAGTCAATCCTTGATGTCATCTCCAATTTGGAGAAACGCAAGGAGAACCTGCTCAAAGGCGGTGTCAATTGCATCCCTCTTCCCTTCACCAGGTTCCGCTCCGAGATACCGGGCATAGAGCAGGGGCAATATGTCCTTGTAACAGCCAATCAGAAGGTGGGCAAGACGAACCTGTCTGATTTCCTCTATATGTTTCATGTGCTTGACTATTGTTTCGAGCATAAGGACCAGTGCTCATGCCATATCATCTATTTCTCACTTGAGGAGTCTATCCAGAAGGTGATAGAGAGGTACATGAGCTATCTGCTCTACAAGCTCGACGGTCTGCGCTACGCTCCGGCGGACTTGCGCTCGACATCCAAGGATTATCCAGTGCCTGACGAGGTTCTCAAGCTTCTCAGGAGCGAGAGATATCAGGAGAGGCTGAGGTTCTTCGAGGAGTGCGTCCAGTTCGACACGGAGAACACCAACCCGACAGGCATTCTGCGCGTGTGCGAGGAGTACGCCAAATCCGTCGGCGATTACAGGTCGCACAAGATGATGAGCAAGAACGGCTCCGGCAAGAGTGTCGAGGTCTTTGACTCCTATTCACAGAACGATCCGAACCACTACAAGATAGTGATAGTGGATCATATCGGGCTTGTCGACAAGGAGCAGGGGTTCAAGACCAAGGACTCCGTGGACAAGACCTCGGAGTATTTCGTCAAGTATCTCCGTAACAGGTATAACTACACTTGCGTGGCGATACAGCAGCAGGCTTCCGACGCCGAGGGTCTCGAGGCTATCAAGGCCAAGAGGATGGTTCCCACCGCGTCGACTCTAGGCGACTCCAAGTACACCGCAAGGGATTGTGACATAGCCATAGGTCTGTTCGATCCCAGCAAGTTCGGTCTGGCCAACTGGCTCGGGTACAAGATACAGGACGCCGAGGGCAAGGGTCTCAAGGCCAACGCCAGGTTCCTGTATGTCCTGGCTAACCGTAACGGCGAGATGGGAGGCGTGTGCCCTCTGTTCTTTGACGGGGCCGTGTGTGATTTCGAGGAGCTTCCCAGGCCTGACGACGTCAACGCGCTCTCCGCGTATTATGACAAGGCCAGGCAGCTCAAGATAAACCGGAGACTGAGAAAGTTCTCACTATTTTCTTTGATAAAATGGAAGATGAGAAAGTCCTTTTAAAGATTTCGACTGATGGTGACACAACATCTGTCAGTTTTCATACGGATAGCGAGTATGATATCACGGCAATCGCCCTCGCTATTGACGACCTGGTGAAAAAGACCCCTGTTTTGGGCAAGGCTCTCCTTGCGGTGAGGGTCGCCAGGATGATCGACAAGGATCTCGACGGGAAGATAGATAACGAATCTGTCGAGATACCTGATTTCAACAAATTATTAAAAGATTTATGAGAGAGATAAACTTACCAACAGAGAGAAGAAAGGCCACAAATTACAATCCGAGGCTTCTCGTCATATACGGAAGGCCTAAAAGCGGAAAGTCAAGCGCCGTGGCTAGCCTTGACAATAATCTCATCATAGACCTGGAGGACGGTTACCGGGCGCTTGATGTGATGTCTGTCGACGCCAAGAGTGTCGGCGATCTTTTCGCCATCAAGATGGCCATCGAGAAGAAGATCAAGGAGACCGGCAAGATGCCCTACAGGTTCATAACAATTGACAATGCCACACGCCTGGAGGAGATGAGCCTTCCGTATGCCGCCAGCTTATATCGCAAGACTCCGATGGGCTCCAACTGGGGTCTGATGAAAGACGGTAACGGGGCGGTCATCAGAAAGGAAGGCAAGACATTCCCCGACCCGAAAGCTGACGTGAGACAACTCCCCAACGGGGCTGGATATCTCTATCTACGCGAGGCGTTGAAAGAGCTGGTACACATGTTCCAGCCTTTGTGCGAGACGCTCATTCTCGTGTGCCATGTCAAGGACAGGCAGATAAAGGAAAAGGATGTCGAGACCACCGAACTCGCCGTGGATCTCGCCGGGAAGCTCGGTGACATCATCTGCGGAGAGGCTGACGGGGTCGGCTATCTCTACAGGGAGGGTAACAAGACAATCCTCTCTTTCATAGGCGGTGATGACACCATCAAGGAGGCCAGGCCTCTTCATCTGAGGGGCAAGAGGTTCATAATCGGCGAGTCTGATGAGAACAACACCCTCAAGATGGACTTGTCAAAGATCTTTATCAGCGATGACAAGGGATGAGCTCCAGGACCAGGCTGTCAAACTTCTGGAGAATAACCAGAAACTCATCTGCCAATGGGCCACCGGGACAGGCAAGAGCTCGATAGCCATAAAGTTCCTGAAAGGGCATCCGACTTTCAGATGTCTCATTGTCGTTCCGGAGACGAATAATATACAGAACTGGCGTGATGAGTTCAGGAAGTTTGATGTCACCGATGACAAGGTTGAGATAATCTGCTACGCCTCTATCCACAAGTACACCGGCACATCATGGAATCTTATTGTCTATGATGAAATGCCGCATATTGATACGGAGAAACGTGTCGCGGCGTGCAAGTCCGTGGCGGCTAGATATGTTCTAGCCCTCGGCGCTGTCATCGATGATGATGAGAGATACTCACTGGAATCCGTCTACGGCAGGTTTGAGACCAGTGTCGTGTCATTGCGCAAGGCAATGGCTCTCGGCATACTTCCTTCCCCTACGGTTAATGTGATACACATGAGGCTTGACGCCTACACAATGGACAGGATCGTCAACGGCAGGAGATGCTCCGCCAAAGATGCCTATGACCATATACAGGCGAAAGTGACAAAGGCCGTCAGTGACTATAACGCCAACTCCAACAACTTCAACAAGCAGAGGATGCTCCGCGCCGGTAATGAGCGTAAGAGGTTTCTCGGGGCGTTGAAGGAGGACGCCATGAGTGATATATGTCAAAGGCTGAAGGATGGATGCAAGAGGTTTTTGTGTTTTTGCTCGTCAATAAAACAGGCTGAGTCTCTGGGCGGGCAACTCGCGTTCACATCAAAAACCCCAACAAGTCTCAAGCTTCTCGACAAGTTCAACAACAAGGAGATAAACTCCCTTTATGTTGTAGGCAAACTCATAGAGGGGCAGAATCTCAAGGATATCGATTGCGGTGTCATAGGCCAGCTCGGAGGCACTCAGAGAATCACTGTTCAGGAGATTGGGCGAATTCTTCGTAGCGATAATCCGGTCATTTATATCCCAGTATTCGATGAGACTAAGGATGACAGTTTTTTGTATACCTTAACATCCTCAATACCAGAGGAATGCATAAAACATTATAAATTATAATCAGTTTATTTAAATATTATAACCAATGTTGGATAAGAAGATAACAAAGGAGATTAGCAATCTCCTAACATCATCAGACAAGGCGAGAAAGGCTATCTCAGTCGAGATTGACAAGATTGACGCCAAGTACAGGGCCCTCGCTGAGAAGGAGAAGTCCAAGCTCTCCAAGATGATCAAGTCAATAGAGGAGCAGATGGAATCCTACAAGACTCTTCTAGGTCTTGGCGATGAAGTGGAATCTGAGGTTGAGATCGTGGAGCCGGATACTGTTGAGGAAGAGGAGGAGAAAGTTGTCGATACTATCTTCCCCGAGAATAACGAGGATCCCTTTGCTGTCGCGGAAGTGACGGAGGAGCAATTGATTGAGGAGGAGCCTGTAGCTGAGGAGACTGTCGTTGCTGAAAACGCAAATGAGGTGTTTGGCGAATGGCCATCTGAGGACACCGGTTCTGATGCCGAGGAAGACAAGTCCGACGATGAGAATGAGTGGCCCGCTTTCCCTGAGGAGTGGAAATAGCCATGGAATGTCTGAACAAAGTTGAGTTGCGCGGATTCGTCGGAAACGTGCGCTCTGATGTCATCGGTGACACTATTCTCACAAGGTTCTCCGTGGCCACCAATCATTTATGTGTCGGCGCTGATGGGGAGAGTATGATAGAGACCACCTGGCATGCCTGCAAGTCTTTCGACAAGGAGGCCGCCAAGATAGAGAAAGGTGACAAGGTTCACCTCTCCGGCAGGATACAGAATCAGAGATATGTGGACTCCGACGGGAATAATAAATCCTCTTTCGAGATTCTCGTGAACAATCTGGAAATAGATAACTGATATGGGATACTACACTGCTTATGGTATATCGGTTGACGCCGATCACGGATTTGAGCATCAAGAGGATGAGTTCCATAATGAGCTTAAGTCTGTAGCTGAGAAATGGAATTATGGTGATGAGATAGACGAGCTTTTTGAGTATGGCGTATATGCGAAGTTGTATGACTTGAGCGGCTGGATTTCAGAGCTTGCCCCCAAATATCCTCATTTGCTTATTCAGCTGAGCGGCGACGGCGAGGAGTCGGATGACATGTGGGAAGAAAGGTGGAAAGGTGTAGACCATGAGATACAAAAAGCCGTCATTCCTCCGTTCACTAATTCCAACCTTTTGACAGAGGCTGAGAGAATTAACAGAAACATCCAATAAAAAAAACAAAAAAAGTCATGATTTCAAATTCAAATGTTTCAAAAGAGCCCTCAGAGGGCAATTTCATTGATGTCAAGAAATACATCGGTGTCGGTACCGTCCACGTGCTGGCTGTCAATCCGGACAATAAGACTTTGCGTAACTACGGATGGAATATTCCTGAGGACGCCGATGAGCCGCAGTATGTCTACAGTGACGACAACGGCAAACCTTCCGCCAGGGTGAGGTTCCTCGTGCAGGTCCAGGAGTTTGAGGACAAGCCTATTGTAGGTCTTGATTTCTGGGTGCGTCCCGATGTCCATCTCAACGGCGACGGGACCAAGTGCGAGATTGTGGACTCCTACTGCCGCACGGCGTGGGGAACCAAGGAGGAGGTGAAAGCCCACAGCATACCGCAGTACGCCAACGGCTCAGCCAGCATCTCATCCGACTACAAGCCTTGTCATATAGGAGAGTCGAGTCTGCTCAATTTCCTCAAGATGTACCTCAACATCACCCCGTTCAATATCTATAAGGACGGCGCGTGGGTCACAACAAAGAATCCCGGTCAGCTCACTATCGAGAACTGGAAGGCAATCTGCTCCGGTAATGTCAAGGAGCTCAGGGAGTATGTGGCCACCCAGCCTGACAACAAGGTCAAGGTGGTATTCGGTGTCAGGACCAACGAAGAAAACAAGTCCTACCAGACCTTCATGACCGACACGTTCATTAGCAACGGAGCCAGACCTGACACTACAGGCGAGTACAAGACCGCCAGGAAAGCAATCGACAGCCTTCTCGCCCGCAGGCCTGACACTCCTGTCTCTTTCAGCGCCGCTCCAATCAAGGAGTGGAAGGTATCCGCCACCGAGGTCAAGGAGAATGACGACATGCCGTCCATGTTCTGTGATGACGAGTACTTCAAGGAGAATCCATCGGATTTACCATTTGGTATGTAATATGCTAACCGGGACGAAAAGCAATAATATTATCCATGTGACCAGGGAGGATGTGTCGCTGTCTGACGCGGAGATCCTCGACAGGTACATGGGGATAAAGCGTGTCCCGTGTATGATACAGTCACCTTTGAGGGAGGACGACAAGAACCCGTCGTTCTCCCTTTATGTCAAGGGTGACTCGGTGAGGTGGAAGGATTTCGGGACAGGCGAGACAGACTCCACCATAGGCCTTATGGCGAGGCTCTGGAACGTGTCGTACTCTGACGCCCTTGTGAAGATAAAGCTTGATATGGGTGAGAGAATACCCAAGTTCAACCTTATCCGCAAGTACAACGGCAAGACGCACATCAACGCCAACTCGTCCATTAAGGTCAGGATAAGGGAGTGGAAGGACTGGGACCGTGAGTTCTGGGGCTCATTCGGGATATCGGAGACGTTCGCCAAGTGGTGCAATGTCTTTCCCATATCACACGCTTTCTTCACGAGGAAGGAGGCGAACGGATTTGAGTCCACGGTGACGGTTCCCATGGACAAGTACGCCTACGCCTATTTCGAGTGGAAGGATGGCAAGCAGAGTGTCAAGCTCTACCAGCCTTACTCCACAAGGATGAAATGGCTGTCCAAGCACGACTTGTCCGTCTGGGACCTGTGGAAGCAGGCTTTCAGATGGGCCGAGACAAGGAGCGACGAGAACTGTATCATCACATCGTCCAGAAAGGACGCCATGTGTCTTTGGGAGAACCTCAACGTGCCAGCGATGAGTCTGCAGGGCGAAGGTTATCTTCCAAAACCGAAGGTGATGAGACAGGTTCTCGACCGCTTCAGGCATGTCTACCTGTGGTACGACAATGATTTCACCCATAAGGACGACAATCCCGGTCAGGACAACGCCAGGAAACTCGTTGGATTATATCCGGAACTGCGTAACATCTGTATCCCGAGTGAGTACAAGAGCAAGGACCCCAGTGATCTCGTGAAGAACTGGGGCATTTATATTCTTAAGGAGATTTGGAATGAGAAAAATAATCATACTTAATTACGTGCTGTCGTGCGTTGACGTGGTTAATGTCCCCGCGGATTGCGACACCACGGAGAAAATCGAAAGCAAACTCCACGAGATGGGTTTCAGCGACTCTGGCATATCGTGGATGTCTACCGAGGAAGACAGCGTTCCTGTGTTCTATGGTCTGGATGAATGTCCAACATACGTTCTGTGACATGAAAGACTTGAGCGATAGGATTGATTCCGTGGGCAAGAAGATATTTAACCTGCGGAATGAGATAATCAGTGAGATTATGCTACTCGTCGGAGCGAATGGCAAAACACATGGAAAGGAGGTCATATTGTCACTAAGCTCTGGCGCACGTGATATCATCGCCATGCCAGATGTCTTATGCTGTGACAACAGACATACGGACTCGTACTGCTTCGCTGACATAGACTCCATCTCAGTCTCGCTTGATAACGGCAAGGGCGTCGGAAACCTGTATTTCAACACGGAGTATGATTCCGTTAGCGCGCGTTGGGCCAACATCAATGAGCTTATCGACATATATGACTCGTTATATCGTGTTGGTGAATTGACTGACGAGCTTGATATATCAGACGGTGTAATATCAGAAAAGATTTAGACATGTTCTGCACATACACAAAATACTATTTCGTGCCGTGGCCAAGAAGCCAGTATTTCCTGGAGCTTGACACCAACGGCGAGCACACAATCCTCACGGAGGCTTCTGACATTATGGTCGAGTGCGAGTGGATGGACAGTCTGAGGGAGGAGGAGCTGCCATGATAGAGAGGATAGCGATTATAGACCATGATAACCATAATCTCATCATTGATGATGTTGACATGGATATTCTTGAGGAAAAATATCATGGGAAGGAGGAGATGTATATCTCATCCACTTATGATCTTGACAACTACAGCTGGGATTATATAATTAATATAAGTCATTTCCCGGCGGAGGAGGAGCCTATTGATCTCGAGATAGAATCTTGGATTAATTTACAGTAACCATGGATTTTGACAGGTTATGCATGATATTCACGATGCAGGAGCCGTTCTACGGCATTCTCCTGCAATCAATGATAAGGAAGCCTAACAAGGCTCTTAAGACACTTGGAATCCGCAAGTCAGGAAGTTGCTTTCAGCTTGACTACAATCCGGATTTTGTCGGCAAGTTCAACACCGACACTATCATGGGGCTTCTCAAGCATGAGATTCTCCACGTGGCGCTGGACCATTTCGCGTTATGGGACACACCACCTGCTGACAAGAATGAGCAGTTCCTGAGAAACCTCGCCGCTGACATGGAGGTCAACGGTTATCTCGACAGGAACCTCATGCAGAAGGAGGCTGGCGGTATCTGGCCAGAGGACTATGGTTTCAACAAGTTCGAGGGAACCAGATGGTACTACCAAGCTATCAAGAGGATGATGGAGGGTAACCGCCAACAGAAAGGCATAGGTTCCCCGCAGGACAAGCCTTGCAACGGCGGCAAGACCAACCAACCTCAACAATCACTCCCGAACCAGAACCAGTCTCAAAATGACAATCAGTGCCAGCCGAATCCACAAAACGGGGATAATCCGGGTGATGGACAAAACGGACAAGGGCAATCACAACCAAAATCCGGTAATGACAAGGCTGACGAGGAGTTCAAGAGCAAATTCGAGCCGTTTGACGAGCATGATGACTGGCCAGAGACGACAGATGGAACGCCGGAGGCGGAGCAGATGCGGCAGATGGTAGACCAGCTGCTTGATTTCGCCGCCATTGAGTGCGAGAAGAACCAGGGTCACATCCCCGGGGAGATGGTCGGAAGGATAGAGAAGATACGTCAGAGACCAAGACCAGTGACAGATTGGAAACGTTATTTCCGCAGGTATATGGGCAACGAGTTCACAGAGCTCATCCGGAAGTCAAAGAAACGCGAGTCAAGACGGTTCCCTGACGCCGCAGGTAACAGACACCAGAGGAAGTCACATATTCTTGTGGCCATAGACACGTCAGGATCTGTCTCGATGCCTGAGTATAACGAGTTCTTCGGGCAGATAAAGACCCTCTCACAGTCTGCCACGTTCCATGTTGTTGAGTGCGACACGCGTATTCAGCACGAGTACGATTTCAACGGCAGGCAAAACCAGATTTTGCATGGTGGCGGTGGAACTGACTTTCAGCCACCTGTTGACATGTTCAACGAGAACCGCAGGAAGTATGATGCCCTGGTCTATTTCACTGACGGATACGCCGACATACCAAAGGACACGCCGAAGGAGACGCTTTGGGTTGTGTCAAGCGAAGGTGACCATGACAGGTCAAGATATAGAAGGAATGGAGCCTCAGTGGTGTTCATTCCAAAGAAACATTAAAAACACGAATTATGCACGAATGGCACATAAATGAAAGTAAAAATCCATTAAAGCTCATTAATGAGTTTGTTGGCTATGAGTTTGATACGGATTATGGTGGAAGACGAGAGGTAAAACAGGTTAAGGTTACCGGTAAGATGTTTCCAACTTATGAGGACGCTTCTAGCTGTGTTACTGGATGTAGTTATGGAAGCGAAACCGCATATATGGCAGCATACTCTTCAAAGAAGCTATCAAAAGGATATCAGAACGCCTACGCCAGTTTCCTGTCCAGATATAATGAGTACACTAGTTTCAGGGATAGCCTGACTATCTCATACGGGAGGAAATCAGAGAAAGCCACATGTCCTAACTGTGGCTCGTCAATCAATCTTAAATACGGAAAAAGATTTAAAGAATGCCCTGTATGCGGAAGTAGGAAGATAATCTCTGACTCTAACTGGAAGATTCTTGACACCAAACGCAGAATGGCGGAGAAAGCCGCGGAGAGTCTGGCCAATGAGGCGGAGAAGAATGATGTCACATTTGTCTGCGGAATAGAGTGGCATTGCTAATTAATTAAACTAGAACAAGATGGCAACTACGACAGTAAGCATGA
>Ga0247611_10005535_pt1 | contig 16639 bp, 13 predicted proteins | sample 177DNAGHGhighgp2_FD_192422 | JGI IMG/M metagenome (GOLD analysis project Ga0247611, IMG submission 192422) | Sheep rumen microbial communities from Palmerston North, Manawatu-Wanganui, New Zealand - 1770 DNA GHGhigh gp2 | ecosystem: Host-associated > Mammals > Digestive system > Stomach > Rumen... | reverse complement strand
CTGGTGTAGACCCTGATACCATTGATGCGTTGATTGTCACCACCTCAACGGCAGATTATCAGTTCCCATCCACAGCCAGCATCGTGCTTGGCAAACTTGGACTGAAGAATGCTTTTGCGTTCGACTTCTGGGCAGCCTGCTGTGGTTTCATCTATACGCTTGACGTAGCGTCCTCCATGATTCAGAGTGGACGCTACAAAAAGATTATTGTCATTGGTGCTGATAAGATGTCGTCAGTGACCGACTACAAGGACCGTGCTACCTGTCCGCTATTTGGTGATGGAGCCGGTGCTGTCTTGTTGGAGGCCACTACGGAAGAGAATATTGGTCTGAGGGACTCGTACTTCCGCTGTGACGGTAAGGGACTTCCTTTCCTGCACGTCAAGGCTGGTGGGTCGGTTTCTCCTCCCAGCGTGTTTACCGTTGACCATCGTCTGCACTACCTCTACCAAGAGGGTCGTACTGTGTTCCGCTATGCTGTGACAAATATGAGTGACGACTGTGCACTCATTGCCGAGCGTAATGGGCTGAACAAGGATAATATCCAGTGGGTGGTTCCGCATCAGGCCAACATGCGTATCATTGAGGCTGTAGCCAAACGTCTGGAGTTGCCAATGGAACAGGTGATGGTCAATATTGAGCATTTTGGTAACACGTCAGCAGCTTCTATCCCCTTGGCTATTTGGGAGAACGAGCATTCGCTGAAGAAGGGCGACAACATCATCCTGACGGCCTTTGGTGCTGGCTTCGTACATGGAGCAAGCTATCTGAAATGGGCGTATAATCCAAAATAATGAATATGCATAAAGCAGGATTCGTCAATATCGTTGGAAATCCCAATGTAGGTAAAAGTACGCTCATGAACCAGTTGGTTGGTGAGCGTATTTCAATTGCGACCTTCAAGGCGCAGACCACCCGTCATCGTATCATGGGTATAGTCAATACCGATGATATGCAGATTGTGTTCTCAGATACTCCAGGTGTCCTGAAACCTAACTACAAGTTGCAGGAGTCTATGCTAGCCTTCTCAGAATCGGCATTGCAGGATGCTGATGTACTGCTTTACGTGACAGATGTCGTAGAGAATCCCGAGAAGAATATGGATTTCTTGGAGAAAGTGCAGAAGATGACTATTCCCGTGCTTCTCCTCATCAACAAAATTGACGAGAGCGACCAGAAGACGCTTGGTAATATCGTCGAAAAGTGGCACGCGTTGCTGCCCAATGCTGAAATTTTACCCATTTCGGCTAAAAACAAGTTTGGTGTCGATATGCTTCTGAAACGTATTCAGGAGCTGCTGCCTGAGAGTCCGGCATACTTCGATAAGGATCAACTTACCGACAAACCAGCACGCTTCTTCGTGTCGGAGATTATCCGCGAGAAGATACTGCTATATTATGATAAGGAGATACCTTATTCGGTAGAGGTGCGTGTTGAACGCTTCAAGGAGACGGAGAAGAACATCCATATCAATGCCATCATCTATGTGGAGCGTGATTCTCAAAAGGGCATCATTATTGGCCATCAAGGTATTGCCTTAAAAAAGGTAAGCACTGAGGCTCGCAAGGCTTTGGAGAAGTTCTTCGCCAAGCCCATCTTCCTGGAAACCTTTGTTAAAGTTGACAAGGACTGGCGCTCGTCGCAGCGCGAACTCGATGCCTTTGGCTATAATCCTGAGTAAAAAAACAAATAAAAAGTTGCAAAAAAGCAGGAAAAGTTGTATCTTTGCAACGTTAATTGTAATTGTGTGACTAATACTGAACGTTCAAAGATATGAAGAAACTATTTATTTTTCTGTGTCTGGCAGCTATGACATTGACAGCCTTTGCTGAGGATTTAACCCTTGAGGCTCCTGAACTCGAGCCGAAGTTGACTTATGGCGAAACCATGACTTACCGTCCGGAACTGCGTCTCGATGCTCCGTCAATGGATGTGATGGTTAGCACAAATCACTGGAAGCCCGACTTCGATTTCTTTAAGTCCAAGACCAATCCTGGCGTAAAACCCTATAAGTTCATGGACGATATGACCTTCGTGGGCATTCCTCTCTTTGCGGCAGGTTGGGCCATCAAGGGCGATAAGGCCATGTTCCGTGTTAACAATAAGGACGGCAAGCCTAATACACAGTTGTTGACCGATTTCAAGACGGGTATTGACGACTATACACAGTTCTTCGGTCCTGTCATGACCGTTGGCCTGAAGTTGGGTGGTGTTGAGGGCCGTAGCGACTGGCCTCGTCTGCTGGCCAGTGCAGCTATGTCGTATGGCATCATGGCCGGTTTGGTCAACGGCATCAAATATACCGCTAAGGAGATGCGTCCCGATGGAAGTACGGCCAACTCATGGCCTTCAGGTCATACTGCCACATCGTTCGTAGGTGCTACATTGTTGCATAAGGAGTATGGTCTGACCCGTTCACCTTGGTATTCGGTAGCTGGCTATGGCGTGGCTACTGCTACTGGTGTGATGCGTGTGCTGAATAACCGCCACTGGGTCAGCGATGTCATGTCGGGTGCAGGTATCGGTATCCTGTCCACAGAGTTGGGCTATGCTATAGGCGACCTGTTGTTCAAGGGTAAGGGTTTGCTTCGCAATGATATGCAGATGGATTTTGAGAATCCTTCGTTCTTTAGCATCTCAATGGGTGTCGGACTTGGAGGCAAGAATATTGACTTCAGCCTGAATGATTTGCAGAACAAGGAGAAGTACAACACAGACCTATATGATTTGGAGGATGACGGAAACTCCGAGCGCATCGAGTTCCGTGCAGCCACTGTGGTAGACGCTGAGGGAGCCTATTTCTTTAATAAATATGTAGGCGTTGGCGGTCGTTTCCGTGTTAGGGCTATGTCCGCCAAGTCGTTTGGTAAGTATAACGACATTGCCACTGACATTCCCAATGACTATTGGGAGGGTGCCTTTTATGACGTTTACGCACAAGCCAATCAGAAACTTGACATGGCGGCTGCCAATATAGGCGGCGCCCCAATCACCAACATCGGCGGTGTTGTCAAGAGCGACCACTTGGCTGAGTTCACGGCCAGTGCAGGTCTCTATTTCAATATCCCATTGAACCAAAGACTATCTCTTGGCACTAAGTTTCTCATTGGCCGCTCTTTCACTCAGGAATTGGACATCGACGGTTTTGCCGAGGGTAACGTCAAGAATATCAATTATGCTCTATATGTCATGAACGGCAAGGTTTACGAGGATGAGGAAGGAAGATACTTTGTACTCAGCGACCCAGAAGGCACGGGTGAGACCTATTCCACTGAGTGGAACTACCTGACCTTGGGTGCCAAGTCCTCTACGTCATTCGGTACGGGTATCTCGCTGACCTACAAGTATAAGTCGAATTTCTCATGGCGTCTGTTCTGCGACTACGACTATACGAAGAAGAGCTTTGAATTGACCTACGATCCCTACGCTTTCATGAAGAATGCCTTGACAAGTAATGCCTACGATTTACTCTGCAACAGCTTGGTATCTCCCTACCATGCACTGATGGATCCTGTGGTATACAAGAAAGACAAGAAGATGAACTACTTCACCGTTGGCCTTTCTTTCCTAGTGAATCTCTAATCTTTAATCTCTAAACTCTCAACTAAATAAATGAGTAATCTCGTCGCTATTGTGGGGCGCCCTAATGTCGGCAAGTCCACTTTATTTAATAGATTAACCAATTCGCGTCGCGCCATTGTGAGCGATGAAGCCGGTACAACTCGCGACCGCCAGTATGGCAAGTGCGAGTGGAATGGTCGTGAGTTTTCTGTTGTCGATACTGGCGGATGGGTGGTCAACAGCGACGATGTCTTCGAGGAAGAGATTCGCAAGCAGGTCATCGTAGCCACCGAGGAGGCCGACCTCGTACTCTTCCTGGTCGATATCCAGAACGGTATGACAGACCTCGACATGGATGTCGCTAACATCCTGCGTCGTTCTAAGCTGCCCGTTGTATTGGTGGCCAACAAGGCTGACGATGGCAAGCACCTCTATGACCAGTATGAGTTTTACAAGCTTGGATTGGGCGATATGTTTTGTGTCAGTGCTGCTACGGGTTCTGGAACGGGCGATCTGCTCGACTATGTCGTGTCGAAATTGCCTGTGCCCGACGTTTCTGACATCGAGGACAATACACCGCGCTTTGCTGTTGTTGGTCGTCCCAATGCCGGTAAGTCGAGCATCATCAATGCCTTCATTGGCGAAGACCGTCATATCGTGACTGACATTGCTGGCACCACACGTGACTCTATCTATACCAAATACGACAAGTTCGGCTTCGACTTCTATCTGGTTGATACCGCTGGTATTCGTCGTAAGAATAAGGTAACCGAAGATCTGGAGTTCTATAGCGTGATGCGCTCCATTCGTGCCATCGAGAACAGCGACGTATGTATTTTGATGATTGATGCCACTCGTGGCATCGAGGCCCAGGACATGAACATCTTCCAGCTTATCCAGAAGAACAACAAGTCGCTCGTTGTTGTCGTCAACAAGTGGGACCTCGTCGAGGACAAGTCGCAGATAGCCATCAAGACCTTCGAAACGGCTATCCGCCAGCGTATGGCACCTTTTGTCGACTTCCCCATTATCTTTGCTTCTGCTGTAACGAAGCAACGCATTTTCAAGGTACTCGAAACGGCCAAGGAAGTCTACCTGAACCGTAAGATTAAGATTGGTACGTCGAAGCTCAACGAGATCATGCTACCCATTATTGAACAGACACCTCCACCCTCTATCAAGGGCAAGTACATCAAGATTAAGTATGTTTCGCAGGTTCCAGACACGCAGATTCCCACCTTCGTGTTTTACGCCAATCTGCCACAGTATGTCAAGGAGGCTTATCGTCGTTTCCTCGAGAATAAGATGCGTGAGAATTGGACATTGACAGGTACGCCAATCAATGTATTTATCCGACAGAAATGAGGCATTTTGTATTTCTCATTTGCGTATTGTTTTTCTCTTGTGGCGGCTCGTCTCCAGAGGAAGGCGCGTCAAAAGCCGCTAAGGAGTATTACGACTTTCTGGCTGAGGGCGATGCCGTACGATTTCTGGAGAACAAAGCAGGTGTTGATACGTTGTCTGCCGACTATGGTGAGCAGATGTTAGCTGCTGTACGCCAATATCAGGAGGATATACAAAAGAAGCATGGCGGCCTGCGCGAGGTGCGTATTGCTGAGAGTCCGGGCCGATGTGACACGCTTCATGGCTCTCCGTATGTTCATGCCTTCCTCATTCTCTGTTATGCGGATTCTACGCAGGAAGAAGTCGCTGTTCCGATGGTCGAACGTGATGGCCTGTGGCTGATGAGATAGAAAAGAAAAACGGATTGCATTGCTGGGGGCAAACAATCCGTTTTTTATTTTGCTTGATAGTTGTACATTCTTGCCATGTTCAAGCAGAACTCGTAGTAGGCGTCGCTATTGCGCCATTTTTTCATTAACTTTTTCATCATCTTTTTACCTTTCTTGTTTTATTAAGTTATCCTTGTGACACTTCACTCTTGGAGTGGACTGCAAAGGTACTATGTTTTTCAACTAAAAACAAGTACAAGAGCGAATTGTTCACGCAAACAGTTCTTTTTTTGATGTTAGTCAATGGTGTACCATGCTTCTACTTAATTTTAGTATAGATAAAACATTCGTTCCATCATCTGCCACTTTTCATCACTGGTGGCTCCCTCCTTGCATTGTTGGAACATGGCCATATAGTCCTCCCACTCCTGCTGTCGGGGCAAGGTGGCCAGACGCGCCATGGCTGAGCTCCAGTCAAAGTCGAGCGGTGTTTCCACAATCATGACTAGACGGGTGCCAAGAATGAATATCTGCATGTCCAGAATGCCTACTTCGCGGATGCCGTCGCGAATCTCCTGCCACGACTCTTCCTTACTATGCCTGCGACGATATTCAGCAATCAGTTGCGGATCGTCCTTCAGGTCCATTGTTTGTACATAGCGCTTTACCGCCTGTCCGTATTCTTTGACACTATAACCTTCCATCATACTTTATCTTTTAGCTCAGAGTAAGTTAAGAGGAGGCAAAGTTACAAAAAAATGAGCGAAATGCAAAAGGAAAGTTCACTTTTCTTTTCATTTCCGAGTGCAAGGTAAGTTCGGCGAAGCCAAAGTTACAAAAAAAATGAGAAAAAGAGAAAATGAGCGAAAGAAAAATTTGGTTTTTTGTTTGATTTGCACTAATTTTGCAGGCAATTATGATCAAGTTACTGCATAATGCGCTGACCACATTTGGTCGATTCCTCATATTAATGGGGCGTACGTTCAGTATGCCCGAGCGCTTTCGCATGTTCTGGAAACAGTATGTGAAGGAGATGGCACAGTTGGGTGTCAACTCCATAGGTATCGTGCTGTTGATATCATTCTTCATAGGTGCAGTTATCTGTATTCAGATGAAGCTGAACATCCAGAGCCCTTGGATGCCTCGATGGGTGAGTGGCTATACGACGCGTGAAATCATGCTGTTGGAGTTCTCTAGCAGTATTATGTGTTTGATATTGGCAGGTAAGGTTGGTTCGAACATCGCGTCAGAGATTGGTACGATGCGTGTGACACAGCAGATTGATGCCTTGGAGATTATGGGCGTGAACTCTGCTTGTTATCTAATTTTGCCTAAAATCCTAGGTATGCTGACCATCATGCCATTGCTGGTCATCTTCTCTTCGGCGATGGGTATCTTAGGGGCCTATGGTACGGCATATATCGGACATATTATCGTGCCAGACGATCTGACGTTAGGTCTTCAGCATGCTTTCCAACCCTGGTTCGTGTGGATGAGTATCATCAAGAGCCTCTTCTTTGCTTTTATTATCAGTGCGGTGCCCTCGTATTTCGGTTATACCGTCGAGGGCGGTAGTGTCAATGTGGGTAAGGCCTCAACGGATGCTGTGGTGTCTTCGAGTGTGCTCATTCTTTGTTCTGATGTATTCTTAACACAGTTGCTGTCATGATAGAAGTCAAGAATTTATATAAGAGCTTTGAAGACAAGGATGTGCTGAAGGATATCTGCACTGTCTTTGAAGATGGCAAGACCAATCTGATTATCGGACAGAGCGGAAGTGGAAAGACTGTGCTGATGAAGAATTTGGTGGGTCTGCTGGAGCCTACCAGTGGTCAGATACTGTATGACGGTCGTGACTTTGTGGGCATGTCGAAACAAGAGAAAGTGTACATGCGTCGCGAGATGGGCATGATATTCCAGTCGGCAGCACTTTTTGATTCGTTGACAGTGCTGGAGAATGTGATGTTTCCCCTTGACATGTTTTCGACGATGAATCTGCGCGAGCGTGAACGTCGTGCAATGGACTGTCTGGATCGCGTCAATTTGCTAGGTGCCGAACAGAAGTTCCCTGGTGAGATCAGTGGTGGTATGCAGAAGCGTGTAGCCATTGCCCGTGCCATTGCCCTGAATCCGAAATACCTGTTTTGTGACGAGCCCAATAGTGGTCTCGACCCCAAGACATCATTAGTGATTGACGACCTGTTGCACTCTATCACACAGGAGTTTAACATGACGACCATCATCAATACCCACGATATGAACTCAGTGATGGGAATTGGTGAGAATATCATCTTCATCTATGAAGGTCATAAGGAATGGCAAGGCGTGTCGGCTGAAATTATGGGCTCCACGAATAAACGGCTGACGGACTTTATCTTTGCCAGCGATTTGCTGAAAGAGATGAGGAGTGCGCTACGCGCTAGTGAAAAGTGAATAATGAAAAGTGAATGGTGAGATGGAGAATCAAAACGAGATACAACAGCAAGAACAGGAACGTCTGGTACTTCGAACAGAGCATTTGGTGAAGATCTATGGCAAGCGTACCGTGGTAAATGATGTGTCGTTCGACGTGAAGCAAGGCGAGATAGTCGGATTGCTTGGCCCTAATGGTGCCGGTAAGACTACATCGTTTTATATGACAACTGGCCTGATAGTACCGAATGGTGGTCATATCTTCCTAGGCGACGAGGATGTTACCACATACCCGGTTTACAGGCGTGCTCGTGCTGGCATTGGCTACCTGGCTCAGGAAGCTTCAGTGTTTCGTAAGATGACGGTCGAGGATAATATTCTCTCGGTACTGGAGATGACGGGCAAGCCTCGTGACTATCAGTTGGAGAAGTTGGAAAGCTTGATTAAGGAGTTCCGTCTGGAAAAGGTGCGCAAGAACCTGGGTGACCGTCTGTCGGGTGGTGAACGTCGTCGTACGGAGATAGCCCGCTGTCTGGCCATCGAACCTAAATTCATCATGCTTGACGAACCTTTTGCTGGCGTCGACCCTATTGCTGTAGAGGATATCCAGTTTATTGTCTGGAAACTGAAAGATAAGAATATCGGCATCCTTATTACTGACCATAATGTGGAAGATACGCTGTGTATCACCAACCGTGCCTATTTGTTGTTTGAAGGCCGTATTCTCTTCCAGGGTTCGCCAGAGGAACTAGCTGCCAATCCGGTGGTTCGAAAAAACTATCTGACGGAGTCGTTTGTCCTGCGTCAGAAAGACTTCTCCGCATTAGAAGAACAACGTAAGGCAGAGGAGGAGGAACTTTGACTTTTGTAGTTTGAACTTTGAACTTTATGATACGTAAAACGTTAAATATCATTAAAGAGTAACCATAATCTTCAAACTTCAAACTTCAAAGTTCAAAATATTATGTACCTTTGCACGCTCAAAAGTGGACTTTGCTTAATAAATAGAATAAGGAATAATATAATTAAGGTATAAAAGAGATGAATATTTCATTTGAAGCTCCTGACAAAGTCAATGGCTTGATGACCATTACATTGGAGAAAGAAGATTATCAAGGAGAAGTCGAGAAGACTCTGAAAGACTATCGTAAGCGTGCTAACATCCCTGGCTTCCGTCCTGGTCAGGCTCCCATGGGCATGATTAAGCGCCAGTTTGGTGCCAGCGTTAAGGTTGACGCAATAAACAAGATGTTGGGCGAGAAGTTGTATGAATACATTCGCGAAAACAAGATCCAGATGTTGGGTGAGCCTCTGCCCAGTGAGCAGCAGGAACAGCTTGACTTCGAGAGCGATGCTCCTCTGACTTTCAAGTTCGATATCGCTGTGGCTCCTGAGTTCAAGGCTGAGCTGACAGGTAAGGATAAGGTTGACTATTATAACATTACAGTTGATGACAAACTCATTGACCAGCAGGTAGAGATGTACCAGAGCCGTGCAGGCCAGTATGAGAAGGCTGAGCAGTACGATGCCGAACAGCGCGACATGCTGAAAGGCGACCTGCGTGAGGTTGGCAAGGAAGGTGGCATTGAGCTGTCTGAAATTTCCCTCATGCCTCAATATATCAAGGTCGACGACCAGAAGAAGCTCTTCGACGGCTGCAAGCTTGGTGATGTCATCACTTGGAATCCCCGCAAGGCTTATCCCGACAATGATGCCGAGGTGAGTTCTATGCTGAAGATTCAGAAGGAAGAGGTGAAGGACCACGAGGGTGACTTTACTTTCCAGGTGACAGAGATTAGCCGTTATGTGAAGGCTCCTGTTGATCAGAAACTGTTCGATCAGGTGTACGGTGAGGGTAATGTGAAAGACGAGAAGGAATTCCGTCAGAAGATTGCTGACCAGATTAGCCAGCAGTTCAAGTCAGATAGTGACTATAAATTCCTGTTGGACGTTCGTGCCCACATGGAGAAGAAGGTTGGCAAGCTCGAGTTCCCCGAGGCTATCCTGAAGCGTGTCATGCTGAATAACAACAAGGATAAGGGCGCCGATTTCGTTGAGAAGAACTTCGAGGCTAGCATCAAGGAACTGGGTTGGCATCTCATCAAGGAGCAGCTTGTCGCTGCTCAGGACATCAAGATTGAGGACGATGACTTGAAGAACGTAGCCAAGGAGGCTGCTCGTGCCCAGTTTGCCCAGTATGGTATGTCGAATATCCCCGACGAGTATCTGGAGAACTACGCTCAGGAAATGCTGAAGAAGCGTGAGAATGTTGATGGATTGGTTGATCGTGCTGTTGATGTGAAGCTGACTGCAGCCCTGAAGAATGTGGTAAAGTTGAACGAGAAGGATATCACACTTGAAGACTTTCAGAAATTGCTTCAAGAGAAGTAATTAAAGATATTTAACCAAAAAAAAGGTCGGGATGTTTTGCATTCCGACTTTTTTCTTGTAATTTTGTATCTCACTTTGATAATATGAATATGAATAACGACTTTAGAAAATATGCTACCAAGCATCTTGGTATTAACGGTCTGGTACTTGATGAAGTGATGAGTGCGCAGGCTCAGTATTTGAATCCCTACATCCTAGAGGAACGTCAGTTGAACGTTACTCAGATGGATGTATTTTCACGATTGATGATGGATCGCATCATCTTTCTTGGTACACAGATTGATGACTATACTGCCAATACTTTGCAAGCACAGTTGCTGTATCTTGATTCAGTCGACTCGGGTAAGGACATCAGTATCTATTTGAATTCTCCTGGTGGTAGCGTCACTGCCGGACTGGGTATCTATGATACGATGCAATTTATATCTAGCGATGTTGCCACAATCTGTACGGGTATGGCAGCCTCGATGGCAGCAGTCCTGTTGGTGGCTGGTACAGAGGGTAAGCGTTCGGCTCTGCCCCATAGTCGTGTGATGATTCACCAGCCCTTAGGTGGAGTACAGGGCCAGGCTTCCGATATCGAGATTGAAGCCAAGGAGATTATGAAGTTCAAGAAGGAACTGTATACAATCATCTCTGAACATTCGCATACGCCATATGACAAGGTGTGGAACGATTCTGATCGCAACTACTGGATGACAGCAGAAGAGGCTAAAGAGTATGGCATGATAGACCAGGTTCTGAAGAAGAAGTAAACAAGAGGAATGACAAGAAAAACATGTAATTTCTGTGGACGTTCGGAGCGTGATGTCAGGCTCCTGATAACGGGTGTGAACGGTTGTATCTGTGAAGATTGTGCCGTACAAGCCTATCAAGTGGCTACTGCCAATGGCTATGGCCCTGATGCGAAACGTGCCGAACCCAAATATAGTAAAAAGGCATTACCCAAGCCCAAGGAGATTAAAGACTATCTGGATCAGTATGTCATTGGACAGGATGAGGCTAAACGATTCTTGTCAGTAGCTGTATATAATCACTTCAAGCGCCTGCAGCAGCCCTCTAGTGATGATGGTGTTGAGATAGAGAAGTCCAATATCATTATGGTAGGCTCAACAGGTACAGGTAAGACCCTACTGGCACGTACGATCGCCAAACTGCTTGATGTTCCTTTTACTATTGTTGATGCAACGGTATTTACAGAGGCAGGTTACGTGGGCGAAGATGTCGAGAGTATTCTGACTCGTCTGTTGCAGGTGGCTGATTATAATGTGGAAGCCGCACAGCGTGGTATTGTGTTTATTGATGAGGTTGATAAGATAGCACGTAAGACGGATAATCCTTCCATTACGCGTGATGTCAGTGGAGAAGGTGTGCAACAAGGCCTGCTGAAGTTGCTGGAGGGTACGAATGTCAATGTTCCTCCCAAGGGTGGCCGTAAGCATCCTGATCAGGAGTATATTGCCGTTGACACCCGTAACATCCTGTTCATCTGTGGTGGTGCCTTCGATGGTATTGAACGTAAGATAGCACAACGTCTGAATACGCATACCGTAGGCTATAATTCAGTACAAAATGTTCGTAAGATAGACAAGAACGAACTGATGCAGTACGTCCTGCCTCAGGACTTGAAGTCGTTTGGACTCATTCCGGAACTCATAGGTCGTCTGCCTGTACTTACCTATCTGAACCCCTTGGATCGGAAGGCGCTGACAAGAATTCTGACGGAGCCCAAGAACTCCATCATCAAGCAGTATGAGAAGCTGTTCCAGATGGATGGTATTACCTTGACGTTCAGCGATGAAGCTTTAAAGGTAATCGTTGACAAGGCTGTTGACTACAAACTGGGAGCCCGTGGCTTGCGCTCTATCGTGGAGAATATCATGATGGATGCCATGTTCGAGGTACCCTCTAAACGTATAAAATCCTTTGAGGTGACAGCAGAGTACGCTCAAAAGCAACTCGAGAAGTCACACATCGCTGCGTAATAAAATAAGAGTCTATGGCAAAAAAACATGAGAATCTGACAGAAGCCTTGAAGAAATACTTTGGCTTCGATAAGTTTAAAGGTGATCAGGAAGCTATTGTGCAGAATCTGCTAGATGGCAATGATACCTTTGTACTGATGCCAACAGGTGGCGGCAAGTCGTTGTGCTACCAGTTGCCTTCATTGCTGATGGAAGGTACGGCCATCGTTATCTCTCCGTTGATAGCGCTGATGAAGAATCAGGTGGACGTTATCAGTTCGATGAGTGACGAAGGTACGGCCCATTATCTGAACTCGTCGCTCAACAAGTCGGCTATCGATCAGGTGAAAGCCGATATCCTGGCAGGTAAGACAAAGTTGCTGTATGTGGCTCCGGAATCGCTTACCAAGGAAGAGAACGTAGAGTTCCTCAAACAAGCCAAGATATCATTCTATGCCATAGATGAAGCTCACTGTATCTCAGAGTGGGGCCATGACTTCCGTCCGGAATATCGTCGTATCCGTCCCATCATTAATGAGATAGGTGTAGCGCCGATTATTGCTTTGACAGCGACGGCAACGGATAAGGTTCGTACGGATATCAAGAAGAATCTGGGCATTATGGATGCTAAGGAGTTTAAGAGCTCCTTCAATAGGCCAAACCTTTACTATGAAGTACGTCCGAAGACGATAGATGTTGATAAGGATATCATCAAGTTTATCAAGCAGCATCCAGGCAAGAGTGGCATCATTTACTGTCTTTCACGAAAGAAGGTGGAAGAACTGGCAGAGATCCTGAAAGCCAACGATATCAAGGCAGCTGCCTATCATGCAGGATTGGAATCGGGGCTCAGGTCGCAGACACAGGATGACTTCCTGATGGAGCGTATCGATGTCATAGTGGCTACCATCGCCTTTGGTATGGGTATCGATAAGCCTGATGTACGTTTTGTGATTCACTACGATATTCCTAAGTCGTTGGAGGGCTACTATCAGGAAACGGGACGTGCCGGTCGTGACGGTGGCGAGGGCATGTGTATCACGTTCTATGCCCATAAGGACTTGCAGAAGCTCGACAAGTTTATGGAAGGTAAGCCTGTGGCAGAGCAGGATATTGGCCGCCAGTTGCTGGCTGAGACGGCCGCATATGCAGAGACCAGTGTCTGTCGTCGTAAGATGCTGATGCATTATTTTGGTGAGGACTATACTCAGGAGAACTGTCATAATTGTGACAATTGCCTGCATCCGAAAGTCAAGATTGAAGCCCAGGAACAGTTGATTCTTGTGTTGAAGACTGTGCAGGCTTTAAAGGAGAATTTCCGTGCCGAGCATATCATCGATTTCCTGTCGGGTCATGAAACTGAGGAGATCATTGCCCATAAGCATCAGAATCATGAGTTATTCGGTGCTGGTGAGGATATGGAAGGGAAACATTGGAATCCGGTTATCCGTCAAGCACTGATTGCTGGCTATCTTAAGAAAGATGTGGAGAACTACGGACTCCTGAAGTTGACGCCGGCAGGTAAGAAGTATATCAAGAAACCAGAGTCCTTTATGATTGTAGAGGATAATGAGTTTAGTGAGGATTACGAATTGGTGCCTTCTGATGCTGAAGGTGGTACAAGTGCCCTTGATCCTACGTTGAGTGCTATGTTGCGTGATTTGCGAAAGAAGGTGTCCAGACGCTTGGAACGTCCGCCATATGTCATCTTCCAGGATGTCAGCATTGAGCAGATGGCTACCGACTATCCTGTCACACTTGAAGAACTGAAGAATATCCAGGGCGTAGGTGAGGGTAAGGTAAAACAACCCTATGCCAAGGAATTTGTCGACCTGATTAAGAGCTATTGTGACGAGAACGAGATAGAGCGTCATTCTGATTTACGTGTCCGTACGGTGGCTAAGAAGTCGTTACTGAAGGTGAAGATTATCCAGTCCATTGACCGTCAGATAGCCCTTGATGATATTGCGACGGCACAAGGACTGGAGTTTGAGGAACTTTTGGACGAAGTGGAGGCTATTGTATATAGTGGCACCAAGTTGAATATTGACTACTTCTTGGAAGAGGTCATGGATGAGGATCATATTGACGACATCTATGATTATTTCTCGGAAAGTGAGTCAGACTCTTTGGAGGATGCTATTAACGAACTGGGCCAGGAGTGTTCTGAGGATGAAATCCGACTGGTTCGCATCAAGTTCATATCTGATATGGCCAACTGATGCGGTCTTCGCCTAATTGAGAATTGAAAATTGATAATTGATAGTTATTAAGGTGAAAAAGATTGTTTTGATGATGTTGGCAGTGGCATGGGCATGTCAGCCTGCTGACGCACAGTTCTTAAAGAAACTGTTTAAGAAAAAGGCCAAGACAGAGAAGAAGGCCGCTGTAACGAAAACGGACGGCATCGATGATGATGCCCAAACGGCTATGGTTGACATTGCTACATTGGCAGATAACACCAATAATCGAAACGCTTTCATGGGCATACCTCTTGGTATCAAAGGTGACCGCTTTGAAAAGCAGTTATTGGAGAAGGGTTTTACAGTACGTAAGGCTGAAGGAAAGCAAACGGCGAAATCGTATATCTACGATGGAGAGGTGTATGGTGCACGAGCCACTGTGTCCTTGGCGGTTTCCGATCAGACTGACCGCGTGTATGCTGTCGATGTGACTGATGAGACCATCTATAATTCTGAAAAGGATGTCAAGACCCGTTTCCAGATTGTGAAAGGGGAACTGCAGAAGGTTTATGGTAGCGGCTATGTGGATAATCAAGGCGAGGCGTATACCATCCAGACACGGTTGGGTACCGTTAACCTGCATTATGAGCGTGGCTCTCTGACAAATAGCTATTCGTTGGGCTTTGCTCTTGACGATGCCAAGGCTTATCAGATGGCATATTCTGAAATGGAGGACAAGGAGTACGAGGCGGCTCCCCGTAAGATTGAGACAGGACTCGCAGCCGCCTGTAACCATACCGATATTGTTGGGTTAGCCGTGTGCCTGTATCAGAATCGTACTGTTAAAGGATCTCAGACCGTGTTGCGTAGCTATGACTATACCTTGGGTAAGGCTACGCCAAAAGTTGTTTTGGGCACCTTTAAGATGGCAGATTATCAGACTTCCGTCTCGTTGGCCCGCCGTAAGCAGGCTATTACGTCTATCTCCATTACAGCAACTGATGATATGGAGGCGGTTTGTAAAGATTTAAAGACTTATGGCTTCACTTCTGACGATCAGAAAACATGGCGTCAGGGCAAGATGACGGCTGTCGTGACAACCGACAAACAGGGTGGGGTAGTGCTGACACTACGTTAAATCCTATTAATAATAGGTGAAAATGCTTGTTGTCTCAGAAAAAATGAGTAATTTTGCACGCAATAAAATTTAAAGAAGTATTTTTATGTCATCATTTATTGCAGACAAGATTGTGATGGACGGCCTGACCTTCGATGACGTCCTGTTGATTCCCGCTTATTCTGAAGTGCTGCCCAAGACGGTAGAGTTGAAAACCCGTTTCTCTCGTCATATCGAGCTGAACGTGCCTTTTGTAACAGCCGCTATGGATACTGTTACGGAAAGCCAGATGGCTATTGCCATTGCTCGTGAAGGTGGTATTGGTGTGATTCATAAGAATATGTCAATAGAGAATCAGGCCCGTGAGGTTGCCATTGTAAAACGTGCTGAGAATGGTATGATCTACGATCCTATCACCATTTCATTGGGTAGTACGGTGGCTCAGGCGCTCGATATCATGGCAGAGTATCATATCGGTGGTATCCCCGTGGTTGATGCAGAAAAGCATCTGGTGGGTATTGTTACCAACCGTGACCTGCGTTTTGAGCGTCGCTTGGACCGTCCTGTAGAGGAAATCATGTCGAAGGAAAACCTCGTGACCACTCACCAGCAGACTGATTTGACAGCTGCTGCCCAGATACTTCAAGAGAATAAGATTGAAAAACTTCCCGTTGTGGATAAGGACAACCATCTGATTGGTTTGATTACCTATAAGGATATCACCAAGGCTAAGGATAAGCCGATGGCTTGTAAGGATGACAAGGGCCGTCTGCGTGTCGCTGCAGGTGTCGGTGTAACCTTCGATACTTTGGAGCGTATGCAGGCTCTGGTGAATGCTGGTGCCGATGCTATTGTCATTGATACGGCTCATGGCCATTCCAAGGGTGTTATCGACAAGCTCCGTGAGGCAAAGATGTCATTCCCCAATATCGATATTGTGGTGGGTAATATTGCTACGGGGGCTGCTGCCAGAATGTTGATGGAGAATGGTGCTGATGCTGTTAAGGTGGGTATCGGTCCTGGTTCTATCTGCACCACGCGTGTTGTTGCTGGTGTTGGCGTTCCTCAGCTGAGTGCTGTCTATGATGTCTATAGCGCACTGAAGGATACTGACGTGCCTTTGATTGCCGATGGTGGCTTGCGCTATTCCGGTGACATCGTCAAGGCTTTGGCTGCAGGTGGCTCTTGCGTGATGATTGGCTCACTGGTAGCTGGTACTGAGGAAAGTCCTGGCGATACCATTATCTATAACGGACGTAAGTTCAAGTCATATCGTGG
>Ga0247611_10005534_pt1 | contig 16641 bp, 19 predicted proteins | sample 177DNAGHGhighgp2_FD_192422 | JGI IMG/M metagenome (GOLD analysis project Ga0247611, IMG submission 192422) | Sheep rumen microbial communities from Palmerston North, Manawatu-Wanganui, New Zealand - 1770 DNA GHGhigh gp2 | ecosystem: Host-associated > Mammals > Digestive system > Stomach > Rumen... | reverse complement strand
GTTAAGGAAAAATATAATGAGTTAAAAGAAAAAATAGAATTATATGATAAACTTTTAACTATTTATATATCAAAACACCCAGACGAAAAAATAGAAACATTTAGACAAACAATGCGTAGATTTAATACTGGTAAAGTTTCTGTTAAAACAAAATAGGAGAAAATCTTATGGCAAAACCACTAACACAAGAAGAAATAGATTTGGCTATTAAAAATTTAAATTCAAGCAATTCTGACTGTTTAACATTGGAAGAAATAGATAAACTCCTAATAGAACTTTCAAAAAAAGACTTTAAAATCAATGAAGAAATTAATGATGGTATTTTTGATGAAATCTAAAGATGAATACTTTGTATACAATTATGAATATGACTGCTGGATGCATAGAGCTCCATTAAAATGTTTTGTAAATCCTATACTTAGAGCCATACAATTTTGGACTGACAAACCATATGTCATTTATTCAAATTGTAAAAAAATTGAAGGAAATTGGCATTTTATAAATTATGGTTTTGGAAGAGTAAAATATATTAAAACTTGACTTTTGTAAGTTTTTTTATTATCATAAAAATATGAAAAAAATAGTTGATGAAATAATATATATAGATACAGAAGAAAAATTTAACGATATAAAACAAAATTATAAAAGAGAACAAAAAATATATTATACTTGTTCTGAGTGTGGAAAAGAATATATAAAATCAACTATAAGATCAATGACATCGATTAATAAATTATGCTGCTATTGTGCTTCAAAAAAAGCATTAATAGATAAATATGGTGTTGATAATGTTTTTAAATTACAAGAATTTCAAGAAAAAGCAAAACAAACAAGAATAGAAAAATACGGAGATGAAAATCCGTTTTCTTTTGGTTCTGACAGGTATAAAGAAATTATAAAAGAAAAATATGGTGTAGATAATGTTTTTCAATCTGAAGAAATAAAAGAAAAAATAAAGAAAACTTGTTTGAAGAAATACGGTGTTGAATACAGTTCACAAGCAGAAATAGTAAAAGAGAAAACAAAGAAAACAAATTTAGAAAGATACGGAAATGAATATGCTGTTGCTTCTAATATAGTTAGGAAAAAAGCAAAAGAAACAAACTTAGAGAGGTATGGTAGTGAAACTCCGTTTCCATTTAATTGTAATAAATTAAATGAAATAATTAAAGAAAAGTATAATGTTGATAATATTTCTCAATTGGATGAGATTAAAATAAAAAAAGAAGAAAGTTGTTTAAAACATTTTGGAGTATCTAATCCTTCTTATTCAAAGGAAGTTTTAAGCAAGATTGAAAACACATTATATCAAAGGTATGGTGTAAAACATCCTCTTCAATACAGAGAATTTCAGCTAAAAACAAAAAGCAAATACATTTACGAAGATATAAATTTTGATAGTAGTTGGGAACTGATATTTTGGTTGTATAATAAAGAAGTTTTAAACAATAATATAACAAGAATTTTAGATCCATTGATATATTATTACAATGATGAGGAGTTTAAATATTTCCCCGATTTCAAAATAGATGATAAAATATACGAGATAAAAGGTGATCACTTTTTTAATGATGAGGGAATATTAATTGACCCTTGGGATAATTCTGAATATGGGAATGGTAAAGCAAAAGCAAAATATGATTGTATGCTTGAAAATCATATAACAATTTTAAGAGGAAATGATATCAAACCATATTATAATTGGTTTAAAGAAAAATACGGTATCAAATATTTGAATAATTTTAGGAGAACGAAATGAAAATTTATGATGTCGCTATAGTTGGTGCTGGCCCTGCTGGGTATATGACAGCTTATAGATTGATTAAAAACAAACCAGAGCTTAAAATTGCTATTTTTGAAAAAGGTAATCCTCTTGAAAAGAGAATTTGTCCTATTCAAACTGGTAAAGTAAAAGAATGTATCCATTGCCATACCTGTGCAGTTATGGAAGGTGGACTTGGAGCAGGAGCAAAGAGTGATGGTAAGTACAACATCACCAATGATTTTGGTGGTTCTTTATTTGAAAAAATTGGATATGAAAAATCCTTGAAATTACAGAAAGAAGCAGACGAAATAAACCTTTCTTTCCTTAATGGAATTAAACCAAAGCTCTTTTCATCAACCAATAATGAATTTAAATCTTTGTGTTTAAAAAATAATCTTCATCTTCTTGATGCTGATATTAGACATTTAGGAACAGACAACAATCTTATTCTTGGAAAAAATTTATTTGATTATTTGTCTGATAAAGTTGATATTTATTACAATTCACCGGTTGAAACCATTTCTAAAAACTCAGATAATAGCTGGAATGTTAATGATGAGGAATATAGAGCAAATAAACTTGTAATAGCAGCTGGCAGAGCTGGTTCTAAATGGGTAGAGACTATTTGTGATAATCTTAAAATAAAAAGAAATTCTAATAGGGTTGATATAGGTATAAGATTTGAATTACCATATATAACATTTAAGCATCTTACTGATAAATTATATGAATCAAAAATAGTTTATAGAACAGAATTGTATGAAGATTTTGTAAGAACTTTCTGTATGAATCCACAAGGTTTTGTTGTTAATGAAAATACTAATGGTATTATAACAGTTAATGGTCATTCTAATAGTGAGAATGGTGAAAAAAGTCAGAATACTAATTTTGCCCTGTTAGTATCTCAAAATTTCACAGAACCTTTTAATGACAGTAATGAATATGGAGAAAGCATTGCTCGTCTTTCTAATATGCTTGGTAAAGGTGTTATTGTTCAGAGATTTGGCGATTTGATAAGATGTAAAAGATCAACTACTGAAAGACTAAAAAGAAATACAGTCATTCCAACTCTCAAAGCAGAACCTGGTGATCTTGCTCTCGTTCTTCCACATAGAATACTTGAGGACATAAAAGAAATGATTTATGCTCTTGATACAATAGCACCAGGAACAAAAAATGACGACAATTTGCTTTATGGTGTAGAAGTAAAATTCTATAACAATATTATAGATGTAAACGAACGATTGCTCGCTGATAATAATCTTTATATCATAGGTGATTGTAGTGGTATTACTCACTCACTTTCTCAGGCAGCAGCATCTGGGTTATTTGTAGCAGATGATATTCTTGGAGGTATGTAATGAAATATACGATTAAATTGGCAGAAGCAGATATTATAAACAAAAATAATAGATGCTACTCAAAAGAAGTATTTGAAAAAATAAACGAGCAATTAAATTCAAATACTGTTAATGTCTATAATCAAAAATTTGGAGGCAAACCAAACCCTCCTATTGATGCTGTTATCGGTCAAACTATAAAACTTTCTTCGAGAATAATAGATAATGCATTGTTTGTAGATGTAAATTTAATAAAACCTAAGAACGCTAATTTTATAAATCTTTGTTGTACTTGTAATATAAATCTTTCAAACAAAGCAAAAATGAGTTATGATGGTAATATTAAAACAGGTTTTCACGAAGAGATTGAAGATGTTGATGTTCAGCATTTATTTGCAGATAATACAAACTCATATTATGATGAAAGTAATATTATTTCTAAAAATAAAATGGAGATAGAGTAAAACTTAATTGACAAAATTTTTCTTCTGTGTTATTATTTTTCTTATGAAAAAATTAACAACAGAAGAATTTGTTGAAAGAGCAAAATCAAAACACGGAGATAAGTATGATTATTCCGAGGTTGAGTATATCAATTCTATAACACCTGTTAAAATAAAATGTAATAAACACAATATTTGGTTTAAACAAGCTCCAACTTTTCATCTTAAATTCAATGCTTGTCCTTTATGTATGCACGAAACAAAAAAGAGAATTAATAAAGGAAGGGTATCAAAACTTAAAAAGAGTGAAGAAACTTTTTTAAGCCAAATAAAAGAAAAATATGGTAATTTGTTTGATTATTCTGAAATTAAATATGTAGACAATAAAACACCTGTAAAATTAAAATGTAACAGGTGCGGAGCAGAAATAGGATTTCGTCCAGCAAGTTTAAATTCTATAAAAGATCCTTGCACTCATTGTTCTCATATAAATGCTCAAGAAAACAGAAAATTAACAACAGAAGAATTTATTGAAAAGGCAAAATTAGTTCACGGTGATAAATATGATTATTCTGAAACTAATTATATTAATTCAAGAACAAAATTAAAAATAAAATGTAATAACTGTGGCAAAATCTTTTGGCAAAAACCAAGAATACATTTGGAAGAGCACGGATGTAATTGTTATAAAAATACAAACAGAAAAACAACTGAACAGTTTATAAAAGAAGCAAAAGAAATATATGAAAATATTTTTGATTATTCTTTAGTTGATTATAAAACTAATAATACTTATGTTTTGTTAAAATGTAATAAATGTAATCATATATTTAAGAGAAAGCCAAAAGATCATTTGTATGGTTATAAAGGTTGCCCAAATTGTCATACATTTAAAGGTGAAGAAACAATAAAAAAAATATTAACAAAAAACAATATAGAATATGAATTTCAAATGAGGTATCCAGATTTAAAAGATGCCAGCTTACTTAGTTATGACTTTTACATTCCTTCAAACAATTTACTAATTGAATATAATGGTGAGCAGCATTACAAGTGGTTGACTTATTTTCATAAAACTTTACACGATTTTCACAGGCAACTTCATCATGATTGGTTGAAAAGAAAATACGCAAGAGATAATGGCATTAACCTTCTAGTGATACGTTATGATGAAGATATTGAAGAAAAACTATCTTTCATCTTTTGAGTAATTTTTTGATTTGTCGTAATTACCAAATTTGCCTTTTCTATATTGTTGCATAAAATGTTTTAAACAAAGGTGATGGCTGTAGTGAGGTTCTTTGCAACCTGGAACACCACATTTGAAAAACTTACGGCTGTTCGGATCGAGTTTGCAGTGGTCTGACTGACTAATTTTCGTTAGGTTAGAAGTAGAGTTGTTATGCTTATCGTGATCTTTGTGATGTACTACTTTTCCATCACCGTATTTTGCCCCTGCTGCTTCTCTGTGGCGGTAGCGCCATTCTCCATAAAGGAGATTATGATTTTTTGAATAGTGCCGTTCATTTGGTTTGTATTCATACCAGTATCTTTCATAATCTAATGGCGTAACTTTTTTTGCCTCCACTAGATTTTTAAACTCTTCTTCTGTTAACACTTTATATTCGCCATTTTTATCAAATTCCAAAAATAGGCTCTCACTTAAAATTTCAGTTAATGTCATATAATTAACTTTTCTTGACAAATAAAACAATGCTTGTTATAATCTAATAGTAGAACTTAATTTGATTCTAAAAAATTAATATTATGAATACAGAAGAATTTATAGAAAGAGCAAAACAAATACACGGTGATAAATATGATTATTCTTTGTCTATTTATAATCGTAGAGGTAAAATAAAAATTATTTGTCCAGAACACGGAGTGTTGAGCAAACTGCCAGAGACCATTATAGAGGCTCTAGTTGTCCAAAATGTAGAGAAAGCCACGGAGAAAGAGCTACGAGAAAATTCTTAGTTTTAAATAAAATAAATTTCAAAGCAGAGCACATTTTTGAAACTTGTAAATATAAAGTAAAAGAAAAATATAAAGAATTAAAAAAACGAATTGAAAAATATGACATTCTTTTAACTTTTTATATAAAAAATCACCCAGAACAAAATATAGAAAGTTTTAGACAAACAATGAAAAGATTCAATACTGGTAAAGTTTCAGTTAGAACTTTTAAATATTTTAATTATTAGAGGTTAAAAATATGGCTCTAACACAAAAAGAAATAGAAGAGATTTTAAAAAATTCAGATAAAGAATGTCTTACAGAAAAAGAACTTGATGATTTGTTAATGGCAATTGTTGAAAAAGATAATAACTTAAATGAAAATATTATTATTGATAATACCCCATTTGATAACTAATTTTTAGTCTTGAAAAATTTTGTTTTTAAAAGTATAATAAATTATGAACATAAAAAAAAGCTCAGCATATAATGCTAAAAAATTGGAATAAAGATGGAACTCCTCAAATGATAGAGTTTCTAAACGATAGATTTAAAAATCAGTTGCACGGTCAAATTAGAGATGAATTTGATGAGATAGTAGTTCCTTGGCCTACTGGCTTTATATTTGATAAACATACTCCAAAAGAAGATATGGAGTTTTTAAATAAACTTTGTCATACAAAAGACATAGCAGTATTTGGAGTAACATCAAATTGTTATAGTGAATTTGATGGATATAACACTGAGTATCTTTATTCATTAGATTATATTATTGATGCTCCATATAATGCTCACGTTTATTCTCTTTGTAGTCATCCATATCAAGTAGATTATGAAGGAAATGGGTTTCGACCTGCTGGCCCTAATCAAGGAGGATATCTTCCAACTATGATTTTTTACAAGGCATTTAAATATGATTGTAAGAGGAAAGTATGAAAAAATATACAGAAAATGATGTTTTAAAAATTATTTTTCTTATAATAGCAATTAAAGACGGCAGAACAATTCAAACCACAAATGGAAATGGTGGATGGGTAGATTGTAAAGATTTGATTATTAAAGACATAATGACAAATTTTAAACAATATAGAATCAAGGATTAAATTTTAGTCTTGAAAATTTTTATATTTTTTATTATAATAAACTATAAGATTTCGTATGAAATCTAAAAAATTTAATTAAAACCTTAAAAAATATTATTATTAAGGTAAGGAAAAATTAATGGCTAATACTTTTTTCGATTCACTTATTTCACAGGATCAGGCAAAAATCACTGCAATCGTTTCATCAGTAAAAGAACATCTTTCAAACGATGGTGTGGTTGATTTGGATTTGCTTATGGCAACTCTTGAGCGGCTTAATGAAGTAAAGAGGACTGCTCGTGAGGCAATTAAAGAAACTGAAAAGAAAAATGCTGAGGAAGAACGTTTGCGAATGATTGAAATTGGTAAAGCATATGTCCAGACTTTGAAAGAAGGTGATGAAATTACATTCATTTATGGGCCTGCTAATTTTCAGAAACAAGCAACACTTCCAATTGAGAAAAAAGGAGCAGCAACTGTTCAGGTTGAATATCCACAGTCTATGCTTGGGCCTGGTTCTAAAACAGCAAAACGAAATATTCACTATGATAAAATCATAGTTCCACAGGAATTCATCGACGGTCTTAAACAGACGGTATAGAGCGTTGTGCTCGGGTTCTGCTTAGTCCTTGAAAAAGCAAAATATTTCTTTTGTGGTTTAGAGGAAACCACTCTAGGTATCCGTTCGCCAAAAGACGGAAATCCCCCTATGGAATACGTTCTGTAGGACGCTTAAATAGTTTATAGTAAAACATTTCCTTTGTGTTTAAAAGACACCCGAAATAAGTCAGGCCGTCCCTGACTTTAAGCGTTTTTAATCTTTTTAAAAAAATGACAAAAATTAAAAAATTTGATATAATAATTACATAAAGGAGATTCAAAATGCTTTTATGCTTAGTATTTTGTTTTATATTTTCATTTGTTTCAATGGTTTGGTTTATTAATGATATTATTGATAACTGGGGAGAACTTATAATTGAAGATATTATAAGGTTAATTTTTAAATTTTTACTTTTCGTTTTTTCCATTACTGGTTTATGTTCTGGTTTTGAGTACAAAGGCAAAATGGAAGTAAAAATTAAAGAATATGAAAAGAAAATGAAGATTGTTGAACCAATTATTGAAACAAATAAAATTGTTATTGATGGCAAAGAATACGAGGGAAAAATAATTGATAAAAAATTAAACAATTTTATTCAGCTAAAAACTAAAGATGAAACACTAATAATTATTGAGCCCAAATCAATCACAACAAAAAATTAAAAAATTGACAAAAATTAAAAAAATTGATATAATAGTCCTATAAGGAGATAAGAATGAAGACAGTTTACACGGCTCCCAAAATTTCTTCGTTGAAAGATAATGGGATCAAAGATTTACTCTATGTGGCGTCTTACTTACCAGAACTAAGATTGGTTTACCTCACAGGAGTTCCAGTGAGAATTGAACTGAACAAAGGTGGTTATGTAGAGCTTAATTCAGAAGAGGAAGAAATCAATCTTTCTGCTTACAATGAAATCTTTAAAAATCTTTCTGAATTTTTTTATGGAACGGCTTATTTGTATGGTTTTGTAAACGAAGGAAAGCTTATTATTTATGATGCTTTTACAAATGATAATTTTCTATCATCAAGAGATTTGATGTTTCTTGAAAGCAAATATAAAATTCCAGTTGTAAAACCAATAGCCGAAGGTAATTTTACAGTTGATTATCTTGTTGAAGTTTTAAACAAAAAAATAAATGGTGAAGGAATGAAATCGAATAAATTTTATATTCTTCCTTCTGTTTATGTTGATGATACAAGAAGTTATACCTCTGCAACCGAAGTTGTAAAATCAAAAATAATTCTTGGTGAAAAACCAGCAACAACTACAACTTATTGGTCAGGGTATTCTGCTCAAACTTACACACCACAAGCAACAGCAGCAACAGTAGCAACTAAATCAGCAGTTTCAACTACAACTACAAGCACTGTATCAAAAAAGAAATCAAAAACTGATAAAATTTTTGCTGAGATTTTTGAAGTTTCTACAAAAGAAGAAAGACAACAAATTTATGAGCAAACATTGAAAAATATCAATAGTTATATGGAAACTTTATCTCTTTCCGAAACTGAAAAGAATTGGTGGAAGTCAAATGGAAAATTCTTTGCTTATTTGTATTCCATCCTTACTCTTCCTTCAACAAGAAGTATTGTTTATGATTATGGTGAATTTTATTATCTTGATGTTGAAGAGTGTGCAAATCCAATTGAGAAAAAATGGGCTACATTCTTTATTGATATGTTTGGTGAAGTATTCCAAGGTACTCTTGAAACAAAGAAAATAAAAATTACTTCTGACTTCTATTCTATGTTTGCTTTATTCTTTAAAGAAGAATTGATAGAGTTTGATAAGTTCTTTGTTAAAGAAACAGATAAAACAAAAGATTGGAGATATTGTGAAAATTTTGAATATTATAAAGGAGTATATTAATGTATTTTTCAACCGATGAAAAAAATATGTTGCTGGACTTGTTTCATTTGTATGCTCCATCAAAGAAAGAAGAACCAGTTTTGAATTTTATAAAAGATGTTTTGGAAAAAAAACAAATTCCATATACACAAGATAAAAACGGAAATATTATTTGTCTAAATCATATTGGAGAACCTTTGCTTTCTGCCCATACAGACTGTGTAGGAACTGCTGAAAGCGGTGCTTATGTTGAACTGATTGATATTTATCCATATGGCGATGATGAGATAATGAAAGGAATTGGTAATATTGGCGGAGATGATAAGTGTGGTGTATTTCTTATTCTTCTTTATCTTCTTTCTGGTAAACCAATTAATGCAATATTTAGTATTTGTGAGGAAATTGGTGGTTCTGATGGCATTAGAACAGTCGTTCAAGAAGTGAAAGAAAACGAAGTATTTAAATCAATTCCATACGCAATTGTTCTTGATAGAAAGCATCCAGGTGATATCATTTGTTATAAAAATGATTATGGTAGCTTAAAATTTGAACAAGCGCTTGAAAAGATTGGAAAGGATTATGGCTATAAGGCTGTTCTCGGTGGTTGTTCAGATATGAACACTTTGAAGGATTACTTTAATGGTTGCAACCTAAGTGTTGGATATTTTAATCCGCATTCAACAACTGAATTTGTAAGTATTGCAGACTTGTATAATTGCTGGGAGTATCTGAATGAGCTAATTGAAAAAATGCCAAGAGACTTGCCACTTGAAGAAAAAAAAGTGTACACACCATCTTATAATAGTTATGGTAATGATTATTATTCAAAATGGACAAAAGACAAATATAACCAAAGTGTGTATGGATATGACTTTGATTACTAACTAAAAGAAAACCCACTCAATTGAGTGGGTTTTTTGTTTTACAAATCTCTTGCATCCATTGGTTTAACAGTTACCGAATAAGCATTCATTGTTTTCAACATAGTATTAGAAGTGTTATAGACATCTGCACCGCCTTCAACTTTTCCACTTTCACTTTCAATCGAACCATCTGAATATTGATATAATTTTCCGTCTAAAGACTGTAAATCGTTGTCGTCATATTCTCTTAATTCATAATCAAAATTTCCAGCATTATATCTATATTCGTTTCCCGTTGTAGTTCCAGAAGTATGAATTGTATCTCTATTAGTATCTCCATTCAATGATCTTGTACCATCATCAGTAATGGCAGCACCTATTTCTATTTGTTTTCTATAAAGATTTGAATTAAACCCACTTGATACAGTATCTATAAATTGATCAGAATCCCAATCTCCACCTTGACCATCAGCCACCTCTTTTTCATAAAAATATGGATGATCTGCAGATGTTCCAGCGCCAAGTTCATTGTTTGGATCATATACAGTTCTATGATTTAATTTTGAAACAAGGCCTGTACTTTTACCTGTGGCATTTGCTCCAATAACACCATATACACTGCTTCCTTTGTAAGAAGTTATATCTATTCCTAAAAGGTTTTTATCATCTATTACAACTTTATTTTCAGGATTTATTCTTGCCATTAATTTTTCTCCTAATATATATTAACTTTTCCGTTTGTGAATATTTTACACATATATCTTCTTATATTGACAAAATTTTTATTCCATATTAAAATTAAAAAATGTTTAAAGAAAAATATTACGAGTTGATAGATAAAGCAAAATTACAAAATACAGATGATAACATTGTTTACGAAATTCATCATATTATTCCTCGTTCTCTTGGAGGGACAGATGATAAATCTAATTTGGTTAAATTAACCCCAGAAGAACATTATGACGCCCATTACTATCTTTGGAAATTCACAAATACTCCTCAAATGGCTTGGGCTTTTTGGTTGTTTAATAATTTTAAAGGTAGAAAAATTTCAAGGGAAGAATATGGAGAATTAAGAAGACAAGCTGCAAAAGCTTCTGCTGAATTACAAAAGAAACCAGTCTATTGTCTTGAACTTGATAAAGTGTTTCCTTCGATGCAAGAAGCAGCAATAGCAGTTGGAGCAAGAAAAGACCATTCTTCTTATATTGGAGAAGTATGTAATAAAAAACATAAAGCTTGTTTTGAATGGAAAAACGGCTTAAGATATCATTGGTGCTGGCCAAAAGATATTGAAGAATTTAAAAAACATAAAGAAGAGCTTCTGTATGAGGAAGCACATAGAAAAGAATTAACAATCAAGAAAATAAGTGAAGCAAGAAAAGGAAAAGCAGTTCATAGTAAAACTGTCACTTGTGTAGAAACAGGTCAGAAATTTAATAACTTAAAAGAAGCCGCTATATTTTGTGATGGATATTCATCTAATATTAAATACAGTGCCGAGCAAGGAACTCCTTATCACGGTTATCATTGGAAACTTGATGGAGTAGAAGTTGAATTAAAAGAAAAAGTTTCTCATTGGAAAGGCAAGCATTTGAGTGAGGAAATGAAAAAGAAAATGGTTGTTAGTAAAAGCAATGTTTTAAAAATAAAATGTATTGAGCTCGATAAAATTTTTGATAGTGCGAGAGCAGCTGCTGTTTGGTTAGGCATAAGCCCGTCAGCTGGTTCTTATGTTAAAGAAAAAGCTCTAAAAAAAGAAGAATATAGAGGATACCATTGGGAAATAATAGAAAAAGAAAAGCAAAAAATAAGATGTATTGAGCTTAATAAAATTTTTGATAATGCCAGGGCAGCTGCTGATTATTTACATAGATCAAGTGGCTCATATATACTAGAAGGTATTAGAAAAAACCTTCCTTGTTATGGTTATCATTGGGAGTTTGTAGATTAAAATAAAAAAGCCACCTAAATGGTGGCTTTTGTTTAGTATTTATTACTTAATTAGGATTCACTCTTATTTAATGTGAAGGAGATATTAACTTGTTCTATGCATCCAGTTGGCACACAAACAATATCCAAATTAAGAATATCCTGCTGTAATGTTTCAGTAGTGTTATTTGTTCCATCACAAATAACTCTATAACTTGAAATTCCACCACCTATTTTGACATCTTCCATGATAGAAGTAGCAATTCCTCTAATTTTAGAAATATTTTCGGCCGCAGTAGGCATAAAGATAAATCCTTTAATAGAATTTCTAAGCTGATGTTTCAAAGCAATCAGCATTCGTCTTGTATGAATCTTTGTAAGAGTTGAGTTCTTCCTCTTTAATGTTTTTTCACCATAAGCGAGAATATTACCATTCTTCATCATAAGGAAAGGATTAACTCTGTTCTGATCCAAATACATTTCATCTCTGTCAGTTTTGTTTGGATAAGTTTCCAAATCAACTGCTTGAGAAATAAGACCATTTGTTTCACCTGCTGGAGCATACCAAGGAGCATAGTTGTTATCAACTTTACAGAACTGAGCAGCCATAAGAACTGAAGGCATACACCATACATATTTTGACTCGTTTGAGTCATAAACTTTCAACCAAGGCCAATATGTACAAGCGAAATCAGACTGAATAGCAGAGCCACGTCCAAATGCACCATTATGCCATTTTACAACATTCTCTCTTGAGATACCCTGTGGAGGATCAGCAATATAAATTGCATCATCCATGAATTCACAGAATTTAATAGCACAATCTTGCACTTCTTCTGTAATATTATCAGGGGTAATGAGGATATGCCAGTAATACAAGTCTTTGTTGCAAAGTCCTGATTTTTCTGTATCCATGGCTTCCATAAACAAGTCAGCACTATCATCAGGAATACCATTATCACCAATCATATAATCATAGCTCATATAATCAGTAACAGCAACTGGTTTACCTGTAGAAGTACCATCAAGTTCTGTCCCTTCAGTATCAGCTCTATTAATAGAAGAAGAACTAATAGGTTTACCAATATAAATTGGAGTATCAGAGCCTGTAAGTTCTGCTGTATCTGGAAGCATTACTTCTTCTGTAGTTGTATCATTCTTTATTACATCTACTTTAATGTAAGATGAACCAGAGTTTTCAGGTTCTTCATTAATTAAATCTTTGAAGTAATTATCATCTGCTGGGTTATAAGAAACATCTTCCCAAGTCTCTTTTACAACTCCACCAACAATTGTTTCAATATAGTGAGTTTTTGTTCCATCAACAGGTGATACACTTGTATAAACTCTAATACCAGTGCTTGTTCCTTCACCATACTCTCTTGCTGTAAATACAATTACATCTTTCTTTGAAGGATCAAGTTCTGCTGAACCTTCTTTGTAAACAACACATTTAAATGTATTTGTATATCCATTAGAATTGAATTCTTCTGATGTCATTGGAGTACCGATAAGGTTATCAAGAGTAAGATATCCAGAATCTTCAATTACACCATCAATTCCTTCAATAGTTCCAATTTTGTCAGTTGTATTGATTGTTCCAGGAATGATATTTCCTTCCTCAATAAATTTAATTTGATTAGAATCAATCTCAACATCCAAAGCTAATGCTTTTTCACCTTTGACAGCTGCAATTTTCTTACCTACAGCTTTTTTATTTTCTGTAATTAGGGCTTCTGTCGATTTATCTTCAGTGTCTGTATCAATGATATGATCATCATCAAATAAATATCCACCAAAATTAGTCCTTGAAATTTCAATAGTTGAGCCTTCAGTTTTTTGGAAATTTTCATCATCACCATTAATGCTGAAAACAAGAGTTTTTACATCTTCGAGATATTCAACATCAATGTTTGTTTTTCCTGTATTTTTTACACACTGCTTTTTACGAACGAACAAACCATTCAAACCATTAACAACTTGTGAATCTGTAATAGGTGTATATGCTTCAAGAGCAAACTCTTTATGAGCATCATCATCTTCACCAACTGTTGTAATTTTTACATTATACAAAACATTGCTTACAGAAACTACTTCATCATTTATAAATGCTTCTGGGTTTGAAGCTGTAGCTTCATCAAAAGCATCTTTGTCTTCGAATATTTTTGAACTATCAATATTAAGCTCATGCTCAAATGCGTTGTCCTTTCTTACATAAGAAATATTATCGAATGAGAAACCAGTTTCTTCTTTGTTTAATTTTACATACTCATTATACTCAAAGTAATCAGGATTAGGATTTTCTGATGTACCACTAACATATGTATCTGATACATATTTAAATTCTTCTACTTCTTCGGTACCATCATACATACGAGCAGGAACAAATAAAGAATTACTTGTTGTATTGTTTACTTTAAATGATGGTCTGATATCAATTTCTTTATCTCCACCAAAAGAAGCAAATAGCAAATAACCATAAGTTCCATCAGTATCTTGATCTGTAAGTCCAGAATCATTATAACACCATCTTACACAAATACTTTCTTTTTCAAAAGTATCATTCAATGCATTAACAATATCACTAATATAGATATATTTATGTGTCTCATCATTTTCAACAAGTTCTACAGAGTTTACTGAAATTCTCTTTGTCAATTCTGTTGGCTCTTTTTGAGCATTAACAGATTTTATTTTATATTTCAACTGGAAATCAAGTTTGCTTTCTTCTGTTAAGAATTTTGCCGTTGACATATCTCCATCATTGAGCAATGCACCTTCTCTATTTCCAAAAATATATATTTTCTGATAAGCACTAGGACCAGCCTCAATAGCAGCTTTTATATTAGAAACCAAGTTGCTTACTTTTCCAGTAGATAAATCTGCACCTTTTACATTTACAAAATAAGGTCCAAATGGTTCTTTATCTTCATCAGAAGAACCCTCGTTGTAGATTGCAATATTAAAGTTTCTTACTGAAGTATAAGGTATTTTCTTTGGTACTGAGAATTCTTCTCTACCAAAATTTGCGTTTAAACTGTCTTTAAATTGTTTTGCCAAGCTAGAAACTTTTAATTTTCCTTCTGCTGGAGTTCTAACTATAAGAGTTTTTTCAAGACCTTCTGAAGTTGCTATTTTACCAGCATAAGTTTTTCCAAGCTCATATCCATCAGTTCCAACTGCAATATCAGAAGCTTTGTTTATAATAATTGCTCCATCAACTGCTTCTGTTCCATTTTTAACAATTACATTTGATTTTGAAGCGATTGTTTCATCAGCAATACGAGTATAAAGAACTATACCGCCAGCTGAAAGAACTGAACGAACTGCCAATCCAGCATATTGTCCAGCAATAGGCGTTCCAAATATACTTTTATAATCATTATAAGTTTTGATTTCGATAGGTACTCCAATAGGACCTTTTTTAGCAAAACCAATGATTGCAACAGTAGTACTAACACTAGCTGCTGGGTTTGTATAATCGGTGTTATCTATCTCAGTAAAGTATACACCAGGTGTTTTCCAAGCCAATTTATTTTCCTCCTTTATTCATTATAATTAACTTATAAAGAAGGTAAAATTTATCACTGTTAGAATACTTTAAGCAAACTTAAAATATCTTTCATTCGTTCTTCGAGGTTTTCTTTATAACTAATTCTAATTATACCAATATTATTTCTTTCACAATACTCATTTTTTATTTTATCGTGTCTTTGAACATATCCAAAAGCTTCTTCAAGAGTTAATGTTTTGCTTCCAAAATTAACAGGTTTAAAATGTTCTATTCCATCAAATTCAATTACCAAATTATAATCTGTCAAATAGAAATCAAAAGGCAATTGTCTTTCATCAACGCAGTCTTTAAATTTATATTCATCGTTAAAATTTATTCCGTTTTCTTTCAGTACTTTAAAAATATATTTATTTCCTTTCGATGTTTTACATACTGGGCATCCACTTCCTCTTAAATGGGCATTTGGAGTTTGCCAAAAATATTTCTCGTGTTTCTTGCAGAATATTTTCACTTTTATTTTGCTTCCTTGATAATCAACCTTACTATAATCATACAAATCACCTTGAATTTTTGTTGCTTTTTCTATAAAATCTTCCGTGAAAACTAGTTTGTTAGCGCATCTTGGACACATTCTTTTTCCTGACATTATTTCGTTATAGCTCAATTGAAATTCAAAAGACTTTTTATGATTATGACAAATTATATTCATAGGAGTTGTTGAGTTAATATATTTTACTTTTGAATAGTCATATTCTGGTCTAATTCTTTTTATATCTTTTAACGCTTCTTCTTCTGTTTTATAGAAACCTTGACAATATGGGCAACTTGCTCCTTTTCTGTGCTCATAAGGAGACTGAGAAAATGTTTTGCGGCAAGTATTACAGATTATATTAACAGGTGTATCTATATTTGTATATTTAATCAAAGAATAATCATATTTATCACCGTGCTTTTCTTTAAATTGTTTTATTATTTCTTCTTGTAATAATCCTCGTTTTTCCCTATAACTTTCTCTACTACAGCATTTTAATTTTTGTCCTTGAAACAAATTATCTGCTTTAATTTCTTGCCTTGTGTTATGTTCCTTACAAAAAACAGTTATCTTAGTTCTTTTATTTATATATTTGCTTTCAAGTATGTATTTATTGTTTGATAAAAATTTAATTCTGCTCTCAACCTCTTCTTGAGTTAATTTTTTCATTATTTCATTTTAATATTTATTTTAAAAATGTCAATTAAAATTATATTACAGTTAAAAAACAGTGTGTAAAAAAACCACTAACGCAATTTCTT
>Ga0247611_10005532_pt1 | contig 16643 bp, 8 predicted proteins | sample 177DNAGHGhighgp2_FD_192422 | JGI IMG/M metagenome (GOLD analysis project Ga0247611, IMG submission 192422) | Sheep rumen microbial communities from Palmerston North, Manawatu-Wanganui, New Zealand - 1770 DNA GHGhigh gp2 | ecosystem: Host-associated > Mammals > Digestive system > Stomach > Rumen ... | reverse complement strand
CTGCCTGCTCACTTGCACTTCGCTTAATGAGAAATGAGTGAAGTATCGCAAGTTCTTTCACACCATGGATTTAGCTCTACACACAGGGTTATGCAAGTGATCCCTAAAGTCTCTTTATATTCTATTAGGTTCTTCCAATAAAACTCCTTACTTCTTACACATCATATCTCTAGTTCTTCTCTAATTCTGAATTGGAGATGAATTGGAGATGAATTGGAGATAAAGTAGAGTAGAACATGGCATAAATATAAGAATCATGATAGCAAAACAATTGAAGTTCATATAAAGTTGATAAAATGAAAAGTTGAAAAGTTGAAGCTGATAGTTGATCGTTCTTGGGGCTACGAACCTTGAAACCAAAGAAAGGAGGCTCCTTTCTTATTTAGTACGTACGTGTGTGATGGTAGGGCAAAGAGGTAAGAAGTAAGAGCTGTAGAACTGTAGAGCTGTAGAGCTGTAGGGAATGTCGGCTAGGTGGTAGGGAAATCCCTACAAGGTTTAGGATTTCGGAATTTAATCGATTTCGGGCTTGCGGAATCAAAGAGATGTACGAGGTTGAAAAACAGGCCTCACAAGAGAAGAAACAAAACAAAAAAATAATAACAAACTAAAAATTAAGAAAGGAAACAAATTATGAAGTCATTAGTAATCGCAATCGCAAGTCTTATCGCATCAGTTAGTGCTAACGCTCAGAACGCAACAGTGTACTACGCACCAGTAACTACCAACATGGAAGTAGGTCTCGGTTTTGACCGCACAAGCAATCAGTGCATCCTCAGCATCATCGAGGAAGCCGACAAAGCAGTAGATTTCAATTTCGACATCATCAATATGAACGGTGAGAGTGTTCTCGAGAGCGAACTTTCAGACGGAAACATCAACGTAATGCCTAAGGATAAGGACGGTAACTACTATCAGTGCAACTACGCACTCTCTGTTCCTGAACTGATGGACATCATCGTGAACGCAAAGGACAACACAGTAGTGATCAACGGTACTCAGGTAAGCAGCAAGGCGCTCGCAAACGCAATCGCAAGTGTTCAGAAGGAACTCCGCCCAGCAGCTCAGGCTCCTCAATTCCCACAGCGTCTTCGCTTCCACGCTAATCCTTGGGGTGCTCCAAGATTCGGCCAAATGGCAAGACGTTAAAATAACTCGCTCCTACTAAGTATTTTTTGAAGGCAGCAGAGGTGCAGGTTGATTGACCTGCACCTCTCTTCTTTTGTGTCTTAGACTCGATTTGAGTAGAGGTTGTGGGTTCGACTAACTCACCACAAGTCAAAGGATTCAAGAGTTCAAAGGTTATCGTTATCGTTAAGGTTACCCTTTTATTACCCTTGTGCCCAAAGCGAAACATTTTTCCATATTGGCTGTCTCGTCACAAGCATAGGTTCGAGCACTGAGGTTGTCGATGTAATGTACAACAAGGGCTTCCTGCGTGCAGGGAACTACGGGACTGCCGTATTCCAACTGCCCATGATGGGCAAGGACGCAGTGGACAATTCGGATTGTCTCTTCGTTGCTGATGCCTGCTGCATTGAGTTTGTTATGGAGTACATGGGCGGAAATATAGATGTGTCCCATAAGGTACATATACTTGGTTCCCTCCATATTCTCGTCATACTCTTTCAGTTTGCCATAATCGTGGAAGAGGATGGCGATGATGCAACGCTCGAGTTTCAAAGGAGGGAGGGTGGGATAGAGACCTTCAAGCATGTGGAGCAACTCGTAAGTGTGGTTGAGTAGCCCACCCTTGAAGGCATGATGGAGCGAAGTGGCAGCTGTTTGGTTGCTGTACTGCTCGTAGAGGTTATCGCGCTCCTGCTGGATGAAGTCCATCAGCTGTGTATCGCTGCAATTGTCCATCATGTTGTTGATACAAAGGTCCCAGACTGCTTTGTCGATGGGGCGAGGTATGAGTTGATAGAGTGGGTCGTCGGGGGTAGCATGCCTGCAGTTTCGGAACCCACCAAAGTCGGCTTTCTTGGGGAATTTGATGCTCCGGATGGTATCCATATCCACCATGATGATGTCTTCGATGTGTGGTCCTTCGTTTTCCTCGAGATCCCAAACGCTGATGGTAAGTGATTCGCCTTTCTGGGCAGCTATCTTCAGATTGGCATAATGGCTTCCGTTCTTAGCCACTTGATTTGAACGTGCCGTTACGATATACGATTTTTGCATGTTATTTTTAGTTTTATGGGTTTAACGGTCAAAGGGATTCGGTCGAAGGTCGAAGGGACTTTGAACCTTGAACTCTTGAACTCTTTGTTTTTTCATACTCCTCAGTCATTTCATGACAGCTCCCCTATCTTAGGAGAGCAGCCCTTTTTTTATAGCTTCTCCTCTAAACTAGAGGAGGGGGACCGCTTGCGGTGGAGGAGTGTGTCTTAGTTCTACAGTTCTACAGCCCTACAGCCCTACAGACGAAGTCTGTCTTCATTCCTTCCGCATGGCTTCGTAGATACAGAGGATGTCTTGTGTGTCGACTACTCCGTCGCTGTTCACATCGCAGATGTCGTCAGTATCGGCTCCTAATGGGAGTGTGCCGTCCTGCATGTATTGATAAACAGAGAGTACGTCCTGTGTGTCGATGGTTCCATCGCTGTTCACATCTTCCAACTGGGCTTCAGCGATGACGAACAGGAGTCCTTCACGGATGCGACTGGTGTCCCAAAGGAATTGTCGTGGAAGTTTCAGTTTGGGGGTTCCGCTCAGTAGTTTGCAGTCGAAGATGCGGATAGAATCGCCTGCTGACAGGTTCTGGAAGGCTGACAGCACAACTTCGATGGTGCCGCTAAGGGAGAGTTTGTTGATGTTCGACAGACTGGTGCATCCTCGTGAGCGAGTTGTGGTACACATACGGGCACATACCTTGAGTATGCCGCTGTTGTTGATGGTGAGGTTTTTCCCACCGAAGTCGATGGTGCCTGTATAGGCGGTCGCACTCTTTCCTGGTTGCAGGGTTCCGCTGATGGTTGTCGTACTATTACCTAATGTGCCGACTCCTGCAAGGGTGGCATTACGAGCTACGGAGAGTGTGCCTGTGCCGAGCGAACCTTCGTCGAGCAATAGCGTTCCGGCTGATACTGTGACTGAGCCTGTGTTGTCCCATTTGCCTTTCACGGTCATCTTGCTGGCCCCCATCTTGTTGAAGTTGTCGATGCTGGTGACGGTTCCTTCGTAGGTGAAGTCAGTAGAGTCGTTGCCTACCTGCCAGGTGTTTGCGACTGCACTTACCCCGTTGCGGAAGGCACTGTAGCCTCCGAGTGACCCCTTGCCTGTGAGTGGTCCCATGCGGAGTGTCTTTCCTGAGTTCTGCACGAAGCGCCCTTCAGGTATGTTGAGTGTCCAGGAGTCGCTACCCGAACCGGTGTCGAGTGTGAAGCGTCCATCAGCAGTATAGACCGCCTCAGCCACGAGTGTTCCTTCGAACTTCGAGAGGTTGAGTACAATCGGAGTGCGCGTAGCGTAGTAATTGCTACCTTTTTCTGTGGCGCAATATACGGTCAATTGTCCTTTGCCTGTGAGTGACAGATTGGTGGTTGCACGGTTCACAGTTGTCAGTTTTGCCTTTGCTTTGTCTGCCACAAGGATAGGGGTGGTGAGGAATCCGTTTCCGGTAATGGCCGCTGTGCCTTGCAACTCGATCTGTGACGCTACCTTTGCGCCTGCATCAACGGTTCCTTCAGCTACTACCAGTTGTTTGAGTGTGCTTGCCACACTGGGTTTGAGCCATCCACCGCCACGCTTGGTGAGGGTGGTTCCGCTGAAGGCTGCCTCTTGGTTGAAGTCAGCTGAGTTGTTGATTGTTCCTCCATCACCTATCATGCGAATGGGGGAGCCGTTAGTTACTGAAGCTGTAGTCTTGAGTACTGCTCCGTTCTCCATCGTGAATTTAGTAGGGCTGGAGGTTGTGCCTCCGAGGTTGCCTTTGGGCTTTGTTGAGTTGGATAGGACGCTAACGATGGTGGTTCCTCCTCGGAGGTAGTTGCCGCCTGCATAGTTGCTCTCGGTGCTGATGGTTACGGTGTTTGTTCCGTCAACAACAAAGGCTGTATTTCCGATAATGCTACCCGTGCCTGAGAGTGTGTATGCCTTTGACTCATTCCTGAAATACACGGTGTCGGCCTCTATGTCATCGTCAAGTGTGACAGCTGTGCGTGTGGCTTCATCGGTGAAGTTGACAATGTCGCCCTTAACGAATATCTCAGGAGTCTGAGTGGTATCGCCTGCAAGGAAGAAATTGGGTGTTTTGGCAAAATCCCAAGTGCTTGACGTTGCTCCGTTCCATACAATCTCAGTAGCACCTCGCATGGCTCCAAGCGACAGAATGAGTCTGCCCTCTGCATCGATGGAGAGTGCTGGTTTGAGGTCTGTGATACCCTCGATTTTGAGCGAAGCTAACGAGCCGCTCAGTTGGTTGGCATGACCGATGATGTAATCGCCAGGAGCAAGGGTTGTAGCACCTTCAGCTTTATGTTCAACAATCTCCAAGACAGGTTGCAGATACTGCGGTCCATACTTCTGCCATACGGTTCCCGTCTTTTTCTCAATCTTGAGTGTAGATGCGTTGATTTGATCCGCTTTGAAACCATCAGAATAAAGATCGAGAATCACTCGGGCGCCAAATCCCAGCGTCAACGTCTCATCGACTGTGATGCTGCTTGCCTTGTCTGCTCCTCCAGGACGGATGATGGAACCATAGTCGGCCTTGATACTCTTGAACTCACCGCCATCGCTGTTCAGTTCGGCAAAACGGTTGAGCCATAGTTCCGAACCTAACATCTTGCCGTCGAAGCAGAGCGTACCTGCCCATACATCCATACCGCCAGTAAATGTCATCTCTGCATTCGGAAGGCGCAGGATGCCGTCACCTTGTTTTACCACGCGTGTGTTGCCTGTCAGCGAACCGCCTGTTACATCGCAGGTGAAGTATTCGTAACTGATGGGTGTGTCTTTGGTTGTCGTGTTGCTTGCTGCAGTACCTTGTACCCAAGAAGGGACATTAAATGTAATCATGTATGGGCTGGCACCGTTGACAATTGATACTTTCGTGTCATTCGTTTCGCAGACGATAAGGTGATCATCGGTAGTGGTGATGGTTCCGCCGTTCTTCACTTCTTTTCGTCCTGTCATTGTCAATGGAGGTGGTGCAATGGTAATGCCTTCGAGTTCACCGAGGAAGTAACTCTTGTGGGGTGGCTGGTTGTAGCCCATGCTTTGCCAAACCATCGCATTGCGGTACTGATGGTCGTGCCATAGGGTTGGGATGCGATATTTCGTTGAAATGCCAGTCGTATAAACGAGGATGGCAGTATTGTCGCCACGACGCATCACGAGTTCCTCGCGCCAGTCGCCAAAGATGTCGGCAATAGCGCCAGGATTGTTTTTCGTCCAGTTGTTGCACTTTGAATCAGGGAAATTCCAACGGCCGCCACCAGCTTCACTGGGCTTGTAGATAGCACCATAGCCTTCTGTTCCTGGACTGTCGAAATATTCGTCAAGCAGGTCTCCATCCCAATAGATGCGTTGGTTGAGGTCGCCCCATCCAATGAAGTTATCGCCACCGAGTTCTGTGACTTCTTTATCAGCAACCGTACTGATCCATCCTGTGCTGACGCTACGTCCCACAGATCCTGGGTAGGTGTTGGTGAAGTTTGCACAGAGTGCACGTCCATCATCACCGCCAGCCTTGTGGCGATAGTAGAGTTGTGACGTCACAGCGTTGCGATAGTTCATTGCTGGTTGATCCTCGTTGCAAGCGAACTGCTCCTCATAGCGTCGATAAGGGTCAAGGTCGGAACAATGCTGTGCATCACCATGTCCGAATCCTGTAGTGCTGAGGCCCTTTCCGTTGTCGTCAATAATCATCGAACCGAAGATAATCTCATCACGACCATCCCAATCGACATCACCGATGGCGTAGTTATGGTATCCTTGACCGAACCAAGCACCTCCGACGTTATTTTCCCAATACCAACGTTGAGTCAGTTGGTGGGTTGCAGGATCGACATCGTATGCAGCGAACTTATGCATGGTGTAGCAACCACGTCCGAGGAAAATGCTTGCATGACGTCCGTCGAGGAAGGGCGCACCGAAATAGTGCTTTGTGGAGCGATGGCCTACAATACCACTTCCCCAGTCGCTATCCTGACCGCGAGTGAGCGGATAGTCGGCGTAATGTGGGTGGGATGTGGGACCTATGCTGTATGGACGTCCTGTCGCTCCTTCTAGATATAAGAGGTATTCATTGCCCGATGACGTGTACTCAATACCGTTCCATCGTGTGTCAACACTGGCAGAACCAATCAACTCTTGTGTTCCGTCAGCATAGTGGATGTAGGCGTTGTCCTGAATACGAAGCAGCACTTCTGCCTTTCCATCACCATCCCAGTCGTAGCAGACACAATCCCATTGTTCATCGGCTCCTGCCAACATGTTAGGTCCAAGGTCAATCCACCAAAGGCGCTTGCCTTTGTGGTCGTAGCAGTCGAGCACATGGAAACAGTTCTTCTGCGAAACATCTGCGGCTTTGCTACACGGACGCTTTACGATGAACTCTACGATTCCATCTCCATCGAGGTCACCAAGCGAGATGTCGTTAAGTGTATAGTTCGCAGTAACATCGGTTCCGTCACGACCTGTAATCTTCTGAACGGGGATGGTCAGCATGCCGTTATTCCAACGTGTGACTACATCACACTTCGCCTGCTCAGTACCGCGAACTACGGCAGCTACCTGATACTTGCTCGTCGCAGTACCGCTGGTGTGCGTGTAGTTGGAGGCGGAGAGATTTTTGGCAATCTGAGTGCCGTCACAATAGAGGTTATAGGTAACGTCATAGTATTCTTCACCAAAGACGCGCCACGATACGAGGTTGCCGCTTCCAGAAGTAGCAGGAACGGCTACAAGACCTCGATCGAGGTGGTCAGTGATACGTTGTGCAAAACTAATCGTTGCAATGGTTAGCAGTAGTGTGATAGTTAGTAGTTTTCTGTTCATGGGTCTAATGGGGTCTTATGAATCTAATAGTTTTATTTCTTGAGAGTGATGCGCATGGATTTGCCAGTGTAGGTCACCATGATGCCACCAGGAGAGTAGAGGTCGAGTGGGGTGACATGGTCTTTTTGTACCAACTCAATCATGAACTTACGGGTCTTTAGCATACCGGGGAAGCTACCTTTTCGCTGACCGATGGTAAAGCGATGGGTAGTGTCATCGTAGCTGAATGGGATAGTGGCATACTTGCCCTTTTCGTAGTTGTAGTTCGTACCTTCGTCTTCGTAGAGCGTGAACTGCCCGTCTGCACCTCCATAGACAAGAATATGGATGAGATCGGCTGGCTTCTCGTCGCTCCATTGCATCAGTGGACCGAGTGGCAGGATGCTACCAGCACGGGCGAAGACTGGGATGCGTTCATAGGGAGCATCGACGGTGAGGGTTTGACCGCCTTCGATATACTTGTTGCTATAGAAGTCGTACCAGCCACCTTTTGGGAAGAATACCTTGCGCGAGCGAGCCTTGTATTCGCTAACGGGACATACCATGAGAGCTGGTCCGAACATCCATTGGTCGCCAATGTCGAATACGCGTGGGTCGGTAGGGTAGTCCATCGCTAAGCCGCGCATCATTGTGTAATCGTCGAAGTGTACCTTGGCAGCCAACGAATAGATATATGGCATCAGGAAATAGCGCAGGCGATGGTACCATGTGATGCTCATATAGGCAGGATGGGGTTCGGTTTCGGGAGCGATGTTCCAAACCTCACGCAGGGGCCATTGTCCGTGAGTGCGATACAGCGGAACAAAGCATCCGAACTGATGCCAGCGGGTTTGAAGTTCGCGCCATTCCTTGAGGTCTTCGTTTTCAGTGCCGTTGCGGTCGAAGAGCTGTTGGGCAGCTACGTATCTGTTCTCTACGCAGAAGCCGCCTATGTCCATTCCCCAGAAGGGGAGTCCTGCCATTTGGTAGTTGAGGCCTGCAGTCATCTGTGCTCGCATATCCTCCCATCGAGTGCCGATATCTCCGCTCCAAGTAGCGGTGCTGTAGCGCTGTTCGCCAGCGAATCCACTTCGAGTCAGGAGGAATACACGTTGATTGGGGTTGACACTTCGCTGACCATTATAGATGGCTTCGGCATTTACTAATGCGTAAGCGTTGAAGTATTCGGTAGAAGTACCCAAAGCAGTTGGCCCGCAGAGGGCTTTTCGATACCACATAGGGGTACAATCGCGAACATTTGGCTCACTTGCGTCCATCCACCAAGCATCGATACCTTTATTAAATTTAGAATAAAGGTGGTCGTCCATCTGTTGCCAGAACATCTTGCGGGCATCGGGGGAGTAAGCATCGTAGAAACTGCCAAGGTAGCCTCGTCCAATCCAATCGAGAATATTGTCCTTAACAGCTTGATGGTACATCCATCCGTTGGAGTCGAGTGCCTTGTAATTATCTGTATTGACGTAGAACTTGGGCCAAACGCTTATCATAAATCGCCCGTGAAGACGATGAACATCGTCGAGCATCTTCTGCGGATCGGGATAGCGTGAATGGTCGAAATCGTGGCTTCCCCATTGGTTCTCCTCCCAATAACTCCAATCCTGTACGATGTTGTCGATAGGAATTTGACGATTGCGGAACTCTTGTAGTGTGCTGACAAGTTCTTCTTGTGTCTTGTAGCGCTCACGACTTTGCCAAAAACCTAAAGCCCATTTTGGTAGAATCGGAGCCTTTCCCGTTAAGGTGCGATAGCCACTGATGACTTCGTCCATGTTGTTTCCAGCGATGAAGTAATAGTCCATATCGCGTGACATCTCACTCCAAATGCTCAACTGATTCTGCTCGGCATCTGTTCTTGGAAGTGCAACTCTAAGTCCACAATAGCTTGTGCCACCGTCGGGTTGCCATTCGATCTTCAGATTCACTTTTTGTCCCTGGGTGAGTTTCACGTCGAACTTCCACGCATTTGGGTTCCACGCTGTACGCCATCGTTCGGCAACGACTTCCTTGCCATCCATCAGCACACGGATATATCCTGCATAATACAGGATGAAATGGTAATTGCTGGTGGTTTTTACTTCCAGTGTTCCTTCGTAGGTAACGTTTGCACCTTGAAGCCGTACTCCTTGTGGCAAATGGGTAATAGTTTCAGAATTCTCGAAGTAGATAGAGTCTTCGTCCCTTGTCACTGTTTGTCCGTTACGTTGTTTGTACGAACCTGTCAGGCAACCGGCTTTTCCCTCCTTATTATATATATTGAAGACTTGTCCTAACTGGCAATATTCTTCAGCCTTACCAAAGCGGCAGTATGAATAGGAGTCCCACAGCAGACCATATCCTTGGTTGCTGATGACAAATGGAGTGGATACTTTGGTGTTGTATTGGAAGAGGTCTTCGTTCTTCCCTTTGTAGTTCATGTCGCCTGATTGATGCTGACCTAATCCGTAGAAGGCTTCGGATGGGGAACTATCGAACACAAGGTGCCAAGAGTATCCATTGAGTGCTGTCTCGGATAAGGGTTGCTGCACTACGCCCAATTCTCGCTCAGGAACTCGGAAAGGTTGGATGCTCGTTCCGTTTTCAGCTTCTCTTAACAAACGTTTGCCATTCTTGTCGAAGAATGTAACATGTCCGGTCGTTTTATCTACAACAGCTTTCAACTCCTTGGTTTGAAGCGCAACAGAACCGCTTTCTTTGATGATGTTTGTTCGTGGTTTCTTTCCTGAATGGGGCGTGATGATGAGGCTCTGTTTCTCTGGAAACTTATCCTCGGCAGTCGCTCTGACACGAACGATACGGTCCGTAATAGCCTCCAATCGGATGTGACGGATACCATCACTTTGCGAGGGAGTCACTTCTGCCACTTGTGCCTTAACGCTTAGTGGAAGCACCATGAGTAGTATGTAAACGAGCTGTTTCATGCGATATGGTTGTAATTTTGGTTCAAAGGTACAAAATAATTTTCAATTATTTCATTATTTTCGACCAATTTGCAGTATTATTCTTCGTTCCGCTTTAACTTTCGCTCAAAATGCAAGTATTCGGTACTAAAAACAAGCCTTCTTCAGCAGCCAAAATCATCTGTTTTTTCAAGGTGAATTAACTCGTACAATTTACCTTCCTTTTTTGTTTCCCTTAAGGGGAATTTTTGCAGCCCCTAGGGGTAACAAATTTTTCCCCTAGGGGCTAACACTTGCAACCTCGAGGGATGAACACTTGCAACCTCGAGGGAATATCTATTATTATCTCAGTTTCAATAAGCATTTCTGCCACTATTTTATCATTGCTTTTTTAGCTTGTCTTAAAGAAAAAGTGGAATAATTATCAATTGTCAATTGTCAATTGTCAATTATTTTGTATCTTTGCACCATGAAACAGATTTTGAAAGCAGCTCTTTTCGATTTCGACGGCACTTTGGTCGATACGGAGGGACAATACACACAGTTTTGGGGCAAAATGGCTCGTACATACCGTCCGGACATCCCACGGCTTGAGTATTTGATAAAAGGAACAACCTTGACGCAGATATTCGACCGCTATTTTACCGACCCAGTGTGGCAGGCAGAGATTACAAAAGGTTTGGACGAGTGGGAGGCTCAGATGGATTATCGTCCGCTTCCTGGTGCTGAGGATTTTATTGCCGACTTGCGTCAACACGGAGTGAAGTGTGCTGTTGTGACAAGCTCAAACCAGAAGAAAATGGATAGCGTACAACGTCAATGTCCCAAGTTTCTGGCAATGTTCGACCGTATTTTGACTTCGGAGGACTTTCAACGCTCTAAACCCGATCCCGATTGCTATCTGAAAGCTGCACAGGTGTTTGATGCTGGAGTCGAGGAGTGTGTGGTGTTCGAAGATGCGTTCAATGGATTGCAAGCAGGGATGGCTTCTGGAATCTTCACCATCGGACTTACCACCAACAATTCTGCGGAGGCGATAAAAGACTACTGTCATGCAATAATCCCCGATTTCATCGGTATGAACTACGAGCAATTGATGACTATCATTGCCCAAAAGAGCGCCCCTCTTTCTAAATGAGTACTACTCCTTTGCTCTCCGAAAGTGGTCGAGAGAGGGTAATGGCTTTCACTTTTGATACAAATACTTGCAAATTAGTACTTAGATACATTCTATATCAAAAATAAGTAGTATTTTTGCATGATTTTTGAAATCATCGGAAAAATTGATACATTATTATTAAAACAACAGATAATCAAATCATGAAAACGATCAGATTGAACAAACTATTCGTATTTGCTAGCGCCATTGCTGCTTTTATGTGTTTTGGCCAATCAGCTAATGCACAACAACAACTTCCTGTTAAAGAACGTTATGTGTCACATTTTGGCGGAAATCCATATATTCCTCTTTGGGAACATCTGCCTGATGGCGAACCACGCGTTTTTGAAGATCCTGACAACCCAGGTAAACTTCGCGCTTATATTATAGGTTCGCACGATGTGAGAGTTAACAGTTATTGTGGTCCTGATGTACACATGTGGTCAGCACCAGTCGAAGACCTTGCCAGTTGGAGAGACGAAGGTCCGATCTTCACATACTTCATTTCGAACCAGTGGGACGTGATGTATGCCCCTGATTTGGTGTGTGTGAAGGGTAAGGATGGCAAGAAGACCTATTATCTCTATCCTCATAGTCGCGGTTGGGGACGTATCGGAATGGTTGCGAAGAGCGACCGTCCTGATGGTCCGTTCAAGCCAATCAATGCCAACGAGCAGGGCACAGGCTGTCTACCAGGTAGTGTGATTGACTTCGACCCATCAATTTTCATTGAGGAAATCACGGATAAGAACGATAAAGATTACAATATCGGTTATCGTGCTTATGGATTCTGGGGATTCCAGCATTCAACAGCTGCAGAATTGGACCAGAACACGATGTACTCAGTACGTCCAGGCACTCAGATTCACGATTATTTCATCCCTGCAAGTGCTCGCTACGGTGTTGTTCGCGACCCACAGGGAACAGAATATCCTGCACTGTATAAGGGACAGAATCCTGGAGAGTTCAACTTCTTCGAAGCATCATCAATCCGTAAGGTAGGTAATAAATATGTGATGGTATTCTCTGGCTACTCTGGTCCTGATTATGGCTTAGGTAGCACCAACTCAGCTCTTCGCTATGCGTTTGGTGACTCTCCACTTGGCCCTTGGCGTAGTGGTGGTGTGCTGGTTGACTCTCGTGGTGTTGTTCCTAACAAGGATGGTAGCAAACTGATTACCTCAAACTATGCCCACAACACACATGGTAGCTTGCAGGAAATCAACGGACAATGGTATGTGTTCTATCATCGTCCTCCACGTGGCTTTGGTAACGCTCGTCAGTCAATGGTTGCTCCTGTGAAGATTGAGTGGGACGAAAAGAAGGTGGCAGATGGTGGTAAGCTTGTTATCCGTGCTTACAATCCATACGCACCAGGCGAAGTGTGGACAGCAAAAGCTGCTGACGGTACAGAATATACAGGTGCTGAAGTTACCTCTGAAGGCTTCATGATTTATGGTCTCAACCCATACGCATACTATTCAGCGGGCTATGCATGCTTCATCAACGATGCTCGTGGTGGCGTTCCTGGTTGGATGCAAGACACATGGGATTGTTGGGACAACCAGATGGACATCACAGGCGTTAATAACGGTGGTGTGATTGGTTACAAATACTTCGGATTTGGCGGTCTTGCTAAAGACAGCAAAGGCGTGAAGGCTTTCGCTGGTGCCAAGAAGGGTAACAAGACAACCATCAACCTCTTCATCACTCCACGTACAGATAACGAATTCAAGATTCACGTGATGCTCGACGGACCATACGCAAACAGCACTTGGAATGGTAAGGAAATTGCTACATTCGAGTTGCCTCTCGCATCCTCTCAGACACCTACTAAGCTCTCAGCTAATGTGGCTTCAGCTGTTGAGGGACTCAAAGGCAAACATGCCATTTATCTTGTGGCTGAAGGACGTGACGGTGAGGCTCTGTTCGATTTCAACGGAATAGGATTCTCATCAAGTAAGGTGACGGTTAATCGTCCTGAAGTTCCTGTCCTGCACATCTCAATCAAGGGTCAGGAGATAGAATTGCCAAAGACACCGGTTCGTTCAACCAACCAAAATGGTATCTGCGACGTTTATCATTATGACGTGAACTACACAGGTGACATTCAGGATCTGAAAGTCACAACTTCTGGTCCGAAGGATGTGAAGACAGAGATTGACATGGATGGTGGCAAGTGCACAGTTACAGGTATTTACAAAGGCCTGAAGAAGATTTATTCAATCAAAAAATAGTTATTACACTTAATATTAAACCTAAAAACAAACAACATGAAAAGTATTCTGAAAACCTTTATGGTTACAGCGGCGATGGCAGCTATGAGTACATCTGCTTTCGCTCAGGGATTCGGACGTCAGCCTGTTGACGATGGAATCGGCTACAAAGACACTTACAAGAATTATTTCACAATCGGTGTTGCAGTGAACATGCGCAACCTCAGTGCTGAAGACCAAGTAGCGCTTATCAAGCGTAACTTCAACAGTATCACCGCTGAGAACGACATGAAGCCAGGTTCAGTACACCCACGTCCAGGTGTATGGAACTGGACGAATGCCGACCGCATCGCTAACTTCTGCCGCGAGAATGGCATTAAGCTTCGTGGTCACTGTCTCTGTTGGCACAGCCAGTTCTGCGACTGGATGTTCACTGATGCAAAGGGTAAGCCTGTTTCTAAGGAAGTATTCTACGACTCACTTCGCGTTCATATCCATACAGTGGTGAACCGCTACAAGGACATTGTGTATGCATGGGACGTAGTGAATGAGGCAATCTCTGATGGTGGAGGCCAGCAGGGTGGTTTCGGTGGCGGTTTCGGAGGTTTCGGACGTCAGCAGCAGCAGCGTCCTGCAACTCCTGAATCAGCTTACGGTTTACCAGCAAGCCATTTCCGTCAGTCACGTCACTATCAGCTCTGTGGCGATGAGTTCATTGCTAAGGCATTCCAGTTCGCTCGCGAGGCTGATCCAAAGGCTATCCTTATTTATAATGACTACAACGCAGCTAACCCAGATAAGCGCGACCGTATCTACGACATGGTGAAGGCTATGAAGGCTAAAGGTGTGCCAATCGACGGTATCGGTATGCAAGGTCACTACAATATCTATGGTCCAACTCCTGAGAACATCGAGGCTGCTGTAGAGAAGTATTCTACTATTGTTGACCACATCCACATGACTGAGCTTGACATCCGTGCTAACGAAGAGATGGGTGGCCAGTTGCAGTTCAGCCGTGGTGAAGGCAACGTCATCACTGACCAAGTACGCATCATGCAGGAGCACCAGTATGCTGAGTTGTTCAAGATTATGCGTCGTCATAAGGATAAGGTGGACAACGTAACTTTCTGGAACCTTGGTGACCGTGACTCATGGGTAGGTGTGAACAACTATCCACTTCCATTCGACGAGAACTATCGTCCAAAGCGTGTTTATCGCGTCATTCGTGACTTCGATCCAAAGTATGATAATGCAGAAATCAAGGAAGACTTCAAGCCTTCATCAACTTGTTATGAGAATCAGGAGTATCCACAGGTCAACTCTCAGGGTTATGGTCGCTTCCGCATCTATGCTCCACAGGCTCGTTCAGTCATCGTTACTCTCGGACTTGGTGGTTCAGGCGGTACAGTTCTGACAAAGGGTGCTGACGGCTATTGGACAGGAACTACTTCACAGCCAATGGTTGAAGGTTTCCACTACTATCACCTCTTGATTGACGGTGGTACATTCAATGACCCAGGTACTGGCAATTATTTCGGTTCTACTCGTTGGGAAAGCGGTATCGAAGTACCTGCTCCAGACGAAGACTTCTATGCAGAGAAGAACGTGCCACACGGAAACGTACAGCGCATCCTGTTCCACTCTCCAAGCACTAACACTGAGCGTCGTGCATTTGTTTACACTCCTCCTACATACGACGGAAAGAAGAAGTTCCCTGTACTCTACCTGCAGCATGGTTGGGGTGAGAACGAAACATCTTGGCCAATTCAGGGGCGTGCAAGCCTTATTATGGATAACATGATTGCTTCAGGCAAATGTGAGCCATTCATCATTGTCATGACTTATGGTATGACTAACGGTACTCGTATCGGTGGTCTTGGCGGTTTCAACTACGACGGATTCCAGACTGTTCTTTGCGACGAGTTGGTACCATACGTTGACAGCCACTTCAAGACAATCGCTGACCGCAACCATCGTGCTATGGCAGGTCTGTCAATGGGTGGTATGGAGACTCACACCATCACACTTGCTCGTCCAGAAGTATTCGGCTACTGGGGACTCCTCTCAGGTGGCGTTTATACTCCACAGGAAATTGAGCAAATCGACAAGAAGCTTCTGCCTAAGTACATCTTCATCTCTTGTGGTGGTACAGAAGGTCCAGACCGTATCAAGCAGGCAGCTGATGCCCTTAAGGCAGCTGGCTACAAGGCCGACTCACACGTGAGCGACCGTACAGGTCACGAGTTCCTCACTTGGCGTCGTGCCCTCTATAACATGGCTCCAAAGCTCTTCAAATAAAGAGAATTTAATCGGTTAAAGGTTATAGGTTATTGGTTAAAGGTTATAGGTTATAGGTTATTGAATGCCTATGCCTCAAACCAATGAGCTATACAAATCAATAAAGAATCCGCAGGGAGTTTGCCTCTCTGCGGATTTTCTTTTGCTTTTTCCCCAAAAAAGTTTTGTTGTTTCAAAGAAAGCGCTGTTGTACCATTTCTTTATACTTACGGGAAACGGGAAGTCTTGTATTGCCAATAATAATATTATCGTGATCCAAGTCCGAGCAGGCAGACAAACGTACAAGAAAAGAACGATGAATGCGAAGATACTCTGGACCAAGCAGACGTGCCCATGATGATATGGCGGTCTTGTTGCGGAATCGGCGGTCGCCTGTTGCATGAATCCAAACTTCAGTATCACAACTCTCTACGTAAAGAATTTCTTGCTTTGTAAGTGTCACGCTTTGGCGATTGCTGATGAAGGTTATAGGTCTTTGGCTTTCCATCAATTGTTGTTCTTGACCTTCAAACGGCATACTTTGGCAATCGCTAGAGAACGTTATTGTTTCTTCCGATTCGGGTATACGCTTATTAAGTATTCTACCAAGACTATAATCACCAAACGTTAGAAGAACAAACATAGCAAGAAGGAAAACGGGATTAAGAAGCATAGGAGGCACATCAAGCCCCCATGTAGGCATTTGGCGGTAAAAATAGAGTATGGCTACTTGTGCAAGGTGGACAGCAAGATAAGCCATTGTAAGCGCAAATAGCAGAATAAAGATGAGTTCTTTGATAGCCTTGCTACGATTGGCGGTAAACGAAATGCAATCAGTCATCTGACGGAAAAGTATGGCAATGGGCATGAGTGAGGTGCTCATTAGCATGGCCTCGGGCATGCGATAGCCTGCACTGCACAGGATGACTGCCAGTAGTATTAAAGATACTGCCCAGTAGATGGAATAGATTGTAATACGTCTCATAACGATTGCAAAGTTAAGTATTTTTCTTCATACAAAAGCCATTGCAGTGAAGAAAAAACCTCGTATAGAGGGATTCGACACGTCAACGATGGGTTTTAACATGC
>Ga0247611_10005531_pt1 | contig 16644 bp, 13 predicted proteins | sample 177DNAGHGhighgp2_FD_192422 | JGI IMG/M metagenome (GOLD analysis project Ga0247611, IMG submission 192422) | Sheep rumen microbial communities from Palmerston North, Manawatu-Wanganui, New Zealand - 1770 DNA GHGhigh gp2 | ecosystem: Host-associated > Mammals > Digestive system > Stomach > Rumen... | reverse complement strand
CTTCTTGTCGCCCAACTCGGTAATACGGTGTGTCACACGACGAGTCTGTTCGGGAGTAAGCTCCAAGCCAAGTTCTTCAAGGTTCTTTGCGATGTTGGCCTTACCACTGTTCTTTCCAAGCGCGTACTCGCGTCGGCGACCGAATCGCTCTGGAACCAAAGCGTTGCAGTACAGATTATCTTTCTTGTCGCCATCGGCATGCACACCGGCCACCTGCGTAAACACATTGTCGCCGATGATGGGCTGGTTGGGGGCTATGGCGATACCGCTGTAGCTCTCGACCATACGGCTGATGTCGTTGAGCTTGTTTTCGACGATATTAGTAGTGGCATTGAACTGGTCCTTCAGAATCACCTGGACACTCGACAAGGGGGCATTGCCACAGCGCTCGCCAAGGCCGTTAACTGTTACATGCAGACCTTTGGCTCCACTCAGCACTGCAGCCAGCGAGTTCGACACAGCAAGGTCGTAGTCGTTATGAGCATGGAAGTCGAAGTGGACGTTAGGATAGCGTTTCAGCATCTTGCGGAAATACTCGACAACCTGCAGCGGGTTCATGATGCCGAGGGTATCGGGGAGCATAAAGCGCTTGATTTGAGGCAGAGGAGAGCCGAAGGATACAAGGGCATCCATCAACTGGTAGACATACTCTGGCGATTCATTCATGCCGCCCGACCAGTCCTCGAGATAGAGATTGACTGCGATATCCTGGGAGTGGGCGTAGGCCACCACCTCTTTTATATCAGCTATATGCTCTTCGGGCGACTTCCCAAGCTGTTCGCGACAATGGCGCAAAGAGCCTTTTGCCAGTAAGTTGAGCACCCGTCCGCCAGCATCCTTAATCCAATCGACAGAAGTGTGGCCGTCGACGAAACCAAGCACCTCCACCCTATCGAGGGCTCCTGTTTGACGAGCGTAGCGGCAAATCATCTTAACTGCTTCCTTCTCGCCCTCAGAGACACGCGCCGACCCCACCTCGATACGGTCGACGTTGAGGTCGTTGAGCAGCATACGGGCAATTATCAGCTTCTCGTGAGGCAGGAAACTGACACCACTCGTCTGCTCACCGTCGCGAAGCGTAGAGTCCATAATCTCAATGAAGCGAGGCTTCAATTCTTCTGTTGCTCCCATTCTTCTATCTTTCTGCTTGGAAGAGTGTTCCCACTCTATGATTTGTTTTGATTAGCTTGTTCCCACTCCTCTATTTTTCTCTTAGACTCAATGAGGAAATCGATATCGTCGAGCCCGTTCATGAGACAATGTTTCTTGTAGGCGTTGATATCAAAATGTTCCGAACGTCCCGTAGCCTTGTTGGTAATCTGTTGTCGTGGCAGGTCCACTTCCACCTCTGTCTTTGGGTCGGCAGCAATGCTGGCAAAGAGTTCGGCAAGGAACGGCTCGCTCACCTGAACGGGCAACACGAAGTTGTTGAGCTCGTTGTTCTTATGGATATCGGCAAAGAACGAGCTGATGACTACGCGGAAACCATAGCCCGCAATGGCCCAGGCAGCATGTTCACGACTGGAACCGCTACCAAAGTTCTTACCTGCCACGAGGATGCAACCGCTGTAGGTGGGGTCGTTGAGGACGAAATCCTCAACCACACTGCCGTCTGGACGATAGCGCCAGTCACGGAAGAGATTGTCGCCAAAGCCACTCTTGTCAGTAGCCTTCAGGAAACGGGCGGGAATGATCTGGTCGGTATCGACATTCTCGATAGGCAGCGGTACGCAGGTCGATGTGATAATGTTGAATTTCTGCTTCATCGTGAACTACCTAGGTTAAGGACTTGGGGAATAGAACAAGGGTACGTGGGTCGGAAATGATGCCTGTGACTGCAGCTGCTGCAGCCACGTAAGGGGAACAGAGCAACGTGCGTGCGCCTGGGCCTTGACGGCCTTCGAAGTTTCGATTGCTCGTAGAGAGACAATATTTGCCGGCTGGCACTTTGTCGTCGTTCATGGCCAGACAAGCCGAACAGCCTGGTTGACGAATCTCGAAGCCGGCTTCTTCCAGCACGCGGTCTAGCCCCTCTTCATGTATCTGATGCATCACTGCCCATGAGCCTGGAACGAGCCAAGCCGTAACGTCTGAAGCTTTCTGCCGCCCTTTTACAATAGATGCAAAAGCGCGGAAATCCTCAATGCGGCCATTGGTACAGGCACCAAGGAAAACAAAGTCAATGGGATGTCCCAGCAGCGGTTGGCCAGGTTCAAAGCCCATATAGTGCAAGGCTTTGTAGAAGTTGGCATCGCCGTCAGAAGGAATACGGTCGTCCAAAGCGATGCCCATACCAGGATTGGTGCCGTAGGTGATTCGTGGGGCGATATCATTTGCATCGAACGTCAGTTCCTTGTCGAACACGGCATCATCGCCGCTCTTCAACGTCTTCCAGTAAGCCACAGCCTTATCCCACTCTTCGCCCTTTGGCGCATACTCGCGACCTTTCAGGTAATTAAAAGTGGTGGCATCAGGAGCCACAAAACCGCCACGAGCTCCCATCTCTATCGACAGGTTACAAAGCGTAAGCCGTCCCTCCATCGAGAGGTTCCTCACCACCTCGCCTGAATATTCGACGAAATAACCAGTAGCGCCACTGGTGGATAGCTGTGACATCAAATAGAGGGCAACATCCTTTGCAGTCACAAACGGACGTAACGTGCCATTGATGGTGATGCGCATGGACTTCGGCTTCTGCTGAAGGATGCATTGGGAGGCCAGCACCATCTCTACCTCACTCGTTCCGATGCCAAAGGCTACCGCACCAAGAGCCCCGTGGGTAGACGTATGGCTGTCGCCGCAAACGATGGTCATGCCTGGAAGCGAAAGACCTTTCTCGGGACCGACGACATGAATGATTCCGTTGTCGGGCGTGTTCATGCCGAAATGATGGAGGCCAAACTCACGCGCATTACGCTCTAATGCCTCCACCTGAAGACGCGATACGGGGTCTTCAATAGCCTTGTCTTGATCGTGGGTCGGAGTGTTGTGGTCGGGCATGCAGAAAACCTTATCAGGACGCAGACAACGGAGACCTCGCTGCCTAATACCGTCGAAAGCCTGGGGAGAGGTCACCTCATGACAATACAGCCGGTCAATATAAAGTTGTGTAGGGCCGTCGTCCACCACCTGTACCACATGGCTATCCCAGATTTTATCGAAAAGGGTGTTCATAATCAACAAACGAGCTATCGGTAATTCTGATTCACCTCCTGAACTTGTTAATACAGTCGATATACGCTTCGACTGAGGCGGTAACGATGTCGGTATTGGCTCCGAATCCATAGTACATCTGACCATCGTATTCCACCTGCATGTGCACCTTACCAACATCGTCGGACCCCTTCGAAATGGCCTGGATGGTGAACTCCTTGAGTGTCATCTGCTTGAGGATTATCTTCTTCAGGGCCTTGATGGCAGCATCGACAGGACCGTTACCACTCGAAGCAGCCTCGAACTTCTGCCCGCTAATGTCAAGACCGATAGAAGCCACGCTCTTTACGCCCTTACCACTGGTTACCTGGAGGAAGTCGAGACGGACCGAATGCTGGTCGGCCGTATCGGCACCTGCTAACATCAGTACGTCGCCGTCTGTCACCTCCTTCTTTTGGTCGGCCAGCTGCAGGAAGTTCTCGTAGACCTTGTCGAGTTTCTCCTCGGTGAGCTCAACACCATTCATATGCAGACGATATTTCAACGCCGCACGTCCGCTACGAGCGGTGAGCACTATAGAGCTATCATCGATACCAACGTCTTTGGGGTCGATAATCTCATACGTCTGAACATTCTTCAGCACGCCGTCCTGATGTATACCGCTTGAGTGCGCAAAGGCATTACGACCCACGATGGCCTTGTTAGGCTGAACGGGCATATTCATCAAGCTCGACACCATACGACTCGTCGGATAGATTTTCTGCGTATTGATATTGGTCTCGATAGCAAGCGACTTGTGACATTTCAGAATCATGGCAATCTCCTCTAGCGAGGTATTGCCGGCACGTTCGCCAATACCGTTGATGGTCACCTCCACCTGGCGAGCTCCATTGAGAACGCCTTCTAGAGTATTGGCTGTGGCCATGCCAAGGTCGTTATGACAATGGGTAGAGATGACTGCACGATGGATGCCGTCGACATGTTCCATGAGATAGCGGATCTTCGCTCCGTACTCATCGGGCAGACAGTAGCCAGTAGTATCGGGAATATTCACTACCGTTGCGCCAGCCTTGATGACGGCTTCGACAACCTGCGCCAGATATTCATTATCCGTTCGACCGGCATCCTCGGCATAGAACTCAACGTCGTCAGTAAACTTCTTGGCATACTTGACTGCACGAACAGCACGCTCGATAATTTCTTCGCGCGTGGTGTTGAACTTATATTGGATGTGATAGTCGCTCGTGCCAATACCAGTATGAATGCGCTTGTGCTTGGCATACTGAAGAGCCTCGGCTGCAAGGTCAATATCCTTTTGGACGGCTCGTGAGAGAGCACAGATGGTTGGCCACGTGACTGCCTTGGAAATCTCTATCACAGAATGATAGTCGCCTGGACTCGAAATGGGGAAACCCGCTTCTATCACGTCGACGCCCAACTGTTCAAGCGACTTTGCCACCTGAATTTTCTCGATGGTATTCAGCTGACATCCAGGTACCTGTTCTCCATCACGGAGGGTGGTGTCGAAAATATATAAACGATCGTTCATTATTGATTGAGAATTACCACAAGGATGTGATTGTAAACCTCAACAAAAAGCTGTTGAATTACTTGACAGGGATTTTATCGATACGTGCCTGATGGCGACCACCTTCGAATTCGGTAGCAAAAAATTCGTCCATAATCTGACGGGCAGTAGCCTCATCAATGAAACGGCCAGGCATCACCAGTACGTTGGCATTGTTATGCTGACGGATGAGATGGGCAATCTCAGGAATCCAGCAGAGACCGGCACGGATGCTCTGGTGCTTGTTAAGCGTCATGTTGATGCCCTCACCAGAACCACAAATAGCAATGCCAGGAAACACCTCGCCCTTCTCAAGGCCCTCAGCAAGTGCATGGCCAAAATCGCTATAATCGCACGATGCCTCGCTGTAGGTTCCATAGTCTTTGTAGGCATAACCTCTCTCGTCGAGATATTTCTTTACAAACTGTTTCAGCGGATAACCAGCATGATCGCTGGCAAGTCCAATTGTCTTAATTTCCATAAGTATGCTTTTAGTATTTATACATTCTTTTTCTATTCCATTAAAAAAACGCTAAGTCTTCAGCCATTTCTCTTATTCATATATTAAAGAGATGTGTAGCCAAAATCTTTACGCCAATAGCAATCAGTATTAGACCCCCAAAAAGTTCCGGCTTCAGTCGCTTTCGTATTCCATTCCCAAAACCAATTCCAAGAAGGAAACCAACTATCGTGAACAGGAAGGAACCGATGCCGATAGCCGTCAAGGGGAAAACGAGGTCGTCAATCGACTGATAACCCGTCATCGCCATTGAGATGCCTACGGCCAACGCATCGATGCTCGTCGCCACAGCCTGCAAAAGTTGCGTACGCAGGCTCGAGGGATTGAACGTCCGTTCACATATCGGTTCACCAGCCTCGCGAATCATCCCTATGCCAAGATAAGCCAAAAGCCCGAAGGCAATCCAATGATCGTAGGCCTCAACATATTGACTCAGCCTGTTCGTTATCAGCCATCCAGCTAAAGGCATAGCTGCCTGAAAAAGTCCAAAAAGCACAGCGGTGCGAAGCATTACCCGCCACAATCGGCGACCTAGCATCACACCGCTGGCTATTGAGACTGCGAAACAATCCATAGCTAACGCCACAGAAAGCAGCAAAATATCAAAGTAGCTATCGCTCAGCATACTATTGAGGGAACTACAGATCGATACTCTCGATACGCAATTTTATCATACCTGCCGGTACCCGTACGTCAACCTCGTCACCAACCTTCTTGTTGAGTAAGGCTTCTGCAATGGGAGACTTGATGGAAATCTTCCCTTCGCGCAGGTTAGCCTCATGCGGACTGACGATGGTGTAGGTCATTCGACTATTGTTCGACAGGTTGGTCATTCCTACCCTACTGAGCAACTGCACCTTTCCTGTACTCAATCGAGACTTGTCGATGACTCGGGCGTTTTCGAGCACCCGCTGCATGAAACGAATACGGCCGAGGATCCGTCCCTGTTCGCGCTTGGCAGCATGATACTCGAAATTTTCGCTCAAGTCTCCTTTGTCGCGAGCCTCTGCTATAGCGTCCTTGACCTGAGGCAGGTCGACGCTCTCAAGCTGATGAAGTTCGGCCACGAGCTTGTCGTAGCCCTCTTGCGACATATATTCCATCTCAACAGGTTTAAGCCAGCAGCTTCTTCACCTGGTCGTAGACGTTCTGTCCGGTATAGCCAAGCTTCTCGTCGAGCACTTTGTAAGGAGCAGAGAAGCCGAAACTCTTCAGACCCCAAACCTCGCCGTCGGCACCTACCAGACCCTCGAGGGTCACAGGCAGACCGGCGGTCATGCCGAACTTCTTCTTGCCAGCGGGCAGGACGCTCTGCTGATACTCCTTTGACTGCGTACGGAACAGACCCTCGGAAGGAACGCTCACTACACGAACCTTCACACCGTCCTCGCGTAACAGTTTTGCACCAGCCTCGAGGGTAGATACCTCAGAACCAGAAGCAAGCAGGATAACATCGTAGTTCTCGTCAGAACCTGCTACTACGTATGCTCCCTTCGTTGCCTGCGAGTAGTCATTGCCCTCAGGCAACATCTCGATGTTTTGACGCGAGAAGATAAGAGCGGTTGGAGTGTTGACATTCTCCATAGCCATACGCCAGCAGACTGTTGTTTCCTCTGCATCGGCAGGACGGACAACGAGTACGGAGTTGCGACCATGATGGTTCTGCAGCTTCTCCATAAGGCGAATCTGTGCTTCCTGCTCAACAGGCTCATGGGTAGGACCATCTTCACCAACGCGGAAGGCATCGTGCGTCCAGATGAACTTCACAGGAAGCTCCATGAGGGCAGCCATACGAACTGCGGGTTTCATATAGTCAGAGAATACGAAGAAGGTACCGCAAGCAGGGATAACGCCACCATGCAGAGCCATACCGATGCAGCAGCAAGCCATTGTGAGTTCAGCCACACCAGCCTGGAAGAAAGCACCCGAGAAGTCGCCGCGAACGAGGTCGTGGGTCTTCTTGAGGAAGCCATTGGTATTATCACTGTTCGAAAGGTCGGCCGAAGCGCAAATCATGTTGGGTACCTGCTCAGCCAAAACGCCCAGGACTGCAGCCGAAGCGCTACGGGTGGCCGAACCAGCCTTCTGTTCAACCTTGCTCCAGTCAATCTTCGGTGCCTTGCCGCTGAACCACTCTTCCATCTGCTTAGCCAGCTCGGGATGAGCCTTTGCCCACTCAGCCTTGGCGGCATAACGCTCAGCTACTATTTTCTTCAGTTCCTCACGACGCTTTGCATAGAGTTCCTCAACTTCGGGGAAAATCTGGAAGGGTTTCTCAGGATCGCCGCCCAAGTTCTTGATGGTATTGATGAAGGCATCGCCTCCGAGGGGAGCACCATGAGTAGCGCAGTTAGACTCATAAGAAGAGCCATCAGCCTTGCGAGCACCCTTACCCATTACACAGTGGCCTATGATGAGAGACGGACGTTCCTTCTCTGCCTGTGCCTTCTTGATGGCCTCACGAATCTGGTCAACATTGTTGCCATCAATCTTCTGAACATACCAACCCCAAGACTCATATTTCTTAGCGGTATCCTCAGTTGTGACAACTTCCGTACGTGTAGAAAGCTGAATGTCATTAGCATCGTAGAACATGATAAGGTTGTCGAGGCCCAAGTTGCCAGCGATACGGCCAGCACCCTGTGAAATCTCCTCCTGTACGCCACCATCAGAAATATAAGCATAGATGGTCTGGTTCATCACGTCGCCCAGACGAGCCTTCAGGAACTTAGCTGCGATGGCAGCACCAACTGCGAAGGTATGTCCCTGACCGAGAGGACCTGAGGTGTTCTCGATACCACGGGCTAGCTCGCGCTCAGGATGGCCAGGTGTCACTGAACCCCACTGACGCAACTGCTGCAGGTCTTCAAGCGAATACTTGCCAATAAGGCAGAGCTGACTATAGAGCATAGGAGCCATGTGACCGGGGTCAAGGAAGAAACGGTCGCGTCCTTCCCATTCGGGGTTCTCAGGGTCATAAACCAGGAATTCGCTGTAAAGTGTGTTAATAAAATCAGCACCGCCCATGGCACCACCGGGGTGTCCAGACTTAGCTTTTTCTACCATTGAGGCTGCCAGAATACGGATATTGTCGGCTGCCTTGTACATGACTTTGTTGTCGTTCATAATAGTTTAGAATATAAAAGGGTTGTTATTTGCAATAACTGTTAAAGGGTTATTGTGGGCAAAAGTACGAAAAAAAAACAAATCAACAAGAAATTTTGTTTTTTTAATGCTTTTTTTGATTCACAACACTCAAAATGCATTAGTCGTTTTCGTAACGTGTGGTGTCGTCTATACCAGCCTCACGGAGTGCTTCACGACGTTCTTTACAGGTGCCACACATGCCACAATGAAGTTCTCCACCTTTGTAGCAGCTCCATGTTTCAGAATAGTCGATTCCCAACTCACGTCCACGACGGGCAATATCGCTCTTCGCCAGATGGGTATAAGGCGATAGCAATGTCACACCTACATATGTTCCCGTACGTGCAGCTTCACTGAAAGCATCGACGAACTCTGGACGGCAATCGGGATAGATAGCGTGGTCGCCACCATGATTGGCCATCATCACATGTTTCAGTCCTGCCGACTCTGCCATTCCCACGGCTACAGAGAGCATAATGCCGTTACGGAATGGAACCACGGTAGAATGCATATTCTCGTCATCATAGTCACCCTCAGGAATTGCATCAGCCCCCTCAAGGAGAGAACTCTTGAAATGTTCGGCCATAAAGGCAAGAGGAATGACCACATGGCGGATTCCCAATCGTTCGCAATGTAGACGGGCGAAAGGGATTTCACGGCTATTATGATTACTTCCATAGTCGAAGGAAACAGCCATCGCGATGCGTTCCTGATAATCATAAAGCATAGTGACGGAGTCCATGCCTCCGCTCAATATTAATATAGAATCTTTTACCATGTCTTTCAAAATTACTTCTTATAATTATCTATTTCAATTCTTCTATTATCAATCGGATGTCAGGACCTGCACAATTCTCTCAGCCGTTCGTCCGTCCCACCGGTCGGGTAAGGAGCCTTTCTTCCATTGCCCGTTTTCGATGCGGCATAAGGCATCGCGCAATTTCTCTGGATCCCCTCCCATAAGTTCATTCGTCCCATGAGTAACTGTTTCAGAATGCTCGGTATAGCTGTTGAGAGTAATACACGGCACACCATTAAACGTAGCCTCCTCCGCCACATTGCCGCTATCGGTAATGACGGCCTTAGCATGCGCTGTTAGCCATCCGAACTCCAGATATGAGAGGGATTCTGTAATTATCAGGCAATGAGAGGAATCTAAACGTCCAACAACCCTTTTGGCATCTTCCCTTAATGGTGCAACAATGGGAATATTCTTGCTACTCTGCACAAGGATGTCAATTATTCCTTTCAGCGTAGACTCATCAGTCAATAGCGCCTTACGGTTAAGGGTCAAAACAAGGTATTTCCCCTCTTCCACCTCCAAAGATGTAGGTTTACGGAATCGTGTCCTATTATATCGGAGGCTGTCTATCAGGATGTTGCCCACCATATAGGTGTGAGATGCTTCACCTTGTTCTCTGGCAGCCACGCTATTGCTCTTTACACCTGCTGTGAAGAGGTAGTCGCTCAACGAATCGATAACAAGTCGGTTCACCTCTTTTGGCATGGTAATATCGAACGAGCGAGTACCAGCTACAAGGTGTGCCAGTTTGATTCCGCGTTTCTTTGTCACTATAGCTGCCGCCATTGTCGATGCCAAGTCATCTACAACAATAACAACATCGGCAGGATGGGAATCAAGATGGCGGTCGAACAAAGCCATCACACTACCGGTTATCTCGTTCAGACGGTCGCTGACCACTCCCAAATAGTATTGCGGCCGAGCCATCTGCAAATCATCGAAGAGCGAGTTCTCGAGTGTCGGATCGTTTTCGCTTCCTGCGTAGACAAGTTGCCATTCAGCACTGCCACTGCTTTCAATAGCCCTGACGATGGGTGCCACTTTTACGAAATTCGGACGTGCACCTGTAAATATACATATGTTTTTCATCTCATTATTGCTAATTTGTTATTCTCCCAACATTTCCAAGAGCTCTTCTTCACTTACAATTCTAACCCCCAGTTTTTGAGCTTTTTCTAGTTTCGACGGCCCCATATTCTCACCTGCCAGAATGAAGGATGTTTTACCACTGATGCTTCCAACATTCTTACCACCATTCTGCTCGATGATAAACTTATATTCGTCGCGCGAATGACGAGTAAAGACACCGCTAATCACGATGCTCTGCCCGGCTAATCGGTCAGAAGTCGTAGCCGTCTGCTCCTTCGAAAGTTCCATTTGAACACCATATTGACGCAGCCGATTGATAATTTCTATGTTACGCTCATCATGGAAATAACTGATAATACTCCTAGCCATCACTTCGCCAACACCTTCAATCTCCTGGAGTTCAGCCAGTCCTGCATTCATCAATGCATCCATTGTCTTAAAGTGACGTGCAAGAAGTCGAGCTGATGTCTCTCCAACGAATCGAATGCCAAGAGCAAAGACCACTCGTTCGAATGGAACTTCTGTAGACTTACGTATAGCGTTGACAATATTTTGTGCCGACCTCTCTCTTGAACCGTCCCCATTAATCTGCTGAACATCAATTGAGTACAGATCAGCGACGTTTTTCACCAACTTCCGTTTGTAGTAGTCTTCTATAATCTCTGGACCAAGTCCTATGATGTTCATTGCCTTTCGTGCCACAAAGTGTTCGATGCGCCCTTTTATCTGTGGCGGACAGGCTGTATCATTAGGACAATACCATGCTGATTCACCATCATAACGAACCAATTCAGCGCCACATTCTGGACAGCGCTTGATAAATGTCACGGGCTGTGCGACAATGGGGCGACGCTCTACATCCACCCCGACTATCTTAGGAATAATCTCGCCGCCTTTTTCCACGTAGACATAGTCACCTATGTGTAGATTGAAACTCTTGATGAAATCTTCATTATTAAGGGTGGCACGCTTCACAATCGTACCCGCCAGTAACACGGGCTCCATATTAGCCACAGGCGTAACGGCTCCAGTACGTCCAACCTGATAGGTCACATCGAGCAATCGCGTACACTCACGTTCTGCCTTAAACTTATAGGCAATAGCCCAACGGGGACTTTTTGCCGTATAACCCAATGAACGTTGCTGACGCAAACTATTGACTTTCAACACAACACCATCGGTAGCAACAGGCAAATTCCTGCGTTCTTTATCCCAATAATCTATGAAGGCAAGTATCTCTTCTACCGACTTAACCTTCCGCATCCCCTCACTAATCTTGAAGCCCCACGAACGACAGGCTTCCAGATTTTCAAAGTGGCCTTCGGCTGGCAACTGTTCTCCTAGGAGATAATAGAGGTAGGCATCGAGCTGGCGCGAAGCCACCAACCTTGAGTCCTGGCTTTTCAGTGTGCCGCTGGCTGCATTGCGGGGGTTGGCAAAGAGCGGCTCCTCGGCTGCCTCGCGTTCCTTGTTCAGCCGTTCAAACACAGCCCACGGCATCAGGATTTCACCACGTATCTCAAACTCATGGGGATAGCCGCTTCCAGGCAGCACAAGAGGGATAGCCCGAATTGTGCGCACATTGGCCGTCACATCGTCACCTCTCACACCGTCGCCTCGTGTGACTGCCTGCGTCAGTTGTCCGTCTATATAGGTCAGCGAAATGGACAATCCGTCATATTTCATCTCACAGCACACCTCAAACTCTTCACCTCCCAAACCTTTCTTCACACTCTCAAACCAAGCACTGACATCTTGCGCATTATAAGTGTTAGCAAGCGAAAGCATCGGATATTTGTGAGCTACCTGACGGAAGTCACCGTTCGAGTCACTACCCACGCGTTGGGTAGGCGAGTTAGGATCTGCCATCTCTGGATGAAGAGCCTCTAGGTCCTGCAACTCATGCATCAGGAAATCGAATGTCTGGTCATCAATAGTTGGCTGGTTCAATACGTAGTAGCGATAGTTATGCTCATGCAACTCTTTTCTGAGTTGTAGAATACGATTCCGTTCGTCAGCATTTTCGAACAAATCTTTCATCTGTTCATTACTTTTGTTAGGCATACGGTTTGTTTTTACTACTTTTATGCAAAGGTAAGTTATTTTTTTCTTAATTGCAGCACGATTTCCCAAAAACTTTGTACCTTTGCACAAACTTTGACAAACGAAACAAAGAATTATTGTAATAAAACTTCAATTTCGCAAGTACGATGAAAAAGCTATTTTTTACATTGATGATGATGTTGTCAATGGCTGTAATGGCTCAGGACAACACTTGGGAGCGCACAACAACGGCTGCCATAAAGGACAACGTTAATCCCAAATACCTTGCCGGTGCTGTGCCTGAGGTCAACGGCAAAGTCGTATTCTCGACTACTATCAATGCTCCCGGCAAGTCAAAGAAAGAGATATACACGCTGCTGCTCGACGACTTCAAGAAGATTATGAAGGAGCCGAACCAGTTTGAACAAAGCCGAATCGTCCTTGCCGACGAAGAGAACTATAGTCAAATCATTGCGTCCTATCAAGAGTGGTTGGTGTTCAAGAACAAGCCTCTTGTTCTCGACCGCACCCGTCTGTTCTATCACCTCATGGCAGAGATCAGTGACGGCGAGGCAACTATAAAGATGACCCGCATCTACTATTTTTACGATGAGGAGCGCCAGCCCACGACCTATCAGGCCGAAGAGTGGATTAACGACCACTATGGCCTGAACAAGAAGATGACAAAGACAGCCCGCGTCAGTGGCAAGTTCCGCATCAAGACCATCGACCGCAAGGACTATCTCTTCAATCGTTTTGAGCAGTTGCTGACTAAATGATAGAACAAGACGAGCTAAGAAGGAGCTATCACCGGCACCATCATTCTGACGACAACGCCGACAACGGCAGTCGCCGTTGGTTTTTGTTGCGCCAATGTCTCAATGCTGCTTTCCTGATACTTTCTGTTGCAGGCATAACCTTGTGGTATACCTATTCACGCGACATAGGTATTTACACGCTCATTGCTGCCACCGCTTTCAAGTTTGCAGAGTTGTCGATGCGCATTATGAACCTTTAGTACTTTTCCTCTCCCAACTTCATCGATGAAACGACTCCTCTTCTGCCTTAGCACATTGCTGTTCGTAACGTATTCTGTTCACGCCCAAACGCTGACGGGTATGGATCAGAACGGCATGATGAACCAGTTCGATGAGCAAGGCAACGGCAATACTTTTAACCCTAACCGCAAGGACACGACAACCAAGTCGAAGATCGTGCCAAAGGGTATCTATGTATGGCGAGTCGACCGTAAGCTGGGCGATATCATCAAGACAGAGGTCGATACCCTGCCCCACCTCTATCCTCAGTCAACATTGGGCATGGGACGCTATTACGACTACAACACTCTGGGTTCTAACTACACAGCACGTATCAGCCGCATTTTCGCAGACCGTCCTGAGACTGACCAGTTCCTCTTCACTCAGCCTTACAGCCAGGTGATGCTCTCACCCGACCAGATTCATTTCACCAACACACTCTCGCCCATCACCAATCTCTCCTACGACAACTGTGGCAACAAGACTGATGGAGAGGATCATTTCGAGGCGAAGTTTGCAGCAAACGTGGGTAAGCGTTTCGGCTTCGGATTCGATGTAAATTATGCCTATGCGCGAGGCTATTTCCAGAACCAGAGCATTTCTCATTTCAATGGAACGCTCTACGCTTCCTATCTAGGCGACCGCTATCAGCTCCACACGGCTTTCTCACGCTTTCACCAGAAGGCGACAGAGAATGGAGGTATCACGGACGACAACTATATTACACACCCTGAGCTCTCTCAAGAGACGTATTCTGACAATGAGATTCCTGTGGTGCTGGCATCCAATTGGAACCGCAACGAGTCCTATCACTTTTTTCTCACTCATCGCTATAGTGTCGGCTTCTACCGCGATGTTCCGATGACCGAAAAGGAGATAGAGGCGAAAAAGTTTGCCGAGAAGGCCCGTAAGGAGGCTGAAGCCGAGAAGGCAAAGAAGAAAGAGGAGAACAAACCGATGGGACGCGACAAGAATGCACGAGTTGTGGATGCTCCTCCTCCCACTGGAGAAGGTGCCACATCATCAAAAGACGCTCCAACCGGCCGTCCTGCCGACGCAAAGATTATGGGCGATGAGCCTATACAATTGCCTACATCTGCTGACAGTCTTACAGCCGACACCACACGTATTGCCGTCACATCGAAAGCAATGGCCGACAGTCTGCTTGCCATAGAAGCTCCCGTCGACTCTAATTTGCTTTACATGAAGAAGGAGTTTGTGCCTGTGACAAGTTTCATCCATACCTTCGACTACTCCAACTACCAGCACATGTACTACGCCTATGCTACGCCGAAGGACTACTACGCCAACACCTATTATAATATAATATCGCCTGAAGGCTATCCTGGTGACTCTATTCGAGATGAGCAGCGTCATGTCATGGTGAAGAACACATTCGGCATTGCCCTTCTGGAAGGTTTCAACAAGTGGGCAAAGGCCGGATTGAAGGTCTTCGCCACCCATGAATACAGCAGCTTTGACATGCCCGACCTCAACGCCAACAATATCGGCTATCTCCGTCGCTGGACAGAACAGAACGTCAGTCTTGGCGGCCGTCTGTCAAAGACTCAAGGACGCACACTTCACTACAATCTTTCTGCTGAGACTTGGGTCGTCGGCGAAGACTTCGGTCAGTTGAAAGTAGACTTCTCTACCGACCTTAACTTCCCTCTTTGGGGCGACACGATACGTCTGGCAGCCAAAGGCTCTCTACATCGCCTCACCCCGACGTTCTTTGAGCGTCAGTATCATTCCAAGCATCTATGGTGGGACCATGACCTCTCTAAAACGACACGCCTCCGTGCTGAGGGTGTCTTCAGCTACGACCGTACGAAAACGAAGTTGCGTGTAGCCATTGAAGAGCTACAGAACCACACATACTTCGGAATGAACTACGCGACTACGGCCAATGGTGGTCGTACTGGACTAACGGCAACGCTCCATCAGAGTTCGTCGCTTCTGCATGTCTTCATGGCCCAAATCGACCAGAAAGTATCACTCGGCCCAGTGCATTTCGACAATATCGTAACCTATCAGACATCGTCCGACCCATACATTCTGCCGCTTCCTGCACTCAATATTTTCTCCAATCTCTACCTCCGCTTCGTCTATGCCCATGTGCTGACGGTAGAACTAGGAGGCTCAGCAACCTATTTCACGAATTACTATGCTCCCGACTTCGTACCACAACTGAACCAGTTTGCCGTTCAGGAGAATTCAGACAGCAAAGTGGAACTGGGCAACTTCCCCATTCTTGACGTCTATGCCAACCTGCATCTAAAGCATGCACGCTTCTTCGTCATGATGACGAACATTCTAGGGAGTTCAGGCAACCAGAAAGCGTTTCTTACCCCCCACTACCCACTCAATCGCGAAGTACTAAGGTTTGGTGTTTCGTGGAATTTCTTCAACTAATCAGTTCCTCCAGTTTGATATCGTAGAGCGACTTCAAGTATGTACGCCTCATATCGATAGCCTTCCCCCATTCGCTGCCAAGCAATTCGCTCACAGGCAAGTCTATTGTCCACGAACCACGAGCCTCAAGTCTGTCTGTCATGACTCCAAGGTTCAGGTTGGCCAGACTCTCTGCCGGCACATACTGCGATGAGTCGCCTTTCTCGTCGGAAGTAACCTCTATAATTAGTCCTGAATCGATAAGATTGAAGAGTAAAGCATTCATCACACGCACGGGTATTCCGGTTTCCTTCTGCAGTTCTTCGGCCGTATAGGCACGTCTGCCGTCGGCAAACCGCTTGCATACACGAGCCATGATGATGGCCGAAAGCATCAGCTGGTAACGGTGGCTGATTTCGCCAGGATGGGCATCATAGTCGTAGTAGTCAAGATTCTGGCTTATATACGACAACTCAGCTCCAAAAAGACAGATGGTCCAGGAAATCTGAATCCAAAGCATGAACAGAGGCAGAGCTGCGAACGACCCGTAGATGGCATTATAGCTGGTCATCCATATCTGTGAATTGATATAGAAAAACTGTAATGCCTGCATAGCGAAACCCGCTAACAGTCCAGGTACAATGACATTCTTCAGCCGCACATGGGTGTTAGGCATGAAGAGGTAGAGGGCGATGAAGAGCAGCGAGGTGAGAAAGTAGGGCGAGACGTTCATCAGCACTCTGACCGTAGTCCCCAGCATCATATAATCAGGTATGGCCGACGAGATGTTCATCACAAAAATACTCAGACCCGACGACAATACGATAAGTATAGGCATCATGAAGAACATGGCCAGATAGTCGGTAAACGTTCGGAATATGCTACGCTGACG
>Ga0247611_10005529_pt1 | contig 16652 bp, 15 predicted proteins | sample 177DNAGHGhighgp2_FD_192422 | JGI IMG/M metagenome (GOLD analysis project Ga0247611, IMG submission 192422) | Sheep rumen microbial communities from Palmerston North, Manawatu-Wanganui, New Zealand - 1770 DNA GHGhigh gp2 | ecosystem: Host-associated > Mammals > Digestive system > Stomach > Rumen... | reverse complement strand
GAGAGTTACAGGCTTGGAAAGAGTGCCATTAGCCACCAGAGTGCCATGAACAAGCAGGGAAGTCTGGTCGTGGAACATGAGTGTGCAGCCCTCGGGCAGTGTGAGTTTGACACCAGAAGCCACCACCAGAGAGTCATAGATGACATAAGGACGCTTGGCATCGAGGGTGCGGTCAGATGTTATTGTTTCTCCCTTCAGGATGATGACATCAAGACCAGAGGCTGTGAGCACCACCTTCTGCTGTACTCCACTTTCAAGAGTGAATTGCAGTTCATCCTTGAACTCACGGATGTCATCACTGTCTTCATCGGGCAGAGTGACTTCTATGCGGACATAGATGCTGTCCTTGCGACGCACCTCAAAGTCCTCCCCCACTCCTCCTGAAAGATACTGTCCGTCAACATTCACACGGAAATGTGATGCTGCACCCTGAGCCAGAGCCACACGACTGATGCGGAGGCCTTTGTCATTGTGGTTGAAGGCTATCAGTGTCTTTGTTGCCGAGACCTGCTTGGTGATTATGGTGTCAAAGGCTACAGTGTCTGCCGACAATGTCAAGTGTGCCGCAGGACTTGTCGTCCAGCTATCATAATCATCACAGGAAACCCCCACCAAACCTCCCCCAAAGGGAAGGAGGATTATCAACAACCGATATACTATATTCCTAAATGTCATTATCATTATATGCTTCCCCTCCCTTTGGGAGGGACAGGGTAGGCCTTAGATGTTTGCCAATATTGCGAGCAGGTGGTCCCAAACCATTTGGACGGTGGGGATGAGGAGCTTTTCGTCAGGAGAATGGACACCACGGAGAGTGGGACCGAAGCTGACCATATCAAGGCCAGGATACTTCTCGCTGAAGAGACCACACTCAAGACCAGCATGTATGCCACGCACAATGGGTTCCTTGCCAAACAGACGCTTGTATTCAGCCACAGCGACCTTCAGGAGGTGACTGTCGGGATTGGGTTTCCAACCAGGATAGCCCTCACCAGTCTCTGTGTCGGCACCAGCCAACTGGAAGATGGCCTCAAAGGTATTTGCTACATTGTGACGGGCAGAGAGCAGAGAGCTGCGCTGACTGCTGTTTATCTCTATGGTCTTGCGCTCAGGCACCATGTGTATGCTGGCAAGATTGGTACTTGTCTCCACGAGGGCAATGTCCTGAGACATGGCAAAGACACCATTGACAACACCCTGCAGGGCTGTTATCAGGCGCTGACTTGTCTGACGGTCAACAACCACTGGAGTGGCATCGGCAGTCTCAAGCAGGAACTCTATGGTGGGCTCAGTAACACGGTATTCCTCCTCAACATCGGCAGCAAAGAGATTCCAGTCAACACGGATGGTCTCCTTCATGGCAACAGGAATGGCAATGGTGGCACGAGCCTCACGAGGAATGGCATTGTGAAGACCACCAGCCTGAATGTCGGCAATCAGCACTGGCATCTTTTTCAGCTCCATATAGAGGAAGCGAGCCAGCAGTTTGTTGGCATTGGCACGTTTCTTATCAATGTCGTCACCAGAATGACCGCCAGTAAGGCCCTTTATGCAAAGCGATACAAAGAACTGACCATTGGGAGCAGGCTGTTCCTCGTAGTGGAAAGTGGCAGTGGTACGGCATCCACCAGCACATGACACAAAGATTTCACCCTCATCCTCAGAGTCGAGGTTGATGAGGTACTTGCCTGTCATGAAGTCTGAGCCCATGCCTTCAGCACCTGTCAGACCTGTCTCCTCGTCACGAGTGAAGACACACTCCAGAGGACCGTGCTTGATGCTGTTGTCGGCCAGAATAGCCATCTCCATAGCCACACCAATACCATCGTCGGCTCCCAGTGTAGTGCCCTTGGCCTTCATCCATTCACCGTCAATATAGGTCTCTATGGCATCCCGGTCAAAGTCAAACTCACGGTCGGCATTCTTCTCACACACCATATCCATGTGGCTTTGAAGAATTACTGTGGGCTTATCTTCCATACCTGCTGTGGCTGGCTTGCGGATGATGACATTGCCAGCCTCATCACGACGGGTTTCCAGTCCCAGACTCTTACCATAATCGAGCAGGAAGTCTATCATCTTCTCCTCGCGCTTAGAGGGACGAGGCACTTTGTTGACCTGTGCAAAGCAGTCAAACACACTCTTGGGTTTCAGCATTGTTTCGCTCATATTCTTTTGTTTTTATGTTAATTCTGTACAAAGGTATAAAATCGGCCTTAAAAATGAAATACCGAGAGGGGAAATTACTCCTTTTTGCGATAGTATTTATCTACAATGAGGGCTATGGCACCGTCGCCAGTGACATTGCAGGCAGTGCCGAAAGAGTCCATAGCAATGTAGAGGGCAATCATGAGGGCCTGCTGGTCGGCATCGAAATGCAGGATGCTTGCCAGTACTCCAAGAGCTGCCATGATGCTGCCTCCAGGTACTCCAGGAGCTGCCACCATGACAATGCCCAGCATCAATGTGAAATGGATGAAAGTGGCTGCATCGTGAGGCATACCAGTCATCAGACAGATGGTGAGGGCACATGTGGTAATCTTCATTGCCGAACCAGACATGTGGATGGTGGCACACAGGGGAACAGTGAAACCTGCAATATCGTCGGAAACACCATTTTGCTGTGTCTGCTTAAAGGTAACGGGAATGGTGGCTGCACTGGACGATGTGCCCAAGGCTGTCATGTATGCCGGCAGCATATTCCACAAAAGACGGAAGGGATTCTTCTTCACAATGGCTCCTGCAATGAAGAACTCATAGAGCAGAATCAGCAGGTGCAGGATGAAGATGACAACTATTATCTTTGCAAAGACTGAAATGATGTGATAGGCCTCGCCTGTCACTGTCATCATGAGGAAGATGCCGAAGATGTAGAGAGGAAGCAAGGGGATGATGAAATTCTTGATTACACGTCCGATGATGGAACGGAACTCTGACATTGCACTCTTCAGTGTTGTAAGTCCCTCCTGGTCGAAAGCAATGCCCAGACCAAGCAGCAAGGAAAGCACAAGGGCAGTCACCACATCGATGAGAACAGGTATGTTGATGATGAAGTACGGAGCAATGGCCTCCGCCTGTTCCATGGGAGCATCCATAAGCCCCTGCCCTATCAGCGAAGGGAATGTAAGAATGCCCACACCATAGCCCAACATGGCTGCAAGGAATGTATCGAGATAGGCAATGGACACTGTGGCGAGCAACAAACGGCCTGCAGTGCGTCCCACATCGGCTATGGCTGGAGTCACCAGTCCCAAAATAATCAGGGGAATGAGGAATGACAGAAACTGACCAAAGATGGAATTGAAGGTTGCAAATATGCGCACACCTCCCATTGGCAGGAACTGACCAAAGACAATGCCCAGCACAATGGCTAAAAGAATGCGGGGAAGGAGACCGAAATGCTTCATCTTTTTCTGCTTACTTTATTATATAACGCGCGCGAAAGCTTTTTCGTATATCTGCAAGCCGTTAAAAAAGCATAAAACTAATACAATTTTTACTTTTTACTTTTTTACTTTTTACTTTACTTTGTACCTTTGTCCTCCGATATGCTGAAACTCGCTCTCATAATATTTGTACTGCTGGCAGTGGCTATGTTGCTGCTGACGGTGAATATATGGCTTCGTGGTGGTGAATTCCGCAGTCAGCACATAGGACAAAGCAAGGAAATGCGCCGCCGTGGCATTCATTGTGTTCAGAGCATGGATGCGATGGAGAGGAAGAAGAGAAGTAAGAGGTGAGAGGTGAGAGGTGAGAGGTGAGAGGTGAGAGATGATAAATGATAAATGATAGATAATAGATAATAGATGATAAATAATAGATAATAGATAAAGATGATAAATAATAGATAATAGATAAAGATGAAAAAGATTTATTTGATGGCCCTCGTTGCAGGGTTTGTGGGTTTAACCAGTTGTGACAAAAAAGCTGAAGAGGAAACAAAGGTTGTCACAGAACAGGAAGAGCCGAAGGAACTGAAGATTGCTTACGTGGAGATTGACACTCTGATGTCGCAGTACCAGTTCTGCAAGGACTATACCGAGCTGGCAAACGTGGAGGGTGAGAACATTCAGCGCACCCTGACTGGCAAACAGCGCACTCTGGAGCAGCACGCAGCAGCAATGCAGAAGAAATATGAGTCAAACGGCTTCACAAGTCAGGAAGAGCTGACTCGTGCACAACAGTCGCTGCAAACTGAGCAGCAGGCCATGCAGGAGTTGTCGGAACGTCTGCAAGCTTCTTTCATGGAAGAGCAGGCTAAGTACAACGAGGAGATGCGCGACTCTATTCAGAAGTTCCTGAAGCAGTACAACAAGACTAAGAAGTACGACTTCATTATGGCTAAGGCTGGCGACAATATGCTACTGGCAAATCCCAAGTATGACATTACGGCTGAAGTGGTGAAGGCTCTGAACAAGCGCTACAAGATTAAGCCTGAAGTGGCAGAGAAAATAAAGAAATCTGATGAAAAGAAGAAGAAATAATAGATAATAAATAATAAAGGTTGACGGGAAGGTCAACCTTTTTTGTATTCTGCTGAACGGACTCGGCTGAGTGTTTCAGGTGTCATCTGCAAGAAGGATGCTATATGGAGCATTGGGGCTCGGAGGATGATTTCAGGCTTGGTCTCCAACAAACGGGCATAACGCTCAGCAGCATTCTCAAAGCGCTGTGAGTCGGCATGTTCCTGACTGCTGATGAGAGCGTGCTCCAAAATCTTACGATAAAGCATCTCCATCTCCTGATTCTGCAACATGGATATGTGCCATGCTTCATAGGGAATGGCATAGAGAACGGTATTCTCCAAAGCCTCAACTATAAGTCGGCTGGGTTCCTGCTTCAGGAAACTTTCAATGCAGAAGACTATGCGACCTTCAAAAGAGAAATGCTCGGTGACATCCTTACCGTTCTTATAATAGAACTGGCGCACCATACCCTTGTCAACAAAATACATCGCGCGGCAGATTTCACCCTCGGGCAAAACAATGTCTCCCTTCTGCAGCTTGATTGGTACAAGTATCTGCGAAAGTACATCAATGCCCATTGGACTCATCTTGCAATAAAGGCGGGCAATCTCTCTTGCTACGTCTCGCGTGGTGTTTATCATGGGTAATAACATTATCAGTCTAGTTTCAGCACGGCAAGGAAGGCTTTCTGAGGCACTTGCACATTGCCTATCTGCTTCATGCGTTTCTTTCCCTTCTTCTGCTTCTCCAACAACTTGCGCTTACGGCTGACATCACCACCATAGCACTTTGCCAGCACATCCTTGCGCACCTGCTTTACTGTTTCGCGTGCTATAATCTTGGCACCGATGGCTGCCTGTATGGCAATGTCAAACTGCTGACGAGGCAACAGGTCCTTGAGCTTTTCACACATACGGCGACCAAAGTCAACGGAGTTGTCAACATGTGTCAGCGTACTGAGTGCATCAACAGGTTCTCCATTCAACAGGATATCCAACTTCACCAACTTTGAGGGACGGAAACCGTCCTGATGATAGTCAAATGAAGCGTAACCCTTGGATATGGATTTCAGTTTGTCATAGAAGTCTATCACTATCTCACCAAGCGGCATTGCGTATTGCAATTCCACACGGTTGCCGCTGATGAAGTCCTGCTTCAGCAACTCACCACGTTTGCCCAGACACAGGGTCATGATGGGTCCGATGAAGTTGGCGGTGGTGATGACAGAAGCATGGATGTATGGTTCTTCAATGTGGTCGATGAGTGTGGGCTCAGGCATTCCCGCTGGATTATGGACTTCCTTCACCTCGCCCTGCTTGTCGTAAACCATATATGACACATTGGGCACAGTGGTGATGACATCCATATTGAACTCACGGTCGAGTCTCTCCTGCACAATTTCCATGTGAAGCAATCCGAGGAAGCCACAACGGAAACCAAAGCCCAGAGCTACGGATGATTCTGGTTGGAATGTCAGTGAGGCATCGTTGAGCTGCAACTTCTCCAATGAGGCACGCAGGTTTTCAAAGTCCTCCGTCTCAATGGGATAGACACCGGCAAACACCATTGGCTTCACTTCCTCGAAACCTGCTATGGCTTCTTTTGTGGGGTTGGCAAGAGAGGTGATAGTATCGCCCACCTTGACTTCTGTAGCAGTCTTGATTCCTGACACAATATATCCCACATTTCCACAATGGAGCACCTGTTTAGGCACCATGTCCATCTTCAGGATTCCTATCTCATCGGCCTTATATTCCTTGCCGGTATTGATGAACTGCACCTGTTCTCCGCTCTTGATGCTTCCGTTCACAATCTTGAAATATGCAATAATGCCTCGGAAGGGATTGAACACAGAGTCAAAGATGAGGGCCTGCAACGGTGCATTCTCATCACCACTGGGTGGAGCAATACGGTCAACAACGGCATTCAATATCTCCTCTACGCCCTGCCCTGTTCTGGCACTGGCACGGATGATATCCTCATGCTTGCAACCTATGAGGTCCACAATTTCGTCCTCAACCTCCTCCGGCATGGCATTGGGCATATCGCACTTGTTCACAACAGGGATTATCTCCAGGTCGTGATCAATGGCCATGTAAAGATTGGAAATGGTCTGTGCCTGTACTCCCTGAGTAGCATCCACCACCAGCAAGGCTCCCTCACAGGCAGCAATGGAACGACTGACCTCATAAGAGAAGTCAACGTGTCCCGGTGTGTCAATAAGGTTCAGGATGTATGTCTGTCCGTCACGCTTGTATTCCATCTGGATGGCGTGACTCTTGATGGTGATGCCGCGCTCCTTCTCAAGGTCCATATCGTCAAGCATCTGCCCTTCCGTCACTTTGATGGTATTTGTATATTCCAACAAGCGGTCGGCCAAGGTAGATTTTCCATGGTCAATATGTGCAATGATGCAGAAGTTGCGGATATTCCTTTGCATGTACTAAAATTTGTGCAAATATATTAAAATAAATTGAAAATTGAAAATTGGGAATTGAAAAATGGGAAGAGAACACAAAAAAAACGCCTCGGACCATGAAATCCGAGACGTTTATTGGAAATAAACTAATGTAGGAATATTAGTTCAGCGCTACAACGATGTCCTTCTCAACCTCTGTGAGGGCTACCTTGTCCTCGCGGAGCAACCAACCCAGACCCAGGAAAAGGTCCTTGTCGTTCTTAACCTTAGCGGCCTTCTTCAGGTCCTTGGTGTTCAGAGCACCGTTCTCGTTCAATGCATTCCAGATCTGGCCTGCGATTGTACCTACTTTTTCGTTCATAATCTTTTACCTTAAAATTAAATTTGTATAAAGTTCTATTCTTTGTCTTAATTTGACAGTGCAAAATTACATATTTTATAACAAATATTATTCCTAAAATGAACAATATAATAATCCCTCGCAGTTTTCTTGATTTATATCAAGATAATACTTATCTTTGCACCCGCTAAAATATAACATTCTGAAATAAAATGAAAAAGGCATTCTTATTCATCGTTGTGGCTGTTCTGTTCACGGCATGTCACAAGCAGACTTTCGACGAGAGGCTGATAGCTGAAACTGAGCATTTCAACACGAAGGAAGCACCAAAGAGACTTGATTATTACACATCATTTGACAGCATGAGCTACGACAGGGACACACAAGTGCTCACCTATTTCTATACCATGAGCAATGAGATTGACGAGCAGATTCTCCCTGCTGATGAGTTCAAACAGAAACTGCTGGAGAACCTGCGTAACTCACTCACACTGAAGCCTCATAAAGACCACAATATCAACTTTCACTACGTTTACTATTCTGAGGCAACAAAAAAGCCACTAATTGACTGCACTTTCGTGCCAGAGGACTACAAATAGAATGGTTTGCCCTCCTATGATATAGAAAAAACGGCATTTAAACTAACTTTTTTCTGAAAACGTTTGGTGGATTACCAAAATTGCATTACCTTTGCACTCGCAAACAAGAAACGATGCGTCCTTAGCTCAGTTGGTAGAGCAATTGACTCTTAATCAATGGGTCCAGGGTTCGAGCCCCTGAGGGCGTACAAGAGAGACCTCTTCATCATATGATGAAGGGGTTTTTTCATCCCCCACCCTAACTCTTAAACCCTTAAACTATTAAACCATTAAACTACTAAGCTACTAAGCTATTAAGCTACTAAACAGAATCAGAACGGCAGTCCCACAGCAAAGTGCAGAGAGAAGTCGCGCTTGAAGCGTGGATGAATAATGGGGAAATGGTGACGTGCATCACTATAAGCAGGATTCACGGCCTTCATACCTCCATCAAGACGGAGGATAAAGAAGTTGAAGTTGAGTCTGATACCCAATCCGTAAGAAGCTGCTATCTGCCGCCAGAACTTGTCAAAGCGGAACTGTCCTCCAGGTTGGTCGGCATAGTCACGGATAGTCCAGATGTTACCAGCATCAATAAATGCTGCTCCGTCAATCTTCCAGAACAGATGTGAACGGTACTCCAAGTTCATATCCAATTTGATGTCACCAGTCTGGTTGATGAAGTCTATACGTCCATCCTGTCCCTTAAACGAGCCAGGACCTAAGCCTCGTACAGACCAACCACGGACACTGTTGGCACCACCACTGAAATATCGCTTTTCATAAGGTAAGATACTGCTGTTGCCATAAGGGATTGCCACGCCCAAACCGAAGTGCAACGACAAGGAATGGTCTGGGGTTATGCGGAAACTCTTGGAGAAGTCAAAGTCTCCCTTGGCATACTGAGCATAGGCAATATTGAAGAGTGTGTACTGGTTCTGACTATTCCTGTTGGTATGCATCAATGTCGTCAGTCCATAAAGCAGATTACCTGCTGTCTCCACATTCAGACGTATGCTATAGGCATTTGTGCCATAGTTACCTGTGGCTCCTGAAAGCGGCTGAGAGGTATAGCTGAACGTGTAGCCCCACTTCATAATGAAGAGGTCCTCATAGTTGTAGCGGAGAATGGCATTACGGGATGTGGCATTGTCAAGATAGTCGGCACGGAAAGTCCTTGATATCCAGGGCATGAACACATAGTTCAAATCAAGCAGGTCTATTCTGTGCTGACGCTGGCGATTCTGTTGACTCCAGCGGTAACGCCATGTTGCAGACACTAATCGGCGATGGAACTCTGGACGGTTCTGGTTGTCATACATCACAGAAATCTCACTCGTGGCATTGCTGCTGCGACGGAAATCACGACTGATGCCTGGCAACTTGAAATCGGGGAATGCCAGTGATACCTCTGCACCAAACTCCAAATAGTTCTGGTTCTCATAGCCTTCCAATCCCTTGATGGCCTCAAATGCACCACGCAGCTTTACATTCAGCAATTCTGAACCTCGGAACAGGTTCCTGTTCTGGTAAGACAATACCACTGCTGCACCAAGGTCACCAGCTGAGTTCGTACCCTCCACCTCTAAGTTGAAGGCATGGGGCTTGTTGGTGGTCACAGACACCAGTGCATCAAGTTTTGTGCTATCTTTCTCATCTGGTGTTATTGCAACATTTGAATTCATCACAGCTCCTAAAGAGGAGAGGTTGCTGTATGTCTGTTGCACCTGCTGGTCGCTATATAATGAGCCTTCCCGAATAGCATTCTTAACCCTCAGCACATTCTTACGCAACAGATTTCTACTGGTACTATCCTGCTGGAAATTAACATCATCAAAATGGTATTGCTGATGCGGTGCACGACTGGCCCCACCTGGCACTATGGCATTATCTATTATCATTGCAAGCGAAACCAGATTGTTGCCAAGTGTGGTGTCTGCCTCAAAACGGATGTATTCCTTATTAAATCTATAATAGCCTTTGTTGCGTAGCAGACGGTTGATACGACTGCGCTCTGCATCAAGCACATTAAGGTCAAAGGGCATTCCACGATAAAGATTTGATTCGGCAGAGGCACTGTCAAGATACACCTGCAGGGCACTATCGGGGATAATGAATTCAAGGTCGCGTACATGATAGCGTGGACCTGTCTGAATATCATACAAAGCATTCAGTTTGAAACTCTTCTTGCGCTCAAGCAAATCAACATGAGCCCCAAGGAATCCCATATTACGGACAGCAGCCTCCATATTGCTGCGCGTCTTCATTGCCTTAGTCTGATCGTAGATTACAGGAGCCTGTCCCACACGCTGCAGGAAACGGTTGATACGCTTTGTTGTATCACGACCGCTCATAAGGTACGGTCCCATAGGAACCTTCACAAGACTGAACCATCGTGAATTGGGGTGCTGCAACACATAGCCTTGCATCTGCGATGTTGACACTGCCTTATCGGTAGAATGTATCTTGACATCATTAAGCAAATGCTCATTCTCTGGTATGAATCGGGACACACTACAACTTGCCATCTCAAGCAATAAAGACAGCAATAACACTACGTGTAGAAGAGCACGACGGCATTTCACATGACAAAGATAAAAAATAATTTACTATTTACCATTTACCATTTACCATTTATTTTGTAATTTTGCCGAGAATATGATTAGCAAGGCACGCATAAAGCAAATACACGGTCTGGAACGCAAAAAAAACAGACTGGAAGAAGGTCTCTTTGTGGCAGAGGGACACAAGTTGGTGGGCGAACTTCTCACTACCATGCGACCTACTTATATCGCTGCCACAAGCGAATGGCTGAAGGCACATTCCCACCTCCTAGGAAACATTTCCTATGACACTGTGGATGAAGAGGAACTGCGACGCGCCAGTTTGCTGCAACATCCGCAATCTGTGCTTGCACTGTTCCCTTTGCCCAAAGCAGAGGCAACACTTGCCGACGTGGCAAAAAACGAGCTCACACTTGCTCTCGACGGTCTGCAGGATCCTGGCAATATGGGCACCATAGTGCGACTGGCAGATTGGTTTGGCATCCATCATGTTTTTTGTTCTCTTGACAGTGCCGACATCTTCAATCCCAAAGCCACACAGGCAACAATGGGAGCACTGGCACGAGTGGATGTCCACTACATCAACCTTGCTGAAGAACTACAGCACACCGATGTTACCATCTATGGAACATTCCTCGACGGTGACAATATTTACAATCAGCAACTCTCCTCAACAGGCATTATTATAATGGGCAATGAAGGGAAAGGAGTATCTGCAGAAGTAGCCCGACTGGTCAATCGCCGACTATACATCCCTCCCTACCCTGCCGACAGCCAGACTGTAGAGAGCCTGAACGTTGCCATTGCCACCGCCATCACCTGCTCCGAATTCAGAAGAAGAGGATGCCCCTCCTGAGCACCCTCTTCCTATAAATACTTGCAGGAACAAACCTGCAAAACCAATAAAATCAATGTAAGATATTATCTTGCTTGAGCCTACTCTTCAGTTGTGGAGACAATACACGGATTGTCATTTCATAGCCCTTACCAATCTTTGTTGTATTCTTATTGGCAGAACGTTTTCTCGTATCATCAAGAGATACATATTCCTGATAATCGCCACCATCTACAAAGAATCTGTCAAAATAGCTCTCATACTTTTTACGGGCATCCTTTTCTTCTATCATAGGTTTAGGATTGCCACCTTTGTAGCCATCCTTAACGCCTTCGAAAAGTACAGTATATACAGCATTCTTCATTGCCTGTTCCTTTGCATCCTTGCGATTACGGCCAAATCCTGTAACGCGCAGTGTCACTGAACCATCGTGCTCAACATTCAAGAGTCTTACAGTATTCTTATACAATACTTTTTGCTGAGCGTTGGCAGGCATCGCAAGAGCGATAAAAGCCAACATTAATAAAGCAATTCTTCTCATAATTGTAATTCTTTAAAATTCACAACCCTATTAATCTCATCTACATCCTTAAGAAACAGGCAATAGCAAGTTTTCTCGGATGCTGGGTCTTCATTCTGATTGGCATAATAAATCATCCCCACTTTAGTGTCGCTAATCTCCGTTGACTCCTTAGCAATGAGAAGGCAGGCGTTGTATTTGTTGGAAAAATACTTTTCAAGCACAAACGTCTGTCTGTCACGTTCAAGACGACTGTCAAGGATTCTCCCTGAATATTTCAGTTCTCCATTATATAATATGCGACAAATTGAGGTCCTCGTGTTTATGTCATACTTCACTTCAACCCTTGTTGTTGACGGAGATACTATGGAATCTGTATATTCTGAAGAATATTCTATCTCATAAGTAAAGGTCAAAGGATTGGCGAAACTATCCTGTGCATACACTTGATACGCACAGGATAGTAACATAAACATGCTTATTGCCAACCTTTTCATTACCACCAAGTACGATAATGATTATGAACAACTACAGTACGACGAGCATATGCTACAGCCACGTCACGACAAGCATTGATGCGAGCCTTGGCAATAGAGGCTGCTACGTTCAAACGAGCACGCTCCATCTCCTGTTCATTGCGGCGTTCCTGGTCAGTGACACTTTGTACGCGCTTAGAAATCTTATCCATCAGAGCCTTTGCCTGTGGGTAGCACTGGGCAGATGTGTCAATAGTGGAAAGGATTGACATTGCCTGCTCTGCTGCTGGACCTGGATTTGGATCTGCGCTCCAAATGGCTTGAGCCTCATTCAGCACCTGCATAGCATCGTGGTTGATGTGGTTGCTATAGGTTGCCTCCATCATAGCCAATGCCTCGGGATAGCAAGCGCATTCCTGTGGAATTGCTGAAAGTTCGTAAAGAGCTTCCTCCCACTTATGAGCGGTCACAAGTCCCTTTGCTTTCTGGATGATAGCAGGACCATTCTGGTTATAATAGTCAATGATGCGCTCCTTACTTGTAGCAACAAGGTCCTTCAATTGCTTGTTAGCCTTGATGTTCTTCAGTGCGCTGGTCATTGCCTGCTGCTCAGTATTTCCGATACCTATGCATTCGGTTGTTGTAGAACCAAAGCAAATATCGCTCATGTTATCTCCGATAGCAAATGATACCTCAAGATGCTGTATCAACTTTGTTCCGGAAACCTCGCGTTGCAGAGCAGCAACTTTGCAGGCAAGTACAAAGCGACCACCATAGCCACTTACCATGCCCATGGAAGAAATCAAACTCTGCAGACGACCATTCAGAATAGATACGTTATTTTCATTCAATCCGTCAATCGCAGCATCATATACTGGTGAAATCATAATCTGCGCAGAAGCAGTTAATGAGCCCAATAACAACGAAACTGCTATAAGAAATTGTTTGATTTTCATAATTGTAGTCTTGTACGTTAATTAATACTCTCCTTATTCCTGACCAACCAAGAAATTCACACGTCCGAGTGTATTGCCCTGACCTTTAGCGACTTTAATGCCGGTTTCAGCCTTGAAAGCCTTTCTAATTCCCTTAGCCCAGTCTTCAGCCTCAATAGGTTCGCCTTCAGCATCGAAGAATGGTATGCGCACGGCCTTGAATTCCACCATATTGGCAGACTTACGTCCTTTCTTGCAAGCACTGTTTACTGCATGCTTTTTCATCCAGCCATAGAGGAATTCATCATAAGTATCTTCATCGTCGCCAATCTCATCTTTGATGAAATTGATGCCAGAACCTTTTGCGGCACGGAATATAACATTAATTTTACGTCCGTTGTCACGAAGGTCAAGGAAGTAATCAATCATCTGCTGACAGAAATCATCACAATTGCCAGCAACAGCCTTACGCATTGCAAGGTCAATAGGATCCATTGTCATCTGTATAGAACCTTCCGTTGCGGCTACCTGCTCCGAAGTGTATGCATCAACAGCCTTTAGTGTAAAACTAATGTTCTTTCTCGGACCAACAGGTTGTACTGCGTAAAATACATCTACACGGATATCAGGACGCGCCTGCTGCATCAGCTCATCCATCGCACCCTTCTCAGCTGCGTCACCGTCAGCCGCATTGGCAAGTTCTTCTGCACGTTCGCGTTTCATGTCCTTAAGAAGACTTTGGAGGTCCTCGTGTTCAAACTTGCGTTCTTCAAAAACTTTTTGTAGTGCCTGAATAACAGTTCCCATTTCATGTGTCTGCACGAATGCATCATTATATCTGGGAATGTATTCAGTTTCACCATCATTATCAAAAGTACGCATATATCCGTGATCGTTCATCCACGCGTCTGAAGGGAATACGATAATTGTAGGCATTGCTGCCTGCTGAGCAAATGACGCAAGACTTATAAAAGTGAATGCCAGAATACTGAAAATAATTTTTTTCATCTTTCAATCAATAATTAGTTTGTAAATCATTCTCTTAGCGAGAGAATATGCCTCTTGCACCTTGTAGGATACCATCAGCTTCAAGACGCTTGCGAAGGGCATTTACGTTGACCTGAACCAACAGACCAACCTTCCACTGTTTGTTAGCTTTCACGACATCTCCAGCTTGCATAGCACCTTTGCTTGTCATCTGAACAAACTGTCTGTAGTCACCAGACTCAAAGAAACCATCAAAATACTCCTGATGAGCATCATAGCCTTCTGGACACAAAGCAGGGAAGTTACCCTGAGTACCAACATCTGCTGCTGCCAGGCCCTTGAATAACAAACCATGCACTGCATTACGCATGCAGATATCCTTTGTAAGCAACTCTCTCTTCTTGCCATAGCTCCATACCTTGAAAACCTTGAAGCCAGATGTAGCCGCAACATTTTCTTGTGCTAGGCTCAGTTCATAGTCGTAGCCAACAACTGCTTTCTTCTGAGCATTGGCGGCAACCGTGAAGGTGAATAGCATTAAAAATGCAAAAAAATACTTTTTCATAACATTCTCCAATTAAAAGAGTTGAAAGCATAAGGAGCCATTAAATACTAAAGTCCCTTATGCTTATAACTAATAGATTAATAATATTACTTGGCAAGACGAATCATGCATCCCTCATAAATCTTCTTACTGGGCTTGCCGTCGAAGATTGTGTACTTAAGAGCTGGTGCATCTTCTTTTGCTTCATCATCCTGAGCTTCACCTTCGATAGTCTGACCAGCACCTTCTCTGTTATCCCATACACTCTTCTTCATAACCTTGATGGTACCAACCTTCTTCCAAGTGATGCTCTTGTCCTTTTCTTCCACTGGATTGAACACATCAAACTTGTCACCGTCCTTAATACCTTCCTTCTTACCAATATAGGCAATAAGTTGGCCATCCTCCTCATGGAGTGAGCACATAGGACGGAAATCCTCATGGTCGCGCTGAAGGGCTGCTATAGCTGCATCTGTAGCACGGATTGCACCACGGGCAGTCAGTTCATCAACCTTTGCTGCCTTCATTGTCATACCAGCACCGGCAGTTTTTGAAGACTTGCCGACATACTTCAACTGATAGTTAGCATCAGAATTAAACTTGGCTTCCTTACCATTCCAGTAATCAGCATAGAATTGGTCACGCTTTACATCATCCCAATCCAACTTGAACAAATAAGCATTTGTCTTTACGAAATAACCCTTAATCTTATCAGCGGCAATCTTTGCAGCTGTTACAGCAGCCTGACCAGCAAGCTTTGCAGGACCGGGAAGGAACTGTACGGTAACTTCTGCAATAGCAATTGCAGTTGCACTTCTTTCCTGAGCAGTCAACATACGGTAGTCGTTAACACAAACATAACTTGTATTAAGCAGCTTGCTCTCTGAATTTGCGCAGGCATTAATGAGATTTTCACTAGCCTTTGCATTTGCACGATCTTCTTCACTTAGGCCCTTCATACCAAGTTCCATAATCACTGCCAGTTGATCATCCCATTTAGAAACTTTCTTTGTATCAGCACCAGCAGGGAGATGCCATTTAGCAACCAGTTGGTTACCAAACTTGTTTTCGTTGAAGTATTTCAGAAGACGCGCAGCATATTCACGTTCTGCGATAGGGTCAACCTTAATACCCATTTTCTTAAGTTGCTCCTTAATCAGCACATCCTTCTTTGACTCCTTCTCAATAGCATCCATTTCTTCTGCTGTAGCAGTAGGAACCTTTGTCCAGTCAATATGACGACCTTCAGCAAGAGAGAAATCGTTGTAACGCTCATAACGCTTAGCAAAGTCAATTCCGTCAAAAGTCTTGTTCATGACTTCGAAAGCATGAGCATACTCTGAATTTTCTGCAGCCTTGTCCAGCTTCAGCATGTAAAGTGAGTTACGAATGTACTTTGATTCGTCATTACTCTGTGCCATAACTGCTGTGCTTAAACTCAACGCACCAGCAAGCAATAAAATTGCTTTCTTCATAATAAAGTGTTTTTTTAATAGATATAGTTAATTGTGTTATTACTTTTGTATTATAAGATATGGTGAGATAGCCCAGAACTTCTCTGCATCAGTGATTTCAAGAGTTGCTGTACCATCACCGTTCTTTGTAATCGTGTAAGAACTTTCTGGATTGTTGGTGAGCACCTTGGCATCCTTGTCGTCAATAGCAATAGTCTTCAAGCTACGTTTGTCTGCAACCTTGAAGAGGTTCTTATCGATATTCTCGCTCAACACCTTTTTACTGAGGGCTTTTGTCTTGAGCAGACCTAAATCCTTGAGTTCATTTTTCGATGCTACAATATAGTAAACTCTGTTCATCTCTCTATCCTGCTGGTAGTTCTGCTCTTTCAGATACTCTGATTCCTTGGACAATTCATTGAGACCATAGCGGAGTTCATCTATCTTGGCATCCTTATTCAGAACTGCCAACTCAAGAGATTCAACTTGCTTTGTTTTTTCTGCAAGCTGTGCACTGATGAAGTCAACCATCTT
>Ga0247611_10005528_pt1 | contig 16660 bp, 18 predicted proteins | sample 177DNAGHGhighgp2_FD_192422 | JGI IMG/M metagenome (GOLD analysis project Ga0247611, IMG submission 192422) | Sheep rumen microbial communities from Palmerston North, Manawatu-Wanganui, New Zealand - 1770 DNA GHGhigh gp2 | ecosystem: Host-associated > Mammals > Digestive system > Stomach > Rumen... | reverse complement strand
GTGCCGCAAATGCAGGTGACGCTTGCTTGCGTGATTGTGGAATTTAGAAAGGGACGCGGTTTTGCGATTGGCGTGCGGAGCGGGGCGGCGAGGAACGTGGGGGAGCGCGATATCCAGGCGCGGGGATTCTTTGATTTTTTAGGGAAGGATATTTCGAAGTCCGGTGCGTTTGGAAAAATTGGAATTTTGCCGGACCGCTTTGAGCTGGAACTTTCGTCGATGGAAGAGAACAACGAGGCGCGGGTACTTGCTCGACCGCGGGTGACAACACTTAATGGCAACAAGGCGGAACTGAACGTGACGAATACGGTCTATTACCTTATTAGTCAAGTCTCGTCGGATGGCTACCCGATTACGGATTACCGCTCGTTCAACGATGGCATTTCGCTCGAACTCACGCCGACAATGACGCAGGACGGATTGATTACGCTTGCGGTTGCACCCGAAATCAAGACGGCTGGCAGGAGCTCTGGCGATGGGCCGCGGGATATCAGTTCTCGCAATATGAATACGACAGTCGTGTTGCGGGATGGCGAGACGCTTTGCCTGGGCGGGCTCATCCGCAAGAACAAAACGGAGGTGCGGTCGGCGGTGCCGTTTTTCGGGAGCATTCCTGTGCTTGGACGTTTGTTCAGCTACACGTCCGAAGAGGAAGAAGAGAGCGAACTTGCAATATTCATCACGCCGACGGTGGAAAGGTAAATCTTTGATGTCTTCCCGGCCTTGTGCCGGGATCAACTTGCACAGTTTTATTCACAGATACATTGCATAAGGGAAAATATGATCTTTTTGAAAAAAAAAGTAGCCGCAGTTTCAGCGCGGATGTTTACGTGGGAAGTAACAACCGCATTCGACGGGAATCTTTCGTCGGTGGAATTGCAAAAACGGTTTGATGAGGATTTTGCCTTGGAACCGTCTGCGAACCATGTGTCCTTTTGGCCTGCGGTTTCGTTCAATGCATCGGACGGGCGTAAACATCGGTATTTTGTGGCTGTTGCGAATGAACCTTTGTTGTCTTATCGCAAAAAAATCGATCGTTGCCTGCCCAAACAAATTGCCCTGTATGCGATTGCAGATAAAATCTTGCGAGGCGAGCATGCAGATTTCGCAGGCATTGAGTATGTGGAAAATAGCGGGGAAAACGTTGAAACTTTATCCTGTAATGATGGAAATTTGTTGTGTACCGCTCTGTGGGATAATATTTTATTTATACTCGTTTTTGTAAATGGTCGCTTGTGCCATTGGTCGGAAGAACGCGGTTATGGAGTTCCGTTTGATGATTCGTGCAGGAATCGTGTGGAACGATTCAAGGCTTTCTTGAAAGAGGATGAGCTGTTTGCGAATGTGGAATCTTTTAACGAAGTGCTGGTATGCTGTAATCAAATGGCAGAAGCGGATAGTTTGTTTTACATGGGAGCGCGCGATCCGTTCTGGCGTCATTTGAATTTAGACGAACGTGAATCGATAAAAACTTGCGGAAAAAGTCGTTTGGCGTGTGCCATAGCCTTTGTTGCTTCTGTGATGATTGTCTTTGGGCCGGTGTATCCGCTTTTGAATATCTGCACAAACCCAAAGAACGAAATCACGCACGATGTTGCTCCCGTTGAATTGGAAAAGCCTCCATCGGAAGTTCTCGATTTGTTGGCGTGGGCGAAGGGGCATCGCGATTTGGTGCCTGCAAGATGGAAAGGGATGCGAGCTGGGTTTGCTGAGCGTGGAAATCTCTGCGATTTGCCGAGTTTTAAGTTGCTTGGAATTGCGGGTGACCGTGCTGTTCTTGTTGAAACGTCATCTAGCGAAAAGAAAATAATGACACCGGATGACTTGCTGGATTCTTATCGCATCAAAAAGATTGGCCGGAATGATGTGGTGTTTCGCTGTGGCAGTAAGGAGGTGCGTTATGAAGTCGGGGCGAGGTAACGTTCTCCCGCTTGTGCTCGGGCTTCTTTTGGTGCTGTCAATTCTTGTAACGTTGATGCTTCGTTTGCCTGGACCGCTCCGTCGGACGGTTACACTTGCCGCGCAAGAAACACAGAAAATGTATTTGGCCGAATCAGCGGTTTTATCAAAACTGAACGGCTTCCCGGAGGGGTATTTTGCGGAAGTCCCTTCTGTCGAGACTGGCATTCTTGGACCATGGACGTTGTGGCAAACGGTGCTGCGCACGGATGGTCAAAACAGGTTCCAGTTCCTTTTAGGGGGCGAGTTCGGACTCTTCTCGACATCGGAATGGATGCGTTGTGCGGTTGCATTGGAACAGAACTTGCGTGAACGAATTTTACAGGCGGATTTCTTGAAGCATCTTTCGGGGAACCGGCGCTTTTTCAGTTTGGACTCTTCGATGATGGGGCAGGGGGCGCCTATGGCGTTGAACGTGAGCGCTGGCGATTTAACGCTAGATCTCGGCGGGAATAATGTTTCGGGCCGTAATCTCAAGCGGCCTTTGGTCCGTTCGTTCATGGCAAATGTTGAAGGTGATGTCAAAATTCGCGGACATGTCCACTTTGATTCACTTAGGATTTATGCGACCGGAACGGTGACGGTACAGGGTGATGTGACCGCCAACTTTGTTGAAATCTTTGGACTTGTTGGCGTTTTTGTTTCGGGCGAAGTTTCGCTTGCGGGCGTTCTTTTGTCGAAACAGAATATTGAAATCTCAGATCGCGCGAAGCTGAATTTCCCAAGCATCGCTGTTGCGGTCGGTTATCGCGGAAACCGTTTTGCGCTGTATGGTAAATCAGTTTTTGAAGGGCTTGCGATTGCGCCTTCAGGTGCTTTTGAACGCGATTCTTCGACGGCTCTTCTAGACTCTTCGAAAGCACTTTTGCCATTTTGCATGGACTCTCGGCCTGTAGTCTTTGCCCGGAGGCGTTTATGACTCTTTCTCGTCATTCTGAGGGCTTTACTTTACCCGAAGTCTGCGTGGCCCTTGCCGTTTTCCTCATCGGAACTACCGCTTTGCTTGGCGGCTGGAACTTTTTCAATCGCGAAATCGCGGACGAACGCTACCGCCTGGAACGTTTTTACGGTGTAGTATCGTCAATGGAATTGCTGATTACGGAGCGCCCTTTGTGTGCGGATTCTTTGTTGGCGCTAGGGCATGCAACGATTCGCCTAGACCGCGTTCCCGGAAGCATTCCCTTGGCGTGGGCGGTTGTTGCGTGGGATGGTTTTTCGTTAAAGCGGCTTATCCGCTGTAGGTGATGTACAAATGAAATGCTTGCGACAAAGCGGTTTTACGCTTTTAGAAATGCTTGTCGCCATGACGGTTGCCGCAATCCTTACGGGGGTGTCGTTGAACGTCTATGCGATGATTCACCAGGGAACTTTTAAAACCTCGTACCACTACGTTCAGTTTGTCGGCGAAAAGGTAAATGAGCTTCGGTGCAGAACGCGTTTTGTACGAGGCAAGCCATGGGGGGCTGCGTGCGACTCGACGCAAAGTGACGAACGTCACACGGACGTTCGGTGGCGGTTCTAGCTAACGACAAACTGTTTTTAACCAACCGCTATAGTCAAAAAAAATGCCCCGCGTTATTCCGCGGGGCGCCTTGCTATCAAAAGTGTTTTAGTTTGTTGCCTGTTCTTCCACGTTTTCGGAGCGCTTGATGGCCTTGTGGATTTCAATCAAGTTGCTGATGTAGTGCATAAAGGACAGCACGCTCACTGAAAGGAAACCGATAGCGTAAAGTGCGAGGAACGGTCCGATAATCCATTTGCTGGCGTTGATGTATTCTAGCAAACCGAAGATGCAATAGACACCGACGATAAGTTCGAGGAGTGCCATCCACGGGAACTTCTGTGCGTAATGGCTAATGGCTTTTTTCTTGGAGTCGCCGCTCTTCGGGGTGCGGACGAAGCTACCCTTGGTGCCAAGCACTGCGGCGAACACGGCACGGGAATTGCTCACCGCGATGCCTACGCCAAGCGCCATCAAAATGGGGAGCGAAAGCAGGCGAACCTTCCAACCGGTATAGCCGGAGCAACGTTGGGCGACAAAGTAAAGAACGGAAGGAGCAATTGCCGCAAGGAAGATAAAGATGAATCCGATGGTGTAGGCCCAAGCGGGGAGATGGGCGACCGGTTCAAAGAAAGCGAGGAGCGGCCAAGCGCAAAGTGCGGTAAACAACATGCAAGGGTGAATCGAGTAGTGTGTTGTGTGGAGAATGGCTCCGAGCTTCACGCGGAACGGAACCTTGGAACGCAACACCTTCGGCAAAATCTTGATGGCCGTCTGGATGGAACCCTTTGCCCAGCGGAACTGCTGTGCCTTGAATGCGTTGATGTCGTTGGGGAGTTCGGCCGGAACAATCACGTCGAACACGAACTTCATCTTCCAACCGGCAAGCTGGGACCGGTACGAAAGGTCCATGTCTTCGGTGAGCGTATCGCCTTCCCAGCCGCCACCGCCATAGATGGCGGCCTTGCGCCAGATGCCTGCAGTGCCGTTGAAGTTCATGAACAACTTACCCCAGCTGCGTGCGGATTGTTCTACGACAAAGTGACCGTCGATACCGATAGATTGTGCAAGCGTAAGACCGGATTCAGTGCGGTTCAAGTGGCCCCAGCGACCCTGTACGAGCCCGATCTGCGGGTCCATGACGAGGTAGGGAACCGTCTTGAGGAGGAAGTCTTTCTCTGGAACGAAGTCCGCATCGAAGATGGCGAGGAATTCACCCTTGGCGACTGCCATGCCTTCCTTGAGGGCGCCTGCCTTGAAGTCCTTGCGGTTCGTGCGGTGGATGAGCTTGATATCGTAGCCGCGGGCGGCAAGTTCTGCAACTTTCTTCTTGGTGACTTCGTAACATTCGTCGGTAGAATCGTCCAGAACTTGAATTTCGTGCTTGTCCTTGGGGTAGTCTATAGCGCAGACTGCTTCTAGAAGTCGTTCGACGCAGTTGGCTTCGTTAAATACCGGAAGCTGGGTCGTGACCTGCGGGAGGTCCGCCATGGAATGTTCGCGGTAGAATTTCAGAATGGTTTTGCGGTCAGAGAGTCGAGTGTGGCGGCTATTCTTGAGAAATAGGTAGATGCTATAATAGCAGCTAAATCCATAAATCACCAATCCCACGCCTGCAATCACATAGACGACGAACATTGTGTATAAGAGTATTGTACTCATTCTACTATATACCTTTTGCACTTACTGAAGTGTTTGGCGCCAAATATAGAAACGCAATGTGAACTTTGCTACATTTTATAGGAATTTTAGGCCACTTTTCGCTTTGGAAAGCATATTTTTACATAGATATGATTAGACTTTTTTACAATGGCGTTTTATGCTAAAAAATACAGAAAAACGCAATAAAAATTTAACATCCCCAATCGCCCGCTGGATGGATGCAAACCGGGAAACTGCCGGTTTTACAGATTCTTTACGTAAATTGCTCATGTATGCTTGCGTCGAGTGGATCCGCCGCGGGACATCGGCGCTCCTCACTCCCGAGGAGGCTCTTTCGAAGATAGTCTGTTGTTCGCTCCCCGAGTTTCCGGTGGGGGAATGGGCCGAAAGTCCCGAAAGATACATGGACGAAATCGCCGATTTTTGCGAAAAGGCAAAAGTTTTGCCTTTACCGCCCGCTCTCCAGGGCGAAATTCCCTCTGTTCTGGACCTTCGCGGGGTGAAATGCCCTCTCAATGCCGCCCGTTCGAGAATCGTCATGTCGGGCTACCCGGCCGGTCGGACGCTAAAAATACTCCTGGATGAGGGCTCTCCTATCGAAAATGTGCCCGGTTCACTCATTGCCGATGGACATAAAGTGCTTTCTCGCGAAAAAAAAGAAGATTTTTGGGAAATCTCGGTGGTCAAATCGGATTCAAGAGTATAGATTGTTTATGTGGAAAACAGAGTATTAGTTATAGGCGATGAATTATTTGGGCCCAAAGGCGAAGCGGCTAACCGTTTTGTGGAAGCTGAACTTTGCCGGGAACCTAGCCGTCCTATACAGTTTTCCTTAAATGTGCCTGTGGCAGTATCGCTTTCGCAGCTCAGGACACGCCTTTCTTCGGATGTTATCGGGAAAAATGCTGGCCGCATTATTGTTGGCCTTGGCCTCCGTGAACTGAACAGTGGCGGGGCAGACGGGGCTTCTGTCGCCAATCTGCTGATGCTCCTGGTGAACGAACTCGTGAACAAGACGCAATCGCGCCTGTTCTTGCTCACGATACCTTCGGATATGTTCCCGATTGCCATAAATGAGGTTGAGTATTTAAATACAGGAATTCGCGAAGTCTGTGCAGCGAACAAAAATCGCATTGCGTTGCTCGATTTTGCAAAATTTGCCGAGGAATTCAAGGAAAAACAGATGGAACGCGGCAAGTTCGGGCGGAGCCTTTTCATGGAAAATGGCGAACCGACGTCGCTTTGTTGCATGCTTTTGGCCTTGTATTTGCAGGATAAACTCGTAAAAGATTTAAAGGAGATATAAATATGGGTCTTTTTGACAATCGTTTTGCTAGTAAAAACGCGGCCATGAGCCGTGCTTTCTCCATTGATTCCGAAAAGGATCGGAAAAAACGGGTTTCGCCTCGCGAACCGGCCGCCCCCAAGATGGGAATCTGCGACAAGTGCCACAAGGAAGCACTGTTGCGCTCTTACCGCTCCAAGGAAATGTCCATGTCCGATGGTGCCGCAAGCTTTGGCACGGTGGTGAAACACCTCTGCGAAGACTGCGCCCCGCGCTCCAAGCGCTTCGAAGATACGAACGTCGCCCCGATGGACAAGAGGCAGGTCAAGAACTTGATGAAATCTGCAAAGAAGGGATTGCTGTAAAAAATATTTTATAAAAAAATCTTACTCCCCTTAACGAAATTGAAGTAAATTCCTAAATTTGGGTCTCGATTTTATATATGGAGACCCTAAATGTCCGATATTCACGCCAAAGAATCCGTCAAGCAGTATTTGACAGGCGTCGTCTCGACCATTACCCCGGAAATCGTTCGTTGCTTCAAGCGTGGCTATACGCGCAAGGATTTTACTAGCGATTTGATGTCGGGCTTGATTGTCGGCATTTTAGCTCTTCCTTTGGCGATTGCGTTTGCGATTGCATCCGGCGTGGGTCCGGAACAGGGCCTCTACACGGCCATTATCGCGGGTTTCGTCATTTCATTGTTGGGTGGTTCCCGCTTCCAGATTGGCGGCCCCACGGGCGCTTTCATCGTTATCGTTTATGGCATTGTGTCGCAGTACGGCTACGACGGCCTTGCATCGGCGACGCTTTTGGCGGGTATTTTCCTCGTCATTTTCGGCCTTGCCAAGTTCGGTGCGATTATCAAGTTCATCCCATACCCGGTGACGGTGGGTTTTACGGCGGGTATCGCTATTATCATCGCACTTGGCCAGGTGCCGAACTTCTTCGGCCTCACGTTTGCTGGCGCTGACCCGGCTGATGCTGTGGGCAAAATCAAGCTTTACGCATCTTCTTTCGGTTCCATGAACGTCTATTCCGTGATTGTGGGTGTTATCGCTCTCGCGGTCTGCATTTTGTGGCCGAAGATTACCACGAAGGTTCCGGGTTCCCTCATTGCTATTATTGTGGCAACGGTGATGGTGAAGGTTCTTGGCTGGGACGATCCGGTGAACGGTCACGGTGTAGTGACGATTGGTATGAAGAACCACATCCCGAGCGGTTTCCCGGTGCCGCACCTCCCGAACATCAGCCTCGAAATGATGCAGAAGGTGTTCCAGCCGGCTTTGACCATTGCCATGCTCGGTGCTATTGAATCGCTCCTTTCTGCAGTGGTGGCTGACGGTATGACGAGTACCAAGCACCGCTCCAACACGGAACTTTTCGGCCAGGGTGTGGCAAACATCTTGAGCCCGATTTTTGGCGGTATCCCGGCAACGGGTGCTATCGCCCGTACGGCAACGAACATCCGTAACGGTGCCGTAAGCCCGATTTCTGGCCTTGTTCACGCTGTTGTTCTGCTTTTGATTATGCTCGTGCTCGGCAAGTATGCCGAAATGATTCCGATGGCTGCTTTGGCCGCTGTGCTTTTCCAGGTCGCTTTCAACATGTGCGGTTACCGTAGCGTCATCAAGATGTTCAAGGCTCCGAAGAGCGACGTGACGGTGATGCTTGTCGCATTCTTCCTCACTGTGATTATCGACCTCACGGTCGCTATCGAAGTGGGCGTGCTCCTTGCTGCCGTGCTCTTCATCAAGCGCATGAGCGATGTCGCCGAAGTGGAATCGGTGACTTCTGCTCTCAAGGAAGACGACGAAGAAGCCGCCCACAACGAACTTTCTCGTCAGGTGCCGAAGGGTGTGGTTGTCTATGAACTTGCCGGTTCTCTATTCTTTGGCGCTGTAGATAAATTCAAGGAAACGATGAACCGCATCTCTGAAAAGCCGAAGATTTTGATTTTGCGTATGCGTAGCGTTTCGAGTATCGATGCCGCCGGTATCCAGATGATTGAAGATTTGCTCAACCGCAGCAAGCGTGAGGGGACGCAGTTGTTGTTGAGCGGAGTGCATGCCCAACCAGTGGTGGCGCTCACGCGTGCCGGTGTGCTGAAGCAGCTTGGCGAAGAGAATGCTCTTGGTAATATCGACGCCGCCCTCAACCGCGCCCGTGAACTTTTGGGCCTTCCGATTGTTGATGCATCTCACGAAGATGTTCAAGCTCCGACGGTGTCTTGGGAAAAGAGTCTCGACAAGCCGTGGATGCCGGAAGAATCGAACGCTGCCGTGGCAGAAGAAACGCCGGAAGTTATTGCTGAACGCATGATGGACGAACCCATCAAGAAAATTGAAGAAAGCAAAAATTAGGGTGTTTTGTTCCGTTTTTTTTTGATAATGGAACAAGTTTGTAAGAAATAAGTTGTTTTGTGCGAAATATTTGGGTGACATGAATCAAATTGTCTTGCAGACTCATGCAGGATATTTTAAAAAAACATTTGCTTTTTGGAAAAATATATTAGATTATGAAATGTAGATAGATTTCTACATAACGAGAAGAGAATGGGTTATTGGGACGAAAATCGTGTATCGGAAGACGATCCGAAGCGAACTTCCTTTGAGCAGTTCGTTGTTAATTTTGTCGTGGCCTTTAGCGGCTGCGCGCTTTTGTTCCTTTTAAATTTTATCTAAGTCGTTGAAACAGCCCGCTTTACGCGGCTTTTTTTTTGCCCTGGAAATGCTGTAAGCAAATGGTTTGTCTTGGATGGGTAAGAAGATTGTAAAATATTTTAAACTATTCCGATTTGGACTTTAAATTTGAAAATTTTTTTTCACATTTGCGGATTTATCACGTACATTAAAGGAGTCGATGGTTGCCTCCATTGGCAAGGAAGGAGAAAGCGACGAGATAATCGTTTGGGTGTGTTGGGGTCAGAAGGAACATTGCTCGTGAGTTAACACGTAGCTGAGACTACGATTTGGGTTAACGAGTGGAAATGAGAAAAAATCACAGCAATGCTAAAAACCCGTCGGAGCGATCCGGCGGGTTCTTTTGTTTAATGCTTGCGAATTGGACTGCTACTTAGATTGGACCACCGCTGTAATATTTACTGGCATTCTTGCAGGATTCCATGTGGCTATCGAACAATTGCTTGCGGGACTTGTATTTGCTATCTTCGGCTTTGAAATTGTAGTAATAATCTGTTTCTGAATGGTATTCGCTGTTTTTGCAGTATGCTGTACTTGTGAACTTATCGTTAGTTGTAGTTCTGGGATTTTCTTCAGTACCCATCACATTTAGCATGATGTCATCGCACCCTGTATAAGTTGACATGCCACGTTTAATTGAAATGTAATGTTCTACGGCTCCAGTATCTGTTACCGTGACTTTGACATCGGCTTCGTAGGACCCGTCGTCGTAATGGCTAGACGTGTGATAAACCCATTCGCTGTCTGTTTCAGCAAAATTACATTTGCTTGAATTTGAATCAGAATCAGTTGGCCAGCAAGATGTAAGAATAAAACTCAAGAAAAAGGCAATAGTAGCACCTATTTTTGTAGCATGCATATGGACTCCTGTTTTTTAGGTTGGGAATAAATATATCTTTTTTATTTAAAACGTAATATTTTGTTACGAAAATTTACATTTTATAAGAGTGTTAAAACAAAAGAAGGCGACCGAAGCCGCCTTTTTAGATTCGTCATCCCGAGCATAGATTCGTCATCCCGAGCATAGATTCGTCATCCCGAGCAACGCGAGGGATCTAGTGCCTGGAGAACATTACTTTTCTAATTCAGCCATCAGCCTTTTCTTGGCGGGCGTGTCTGGGAGCGGGAGGAACGTCTCTTGTGCAAAGGAGCGCATGAGCATTTCCTGGGCGGTCTTTTTCGGGATGCCGCGGCTCACGAGGTAGAACATTTGTTCGGCATCGAGTTCGCCGACAGTGTTGCCGTGGGAGCATTCCACGTCGTCGTGATAAATCTTGAGGACGGGCTTCACGGAGACGCTTGCATCTTCGCTCATGAGGATGGTGTTCACGAGCTGGCTGGAGTTGACGCCTGTGCAGTCGTAACCGACGATGACGCTTCCGTCGTAGCTTACGCGTGCAGAACCCGAAAGCAGGTTGCGAGCGAACTGGGTGCTCACCGTGCGTGGTGCTTCGTGGTAAATTGTGAGGCGGCTGTGTTGCGAGGCTTCACCATCGAGAATGTGGAGGCTGCGGTAATCGAAGTTGGCGCCTTCGCCCTTGAGGTGGCATTCAACGCTTATGCGCCCGATAGCGGTGTCGCGGCAGATGCTGGAGAATCGGACGGTGGAGCTTGCGGCCTGGGAAATGTTGAAATGCCTAAAGCGGAGCGGCAAATCGCAGGCGGGGTTGGCAAAGAAAATTTCCACGTCGGCGTCTTCGGCGATGTTCAGGTCGAAGCGTTCGGCGGCGATGTCGTGGGCGACCTTGTTGTCGAGAATTTCGAGGCTTACCTTGGCGCCTTTGCCGATGTCTAAGACGGTGTGGCCAAAGTCGTTGTTGCACTTGAGCATCGCCATTTCGGCGGCGCCGTCGGGAATCGTCCGCTTCATGGTGCGTGCGTTCTTGGCGAGCGGGAGCAGTGCCGCAAAGTCATTCTCTTTAGAAAAATCATCTTCGCAGGCGCATGCGTCCGGAAATTCCTGCGTTGGAATTTTTGCTACGGGGAAGAATGTCCACAGTTCGTTGTTACGGCGGGGCATTCCCAGTTGTCGAATACGGGTGAGTGCGTCCATTATTTCTCCTCAATCCAGTCGTAGCCTTGATCTTCGAGCTTGAGGGCAAGTTCCGGGCCACCGCTCAAGATGATTTTGCCGTGACGGAGCACGTGAACGTAAGTGGGCTTGATGTAGTCCAGCAAGCGTTGGTAGTGCGTCACGAGAATCACGGCTTTTTCGGGTGACATAATGTGATTGATGCCGTTTGCCACAATGCGGAGGGCATCGATGTCGAGGCCGGAGTCCGTTTCGTCGAGGAAGCTCACCTTCGGGTCTAGAATCGCCATCTGGAGAATTTCGTTACGCTTCTTTTCGCCACCGCTCATGCCGTCGTTCACGCCACGTTCGCGATAACGTTCGTCCATTTCGAGCAAGTTCATCTTTTCTTCGCAGAGCTTCTTGAAGTCTTCGTCGCTCATTTCGGGCTGGCCGAGGTAGGCGCGCTTGCTGTTGAGTGCCATCTTCAAGAATTCCACGTTGTTCACGCCCGGAATTTCGGTCGGGTACTGCGTGCTGATAAAGAGGCCGGAGTTGGCGCGTTCGTTGATTTCCATTTCGAGCAAGTTCTTGCCGTCCAGTTCCACAGAACCGCCATCGACATGGTAAGCGGGGTGGCCTGCAATCACTTTCGAAAGCGTGCTTTTGCCGGAGCCGTTCGGGCCCATGATGGCGTGGACTTCTCCCGGCTTGACCTCGAGATTAATCCCTTTCAGGATTTGGGTGCCGTCTTCGATACTTGCTTTAAGGTTCTTGATGGATAACATATTTCCTCTTTAATTTTAAAATCTTGTGGGCTTAGCCGAAATCGTCCATGGCTCCGAAGTCATCGTCGGGGACGTAGGGCTCGTCATCGGGAACGTAAGGTTCTTCGTTCGGATCGTACGGTGCTTCTTCGGGTGGTTCGCTTGATGCGTACTGCTCGTCGCCATCGAATGGAGGCGGGGCTTCCATCTCCGGGGGCATTTCTGCTTGCGGAATTGCAAACTGCGGCGAATTTGGTTGCACCGGGGTTGGCGCGGGGACCTGCTGCGAAATTGCGGACTGCGCCGGCTGCGCGTTATTAAACTGCACGGCTTGCGGGCCGTTCATCGCAAGCTCGTTAATTTCTGTGTAAAGCTCGATGAGCGGTGTTTTGCTCTGGATAATCTGCTCGGCGAAAACATCCGGCGTAATGGCGGAAAGCTTGCGTTTTTTGGAAATCGTCTGGATGCCCTGCGTGAACTTGTTCAACTGCATGCGGAGACGCATGCCCGCATCGCTGTCGAGCGGAATGAGCTTTTTATAGCGGTCGCACAGATTGAGCGTGAGCACGGCTACCGTGTCGTAAAATTCCAAAATCTCGTTCGGCGTTTTCCACGTTTCGTCGGGGAGCTGTTCCAAGAAAAGCTGCAACTGCGGCGAAAGCGATTCGTAAAAAATACGCGGCGAAAAAGCTCCTGTTTCGGCGTATTGCGCGAGAATGGACTGGATAAATTCATCGATGAGCGGAGAATCGAAAATCATGATTCCGCTGGCGGCAAAGTCCATGTCGAAGTATTCTGCGGCGCGGTCGAGAAGTGTGGGGTTGCGGTAAAGCAAATTTGCAAAACGCACTTCAATCGGTGACAAGAGTTCCCACGGAACGCTCTCTTGCGGTGCTGCGGGCTGTTCGGTGGTGGGTACTTTTTCGCGTTTCGGGTGTACAACCTTGATGCCTGCGAGGGAACGCGTTGTGCTGTAACGCTCGGAAACGAGCTTTAAATACTGGTTGCGGAGCTCTGGATTCTCGATGCTCTTGATGAGCGTTTTCGCCTGCGTGATGAATGCGGCGCGGTCTTCGGGGCTGTTGTTCGGCATCGTGCGCCCGAGATAGCTGAGCCAGTCTTCGGCGGTGCGGAGCGCTTTTCTGAAGGCGTCCGGGCCTTGCTCGTTCACGAAGTTGTCCGGGTCAATCTTTGTGCCGTCCGGTCGCGAGAGTGCAAAAACTTTTGGCGAAAGGCCTTTGGGCAGCACGATTTCGAGACTGCGGCGCGTGGCGTTTTGTCCGGCGGCATCTCCGTCAAAAACAAGGTAAGCGGTTTTTGCGTAGCGGGCGAGAATGCTGGCGTGATTCTCGGTAAGTGCTGTTCCCGAAGCGGCCACGACGTTTTGCACACCGCTTTGGTAAAGGCTGATGAGGTCAAAATATCCTTCGACGATAATGACCGCATTTTCCTTCATGATGGCGTTTCGACTGTGATTCAATCCGAAGAGAATGTCGCGCTTGCTGTAAAGCGCCGTCTCCGGGCTGTTCATGTATTTGGCAAGCTTTATTCCGTTGTGCGAGGCGGGGTCGCTCAAGTCTCGACCGCCAAAGGCGACGACGACTCCGGAGAGGTTCTGGATGGCTATCATCAAGCGGTCGCGGAACTTGTCTGCGATACCGCCGTTTTCTTTTTCGACGGCAAGCCCTGCCTTGACGCAATCGCGCGGCGAGAACCCGTTGCGGGCGGCGTATCCGATAAATCCTTCACGCCCTGTCGGGGCATACCCGATGTGGAACTCTTTCCGCGTTGCTTCGGAAACGTGACGCTTGTTCAAATATTCAAGAGCCTTGGGACTCAGCGTCAGTTGCTGCTCGAACCAGGCGCAGGCAAGCTCGTTCAGCTTGCGGACCATCGTGCGTTCTTCAAGAACCTCAGTATTGACGTTGTTGCCGAGGTTCGGGAGCGAGTAACCTACAAAGTTCGCGACCCATTCTACAGCGCCTTTGAAATCCAGTTTCTCGTGATTCTCGATGAACTTGAAAACATCTCCACCGGCACCGCAGGCAAAGCATTTGTAAATGCCCAGCGTGGAATTTACCGTCATGGAAGGGGAGTGGTCATCGTGGAAAGGGCACACGCCGACGTATCGATTATTCCCGCTCTTTTTGAGCGGCAAGAACTGCTGGATGACCAACGCGATATCCGCCTGGTTCTTAAGTTCTTGGATGATTTCGTCGGAGTAGAACGGCATGGCACAAAGATAGTAAATAGTGGTTAGTGATTAGTGGTTAGTAGGCGGCAGGACAAATGCGTAAGGCGAGTGAAGCGTTGATGTTTATATTGTTTTTTTCGAAACGAGAGACTAGTCACCCTGGAGTGCAGCGATAGGGGCCAGAGCTGTGTTTGTTGTTAGTGATTAGTGGTTGGTAGGATGGACGTGAAGGTCCTCAGGATGTGCTATATAGAATTTTTTTATAGAAAAGCTCTTAAATTTAAATGAAAAAGGGTAGCCTTGCTTTAGTTTTGTACTATTTTAGTACATATATACAGTTTATATGTTTTATTTGAAAAATAGCTTTCTTGTTGTTTTTCCATGGAAAAACTGGAAAATTTGCCCAAAAAAGAGTGGCGGATTTTCATGATAAATTTCTTTGTTACAAAAAAAGTTTCTTTATTAAAATTCTACTTGTCAAAATCGTCCGGGGACTCGAACAGTTTTTTCTTCAGATGTTTGAGCCGTCTTTCGTTGGCGGCAATATCCAGGTTGCCCACCCGAACGGCTTCCCGATACAGGAGTTCCTTGTAGCGAATCTTGTTCATGACCACCGTAAGGCGGGCCATTTCCTTTTCAAGAATCTTGCGACGGTTTTCAAAAAGGGACAGCCTTTGGGAAAGCGTAGAATCGCCCTCGTTGAACCACTCGATGTACTGGCGGATTTCCTTGATTTGTAATCCCGAATCCTTGAGGCATTCAATCATGGTAAGCCAGCGAAGATCTTCGTCGCTGTAGGCACGTACGCCCGAGGCGTTCTTCTTGACAAAGGGAAGCAGGCCCTCTTTTTCATAGTAGCGCAGGGTATGGGCCGAAAGCCCGGTTTTCTTGACAATTTCGCCTATGGAGTAACTCATGTTTACAAAATATAATTATTTTCACCCAAACGATAGAGTTAGAGTTAACTCTAAATAAAAATTTTCAACTTTTTTCAAGAAAGTTCTACACCTAGAGTTTACTCTAAGTATTATATTTCTTATAGAAACTTATTCAAAAGGAGATTTTATGTGCTGTTTTGTCGTGCCCATGGCCGAAGCGGTCGTCACCACCATCGCAACCCTCGTGTTGCAGCAGACCGACAAGTCCAAAAGTGAATCCAGGAACCTTGAAGCCGCGGTTTCTGGCGGTCCGCAACCCTTCTATAAAAGCCTGCGCCTGCTCGCCCGTATGCTCTGGCTCGTAACAGGCGTCCTGATTATCGACCATGTCATGAACGGAGAACTCATGTGGAGCTATCCCTTCTTTACCGCTGCCACAAGCCCCGAAGGTGTTTCCGAGATGGTGCGAGAAATGTCAACAGTGGGTGTTGCCATGTCTGTTTTTATTACGTCCGTATGGGCGGTGATGATTATCGCACGCAAATACAAGGCCCAAACCCTCGCCAAGGCCGAGGTCCACACCAACCACTAACCACTAGCCACTAAACTTATGGACAGAAGAGACTTTTTAAAAACCGCAGGCGCAGCGGCACTCGCATCTGCCGTGTTCACACCCGCTTTCGCGAAAGGGAAATCCATGGAACAGAAGGAACCCGGAAAAGACGTTTCCAACGTCTATTTCACCAAGGACCTGAGTGCAGCAGGCCTCATCAAGTTGTACAAGAAAATCAACGAGGGCATTACCGGACGCGTTGCCATCAAGCTCCACACCGGCGAAAAGAACGGCCCCAATATTCTGCCTCGCGAATGGGTCAAGGAATTTCAGGTGCAAGTGCCCAACTCCAAGATTGTGGAGACCAACACCTGGTACGAAGGCGACCGATATACAACCGAACAGCACCGCGAAACCCTCAAGGTGAACGGCTGGACCTTCTGCGACGTGGATATCATGGACGAAGACGGCGAAGTGATGCTTCCCCGTAAAGGACGGCCTCATCTTCAAGGAAATGTCCATGGGCGCACACATCAAGAATTACGATTCCATGATTGTGCTGACCCACTTCAAGGGCCACGCCATGGGCGGTTTCGGCGGCTCCATGAAAAACATCGCCATCGGTTGCGCGGGCGGACGCCTGGGCAAGAAGATGATTCACGAATACGTGAAGGGTGGCCCCACCAAGATGGAACCGGGCGGCACGGCGGGCTGGAAAACCAGCGGAGCACTGTTCATGGAAACCATGGCCGATTCCGCGAAGGCCACCTGCGACTTTTTCAAGGGTCACATCTGCTTCATCAACGTACTACGCCGCATGTCTGTAGATTGCGACTGCGCAGGCCTTTCTGCAGCGGAACCCACGTGCCGCGACATCGGTATTCTCGCCTCCACAGACATCGTGGCGGTGGACCAGGCCAGCGTTGACATGGTTTACAAGCTCCCGCCCAAGGAACTTCACGACCTCAAGGAACGCATCGAGACCCGCGAGGGCCTGCACCAGCTTCCCGCCATGGAAAAGCTGAAGATGGGTAACCGCAAATACAGGATTATCGAACTGTAGCCTAGTTCGCGACGGCACCGTAGATAAATTCTCGTCACCGTCGCGGATTATGTTATATTTCCAGGAAAAGGCAGGTAAAATATGT